>Ga0222646_100020_pt1 | contig 90405 bp, 150 predicted proteins | sample AntAcemetagen293_FD_179819 | JGI IMG/M metagenome (GOLD analysis project Ga0222646, IMG submission 179819) | Saline water microbial communities from Ace Lake, Antarctica - #293 | ecosystem: Environmental > Aquatic > Non-marine Saline and Alkaline > Saline | place: Antarctica: Ace Lake... | reverse complement strand
CGTTAGAGCATTGTTATTTTGTGTTGTTCCGCTATATCCTGTCCCAAAACCGCTACCACTAATTATTCCATCATTTGTTCCAGCGTCGCCTGTAGCAGTTCCGCTATTTGTAATAGCTCCAGCTCCAGCATAAGCTTCAAAAGAAGAAAGAGTTCCTAATTGAAGTGTTTGGGCTGTACCTTCATTTGAGAGACTAATTAAAGTGATTGCTAATACAAGTAAAAAACCTCTAAAATTAGTAAGTTTATTTAATATTTTTTCCATGAATCTATTTAGTGTATATTATAAATATACGAAGGTGGCCTTTGGCCATAACCTTTATTATTTACGATTATCATTTGATTTATATAGTTCAATATATATACCTACAAGTAAAATACAAAACCCAAACCATAATACTAATTGGCTCATAACCTTTATTTTAATCTAACGTCCACTTTATTTTTAATATTTTAAATATAATATACAATTCACATGCCTCAATTAAGAGTACTGTTATTAGTATTTTTATATCAACAAATATAAATAACGCGCTTAGTATTGCTATGATAGCTATGATAGCTAATATTCTTTTTGTAATTTTAATGTTTTTAATTTGGTGTAACATAACTTTTATTATTTACGATTATTTAACTTAATTAGTTCAAGATATATACCTACAAATAATATAAAGAAGGGGCATAATAAAAACCATAATACTACTTGAGTCATAATTATTTATTTTAATTATTATAAATAAATAGACACTAGCATTCAAAATATGATTGACACTCACTAACATCAAAAGACTTGATTATATTACCTTTTTTATCTGTAATTACCAAATCAATATTAGAACTGTAATAACCATTATTTTCTCCATATCCAGGTACTCTAACCACATGCCCTTTAATTGGCTTTAATTCAATACCGTAATCTTCAACCCTGTTAAAAAAGCCATCATTTGTTAGGTCAAACTCTAACCCCTCAAAATCAGTCATATCTATATCTAAAAAGTCTAAATAATGAGATTCACAACAGTCTTGATTATGACTTGACATTAATATAGATCCGTCATTAAATGTTAATGCCTCTCGCTCTATTGCAACTACCTTTAAATTTTTCATAACCTTTATTTTTAATTATTATACGTAAATATACGAACAATACTTCATATATCCTAATTTATATTTATTTTCTAGTCACATATAAAGTATCTGTCATATATCCGCTAGAAACTTGCTTAGCGTCTGAAAGCTCATCATAAAATTGATCATCTTTTTCTGAATAAACAACATAAGTAATGTCTACTAAATTCCCAGCGTCATTATAGGTTTTAACTTTTGCTGCTTTTGTCCCTGAAGGAGTTGATGTGTTCCATTGGGCTTGACTAATTTGACTTGCGGTAATTGCTTGTAATTTCATAATCTTTTGTTTTAATTATTATACGTAAATATACGAACAATACTTCAGGTAGCCTAATTTATACTGCCATGTTTTTACCGTCGGCGCCTTTATATTTGGCGGTAACTAATTCGCTCTGTAGCTCGGTAATTGAACAATCCGTTGCCTTCCAATTAGTGGTTTTAATTGCTTTATATATTGCTGAAGTAGATGCAACACGAATTTAATTATTATTTATTTTAAGGGGTTATTTTGAATATATTTTAAATGAGTATTGATTTGTTTTGCATCAATCCACCCTCTAATCCCATCTCTACTATTTGTTCTATTAGACATCATTTCAAATGAATTTGTACCTGAATATGTTCCCTTTCCAGTAATAATTGATATTTGACTTCCATCCTCTAAATGGAGTTTAGCTATCGTTCCATCTTGAATTAATGAGTGTCGTTTGAATTCTAAATCTTTAAATGTTTTCATAACCTTTATTTTTAATTATTATACGTAAATATATGAAATAATCTAATAGGAACCAACTATTATAAAGCCTTTCTCCCAACAAATTTGAAGTTTTTAGATAGATGTTCATTGTAGAAAGATATAAGCATTCCTCCCATTCTTCCGTCATCCTCTCCAATCCAATCATCACTGAAGTCTGGTGATTGATAGAATCTATCGCCTTTCATTATTACTAGGTCTCCTCCTTCCGGAATGAAACCTTCTACACATTCGATTCTAATTGCTGTTTTGTACTGAATTGTCATAACTTTTTATATTTTAATTATCGAATACTTAACCCTGTTATTATAAGTATAAAGGCTAGTATCTCAACCCACCAGATTTTATTCACTATCTTTTTTATAAGCAATATACAGGCAGTTCCCCCTATGAATAACCAAAGTGGAAATTGAATGTGATATTCTAGAAACAATCCTAATAACCCTCCTCCAATCCCAAATAAAGCTCCCCCGTAATGTACTATGTTTGTGTGGGCGCCTTTAGATAGAAAGTTAGTTGCAGCTCCTACAAAGCATAGGCCGGAACCGGATATAAAGAAAAAAGCGCTGCTGCCTTGTAACAACATCGGTATTCCAATACCCCAACAGAAGAATGTAAATAAATAACTTAATGAATTTGGTAATTCATAATAAGAATGTGAAATTGATGGTAGTGTTTTCTTACAATATGAATATAGAAATATTACATATGTTATAAAAACTACTGCTTGTACTAATGTTAATATCATACTTTATTATATTAAAATTATTTATATCGGTTAGCTAACTACAATAAGCTAAGTTCATACTCTACCTCAGACCAATATTGTAAATCGCTCAAGTCTTTACTCGGTAGTTTATTTAGCTCTGTCACAATTTCACTTATACAGTATTTTGCTAATCGTTTTCTATCTTCCATACTGTTACTATAGTGGTGCGGGTAAACGTGGACAGAACTCCTAAAGGTTTCTGTTAATTCTTTTGCTTTATCTATTACTTTCATATTCATCTTTATTTATTTTTAGTCTTCTAAGTTTATTACTTATATAGGTTAGTTGTCTTCATAGTCAGCAATTAAGTCTCTTAACTTCTTGCGGATAACTTTATACTTTGAATCTTCTTTAGAAAGAACCCTTAATTTTCTATCAGCAATCAAAGCTTTTTCAAAATCTAATTCATTTTGAATTTTTCCAATTTCCAATAATTTTGATATGTCAAGTTGTGTTTTCGTATTGTTCACCGTGGTATTATTCGCTGGGTTTGTTGTGTTTGTATTTAATTTAACCGTTGGTTATAAAACTATATTCTAATCCGCTACATCTACATTAATGTGTATTCCTAACTCTTTTAATTGTTCAGGTGTTAATGGTCTTACGAGTGAGGGTTGATGTGGTTTAGGGTATTCTCTTTTTAGTGGATCTTTCTTAAAGAAATATCCTGTTATATCCACATAACGAAAAAGTTCTTTATCTCCCTCTATGATGATATTTCCTGATTTTGCTTTAAGCATTACAAGCTTAAATCCTAATTTCTTTGTAAGCCATTTGATAAATATTATACATATTTTATTCATAATTTGTAAATGTTTATTAGTTTTTTTGATAAATTTGATTTCATAATTTTTATGTATATACACCTAGAAGTGAGAGTTCGTAACAGAAAAATGTTCCCATTTTTCCTTACCACATGAACTACATTTAGTTAAGCTACTTGTATCTACACCCACCATAAAGTAAGTACATGCGGTATGAGAAAGGTTGGGTGATCTAAGTTGTTGGAATATCGCAGGCTCTAAATTAGAGAGTTCCGTTGTTGGCTTTTTAACGAAAAGACTGTCTATTAATTCATTATATTCCTTAACCCATTTAATTGGTATTTTTAAATCTGCCTCCGAATATCTATGCATTGCACTTCTTACCTCGTTTAGTCTTTCTCTATCACTAGCCCATTTTGGTCTTAATCCGATTGGTGGTTTTTCCATTTAGTAGTTTAAGTATACTTTAGTGTTTCCAGAAAGAATTTTTTTCCCTTGCCCGTTAACTTCGACAATATAATCATTGCCTTTAATTTCAATTAGCTTTGCTAATACTTGAATAGGTCTTCCAATCCTGTTATGACCATCAATAGTAAATATTTCTCCTACTGGTTGTTCGTTTAATCTTCCTGTTATATCCATATATATTAATTTACTTTATTATTGATAAAAAGATGGTGAAGGTAATCCTCCATATTCACACCATTCTTCTGGTGCAACTTTATTATTCATTTTACACCATAAACTATAATCTTCTTCATTAACTCTGTATCCCCAATGTAAAAGGGATTGCTGTATTCTAGGTGATATATTCCAGTCACCTGTCTGGTGAATCATAGAGTAAATTCTAGTTCTCCATCTCCCTTTTTGTCCACAAAAGTCTTGCCACCTTCTAATCTGTCTATCGTCATCCTGGTGTCTTCTTCCTATAGAGTACTTACAGTACCATTCAAACCAACCGTAAGGATCATCTTCGTGCATCCACTTCATATCCTTCCAATAATCATAGTTCATACCAGACCTTACCTTAAACCTATTTAGTTTAGGAGAGTACTTTTCTCCCATGTATAAGCTTGTGTCTACTCCATCGAAATGACTATTGAATAAACCTGTATAGTCATATTCAACATGCTCGTCTATCTCTGATCCAAAGTAACATCCGCCAAAAGCTCCTGCTTGAATAACCTCTTTAGGGGTTAGGTTGGGATAAAACTTTAAATTACTCATAACCTTTATTTTTTAATACCTTAAGATAAGAACTATATTTTAGGTTACCAACTACTTATTTAACTGTTTCTCTTTCTTTTCTAAAGTAGAAATTAACTTATTATAGAGCTTAACCGTGGAAGAATCTGCTTCGTAGATTATGCCTACAGTCTTATGTTTGATAGGGGTTGAATATTTTACAAAGAATAAGTTTATGTACTCCTTAGCATGTCCTAACTGATGAAGATTTATACAGGAGTTAATTACTTTCTTTGCTTTCTTGGCTACTGTTAATGGTGTTGTCATATACGTAATATTTGGTTTTAATTTCTCCGTTATCGTTCAATACTTCGACTGGTTTTGGTGTACCTATTTCCTCTAACTTCGTAAGGGAAGCCGGGTTTAGTGAGTGCATATAGTTTATGGTCTCTTGCATGTAAATTAACTTCATATTTTATGTTTTTTTTTATATAGTGCTTCAAAACCAATTCCCACTCCTAAATCTAATATTTCGGATCCTTCTGGAAGTTTTTTACTTTTGTTTGTAATTAAAGAGTCTGGGCATCTTAGGTCTGTAAAGATTTTTATTTGCGGTTTTCTTTTTCTGGGCTGTTGAAATACAACAACGATTGGTATTTGGTCCGGTAGTGTATACTTATTCGTCATCACCATTTATTCCTTTTATAAATGCTACAATAAAGATACCTAAGTCAAGTGGCCAAAGAACTATGTGATATAATCTCTCCTGTGTAGCCCATTCTTTATCAATTTTTTTTAGATCAAAGTGTTTGTGTGTATAGTATTCTAACCATACAGTCCATACTATTCCTACTATTGCATATAATACAATCATATCTTTGCTTTAATTTCTGTTATGTGTTTACATTTTTTATGTCCGATGTACCCCCAACAATCACAGCTTAATTCTCCATGCTTATTGTACTTAACTATATACTCTTTATCCCCTGTTGATGATTTTATTTTCCAGTTCTTTTCTACTATAAGCAGTTCTTCGAAGAGGTTTTTTTCAATCTCTATATCTTCTAAAGTAGTTTGAGGGTGTACCTCAATCCAGGAGGGTGTATGAAAGGTTCCTGTAGGGGTAGTCAGTATGCTTCCTTTAAATCCATTTACATGAATGTTCGAGTAGGGAACGTTATAAGTATGTTTTATAACAAATAATGCTTCTGCTGTATCGATAGTTAGCGGTCCTTCGCTAAATACTATCTCTCCATCTATATCCCATAATGCCATAACCTTTATTTTTTTTAGTATACCTTAATATACGAACTTTAATTTAAATATCCTACTAGTATCCTAATTACTTAGGGGTGCTTTTATTGCAGGTTGTGATTTATACTCTACTAATCGAATATCATTTCCAAGTGTAGAAAAGATACCATCTTGAATTTGTACAGAGGGTAATGGAAATGAATCTCTACTAATTTGCTCTTTAGCTTGTTTAATATGATTGGAGTATAAATGAACATCTCCTAAATTACCAATTAGTTCATCAGGTACCATATTAACTTCATCTGCCAACATTGATAAAAGTAAACCATAGGAAGCTATGTTAAATGGTAGGCCTAAAAGGGTATCTACTGAACGTTGATTCCACATTAATGAAATTTTTCTGGTTTTAAATCTAGATTGGATTTTACTCATATATTCATGAAATAATTCTCCATTTGAATTACGACTAATTCCCTCCTTACCATCAAATTTAGACCCATCTTCCCATAGCCCATCCTTCTTAGCTTGTTCTAATACTTCTATTGGAGATAATTTTCTTGTATAAACTTGAAATCCGTAATGACAAGGTGGTAGTACCATTTGATCTAATTCACCTACATTCCAAGCCGATACCATTAATCTTCTTGAATCTGGGTTTGTTTTGAGTTCACTGATAAGGTTTTGGATTTGGTCTATATTCCTATTATGGTGGGTAGGTTGACCTTGGGTAACATAGTGATTTTTTTTATTTTGATAAGTCCAATTTCTCCACTGCTTTCCATAAATTGGTCCTAACTCTCCCCATTCTTTAGCAAACTCATCATCGGTTTTGATTTTGTTAATGAATTCTTCCTGTGTTGGTAATATAGAACCTTCATATATTTTTTCGGCCTCACTTTGTGAATCATACCATTTACAATAATTCCCATAAGCATCACCGTTCCAAATATGACAATTGTTATACACTAAATATTTAATATTAGTATCACCTTTTAAAAACCAAAGTAATTCGGTTACCATAGTTTTAAATGCCATTTTTTTTGTAGTTAATAATGGAAAGCCTTCTGACATTTTATGTCGGATTTGTCTGCCAAATACTGATAGTGTACCAGTTCCGGTTCTATCGTTCTTTGTTACTCCATTATCCAGTATATCTTGAAGTAAATTTTGATAACCTTTATCGAGGTTGTTCATTATGAGTAAATTACAACCCTAGTATTTGTAGATTGATTTAATAATCTCCTTAAAACTCTCCTACCAATAGGACGTCTCGATACCATTTGGTATGTTAATCCTTCTAATGTAATGTGTTGACCTGTAATAACAGTATCAGAAATTTTCGCATTTACTTTAGTTGATGGTACAAACATTAACTTCTCCATAACTTTTATTTTATATAATTTATATAACTTAATATACGAAATATATATAGGTTTTACAACTACTTTTCACTTTACTTTAGTGGAATAACTAGTATATTACCGCTTAAAATAAGAAATAACGCTTCTTCTTTTCTTTTCTAAATTCAGAATTAACTTCATCCCATTTTTTAAGAGGACATGAATCCTCATCATTAAGTGTAAATATTTTCTTGGATAGGGGACATCCACATGCTTTACAGGTTTCAATGCCTATTTTATTTTTACCTCGCTGGTCACATGTTGAACAAATTTGATACCTCTTTTCTGATAGTATTCTTTCTTCTTCGGTTGGATTAGCTGCTATTGCCCATGCGGATACAATATCTTTTATGTTTATTTTCATATTAACGGTTTTACAGTCTTATCGTCCCAGTAAATTTCTCCACCATAGCTTGTATAAATTTCTTCGCCGCTCTCTATATTAGAAATTGCATAGAATTGAAAAGCTTTTAGTGTTGGGTGATCTCGCCATGATGCATTATTATTCTCGTGGTGGTTGTATATGCATCCATAACCTAGTGGGAGTACTAACTCTAACGCTGCCTTTGCAGGCCAACCGAAGATATAGTCCATAAAAATCTTCTGTCCCCTAAGTACCGGAACAGTAATTAAATGGCATTCTTCTATAACCTCTCCTTTTAGTATAGTACTTGTTGCAAAGACTCCCAATCCACGTCCATTGGATTCTTTTATTACTACCTTTGTTGCTAGCGTTAATATACTCAATGTAAATTATCTACAAATGTTTATTTTTAATCAATTGTACAATTTTACTTACAATTGTGTTCATTTCTTCAATCTGTAATTCAGATGCCTTTTCTATTACTGGCTTTGCTATTTGATTTTTATCCATAATACTATATATAGTTTGTGCTAAGTGTTACATTACATCTATTACTGCATGCCGCCGCCGCCGGTGCAGGTATTAGTGGAGTTTCCGCCGCAATTCAGGCAGTTGGAGGAATTTTTACCGCAGTCATTGCACGTAGTACCGGGGTAGCAGTCATAGCCAAATCCGTTTTCACTGCAGGCTGCTGCCTTACATCCGTTGTGTTGGACTAAAAATAAATCTGTATTATTAGTGTTTAACTGGACAAAAAATTCGGAGATTGGTCCTAATCCTACATTATATACCTTTATAGATTTAATTTCATACGTCTTTGCGGTTACCAAAAGAGGTACCATCGTATTCAGTGCCTTGTCGTAAATATATAAATTATCACCCGGTACTATAAATCCTGACTGAGTGTATATTACTTCGTTCTCGGTCAATTGGGAGTCTAATAAGTACCTGTTTGAAACTCCATCATACCAGCTAAATTCACCGTAGGTTTCATGAGTTGCCGTTATGTTAGTAAAAATACCACCAGCAGCTGAGTATTGTATATTTTCTACACTACTACTTCCTATTGTAAAAGTATTTACGTCTTCAGGAGTTCCTGTACTGAAGTTATCAATTTGTTCATTAAAATACACATCTTTAAATTGAGTACCTACACCAATATCTTCGAAGTCTATTAGAGAGCCATCTGGTTTTAGTACAAAATCATCTTCATCATGGTGGTATGAAAATCCTTTTCTCGTATAGTACGTTGGATAGTATTTAGATGCAAATAACGGGTCTAATTGCTTTGTGGTAGTATCTATTTCCGATGGGTAGATTAAGAGTTCATTAGTGGTTGAAAGTATATTAATACTCACATAATTGTGAATATTAATTATCTCAAGGGAATCACCTATTAGTAAATTCATACTCCTAAGGTGAAATGTTCTCTCATCAATTAACGAAGTATTTGAATTAAATTCATATTGCTGTATAAATTCACTATCAAGTAAATTCTCTTTCAAAGTAGATAATTCACTTTCTAATTCTAACCTATATACTTTAGGGTATTCAAGTTCAGCATATCCTGGTGTTCTTGGTTTAATAACGTAATTAGGGAGCGTATTATTATCAGAGTACATAAATTCTGAAATAGTATCTAGGTTATTTTCATTAAAGCATATAGGCGAAGCAAATGATTCCTCTTTAATTAAATTATGAAATTCGTAATTGTCCCTAGCATATAAATCATCAATTAATGCATAGGTATTGTAGGCTATTCTAATTATTAATGTATCTGTGGTATCTTCTACCTCTGGTATAGTATTAGAGTCTGGTGATATCTTTATTAATTCAAATTCATATCCATAAAATAATGAAAATACCTTAAAAAAGCCTTCTTGACCGTATCTACCTATAACTTTTATTTTAGTAATACTGTTTAGTTGTAAGAAATTATGAAGTTCGATGTGATTATAAAGACCTTCTGTGGACTGTATAAAATTTTCAACTGTTAATTTTCCATCTCCGTATTCCGATGCGGTATTTGTGTTAAGTTCTAATGGTGTTAATGTACCATTTTTATTATACACAAAATCTATACTAGTAAGTAAACTTTTCATAGTCTTATTTTCTTGTTTAGTATAAATAGATATGTATATACAAATACCTTATGTTATAATGTAGTACTTATCATTTTTTTAAATTTAGTTGTAGACCAACCGTGTGATCTATTCAAATAATAAATAGGAATGTTTAAATGATCCCCGGTAAAAGATTTACCTTTATAATCGTCTCCTAAGAATCTAACATCGAACTCCCCCATTCTAAGAAGATCTAAGAGCTGTTCTTCATATGTGTATATAAGTATATCACAAATCGATTTAAGTTCGGAGAGCATTTCTTTTCTCTCCTCTACCGACAATATAGGTTTTATCTTATGGGGCCTTTCAATAGACGGGTCTGTATGTAGTAATACTATAAGACAGTCACACTTAGTGGCTGCCTCTTTAAACATTTTAATATAGCCTGGGTGTATTACATCAAAGTTTCCGGCAATTACTCCTTTTACCATTCTATTCTTTTTCTGGTCCATGCATTATTTCCACCCCGCCGTCTGCCCATCCCTTAGTGGTTGTTATCTTATCTATAGGAGTACATTCATACTTCTTTCCTTGAATACTAACTACTCCTCCTTGTTTAACTATTTTTTTGAATAAGGTTATCTCTCTTTCCGTCCAATTATGGGATAGGGTTACTACTCTTGCTCTTTCTACTTTTTCTCCATCTACTACTATAGAGGATGTTTTTGTGACTGATACTAGTTTTACTGGCATATTTTTTTATTTATTTTTTAATAATCCTTCTATTATTTTAGCATGTGAGTTATAAACTGCTTTCTCTTTGACATCCAAGGCTTTAGATTGTTTTATTTTACTAACAATACCCTCTATTACTTTAATTGGGATAATATCGGTGTCTACAAAAACCTTCCACTCTTTATTGGTCATATTTGTTATTTTAATACAAGTAAGTATTCTTTCCCTCTACTTTTTATGCCCAATCTATTTCTATACTGCTGTGTTTTCATAGTGTAAATATTATTTCTCTATTCCACCGGCCAATTATTAGCTCTATATTTCCATTCAACTCTGTAGTGTGTTTTACTTTTATGTAAGGTAACAAGTAAACCTGTCCCCATACTTGACCTGTTCGTAGGACATAAAGTTTTTAATTTATTAATTCTTCTGTATTAATGTTATACTCATCTAACAATTCACTTAATGCCTCTTTGTAATTCTCTAATGTAAAAGATTCTTCATTATGTTTCCATTTTCTCCAGAAATTATGCTGTAGTTCCCAAATAAATGCTGCCATGTCGGGCCCTTTAACACACTTCATGTGTGATATTATATCCTCCGGATCATTTAAATCAAATTCCAGTATTGCCTTCATATTTTTATTTGTGTTTACATTCTTTTTCTAAATATTCCCAAAGGGATTCGTATGAATGGCAAATTGGGTTTCCCTCACTATCATGTGCACCAAACCTAACTTCACCGGCCTTATGGACTATCCCAGAAGTCCCATCTTCTTTTATTCCAAGTGAAGGGAGTAGGGACCAATCTTTTTGACCATAATCTGATTCATATATGAACCAAGATATCCAATCGAATCCCTCTCTTGTATAGTGAGATAACATTGATACTTCAAGTATTTTCTCCATATAGTGGGATAAATTAAATTTACCTTCCCTTAGGTCAAACCCAAAATTATATAGCTTTGAAATTTCTTCATCAAACTTCTTGTAAAACATTATTACTGTTAAAAACTCTTGATATTTCATAATTTAAATAATTCGTAAGTACTATTATCTGTCTTAAACTTAACATAACCGTCTCTCTGTTCTACTATTTCAGTTACTGAGGTTGTTTGCCAAGTATAAGAAGGGTTGAATGGAGACATTATTAAATTATATCCTACTTTAATATATTTATGTTCTTTTTTAAATTCTCCATTTAAATCATTATATTCTAACCACATAACATCAGCAGAGTACTTGGTTAAATAATCTCTTTCTCTAACGAGTTTCCAATTCTGCTCCATTTCTTTAAAGTAGATTTTTGTTAAATCTGCGAAACCTTCATTAATTACAAGATCACCGTCTTCTTTTAAGTCTAGTAATATCTTTGGTTGTGCCCCCGTTATCATAATTTAAATACTCTTTGATACCATGTTTTATTTCTTTGTTTAATCTCTAGTATGTTTCCATTGCTAGATAATTTACCAAATTTTCCATCTGTAACAACAGAGCCATTTGAGAAAACTGTATTTAATCCTCTTACTGTTCTAGTACCTGCGTTTATAATATCTTTGTTATCATGAAGGTGACCAAATAACATTAATTTTGGTTTTACTATTTGAACTTTATTCCATAGACTTTTATCACCGCAATTCTCAAGTTTATTATCTCTATCATAAGATAAATCTAATATTCCCTTAGGTGGACCATGTACTACTATAATATCTGAGTCATTATCTATTGCATTATCCCATATTCTATCTAATTTATGTCTTTCTTTCATAAAAGACCAATTACCAAAAGTAGGAGTGTAAGGGGAACCGAATATTTTTATCCCTTCAACCATGACGTGCTCATTTTCTAAATAGATTATATTATATTGTGTAAAGTCTTTTTTAGTAACTAGCCCTTTTTCTATAGAACTATCATGGTTACCTGCTACAAATATTTTATGTTTAATTGGCAAGCATTTAAACCAGTCTATAAAGTTTCTAACTTCAAGTTCATTACTGTAAGGGTCTCTTGGATTTGAACAATCCCCACTAAAGATGACCATATCTATGTCCTTTGGAATTTCTAATAAATCGTGATATGTGTGGGTGTCCCCAATGTGCCAAATTTTCATAACATTTATACTTTATTTGTTTTTCTCTCCCATTCAACACCAGCTATAAATCCTTTTTTTAGTTCTTTGTAGCTATTAGTTTCGTGCATATCAAAGTAATTGTGTGCATAATATTCTGCTGCTTTGTCTAATGTTGGATTGTTTCTGTCATTGAATTCTTGTTCCGTTAAACCTTTATCATTAATGTAGTAAGCTTTATATCCATTTACATATTCAATAGCAGGACCATCTTCTCTATGACGCTTATCATTAATGAGGTAATATTTATCTCCATTCGCCCACTCTATAGCAGGACCATCTTCTCTATGAAGTTTATCATTAATGTAGTAATATTTATCTCCGTTTGCATACTCTATAGCAGGACCATCTTCTCTATGAAGTTGACCTTCCATGTTATACCATTCTGTTCTGTCACTATGTACCTTTACTTTATATTCTTTCATAACTCTATACCTTAGTTAGTTTGTACTTTACTCCTTCAATCTCTACAATCTTATTTTCACAAGATTTGTTTCTGTTATTGAATTCTTCTTGGGTTAAATATTCACCATTAATAGAGTAAGATTTATAACCGTCTACATCCTCAAGAGCAGGACCATCTTCTCTATGTAGCTTTCCATTAAGGTAGTAAGATTTATCTCCATTTGCCCACTCTACAGCAGGTCCGTCCTCTCTATGAAGTTTACCTTCTAAGTTAAACCATTTTGTACTGTTATTATATACCTTTACTTTGTATTCTTTCATAACTCTATACCTTAGTTAGTTTGTACTTTACTCCTTCAATTTCTACAATTTTATTTTCACAAGATTTGTTTCTATTATTGAATTCTTTTTTCGTTAGACACTTCCCGTTTATATAATAGCCTTTACTTCCATCAACCCACTCTACCGCAGGCCCCTCCTCTCTGTGAAGTTGACCATTTATGTAGTAATGTTTTTCTCCATCTGCGGTCTCCATAGCAGGCCCATCCTCTCTGTGATGCTTCCCGTTTATATAGTAGGACTTGGTTCCGTTTGCCCACTCTATAGCAGGTCCATCTTCTCTATGTAGCTGATCTTTTGAATTATACCATCTTGTACTGTGCTCTGAAACTTCTACTTTATATTCTTTCATAACTCTATACTTTAGATAGTTTATATTTAACTCCTTCAATTTCTATAATCTTGTCTATGCAAGATTTGTTTCTATTGTCAAATTTTTCTTTGGTTATCTGTATATCATTAATGTAGTAATGTTTACTTCCATCTGCATACTCTATAGCAGGACCATCTTCTCTATGAAATTTACCGTTTATGTAGTAATATTTATCTCCGTCTGCCCACTCTATAGCAGGCCCATCTTCTCTATGTCGTTTCCCGTTTATGTAGTACGCCTTATATCCGTCTGCATATTCTACAGCAGGTCCCTCTTCTCTGTGGCGTTGACCTTCTAAGTTATACCAGTCTGTTCTGTCATTATGTACTTTTACTTTGTATTCTTTCATAACTCTATACCTTAGTTAGTTTATATTTAACTCCTTCAATTTCTACAATCTTGTCTATGCAAGATTTGTTTCTGTTGTTGAATTCTTCTTCGGTTAATAATTTATCGTTAATGAAGTACCATTTACCTCCATCTGCATGTTCAATAGCAGGGCCATCTTCTCTATGAAGTTTATCATTAATATAGTAAAATTTAAAACCGTCTTTAATTTCTACAGCAGGACCATTTTCCCGGTGGCGTTTACCATTAATGTAGTAACATTTATCTCCGTCTGCGTTCTCTGATGCTGGCCCATCCTCTCTATGGAGTTGACCTTTTAAGTTGTACCATTCTATTCTGTCACTATATACCTTTACTTTATATTCTTTCATAACTCTATACCTTAGTTAGTTTATATTTAATACCTTCAATTTCTACCACCTTATTTTCACAGGATTTGTGCTTATTATTGAATTCTTCTTCGGTTAAAGCTTTATCGTTAATGAAGTACCATTTACCTCCATCTGCATGTTCAATAGCAGGGCCATCTTCTCTATGTGGTTTACCGTTAATGTAGTACCATTTACCTCCATCTGCATGTTCAATAGCAGGACCATCTTCTCTATGACGTTTATCATTAATGTAATAAGCTTTAGCTCCATCTCTATATTCAATAGCAGGACCGTCTTCTCTATGTCGTTTCCCGTTTATGTAGTACGCCTTATATCCGTTTGCATACTCTACAGCAGGTCCCTCTTCTCTGTGGAGTTGACCTTTTAAGTTGTACCATTCTATTCTGTCACTATATACCTTTACTTTATATTCTTTCATAACTCTATACCTTAGTTAGTTTATATTTAACTCCTTCAATTTCTACAATTTTGTCTATGCAAGATTTGTTTCTGTTATTGAATTCTTCTTGGGTTAATTCCATACCATTAATATAGTATGACTTATATCCGTTTGGCCACTCTACTGCAGGGCCATCTTCTCTATGAAATTTACCGTTTATGTAGTAATATTTAGTTCCATCTTTAATTTCTACAGCAGGACCATTTTCCCGGTGGTGTTTACCATTAAGGTAGTAAGATTTATCTCCATTTGCCCACTCTACAGCAGGTCCGTCCTCTCTATGAAGTTTACCTTCTAAGTTAAACCATTTTGTACTGTTATTATATACCTTTACTTTATATTCTTTCATAATCTTTTATTTATTAATCCCACCATGACTGTATATTATGTTCTATATATTTCCAAAGAATGCGATGGGCTTTCTTTTGTTTTGTATTTGATTCGTGAAAAAGGAATTGATTTAATTCTCTGATTTCATCTGCATTGTTCCAATATTCGTATTTATGCTTTAAATATCCTGAATCATCTCCTTTACCGTTATCTTCAAATTCAAAATAATATACATCTTCACCGTAAATTTTTTCTATTTTAGATTGATATTCACATCCATAAAAATCATCGTAGACCTTATCTAATAGTCTAATTGTGGTTCTTATGCGTTGGGCTTTTAAAAGAGAATCTAAACCGTATGCTGTTTCGCCTTCTAAGGTAGTTGCTAACCTTCCAAGTTGGTGTTTGAATAAATCTATTGCGTACATATAATCCCTGTCATATCCCTTCCAAATAATTGGGAGGAATGATAGGGTTCTTTTTATTTGTGTGTATTTTCTTTTAAACCAGTACATTATTTATTTGAATTTAATGTCTTTAAATTTCATAACTCTATACCTTAGTTAGTTTATACTTTACTCCTTCAATCTCTACAATCTTATTTTCACAAGATTTGGTTCTATTGTCAAATTCTTTTTTAGTTAGACACTTCCCGTTTATGTAGTAATGTTTATCTCCGTTTGGCCACTCCATAGCAGGCCCATCTTCTCTATGAAGTTTATCGTTTATATAGTAGTCCTTATATCCGTTTGGCCACTCTACAGCAGGCCCGTCCTCTCTGTGGCGTTTGTCATTAATGTAGTAAAACTTACTTCCATTTGCCCACTCTACAGCAGGTCCATCTTCTCTGTGGTATTTACCATTAACATAGTAAGATTTATATCCGTTTGAACACTCTATAGTGGGACCATCTTCTCTGTGTAGTTGACCTTCTAAGTTATACCATTCTGTTCTGTCACTATATACTTTTACTTTATATTCTTTCATAACTCTATACCTTAGATAGTTTATATTTAATTCCTTCAATGTCTACAATCTTATTTTGATAAGATTTGTTTCTATTATTAAATTCTTCTTCGGTTAAAGCTTTATCATCAATATAGTAATATTTATCTCCATTTGACCACTCTATAGCAGGTCCGTCCTCTCTATGACGTTTATCATTAATGTAGTAATGTTTACTTCCATCTGCATACTCTATAGCGGGTCCATCTTCTCTATGAAGTTTATCATTAATGTAGTAATATTTAGTTCCGTTTATACACTCTACTGCAGGTCCGTCTTCTCTGTGTAGCTGATCTTTTGAACTATACCATCTTGTACTGTACTCTGAAACTTCTACTTTGTATTCCACCATAACTCTATACTTTAGATAGTTTATACTTTACTCCTTCAATCTCTACAATCTTATTTTCACAAGATTTGGTTCTATTGTCAAATTCTTTTTTAGTTAGACACTTCCCGTTTATGTAGTAACATTTATATCCGTTTCTCCACTCCATAGCAGGACCATCCTCTCTGTGATACTTCCCATTAATGTAGTAATATTTATCTCCGTTTGCATACTCTACAGCAGGACCATCTTCCCTATGGAGTTGACCTTCCATGTTATACCATTCTGTTCTGTTATTATATACCTTTACTTTGTATTCTTTCATAACTCTATACTTTAGATAGTTTATATTTAACTCCTTCAATTTCTACCACCTTACCCTCACAGGTTTTAGTTCTACTATTAAATTCTTCTTCGGTTAAATTTTTATCATTAATGTAGTAATGTTTACTTCCATTTGACCACTCTATAGCAGGTCCATCTTCTCTATGAAGTTGACCGTTACTGAAGTAAAATTTATCCCCGTTTGCAAGCTCTATAGCAGGTCCATCTTCTCTATGACGTAGATCATTGATATAGTAATATTTATCTCCATTTGCCCACTCCATAGCAGGCCCATCTTCTCTATGAAGTTTATCGTTAATATAGAAATATTTACTACCATCTGCATCCTCAATAGCAGGTCCATCTTCTCTATGTAGCTGATCTTTTGAATTATACCATTTTGTACTATTTTCTGTAACTTCTACTTTGTATTCTTTCATAACTCTATACTTTAGATAGTTTATATTTAATACCTTCAATTTCTACAATCTTATTTTTACAGGATTTAGTTCTATTATTAAATTCTTCTTCGGTTAAATTTTTATCCTTAATGTAGTAATATTTATATCCATCTACATCTTCAACAGCAGGTCCATCTTCTCTATGAAGTTTATCATTAATGTAGTAAGATTTATCTCCATTCGCCCACTCTACAGCAGGTCCATCTTCTCTATGACGCTTACCATTAATGAAGTAATATTTATCTCCGTTTGAACACTCTACAGCAGGTCCATCTTCTCTATGAAGTTTACCATTAATGTAGTAATATTTATATCCGTTTGCAAGCTCTACAGCAGGTCCATCTTCTCGGTGGCGTTTATCTTCTAGGTTATACCAGTCTGTTCTGTCATTACATACCTTTACTTTGTATTCTTTCATAATTTTTTATTTATTAATCCCACCAGAACATTATATTAAAGAAGTTGCTAGTTTAAATAAGTCTTTATTAACCTGTATATCCTTTTCAAAGGATTTAATCTTACGAACCTTTCTTACTTTGGCTCCTTTTAAAGCTGCGTGAAAGTCTCCGTTAATAATCTTCTCCTGTATAACATTAAATACTGTCCAGAGGTCTTCTCCTTTGTCTTCCGATCTTTTTGGCTCTAAGATATCATTAATAGTCTCCTGATCGTATTCTAGAGTTTTAACTCCTGCTCTAATTAATAAAGCATCCAAGGCTAATTTATTTTTTTCTTCCGGAGTTAGTATTCTATCTCTCATATCATTCATTACCTCTACTCTGCTTGGTAGATCTTCTACCGCCTGTCTTACAACGTTTCTAAGCTCCACAAAAGAATAACCTTTATGCTTTATCTTGAAATCAGAGAACTTCTCATCGGCAATGACTAACCCATTGCTACACACCAATCTAAATATACCCACAGAGAACTTAAATGCCTGCATTCCATCGTGACTGTTTGTTAATATAATTCTTGGAAAAGCATCATCCCCATCACTTGAAGTAATTTTGATGTCTGGGTTCTGAAAGGAAACCATGTGTTTTGAAAAGATAGTACTATCTCCTCTACCTTTACGTTGAGCTGCTGTAACTGGAAACCAGTTTAGCTTTGCTAAATCATCTATGATTGTTTCTGTATTTACAAATAAATACTTACCGCTAACATCGGGGTTAGTTGGAGCGGTGGCGAATACTAATGGCGACTGTTCTCTAATTTGTTCTTTTGTCAAATAAGAATCTAAACCTTTTCCGAATTTTGAAATAACATCTTGTGACATATAACTTTTATTTTAATTAATTAATATACCTTAATATAAGAAATATAAAGGTAAGTAACAACTATAAAGTAAATTATTTTAGTCTCTTTACAAATTTATTTACTGCTAACTCCTGGTACTCTAGTCCTAAGTGTTCTTTATCTTCTGCTAAGCTGTAATCCGATGCTTTACTATGTACTGTTAAATTAAAGATAGGAACTCTACCATACCTTTACTGCTTCTAGTAACTTCCAGGTATCTATTGCTTCATCTGATAGCTCTAATTGATGGTAGTGTTCCAGTGCTGAATTTAAAGCTTGTTGCCATTGGGATATAGGAAGAGATATCTCAAACATTTTATCAGCGTTTTCAAAACTAACCTCAAAAAGCAAAGCAGATCTTCTATTACTCTGCATAGCTTTTTCTATCCCACTCACAATTGCATCAGTAACATTCTTTTTTTTATTACTAAATAGAGTTTCAAACTCAGCTGTATTTTCGAAATGTAATCTTGTCATTATTTTTTGCTTCCTGAAATATTATTTAATTTAATCTGGATTGAACTATCAATAATTTTATTGGTATACTTGGTAGGTACCTGCTTATTAGTCCCCCACATAAAGACTGGTCCCAGATATTCACGTGTTACCATAGGAACTTCTACTGTACTAAGTCTAGTATATTCTGGTTCAGTAATTCTTCTTTCACCGTCAAAGGATCTAAAGTCTCTTCCGGTTACTCTATGCCAGCCAACTACTGGGTGGTTTATTTCTAAACTACCTGCTAAATTAAAATCATAGTATAGCTTTTCAGTTTCACCTCTTTTTTCTGCCATAACCTTTATTTTTTATCTTACATAAAGATACGAACTATTAAGCAAGGGGCATACCTTTTGGAGAAACTTTTTTACTTATTTCTAAAAGTAATTCAGCTTCATTTTTAAACATTTCATCCTCTATTCTTTGCCTATCCTCACTTATAGCGCTTTTCATTATATTTTGTATACTGGTGGAGAATCTGCCACTAATATCGTTTGTATAGTAAAATTTATGGTTTGTGATTTTTATTGTACTATCCGTTATAAGTACGAAATAGCTTAATTCTTTATTATCAATATAATAATGCTCCCTTAAAGGGTCCATCAGTAACTTAGTTTTAGGGTGCTGTAGTAGGTTACTTATAATAAATTTTAATTGTATCTCTTTTGGAGTGGGTGGGTATTTTGAAAATATTGATATCATATTATTTAAAATTTAGATTTAAGATTTTCTTTTTTAACTATGTTTTTTAGTTTAGTAACATATTTTGGATCCTCAGCATAATTTTGAGATAGGTAATCATAGTACTGAGATTCTAATCTTATTTTATTTAGATAGGCGTTGGTAAATAAAGCATAGTCATATAAGCTTTCCATCCAATTATCATATTGGGCATGTCCCATAGCTGTCCCATTTGCTGTAGTAGACCTAGCTCTGGCTTGTTTCATGCCAAATAAGTTATTAGCGTATGTAAATGATTTTGAAGAGAAATTTCCAGTTTCTAATTTTGCTTGAGCTAAAACAATATGTGGGAATCTAAAGTTTAAATTTTCTATTCTTTGAATTAGTTTTTCTTCTGTAAATTGGTTAAAATCCCCTAGGATTATTAATTTCTCTTCATATGTTAAATTATCTACTCTTGCTCTATCTACTGCTGATTTTAATCCTAAAATTGCTATTAAAACAATTAATACCATAGAACCTTTAAATAGTGCTTCACCAAATTTTAATTTAGTGTAGATTAATAAATTTTTATTATACCTGTATAGCATATTAATGTGATTTAAGTTAATACTAACAAAGATAAGAACTATAATTCAAACAACCTACTAAAATAGGTCGAAAAATGAGATATCTATTGTTTTATCACGTAGTTTTTCATTACGTTCATGTAGTCTGACTAGATCGTCAGCTACTTTTCTCTCTAAAGATTTATGTTTTTTAAAAGTTGAAAGCTTTGCTGTTTTCGTCTTTTTCATACATATACATAGTTATTGTCTTGAGATGTACTCTTCCCCGGGACGTTTTTCTTCCTCATATAGTCCCAAGTCTTTAAGATGCTCTATCATATGTTCATCCATCTCCCAGGTAAATTGTTCTCCATCTTTATCAACGTAATCTTCCATTCTCTCTACTTCTTTATCCGAGATTGGTGATACAGCGTATAAAAATGCACAATTATAACAGAGAAACTCTAGATTATCTAAATGATAGTTTCTTTTATTGCCATCTTTATGGTTAAGTATAATAGGTATTTTAGTATCCTGTACCCTTCTTTCGGCAAAGCCACAGTGGTTACATTTCTCCTCAACTAAACATTCCTGTATTATTCGTAGCTTAACCTTCTGTGGATTAAAATGATCTATAGGTACTCTACCTTCTATAAGGTCCATAAGAGGGGGTTCCTTTCCGCTGTTGGTTAAGTGTTTAGGAATTCCTTTTCCGGCTTGATTCTTATGAACCTCAAGTAATGATTGACCTGATTCATCTTTATACAGCAAAGCGTATTTCTTAAAGTGAGGATAAGAGACATGAAGATATCTTGACGCTGCTTTATTTGAGCGAGTCATTTTTTGTGCCCGTAGGACGTCTTCCTTTGATAATATTTTGGTTGGTCTGGACATTTAGTAATCTATACCTTGTATATGTGTTCCACTTTCTTCTTCTTCTTCGTCCTCTTCTTTATCCTTATCCAAAACCTTAGTTGTAGCTTCTTTTACATCCTGAATAGTTTCAAAATCATCAGAGTCTAAGTCTAGAGCGTCTAGGAAGGTGTTTTGTCCTGCTATTTCTGCTGCTTTAATTGCAATTGCTCTAAATTGAGCTTGAGGCATAATAATAAGATCGTTGTAAGTATGGTCTCCTGTTCCCTCTAAGGTAGTTATACCCACTACGGGTTCTACAGTAGAACAGTTAACACAGACGTGGTAATTATATTTAATTTTTCTTAATTCTGGAAAATCATTGCCGCATTTGGGGCATTCAATCATTATTAACTCCATATAACCTTTTATTGATTTATTTTACTAAATATAAGAACTATTATTCAAGGAATCAACTTTATAGTGAGAAACTTTTACCGCAATTGTTACATTCTCTTAGTTCCGTATTATTACACGCCAAAAGATTCTCCACAACCACAAGTTCTACTTGCATTTGGATTAACAAATACAAACCCTTTTCCGTTTAATCCTCCCACATAATCTAGCTCTGTGCCTATTAAATACAAAAAGCTTTTTTTGTCAACGGCAATCTTTATTCCTTTGTCTTCAAAGATCTTGTCGGTTTCTGTAATAACATTATCGAATACGAGTTTGTAGGTAAGACCTGAACAGCCGCCGCCTTCAACACCTACCCTAATAAAAGTTCCTTCGGGGCTGTTTTCGCTTGCTATTAAACTTAAAACATGTTGTTTTGCATTTTCTGATACTGTTATCATTTTGTCTTCTATAACTCCCATTCCATGGGTATGTTTACTATTTAATAAATTTTGAAATAACATTCCAGACATCTTCTGGTTTCTTAAATTTGACTATCTCTTCTTTTTTACCTACATCAATAGTTATTGTTCCGTCCCATTCCTTGTCCGGTACCAACTGGTAGAGGTACATCTGTATAAGGGCAAGTTGCTCTTTTGTAAAATGCATCTTCATTAGATTTTCTATAACTGCAAAGAATTGTTCTTCATATTGAGTCATATCCATTCCAATCTCTTCTTCCATGAAGTCTCTTCGCTCTTCTATTTGACGCATTTGGTTAAGAACCTCTATGAATAGCTTTTTGTTCATATAATCTTGGTTTGGTTCTTTTTGTTTAATCCTATACCCTAACGGATATACGGAATGTAATACTTGTCGGATTTTCTTTCTAGGGTCTACCATGTCTGTTCAACTACTTCAAATATTTTAGTAAACTCATGTACCGGAAGATCTTTAAACTTAGCAAAGGTTTCTACTGCTTCATCGTGCGAGCTTGATGCCCAGGTCATAATAGCCTCTTTTGTAGGGTCTACTTTACTAAAATATGAATATGCGTTCATAAGCTAAAAGATTGTACGTTACATTTCTTCTTCGGATGGTACTTCGTTTTGGTCAGGATTCTCTCCTGCTAAAGCTTTTCTAATAATTCTATCGAAATATTCAATGTATATAAAGAAACCTATAATAGTTTTATCTTTTAAGTTTCTATCTCTTTCTACCCTCATATCAAATTCTCCTAATCCTTTTTCAAGTCTAGTTTCTAATTCGATTGCAATATCGTTTTGTTGGGTAGTGGTGATCTGTCCAAACTGTGTTGGGATGAATTGAACTTTAACTCCTTTCTTCTGAGGGTCCTCATTCGTATCTACTTTTAACATAAACTCATGTCCTGAGAATTTAATCTTAGCGGCTTCTGTTAAAACTTCTTTTACTAGTTTTTCTAATTGTTTCATATCTTAAATATAAGAAAAGTATTTCGGGTATACAAATAAATAGTTAACCAAACAACATTTTTTTACTCTTTAATGTTCTTTCGTTAATAATTTCATACTCTACTACCTCTTTATTTCTACTAAACTGTTCAATACACCAGTCAATTTTGTCAGTTAAAAACTCAATTTCTTCTTTTTTTCCGTTTAAGAGTGTAAACTCTACAATGTATTTTTTCATAATTTACCGTTTTGTTAAATCTTCTTTTAATTTTTCTGATGGTTTTGGTACTGTGAAAAATAGGGTTGATTTGGGTAGAGGTAAATTTCCTTTATGTGCGGTATAAGACTCTTGTATAGTTAATATACCTTCATCCCCTTGGTCTCTCCTAGTCTTTACAATATATGGTACACATATCTGATCTCTTATACTTCCGTTAGAGAGCTCTGCATACACGCTAGTGCTTAATTCATTAGCTTCTTTATTATTTTTTCTGAGTAATATTGCTGTTTCGTAGTGATCGTAGTTATATGGCATTCCGTTTTCATAATACCTTTCAAGCTGTCTATTAACAATAGATGGTTTATCGTTATTATATACATACGAAGTTACCATCCCCTCCACGTACACGCTTTGTAAATCTGCATGGTGATGAATAGCTGTATGGTATTTATCCCCCAGGTAGTGTTTTACTATAGCTTTAGGTTCAACTGTGAAATAGCACGGTGAATCCATCCAAATAGTATGAGTATGTTCCGGTAGAAATGCCTTTGTAGGGTTCCATTTTAAGAACCTAGACATCATCCTAAAGGACTTATCATTATGTTTCTCCAAAATATTTACATTCCAGAAATCTGATGTTAGATCTTTTCTATTTGTAAACGCTACATACTCTACGTCTCCTTTATCATGAACAAATGGGAAGAAGCTTCCCACCTCTTCTAAAGGTATAGATTCATCTGCAAAGAGTGCTGTATATACTACTAACTTCATAAACTCTCTATATATTCTTTTAACCTATCTTGGGGATTCCAGTCTAGTACCACCAGTGTATCATCATTCTCTCTTAATGTAATTCTATAGTTTCCAGGCTGTTCCGGTATATATTCACTTCCTATGTTAAATTTAGCTTTAAACATTTGATACACTTCATTGATAGAGTAGTTTACCCCCGATCCAAGTTCCCAAGCATCGGGTGCTTTTATATCGGTATTAGCTATTTTACACAGCCCATCTACAATATCATCTACATGGGTGAAGTCTCTTCTCTGTTCTCCATCACCAACGATTGTTATTTTCTCGCCACGGTTTACCTGCTGTCTCCATATTCCTATTACTGCTGCCCAATCTCCTTCTACTATCTCATATGGACCATATACATTATAAAATCTAGCTATTTTAATATCTACATTATATACCTTTTGGTACATCTTGCAGATCTCTTCTCCTAAATGCTTATAGTTGGCGTAGGGGGACTGATGAGGGTCATGCCATCTTGAAGACGATCCTGCATACACTACTCTAGCGTTATTTTGTCTAGCAAATTCTACTACAGATTGAGTGCCTATTGTATTAACTCTGAATGTTTCATTTGGATTTTTAAATGATGGTTGTATTCTAGAAACAGCTGCTAGGTGATAGATAAGATCAAAGTCTTTATCCATTAGATTTATATTCTCAATATCTCCTGTATGGTATCTACACCCTAACTGTTCGTTTTCTTCTAAACCCGAATCGTAATTATCTAGCGATTCTACTTGATGACCTTCTTTTAAAAGCCTTTTTATAAGGTTTGTACCAATAAAACCAGCTCCTCCTGTTACTAATATTTTCATATTCGATCTATTACTTTTTTATACCCCTGTTTCATTAATTCTCTTGAAATCTCATTCCGTAAAGATGCGTGGTTATTCTTCCAGTGGGATGCATTTTGGTCATTACCGTATTGCATACCTTTTATACTGCCCCATTCTTCTTGATTGTCAACTGTGTGAGGGGGTACCGCTGTTTTAATTCCGCCGTACATGTAGCTAAATCCTGAAAGTTGTATATCTTCTCCGTTCTCCCATGATATAGGATCTTGGTACCATAAGTACTTTAAAGTGGATCTCTTCATAAACCATGAATGTCCTACTAAATCTACATACTCTAACTTGGAACTCTTAGTCCCGTTCCATCCATATTTTTCAAGAGGATCGTATGCGTCTCCTAAAAACCTAACTCCTGTTGAGCCTAAAATTAGATCCTCTTTACAGTGTTTAAGACAGGATTCGAACCACTTAGGTCCTGGTATAGTATCGTCATCAAAAAAAGCTACGTACTCTGTTTTAGCAAGTAGTCCATAAGCAAATCTAGCGTGAAATTTAAAGTTAGCATTACTGTAGGCAACTGTAGTACCTAAACTGTCTAAATTGTACTGTTCACCTTGTTCTGGTTTATTCGACCATATCATTATATCCTGTGCAGGAACTGTTTGACTTTTTATAGCCTCAATCTGTTCCTTTAAGTACTCAGGTCTTTTATAACAGTTTAATACAACTGTAATCATATTAACTCTTTAATTAATTTACTGGTATTTCCTTCTCCATATGGACACTTAATATCAATATAGTAATTATTTATTAATTCTCCAAATAATTCCGGTAATTGTTCTGGTGTGTGACATAGATAAAGGTGTCCTGTCTCTATTCCTTCAGGTCTTTCTGTTACACTTCTACACACTATCACTTTTTTATTAAAGAATGTACCTTCTTCCTGAACTCCTCCACTATCTGTTATTATTAATTTAGATTCTAACATTATTTCCAGTAGCTCATTGTGGGGTAAGGAGGGTACTACTGTAACGTGTTTCAATAGATACTTATGTTTCTGTATTTCCGGGTGGTGGTGTAGTGGTAGTATGAAATCTAACTCTCTGTTCTGCTCAGCTAATTTGTCTATCTCTTCAAACCACTTATCTATCCACCTATGGTTCTCCCACCGGTGTAGAGTTACTAATACCTTATTACCATAAATTGCTTTACCTTTAAGAGGTAAGAGAGTATCCAGTATAGAGTTACCCACAGTATGTACCACTCCTCTTACCTTTTCCTCTTTTAAATTTTGAGCTGATACTTCTGTAGGTGCTAAGTTTATATCAGCTATTCTAGATATCATCTGTCGATAACCTTCTTCAGGGTAGGGGTGGTTAAGGTCATAAGATCTTAATCCTGCCTCTAAATGTATTATTTTTTTCTTTCTACTAAATGCTGCTAAAGCGCATGCTAAAGCAGATACTGTATCACCATGTACTAAAACTGTATCATAATCTCCGTCTGGAAATTGTATTAAGCAGTCACTTATTATTTGATCTAATCTATTAGTTTGATTTCCTATTTCTATATGGTAATCTACTTCTATGTCGTTTAATAAATCTTTATGTTGTCCTGTAAATAGAAGCTGACAGTTATCTAGTGTCTCTACTAACGGTTTTACTTTTAACCATTCAGGTCTTGTTCCAAAACATATTAAAATCTTATTTACCATATACATGTCTTTAAGGAAGTACTCTCTCCTTTAAGGTAGCTTCTATTATTCTCAGTCAAGTAACCATTTAAAGTTGATCCAATGTCTAAGTAAATGTTGTGCTTATTCTTCTCCCAAAACTTAGCGGCTAACATATTACCCAACGGTCCGGCACAGAATAAAAAGAGTTTTCCTTTATATTTCTCAATAGGAAAATTCTCTACCATATCAAAATTATCTATAAATGCCTCTGTGGTGATAGGTACGTGTTGATCTATAATAAAAGGAAGCTTGTGTACTGTAGCATTTGCTCTTGCGAATAAAATCACATCATGTTTACTATATTCCGGAATAAAGTTTTCTTTATAGTAGGGGTAGTTACTATTTACAAAGAGGTTAGCCCAGGTTAGGGTCTCCTGCTTTGATTCTATTCTCATCCAATCCACAATTGGTTTAGGTTGGCAGCATTTACAGCTTACACCTACATAATACTCAGGATCTTTATATTGGAAGGATCTTATTAGTTCAGTTCTAATTTCAGAATGTAGTTCTGGTTTAAATGTCCAATTATCTACATTAGTAATAGCTTGGTTGGCTAGTATGGCGAATTCCCCATCAGCGTACTTGCTAAAACTAAAGTTTTCTTTTTTCTTTAATTTTGCAAATATATACTCTATATCTTCTCTAAAACTATTCTTTATCATTACTTATTGCTCTTCCTTTTTTAGCTTCCCAATCTCTTTCAGGTCTAACCTCTAAGTTAGTTTTCCATCCTGGTTCAATAGTATTCATTGGAGTGCCTAATTTATTTCCTAATTTAATAATAGCATTAACATCTTTGGGAAAACAAGTTCCTCCGTAACCGTGTCTTCCGTCTGGTCCGGGTACGTGTAAATGGCTATCTCCTACAAATCCATTTCCTATAATACCTACTTTATAACGTGTCATAAAATGCATTCTGTTTTTCTTGTCTTTCTATTTGTTTTGGATGATAGAGTGCGTAAGTTTTATCTAAAGGTAAATTAGAGTAGGTTTCAAACCCTTCTAACTTCTCATGCACTTTATTCACCCATTTGATCTCCGGTTTATTTTTCCAGATTCTCATTTGATAGTCCGGCCAGTTAATCCAGCCCTCTTTGTTTACATTCCACCCCCATTTCTGTATATGATCTTCTGTTAAGCCTTCTACTGTATTTACTCTAGGTACTAGATAAACTTCATTGTCTGGGTTCTTTTCAACAAGAAGGGGGAGTATTTTAATAAGCTGTTCATTAGGTGTCTCGTCTGCATCAATTTGAAATATAAAATCCCCAGTACAGTATTCGGTTAACTTATTTTTCCAATCTGCGAAATGACCATCGAAATACCCTCTATAGAACTGTACGTTGGGTAGTTTATTAAACTCTGATAGGAAGATTTCTATCTCTTCTGTACCGTTTGCTTGGTCATATAGTATAACGATTTCATCTCCTATTCTTTTATTATTTAACAAGAATGGAAGGAGCTTCTGTATTTCAAGAAACTCATTACAGAGTGTTACTGCATATGACAATTTTATTTTACTCATAACGTTATTACTTTATATCATAAAAGTTTATAACTTCAAGGGCATCCATAAATTCATTCTGTTCAAAGAATTTTGCTTCCGGCATATCCATTTTATGGGTCTGATCTTTTGGAAAACTCTTTGTAGTTCTCTCTTCTGGAGTGATTCTAATAGCTTTTACTGCTGACCATTTCCATTCCTCTTTTGATGAACCGTCTAGGAATACCATTCCGCTTCCCGGTAAGGTAATGGTGGCGGGTGCCCATACTCTTTTGTCTTCATCTGTGAATAATAAATCCCTATATAGTTCAGGAGAAGTTTCTATTAAATCAGCTGTTACTTTTCCTCCCTCAGTCATTAGGGTTGAAGTTGTAAAACCACATCCTAAACATAACCATGTTGTTGTATCCTTATCTATGTGCTGCTCGTAACATGCATTTCCTTTGCATCGTTTACATTCTACTAATTGATCTTGCATAACTTATAATTTTGGTAACTCTAATTTAGGTAAATTTAATTCTATTTTCTTTGGGAAGATTGGTATTTTTTCATCTAAAATCTTTCCTAATAATTCTGTCATAGCATCAAAGCTAAATAAGCTTCTGCTTCTATGTCCTTGCCTTTTTGCTAATTCCAATAACTTCTTATAGTCTTTTACTATTCCTTTATATGCTGTTGACACCTCCCCGGCATCTGGTGTGAACCAGCTTGCTTCCGGTAAGATTACTTTTGGTACTGATGCTGATGGGTGTACTTTTGTTAAAGTTCCTCCAATTAGAGTTGTATAATCTCTATGTAAAAAATCTAGATGTGCCGACCAGGCTGAAGCTATAATAGGTTTGTTGGTTAAGGAAAACTCTAATAAAGGTCTTCCAAATCCTTCTCCTTTAGTTAGGCTAATCATTGCTTTTATTTTTGAATGATTATATAGTTCATTTATTTCCTCATCAGACACCTCTCCATGAAGAAGATATACGTTAGGTACTGTGCCTTTTACAGTTTTTCTAATACTGTCAATCTTATCTAATATTTTTTCTCTATCCATAATAGAGGTTGTAACTTGATGAGTTTTTAGTATTAAGGCCGGTGAATTAGGTTTATTTTTAAATGTTTCTAAGAAAGCTTTTAAAGTGTATCCTATATTTTTCCTGTCCTGGCCTAAATCTCCTTGCATCCAATGTCCCACAACCAGGTAGCAGAACGATTCTTTAATTCCATCTAACTGTTTATTAATTTCCAACTCCCTATTTGACTTGGCTGGGAAATATTTATTTATATCAGCTCCTTCAAATAAAACTTCAATAGGAGTTGTTATTTCCACCTTCCCAATTATACCTTTTGTTTTACTATCCTCTTTACTATACACCGAATTAATAAAAACATTCTTGCTGTGTTCTGATGAGGTAATTATTAAGTCCATGTTATTACATCCTTGAATCCAAGAAACATCACAAACTGTAGTCTCTATTCCGGCTGTTACTCCAATATTATACTTCCCTATTTTTTGGAATTCGTTTGGGACTGTAATTTGTATCCATACGTCTGGTTGGTCTTCTATTTTATCTATAATCTTAGAGATAAGATCTACTTCTTTGTGATCTTTTAAGTACCCAAATCTTGTATTACCCCATCTTTGGGATAATATCTTTATATCCCATTCCGGTTTTGTCTTTATTAACGCTTTGATAAAGTCTCTAGATCTTGCTGAATATCCACTATAACAGTCTATAGGACAGCTTATTACGCATGTTGTTTTACTCATCTTAATAACCTGTTAATTTATGTGTTATATATTTCTTTTCCTTTGGTTTTACTTTAATTAAATCAAAAGAGGGTCTTGGTTTAAATTCTTTAAATCCTTTTTCCAGTACCTTTGTAATATTAATACTCATTGTTGAGGCAGACATTTGCGATTCTTCTGATGTTACCCATTCTCTACCTTTTAAGCCGTTTACTTTTCTTTCTTCAGGAGTCATACTGTATACTTTTAAAAAAGCTATTGCGGCATCTTCAGGTGAACATCTATCATCAAAAATATAAGGGGTTGGTACAGATCCTGTTAAGGAGATTGAAGACGGATAGACTGGTACTGCCCATTCCCCACACTCCCTAACTGTACCTCTATGGTTGGAAGGAAAGTCAGGTGAAAAATCAATCCACTTACCGTCTTTTTCAAACCTCATTTGATCTTGCATACCTCCTGTAACATTGGCAACAATCATCTTACCTGTCATCATTGCTTCTGTTAAAGATAACCCCCAACCTTCGTTTGATGAAAGTAGTACTGTAACGTCTGTAATATTGTACAGCATGTTCATTTGTGCTGGTGATATTCTTCCCTGTGAAAAGTACACGTTAATATAATCCGGGTCACAGAAAGCTTCTTTCACTGCGTTTAAATCTGTTCCGTTTTGGTCTATGGCCTGTGTATGCATTAGCAGTGCACATTTCTTGGAAGCTTCTTTGCCAATCATATCACAAAATATTCTATACGCAAGAATTGTATCTGCTGGATGTTTTCTCTGGATATTTCTGGAGTTAAAATAAATTATAAACTCTATGTTTGGATCCGGAATTGTGTTTTTTCTAAAATCTACTAATTGAGCATACAGTTTATGTTGCTCATCAATTGGGAAGAATGTAGTTTCATCAATACCGTGGGGAACATACTCTATAATTTTATCTTTAGCTTGCTCTCCTAATACAATCTCATTAATATTCTTAGTCTGTTTTGAAATTGCCATTAATACATCCACTGAATCGTAGTACTGTTTATTGTATAGGGGTGCGGGATAGTCATCCCAGATATTTAACCAAAAAATTGGGATTTGGGATCTAATCTCTCTTTCTATTTCGAATAACCATGTCCAGTATCTTGGATCTGTGAAGATAAAGATTGCATCTGGTTTTTCTGTTTTAAGGAGTTTTCTTATTATATCAGCATCTCCATAGCCTGTGTTTGGCCTTACAGATACGTTTGAATCAGATATACCAACTTTTTTATTTATATCTTCAGATAGATCAAATGTTTTTCCTATTTCTGGATGGTTTAATGCTGCACCTAAATTGAACCAATTAAAATGGTGTGCGGTTCCTACTACGAACTCTCTTGCCATTGTAGCTACTCCTGAGTGCATTCTAATATCATCACATAGCAATAAGATTTTTTTCCTTTCTGCTTTAGGTATGTAACCGAGTTTACTGTTCATTATTTTAATCTAATGTTATGTTGTTTGTGAAGTTTCTCTTTAAAGTCCCTATCCGTAAGATAGAGATAAATTGCCCGATCTGCAAGCTTTTTAAATGAAAAGTTGTCTTGCAAACAAGCCATTTTAAATTCGCTAAAAAGAGGTTGGGTTATTTTGACTGAGGTCAGTTTTTCTGTTTTTGGGATCATAACTTTCTATTTATTATATATAAATATATATTGTTTTACAAAACAGTCTTCCATTCATTACAAAGTTTCATTTTTCCTACATCGCAATAGGTACATGCAAACTTCTCTGGTGTTGTATTTTGTGAATGGTCTTTAAAAGTCATGTCTTCATTAAGCATATCTTTTAATGTCTGTGTAAAAGTTTCTCTGAATTGTTTGCTTTTTCTTGGTCCGATAGCGGGTCTAAACTCTTGTACTCTTTTTTGCATAGAAGCAAAATCAGCATTTACAGGTACTCTTCTCTTTAGAATAAAGTACTCCACGTTTATTTTTTCTACCGGTATATTAAACTGTTTAGAGAAGAACTCTCTATATAAAGCCACTTGTGCTATTTTTTTATCATCTTTCTTTTGGTAATCTTTCCATCCAGAAGTTGATGTCTTGATGTCCATTATCGTCCAAGTATCTGCTAAGGGACTGTAAAATACTAAATCTACTAATCCTTTAAACATCACCCCAGGGGTAATTTCCTGGTATAGTAAAGTTTCTACTCCGGCAAGTTCCATAGTTTTAGTAGAAAAATACCCTGCTCTATTCTTTTTAAGATAATCTAAAATATGTTTTCCATCTAAGTAGAACTCCTGTAGTACCTTAGCGTTTATACCCGGGTCTAATGTACCCTTAGCTTGTGCTCTAGCAACCTTAAATGCCTGTACCATTTTAGCATAGAGCAACGAATTTAAATCCATTTCGTTTGCTTTCTTCACTTGGTCATGAAAGAGTACTTCCAGCCATTCTTGAATAGTCTCATGCATTGCACTACCAAAAATGGTATGTATGCTAGATGTAAACGGTACTAGTTTATTGTTGTATTGGTAGTGCCACATTTTCGGGCAGGTCTGAAATGTATAAACTGCTGAGTAGGAAATGTGTTTATTTTTTTTGCTTTGTTTTATTTTGCTTTCCCAAACTTTTTTTACTTCCCCTTTTACCTTCTTCGACATAACTTGCTTTTAATCTTTCTAAATATAATGTAGCATCCATAAGTTCCTCTTGTAAATGGTCAATCCACCCCAAAAAGTCAATATCGTCTCTGTCTAACGTTCTACCGTACTTCCGAATACCTACTTGAGACCGCTCTTCAAATTTATCTTTAACTGATTGAACATAGGGGTCTCTATTTTCTGCGGTAGCTGTTGAACTTATCGTCCAGCTAAAAAGTTCACTATTCTTACTCATATGACTACTTTATATATATCTTTAAGATACGAAAAAAGGTTGGAAAAACCAACCTCTTTCTTGTATATTTATTAAATCTTTTGCTTCTACTTAATACTCATAGACGCTTTATCAAAATTAGCTTTTGGAACTTCCACAACTTCTCCTCCTTGTAATTGTAATCTAAATGTCTTAGGTTTTTTTTGTATTACTCTCAATACTTTTTTAACCTTATCTGCTTTTTTAACAGCTTTAGGGGCTATTATCTCCGCTTTAGGTGCTTCTACAGTTACTGGTGAATTTACTTCTATTTCTTTTGTACTAAATTTTTCTTGCATAGTAATTGTTATTAGTTTATCTTTATAAATATGTAATTTTATGCTCGTCTTGGTCTTGTTTAAGCTCTGTCTTACTCACCCATCCTACTGTACCATCAGTAAACTCTACTCTACGGTTCTTAGGGGATTTCTGTATAACTCTTTTAATTGATTTTTTTTCTGGTAATTCATTATCATTTTCATCTGTAATTTTCCATTCTTCATCATTCTCTAACCCGTCATTAAGAGTTGTATTCCAATCTTGTATTTCGCTTTGTAAATCATCGTATGAATCCACAGCTTTTCTTATACCCTTACCTATATCTTCTATATCTTCATCTTCCCCGTAAAGGGTCTTCTTAGGCTTTGCTTGATTAAAAGCAAAGTTTGCTGCTATTACTAAAGATATTGCTAATGGGTCGAATACGAATATTATTGTAAGCAAAAGATAGTTTATAATTCTATCCATTGGAATACCTGTTAGTCCTGCTAGATATTTTAATGGACCTAATTCTCCTGAAGTTGAAGATTGGGTCCTTAATTCTAAAATCTGTAGTTGATATTTTTGTAGACTATCAGCAGCTACTTCTCTTTTAGATTGTATACTTTTTCTATTTACTTCTTCTGTATCGATACGTTTTTGAGCCATTCTAAGCTCTGTTGTAGATATAGTAGTACGGAAGCCGGACGTTGAGGAGGTATCTCGGACTTGTATTTGACTGCTTTTCGCAGTTGATAAATTATTAATATTGGTTGAAATACCCTTAAGTTCTTGATCAAACCTTGTAACATCGTTTTCATAGAAATTTTTCTTTTGTTCTAAAAATTCAATTTTGTTTTCTACAACCGATAACCCCGCATAAGTTTGTTGGTAAGCAGCGCTTAGAAAACCATAGATACCCATACTGGTAATTAATACTAAAATTACTGTAGCAATACTCAAATACGCTCTAAGCCACTTATTTAATGTCCCCCAGTATTGGTACAAAAGTGAAGCAATAACTAATTTAGCTACCTCTAAAGATCCTGCCATTATAATTACCTCTGTGGAGGCGCCTGCAAATAGTTTTGATAGCCCACTCACACTGTAAAATGCTGCAGAACCTGATACTGATAGTGCTGCAAGAGTGATTATAATGGGAAGTATATTTCTTCTAAGTTTTTTCATTATTATAAAAGGAATGAGCTTAATCTATTTCTTATTAAGGTTAATTTTCCAGTACATTCCAACTCCAAGGTAAGGGTTAATTTTTGAGTCTGGAGCTGGTTGAAATCCAAGATTTAACTGGTAGAGGTAATCTTTTTTGGTCTTTAGAATAAGCCCACCACTAGCATTATTGAATACATCTGTTTTATTTAGTCCTAGATTAAATCCATAGTATACTTGAGTTTTAGGACTTTCTTTTACTGTAATTGTTTCTTTTACGGAAGGAATATTCAAATCCCATTCTATTTGTCTACCTACAATTTGATTTTGAGTAATTATGTCTGATATAATCCCTTTTCCGTAGGAACTTACAAGAACGGTATCTCTATATTGATATTTAGTGTAAAAATCTTTAAGTATTGCAAGAGTGTCTACATCTGCGGGTACTTTTATAATTTCCTTTTCAACTCTTGTTATCAACTTTGGTTTATATACGATTGTGGTTTCTTTTACGATTTTAATTACCGTATCTGTTTCTTTTTTTACTAATTCGTACTTTTTACCATTAATATTTACTTTTTCACCTACATTATTTCCTTTATTAGAGCAATTTCTAATTAAAAGAAATATACACAGTAGTAGTAGTATTATTGTTTTACTATCAAACTTTGAATTTAACATATATTTTTGAATAAAGTTATATAGTTAAAATAAGAAATATTTTTCTAACATACAACTACTCCCTTTTAAAGGTTACCCATAAGTAACAAAATACTAATATTGATAAACTTCCTATTAACCCCTGTACTAATATTATAGTAGAATTTTCCATTTTTATTTTTTTACAAATTCGTAATATTTTTTAGTTTTTACATTTCTATCTTCTAAACCATTTGTACCTCCGTTGATACGCTTAGTTAATTTTAAAATAGAAGCATCATTTATTCCCCTATCACAAATAGACCAAAGTTTATTCTTATCAAAAAAGAACATAGCTGATTCGAATGAAAATTCAGTTGCAACTAAATCAGGGTTAGTCATAATTTCTGGTTTGCCTAAATAATTAGAGAAAGCTTGGTAGTTCGCCTTACCTGTTAATTGTAATGCTCCTCTACCTCTAAATTTCCAACCATCACCTGAGGCCTCATCTCCATTAGACATACGAGATGCATAAACTCTATTAGCAATCATCTCTGGTTTTCTAGCATAATGTGTTGCTAGGTCTTCATTTATAAAGTATTTTTTAAATATACCTAAGAGTCCGGATGCTCCATAATTTAAATTCTCTGAGAATAATTTAAAGTTTCCGGTTTCGTGTGCTGTTTGAGCAAAGAAGTGAGCTGCTCTTAGCGGAGTTAATTTGTAAAACTCCATAGCTTTATTCATTGTACCTGGTCCAAATATTCCGTCTGCAGTTGTTCCAATCTTACTCTGTAAATTTTTTAAACTCATAAACTAATTTTAAGGTTTTGTATATTCTTCGGACATACTTTATTCTTTTTTGCCAAATATCTTTCCTGCTTCAGCAATCCCAAAAGACCCTAAGGTAATAATTACGAATGAATTGTATATCAATTCGTTAATTACTAAATCTTTTCCAAATAATCCTGATATTATATCTGCTGTTGCAAATATTACCATTACTGCGAAAGAAGCAAAGCCTACTATGTTCTTTTCGTTAAGGTCATTACTATCTTTAAATATGTCTTTAAAAGCCATCCAATTTTGTTTTATTTTATTAAACATAAATAACAATTTTAGTGAAACAATACTTTATTATAAATAGCAAAGATACTTATCTGCAGTGTATTCTTTCATTAGACATAATGTTCTTTCTTAACTTTCTCTAATGTTTAGCCTATAATTGAGTAGGTAATTATCATAGAGACATAAAATAATACATATTTCATTACCCTTTTATTTTAACATGACGACATTTTTAAATAGTTTTTATTTTCCGTATATACAAAAGGAGGCTCCTACACCTCCCTTTGCTACCTACAACGTTTCTTATTTCTAAGTAACGTCTCCTATTCTTTATCTAGGTTTTTAATTTCCCGAGGAAGAAACTCTTCATTCACTGTTCCGCATTTTTTGCAAGCAAATATTGGGATTGGAATGTAGGATGGTTTCCCGGTTCCGGAAATAAGCCCTGATACTTTTCTTAATATAAGTGATTGATCAAAGTATACTCCCCCACAATCATCACATGTAACTCCTGAGGTCTGTGTAATGTCGACCTGTGGTTGTTGTACTTGCATATTACTGCTGCGCTTTACGGTTTTTTCTGTAATGGTCTCCGTTAGCACTTGTCTGTAAGGAATTACTAGGTCCGCCTCCTGTGGTGGTTCCTTTAGCTGTTTCTTTTTTAGATCTACCTGGTTTTTTACGGGTAAGTTTTTTGGGCAGGTCTTTTACCTCTTCTTTAATATCGTCATACTTTTCTTTTACGTCATCTACAACGTCTTCTACTACATCAGGTATTCCATCAGAGTCAGTGTCTTTTAAAATTCCTTTTTTTGTAAGAATTGCCCCGGTTACGGCTGCTACTAACAGAACCGCTAATAAGATAAAAATAAATTTCATGTCTTTGTTTGTTTAATTTAATATAAATAGATTAATTAATCGGAATCTTAGCGGGTTTCCAATATATCCCGTATTTTTCTTCTATAAAAAAGTATAAGTCAATTAATTCTAACTCGGTATTCATTAGTTCACATTCGTATTGGTCCTTATCTAACTTAAAAGTAGTAAGAAACGCATTTTTGAGTTCCCCTAATTTAGTAGTCTCATCTTTACCGTAATCCTCCATAAGTCTCTTACGTCTGGATATATCTAGGGAAGTTTCTTCTACGTACCTACCTGGGTCGTTTCTAAGAAGTCTAAACTTCTCATTAATCCTATGTTCTACTACTTCAGCTTCATACCTATATGAACTATAGTCAAAGTCACCATTAAGTATTCTGTCTCTTAAAGGATATCTACCAGTAAGAGGTTTAGTCTTAGTAGTATAAGATCTCCACCACGTAAATCTACTATAGGGCATCTTATAATAATTCTTCTTAAAGAAACTCTCTAACCATTCCATAGAGTGAATCGGGGTATAAGGTAGCGTACTAATCATACTTAAATATACGAAATATCTTTTATAAAGCCAACTTTTTCAAATAGTTTTTGGGCTTTAATATTCCAGTCATCTGTACATAGAGTAATAGTAGGAAAGTTAATATAGTTTAAACACCCTTTAATAAACTTTTCTCCGTATCCATCAGGTCTTCTAGGATTAACAAATAAGTTGTAAAGGTAATTTTTTTCAAACCAAACATGGGCGAGTGGTCCATCTTGATCTACTCCTATAAATAAATCATGGCCTCTTTCTAGTCTCTCTCTAGCAATATCGAGATCCCACATCTCTGTCCAGTATACGTTACCATTAAAGCCATTAATACTAGTTTGAATAGTATTTTCTAACGAACAAAATGTATGAGGTTGTATCCAAACCATTCCCTGGATAGGAGTATAGCTTTGCTGATTAATAAGGGTGTACCAGCTTTTATTCTCCACTTTTTAGTATCCTGGCTGCTTCTTGTATGGCTGCTTCTGGGTATTCTATTAGTATACTGTATGCTAGTTTTTTAACTCCTTGGCTTAGTATAACTTTCCTTTGGGAAGTATCTCCTCCAAAAGGACGTTCGGTTACTGTTTCACCTCTATCAGGAGACTCGAATATCTTTAAAGATTTATCCTCCTGCATTTCATGCCACTTTTTGATTGAATCACTCATAACTTTTATCTTTATGTTTTAGTTTTCTCCTATATACATTATCATCACCGTGATGTTTCTGTACCATCCTCCGTCTCGAAAGTTGAGCTAATTCCCCCATCGAGTATTGTTCCTTTCCTATCTTCATTCCACGATTCTTCAAAATAAATAAAGTCTGTCATATATTAATAAATATACGAAATATTTACCAAAGAGGCAAGATATGGCAATAAAAAACCCCTCCGGTTGAGGGAAGGGTTGTTTAAATTCGCGCGTGGCACCTTCGGTGGAGGAGAAAAATGACCTCCCCCCGCCCATCGTACTACTTGCTTTCTTCTACTGATGCTTTTCTGTATGCAGTAATAAGTTTCTTTAATTCACCCGCTGCTTTCCTAGCTCTCTGCTGGGATGCTTTTGTAGTTAAACTGTTGTTTTCTGATAAAACATTAAAGTTTGTTTCAATCGCTTCAAATAATTCATTTTTGTTCATAATCTTTGTTTTAAAATTTAATTAACCTAATAGCATGTTAGGATCTATCCCTCCCATATCATTGTTTTTTTTCTCTTTTCCGTTTGAGACTACTGCCTCAGTTATTAATAACGTTCCTGCAACAGATGCTGCATTTTCTAATGCTAGTCTAGTTACTTTAGCTGGATCGATAATTCCACTGTTAAACATATCTACTAGTGTTACTGTTCTGGGATTATACCCTTGCCAGAAGTCGTTTTTCTCTATAATTGCTTCTTCAATATCCCCAATCCTATCATGATCGTATCCTGCATTTTCTAATATCTTATAGAACGGTCTTTCGATAGCGCTTACTATAATCTCATAGCCCACTGCTTCATCACCTTCTACATCTTCAAGTTTTGATACTAACATCTTAGAAGCATTTAATAATGCAATTCCTCCACCGGGCACAATACCTTCTTCTAAAGCTGCTTTGGTTGCGTGTAAAGCGTCATCTACTCTATCTTTTTTCTCTTTCATCTCTACCTCAGTATGTCCTCCTACATGTACAATTGCGACACCTCCAATAAAGGTAGATAATCTCTCCTGTAATTTCTCTTTCTCATAAGGAGATGTTGTTTCATCAATTTGAGTTTTAATTTCTTCTACTCTTATATTGATTGCTTCTTCGTCTCCTTTTGCATCGATGATTGTAGTCGTATCTTTTGTAATAGTGATCTTGCCTGCTTTACCTAACCAGTCTGGTTGAAATTTATCCAGTCTCATTCCTTTTTCAGTTGATATTACTTTTCCTCCTGTAAGGGTGGCGATATCTTCTAACATTGCTTTTCTTCTATCCCCAAATTCAGGAGCTTTTACTACAGCACAATTAAGAATACCTCTCATCTTGTTTACTACTAGGGTAGAGAGTGCCTCTCCGTCTATATCTTCTGCAATAATAAGAAGAGACTTAGTTTGTTGTGAAACGCCTTCTAAGACAGGTAGTAACTCTTTGATTTGATTTAGTCGTTTATCTGTGATTAGTATCAACGGATCTTGAAGAACAGCTGTCATAGTGCTATTATCTGTAACAAAGTACGGAGACTTATAACCCCTGTTGAATTGAACACCCTCAACCGTTTCTAAATACGTTTCTCCTGTTTTTGATTCTTCGATTGTGATAACACCATCACGTCCTACTTTATCCATTGCTGTTGCAATTAGCTCACCAACTTCAGTGTCGTTGTTTGCTGATATAGTAGCGACCTGTTTTAACTGTTCTTCGTCCGTGATCTCTTTAGATTCTCCTTCAAGAAACTCTACAACTTCTTTTACTGCTTTATCAATTCCTCTTTTAATTTCTACTGAGTTAGATCCTAGTTTGATTCGGTCTAATCCTTCTGATAGAATTGATTGAGCTAGTAGGGTGGAGGTAGTAGTACCATCTCCGGCCTGTTCTCCTGTTTTAATTGCTGCTTGTTTCACAATCTGTGCTCCTAAATTTTCTACCTTGTCTTTTAATGTAATGGACTTTGCTACAGTCACACCATCTTTAGTAGATACCGGCAAGCCGTTGTCTTGTTCTATAATAACGTTTCGACCTGAAGGTCCTAATGTAGATGTTACTGCATTTGCTAATTTATCTACTCCGGCTGCAAGTTTATTCCTTGCTTCTTTTGAAAATGTTATATTCTTACTCATATTATGCTTCTTTTATAACTGCTAAAATTTCACGATCTTGTGCGATATAATACTCCTGTCCTTCGAAGTCAATTCGTAAAGTTCCTAATTTGGGAACAAGTACGATATCTCCTACTTTACAGGACCTAACTGTAATGAGTTTTGAAGGATCTAACTCGGACTGTCTTCCAGGTCCTACTGCTAGTACTTCGCCCATTTCAGGTTTTTCCTTCCCCATATCCGGGATTACGATATTACCGTACATCTGTTCTCCTTCGTCAATCGGTTTTAGAAGGATACGGTCATTTGTTGGTTGTAACTTTTTACTCATAATTATTCAAATTCTATATCTGTTATGTCTTTAACAATATAATATTGTCCGTTGTTTTTAAATGATCTATCACAATGTAAATACTCAACCCAAGCTTTTAATCCGTCGATATTTTCATTTACCTGACTCTCTTTAATAGTTCTTATTACTGTGTAAAGATTTCCGTGTATTTCTATAATCTGATTCATTAGAAATAATATATGAAATTTATTTCAATAAACAAACTCTTTTATATTTTATCAGTGGCCTTCTGCCCAATTGTTTGCTATCTCAGGTGGAGCTTTTAATGTTACCCCAGGAAGTATGGTTGTGTTTATCATAATCTCCTGTACATAAGGTGCGAACATTTCTGCATCTTTTTCATGAACATTTATAATAAGTTGATCATGAACCTGTGCTTGCACCTGAGCATCTATTCCTAACTCTCTGGCTTTACGGTTAATTACTAATGCTGCTCGGTTTACAACAGCTGCTGCTAATGATTGGAGTTGGAAGTTTAGACAGTTGTTAAGCCCATTTCGATAATCCCTATAAGCCTGTAAAACAACTACTTTTCCGTATCTTGATTCTAATTCTTTTCTAAATCTCCAATCTAGTATTCTATCCTGGAACTTAATATAGGTTTTTTGTACTTTGGGTAAGTGTCTAACTCGTCCTAAGTAATTTTTAATGTACCCATGAGCTTTTACTTGCAATCTTGAATCTTCTCTCCATTGTTTAAGCTGTGGAAAACCATCTAGATACCCCTGTACTAATTTCTCAGCTGTTTTTTGATCTATATCTAAAGTCATCTTAAGAGCATATGCTTCCATTCCGTAAGCAATTCCTAGTGAGTAGGCTTTTGCTTTATTACGGGCGTTTGGATCTAATTTCTTAAGGTAATTATCTGCCTTTTTATCTGCTGATACTCCGTTGGGAAATCTAGCTCTATCTTCGTCTAACCTTTCCGTCTTAATAGCAACTGTAGAGTAGAAATCCCATCCTTTATTGAAGATCTCTTGAAGAGCTACATCTCCTGTTATTGAAGCAAAACAATGTGGTTCTAATGATTCGTAATCTGAATCAATTACCTTTCTATCTTTTCCGGCAATCATGAACTTTCTAACTATGTTCACATATTTCAGTATGATTGGTGCATCATCACCGGGTTCTAACGGTTTAGGTAATTGCTGAGCATCTGAGCCATATCGTCCAGAGACTGTACCGTTCTGCTTAAAGTAAAAGTAATATTTTCCATCTTCTTGTCTATCTCTAAATCTGTCTACATAGGTAGATTTAATCTTTAATAATTTATTATAAACACGTAGATTTTCTGCCCATGGATGTTCTTTGGCAAGCTCCTTTACCATATCCATATCGAATTTATCTCTACCGGATTTAGTATTAGCTCCTTTTACTTTAGGTTCAATTCCCATATAACCGAAAACGATCTCGCCCAGATGTTTTTTCGACTGAATATTTAAATACTCTCCGTCGTTACTTTCTTTCCATAATGCCATGGAAATTCTGTGTCTTTCTAACTCGTCTATAAAGGACTCGTCTCCGGTTAATAGAAATTGCTTTACTTTCTCTTCTTTTTCATTGGTAGGTTCAAATGCTTCGATATTCTTCTGTGTTAAAGAATACTTTCCTGTCTTCTCAGACTTTGAAAGGGGTAAGGAATACCTCTCGACTAAACTCTGTGCCCAATTACCTTTATGAGAAACAGGGTAGTTATCTGCTGCAGTATCTACTACCCATCTTTTTACTGCAGGAATATCTAGTAGAGATTTCATCACAATTTCTTTATTCTCTACTTGATCTATTAAAATTTCATCGTAAATCTTATTAATTAAATCAACATCTAAGTCCACACCATATGCTTCCATTGGGACTGTTACTTCCCGGTAGATTGGCATAACTTCATCTTCGAAAAAGAATTTCTCTAAGCCTTCCTCTTTAAGCTTCCCTAAATACAGGTTACATATACGCAATGTTAAATCCGTATCCGCACTAGCATATTTACTAAGAATACTAAGGTCTGCTTTAAAGATTTCGTAACTTTCTTTTGTAACCGAACCTCCATTCTTTTTAATTGAGTCTTTTAATTCAAGTTGCTCCTGATTGGCGGCTTCTTGAACGTTTAAACCTAAAGCTTCCTGGTTCATTATCGCTATAGATTTTAATCCAAATGGATTTCCAAAGCCAAAAGCTCCTTCTTCGTAAACTGTATGAACTAGTAAACCAGTATCAACCCAAATATCTTCTATAAGGTCTACTCCAAAATAATTTTTTATAAACTGTACGTCAAAGGAAGCATTGTGAAATACAAGTTTTTTTCCTTTAAGCATCTTTATTAAATTTTTAGAGATTACTTCAGTGGATTGACCTTCTATAGACTGTAATATAAGTTCTTCTCTGTGGTAATCCCAAACTAAGGTTGGTAAGTAAAATCCAACCCCTTCTTCACCGGACACTGACCATCCTATAATTTTATCTTTTCTAGGGTTTAGTCCTGTAGTTTCCGTATCGACTGCAATTACATCTGAGTTTTTAATATGTTGGAATAAGAGTCTTAAGGTCTCTTCATCTTGGACGGTGTAGTATTTTTTTTCTATCTGCATTTATAACCTTTCTAAGTCTACTTAAATATACGAATTATATTCTAATCCTCCAACAATTCAGGAGGGTAATCTTCTTTTTTTATTTCTTTTCCCAAGTGTTTTTCTAACATTTGGAGTACTGCTAGTTTTTTACTTTTATCTCCTGTAAAATATGCCCAAGCAAGAGATCCTTTATGGTTTTCTATCTGCTGTTGAAAATTAGAACAAGTCTTTTCGATTAAAAGCTCATCATCTTTTTCTAATTCAAAATCTATTTTATATAAACCTGCAAACTTAAGTAGCTCTAATAAATCCTCCTCTTCGTAGGATTGTTTCATTTTCTTGAAGTCTTCTTGCTTTCCTCCTTTATCTGGGTGAATATATTTGGAAAGGTGTTTATAAAGTTTTTTAAGTTTTGCTGGTTTAGTTTTTCGAGATTTTCGGTTAGTAGTTAGTTCTTCTCCTGGTGGTTCTTTTTTCATTTCACCTGTCTCTTCATTAACCCACATTTCCGCATTTTTATCTGCGAAGTATTTACCAAAGTATTTATTCCACTTACTTAGGTAAGTTGCAAGTTCATCTTTAGTTTCCTCTAATTCTAATTTAAGGAATTCATACTTATGGGTTAGTTTTTGGAGTGCTTTTGACATTAGTTTTCACCGTACAAATCAAAAACTACTGCTTCGGGTTCTTGTATTTCAACTTCTTCTTCTTTAAGTATAAACAGCTTTCCATTCAAAGGTTCTAACCTGTAGTTGCCTTTAAATTTTGTTTTTCTCATGTATTGGGTCAATGTTGGTACTAGCCCCTCCACGGTTATGTCTTTATCTATAGTTAATTGCCAATTATCTCCTGGTGGAACACGGATTGCAATTAATTCTGCTTTTTCTACTGTTTCTTTCATTACTGACGTAGTGTTTTAGCAATTCGATAATTTGGGGATGTATAAAATTCAGGTATTAACATAGAATGTGTTGCCCTAATTGGGTTAATATCCAATCCCCCTCTTCGTGTATAAAGACATGATACCATTAGTTCTTCTGGTTTAAATGCTTCAGATAAATGAGCAAATATCATTTCACAAATTTCTTCATGAAAATGAGAAACTGTTCTATGAGATACTATGTACCGGGCTAATGATTCCGCTGTAGGAACATTATTACCTTTAATGTTAATGTATACATCCCCCCAATCTGGTTGGTTTGTAACTCTACAATTTGATCTTAATAAATTTGATGAGAATTTAATATTACCTGGTTTCCCTGTGCCTTCTAATTGAGTTGCATCTGATTGAAATGATGTAAAGTCAATTTCGTCTAGATTAGCTACTTCGGCTACATCTTTGTAGCCTTCAAAAGAGAGTGCTGGTACTTCATCAGAAGTTGAATAAAATGAAACTATGGTATCTGTTTCTAATAATTCATCTAAATCTCTTTTAACTCTAGCTTGGATACCTTTGATACAGTCTCTTGCCGAAATTCCAATTTTAGTCATATTAAATGAATTTAAATATAACTTTATAGATTTAGATTCTACGTGGTTTTCTGAATCTGAAGGGCATACAATTTTTAGCATTCCTGCTACCGGTTGACCTTTAGATGTAATTGCTGATACTTCGTATGCATTCCATACATCTACACCAACAAATTCTTTTCCTGTTAATCCATAACCTTCTCGGTTTAAATAACGGGGGATTTTAACTAGTAGTTCAGGATTGTATTGATCTGAATATCCATCTCCTCCTACTTTCCCTAAATGTTTGCTAGCTAAAGCAATTACTTCTTCGTAATTTTTAACGTTTGACATATCTATTTTTTTCTATTATTAAACTTGCAATTGCATATCTCTCTTTACTATACTTTCTCATTTCACTCATACCATTCATCTTAGGTATTTCCAAATCTTGTGGGCCCCATAGCCTTAAAACTTCCTTTTCAATATCATCCACTTTACCGGAAGGTAACATTGCGCTGGTATTTACCTTAATTTCATCGTAGTACCCAAACATAGTATCTTTTATATATTCTTTCTCTTTTCCTTCTTTAAAAATAGCATGGTTATAAAGTATCCTATCGTAAGTTTCATAAAAGGCTGTTTGTCCTATTTTTACCACCTCTAATGTATACTCTTCAAAATATTTTCTGAATGTCATTAAGTATATCTTTGAAGCCCAGAGGGGTACTTTTTTCCATAGCTCAATCTGTGAATTCCTTTTTTGCAATAAACCCGGTTCTAGTTGTGTAAACATCCTATTTTAATTTATAAAATTTAAGATTTGATTAACTCTTTGTAATGGTGACCCTGTTACGGTCAGGTGGGGGGTTTTTAAATCGTTTAATAGTTTATTAAAGGTATTGTCCACATCTTTTCTCCACCCTTCATTAACGCTTCTTACTCCGTCATCGACAGATTCAAATTCAATAGGAAAATAAATATAATGTGTATATTCGCTTTGGATTCTGTTCCAAGTAGATTCTATGTACCTATTTGCTTCTTTGGAACAGTTAGGCATTAAAGAACTATACACTACTAAATCCATATAACATCTATCTAAAAGTAGATTATTAGGTTTTAATAGGGCTTCTAAATGAAATGAACTAATAGCTAATTGAGTTTCAGAAGTTCCTTTTTCGTTAATAGGGAATCCGTAACTTTTAACTGTTCTAGTCGATTCATTAATAAATTTATATTCTGGTAGTTTATTTAATAGTAATTCGTAGACTGTGGTTTTACCCGTACTACTCGCTCCAACTAATGCAACTCTTTTTATCATTTTTATAACCTATTACTTCTTATTAAAGATACGAATATTTTCCTTACTATACAACTGGTGCAATAGTTAATTTTAACCCATCTAAATCTTCGGTTACCGGTATTTGACAGGTGAGTCTGCTGTTGGGGTTCCTTATCATATATACGTCTTCTAGCATAGAATCTTCTTCATCAGTCATTTCTGGTAGTATGTGGTCTGATTCTATATAACATTGACAGGTAGCGCACATTGCCATTCCCCCACATATGGCTTCTATTGGGAACTCATTAAGTTTTAGAGCTTCCATCATATTCATATTCATATCAGTAGGGGCAGTCACTTTATGTTCTATTCCTTCTCTGTCTATTACTGTAAAGGTAATGTCTGTCACTATACTGCTTTGCTTTTAAAAAACTGTACCCAAAGGTATAAACTCCTATCCCTTAAGACATCAAATAAATCATCTAAACTTTCTACTGTATGTGTATTAAATCTTTCGAAAGATTCTACACTACCTTCATCTACTCCAGGTGTTACTTTATGAATTACACATCCCGCAGTTTCGTAGATACCTTTCTGGATGCCTTTGTAGGTCCTAACTTGAGGATCTTTTCCTTTAAGTTCCGGATAATCTACTATTAGTCCAGGGTGACCATTATAAATTGAATACGATTTGCATATCCCTTCAGGCATTATTCTTAACCAACCATGTAAGCTTATTATGGGGTTTTTGTATGGTCTTAAAATAAGTTTAAGTTCCTCAGTAGTAGGTTTATTCTCTACAAATACTACTTTACCTTCTAACTCAGGATTAATAGTTCTAAGTTCTTTCGGTCTTTTATTTGTTACTATTAAATCCGGCCACCTATTTAAAGCTTTGGCTAAATCCACTATCTCAGTACCTGTTTGTGAAAAAAAAACTATCCAAAATCTTTTTGGAATATTATTCATTTTTATCCTTTCTATTTAAGTTATTATACCTTTTCCTGATACTTTATCGAAAATTCCGTAAATCACCATAATTTTTTTAACACTTTAGTCTCTAGTACCGATGGGTATTTATACCTACTGTTTGTTATATAGTAAGTTACTTCTTGTTTATTATTTAATTTTTCAATTTTAATTTCCTGGATGGTGCCAGTTTCAGTCGCACCAGCAAAAGAAAAATCTACCTTATCTCCTTTTTTATACTTTGCTCTTGTTGCCATTTCTTCTTCCTATTATACGTGCTATTTGGTCTAAATTTATCCCCCACTGTTTACAAACTTTAGTTCTTTCCCCGTACCTATCTACAAATTCTTCTTGTAGGAATTTAACCTGGTATTCTGTTAGTTTGCACAAGGATCTTGATATCTTATTTTTTACCTGTTGCGATTTGGGTTTCCGAAGTTCTTTACGTCTATTTTCGGTCAGGTTTAATTTCTTTCCTTTATTATATCCGGGTTTTCCTTTTCTCCTTTCCGAGAGATTCTTTTTTGTTTCTTCCGTATGTACTTTTCCTAGGAACGTTCCAGGTTCTGTCTTAAACCTTAAAATTGCTGCTTTTGACATTTTCTTTATTGTTTCCTGGGTTTTTTTATAACTCTTCTTTTCTTTATGTTTCTCTTTTCTTTCTTCTGTCCAAGGGGTGCCTCCTCCTGCTCCGCCAGGTTTAAGGTTATAACATTCTGGGGTATTTATTAACTCTTCAGTTATTATTCCTCTTTCCCATTCTAAAGCTTCTGCAAAAGTTTCAAAATCTAATAAATCGATTCTCACGAAGTTACCTTTGCCGTACCTGTCTACTGCTTTCTTAAGCCTTAGGCCAGAACCTAAATACGGATCGTTTTCCTTTCTTAAAGTCCGTACACCGTAATAAAAGTGTCCATTTACTTTGTTTTCAGTTCTATATCCAACTATTTTCATATTATACTTTTATATAAATAGTCTTGAGGAAGAGAACACCCTAATAGGGACTACCCATTCCAGGCTTTTCTAAAAGACTTAATGTTCTCTAGTACAGATTCAATAGGAATAGTACTAATATTTGTGTCGATAAGTGTGTGCAGTTTAACTGAAGGTTTATCCCATGTTAACCCTCCGTATTCACCTACTTTCATTCCATATACTACAGGGTTCGAAGTATCCATCGAATATATCCAGTTATAGTCTGAGTCCTTATAGAACTGACCTTCCCAATATAGTGAGCTTCCTAATAGATGGTGAGGTTTATTTACGTTTATTATACCGTCTCTTAATAGGTCTCCTAAAAGTTTAACTCTTCCTAACATCCAACTTACGTACTTGTTAGGATGAGGGACAGATACGGTATAGTAAGAGTAATCAAAGGATATAGCTATCATATCAACTCCACTTATCTTATCCATATAATCATAACAGGCTTTTATTTGCTCATATGTTTTACCTTGAACTACTCCAATTTTCTTTCCCGGTACATCTTTCTGTCGTAAGTTCCAACCAGCCATATTAGACATCGTTCTTTTTGCATCTTCCAATGCATCGGGAACTATATACCATTCCGGCTTTAAATGTTTAACCCATTTTACGAATCCTTCTTCATTGAATGCTTCTTCTAATTCAAATATAGAATTATCCAATATAACTTCACGGCCGTTTGCTACTGCTTCTTCGAACTGTGCTAAGTATTGAGTATCTTCTTCGAAAAGGTGCACGAGAGCATAACTATAATCAGTTACACTTTCTACTAGCTGGGAGATACTCTTCGGGGATTCATGTGCTATTTTAATCATCTAAGTTCTCTAATTTTGATAATTCCTCTACAGCTTCATTCATTTCTAACATAGATTTTTGAATCAAACTCATAACACTCTCTAGTTCAGTTACTGTATTTGCACTTACAGACTCTAGGGCTTCGGCGACAGCTGCTTTTGCAACAGAAAGAGGAACAGTCTCTAACTTTAAGTCGTGATTAAAAATTTTATGTTCGTCTAAATTAATCATTGAAAAATTGTTTAAGGTTAGGTCTATAGTAGTTAATAGACTTCATTACTTTTTTATCTCTTGATCTATAGACAATATACCTTCCTTCCGCAATTTTCTCAAAATGGCAGGCCTCACCTTGTTCCTTACTTCTTTTGCTGACGGTAAGTATGGCTTCTTCCTCAGTTGTACAAGCTTTTGACATATTACTTCCTTGTACTTCTTGATATGCTGGCCATATCTTATCTTTAAGGCCGTGTAGCATAACACCGTTCCCAAGGGAAACATAAGTAATATCGCAAAGAGCGTCCAAAACTTCCACGATGTCTCCGTTTTCGCAAGCTTGTTTATATTCCTCAAGTTCTTCGAGGATAAAGTCATAGACAAATTGCCATTCTTTTTTTTCGGGGATAATGGGTTCATAGTTGTTGGGTTTTCCAAATGTAGCGTTAAATATCTCTACTTCGTTAACGAAAGGTACACTCATAGGAGCTTTACTACCTTTATTTTCGTTAAATAAATTTAATTGCATATAACTTTTATTTTTTATTAATATAAGAAATAGGTCCCGAAGGACCTACTGTTTTTTAAATGACTTTTATAATTCTAGATTCTGTAAGGCTTATAATCTTAAATCCTGTTTCACCTTCAGTTTCTAACGCTTTATAGGTCTTAGCTTCTGCCTCTGTTCCTGTTAAAGCATCTACTAGGTATACTTCTTTAATTTTTTGAATCCTACCTCTGTCATTTTCTCTTTCGAATTGAGCGGTTACTTGCCAATACTGTGTCATTTCTGTTTTTTATTTAATTGATAATTCTATGTTTTTGTAAAACTCTGCTTTGGCCGAGTCTTCATGTAAAAATGCACCGGACAGTTTAGCTGTCTGCATAGCGGCTCCTTGATGTTTTACTCCTCTACAGGATACACAAGCATGAGTTGCATTAATCATAACAGCTACTCCTTGATTTCCTTCACAAATCTTATTAACTGCATTCCAGATTGCTACTGTTAATTGCTCTTGTATAGCACCTCTTCTGCTGAATTGTTCAACAATCCTATTAAGTTTAGATAACCCCACTACTTTTCCGTCTTCTGAAGCAATATAAGCAATACTCACTTCTCCTCTGATTTGCTGGTGATGGTGAGAACACATTGATGTTACAGGTATTCTACTTTCTTGAACGATTCCATCATATCCATCCGAAGGGAAAGCAGTAACCCTATCTAAAGGGGAGTATCTTCCTGCCCATAAATCATTTACGTACGCTTTAGCTACTCTCATTGGAGTATCGGAAGAATTAGGATCTGCTTTATAATCTACCCCTAAAGCTGTAAGGAAATCTGCAAATGCTGTAGATGCATTTACAATAATAGTACTTTTTTCAATTTCGGTAAGGGTAGCTTCTGGGCCGTCTTTTAGCTGTTTAGCTGCTAACTGTGTTGAGATTCCGTTTGCAAATCCTGCTTGAACTAATTCAGTTCCGGTAATAAACTTTTTTGACATTCTTATAACTTTTGTTTATATTTAAATATATGAATTACTTTTCTATATAACAAGATAATCTTGTACTGTTTTTGAACTTTTTTCTTCCCACGGGTACACCAGCCAGTCTCCATGTTTAATATGCTCACCAAAATAATCAGGGACTATTGAGGACATATCTCTGTATGCTAGTGTTGCGGTGATAAAAGTTAGAGGAAGTATTTCCTCTAATGTCTTTCCGGTATCTGCTATATCGTCTAAGACTATAATTTTCTTACGAGAAAATCTCGGTAAATTTTTTGCTTGGCTAAAATCCATGTACGGTATTCCGTATCGATGTGAGAACATTATTGCAGGGATTAGTCCTCCTCTAGGTATTCCAGTAACTGCATAAATATCTAGGTTATCACCCTGTAACTTGTCTGCGATTGTATTGAGTTGATGAGACACCCATTCCCAATCTAAAAAAACCTTTTCCGCCATAACTTAATTTAAGTTTTAAATATTTGTTTTTTACCACCTTCGTATACGTAAGCGTGGTTATTTTCTATAAGAAGATTATTCAAGGAACTATTTTCTCCTTCGATAAAAATCTCAGCTAGCACCCTACCGAACTTTCCTTTCCCATAAGATTGAAGAGTAAATTTTCCGTCATTCTTTTCCATGTATTTTTTTGTAAAGGCTGTTGCTGCTTTTCCTTTTTTCTTTTCTTCTAGATCTCTTGTTCTGCTTTCCCAAGTATCAACGCCTTTAAGCCGTAATCTTGCTTTTACCCAGGTATCAAATCCTAAATCGATCATACAGTCTACTGTATCTCCGTCTACTACCCTTATTAATTTTGCTCCGTACTTATACACTGTATTCCTTCTTAATCCTTAAAAATGTGATAATTCTAAAACTCCTGTTTTCCAAGTTAATGTAGTTAAAGGCTGTTGATCTGCTTCTGTTGCAAATTCAATTGTTTTATGTCTTTGCGCTACAGTATTACAGAAATCTAATAATTCCTGTACAGTTACATACTCTTCTTCAGCCACTTTCCAAGGATCTTCTGATATAAGGTAAATGTAGGGGTAGTTTCCTTCTTTATAGTCCCATACTGGACTTCCGTTAATGGTAATTACGTTTGACATTTTGTCAATACTTTGATTTAAAATCTGGTCTAGTGTCATTTTTAATTTATAAATTTAAGTCCAAAAAACTCGTAGTTCCTATGAACATACTCTTCTTCCCCGGCTTCTATTGCTTCTTCTTCTGTATCAAATATTGCAGAAACTGGGCATTCAGGTAAGCATGCCCCACAGTCTATGCATTCATCTGGGTTGATATATAACATTTTTCCTTGTAGTTCGTCTTTGGACATTCCAAATACCTCTGCTCCGGCTCCAGTAATGTCTATTGGACCATGAATACAGTCTACTGGACATACATTAACGCAGGCAGTATCACATGTACTAACACAAGGGCTACCTATTATATAGCTCATTATCTTTAAATTAAATTTTTACTACTTAGACGCATCTTGCATCTTGAAAGGCGATTATATGCGGTCTCCAAGTCATTCTGTATCCATTATCTCTCACCCAATCAAATAGTAGTGGATATGATATAAATAGAGCTTCCCTACTATCACCAGCCGGCATAAACCAAACTTTATCCTGGGGTATTTCTAATGTTTTAATGCAATCTAATATTTCTTCCAATGCTCCTTGGTCTTTTCCGTCCCAGACCGGTTTTAAGTGGTAGTTTTTATGAAATAATATACTCTTTTTTATTGCATCATAGTTAAGCCTAAACTTATTATGCTGTTTAATCATTCTCTCATCAGTCACTTTACCTTCTGGGGTGAGTACACCGAGGACAGGGATAGAGTTGCTAAACTTAGGAGATATCGAAAGTAGATCGATAGGGTAATCAGTTTCCAGGTAATGGGACCCTTCGTTTTCCATTGTTATAAAAATACCCCTTTCATGTGCAAAGTGGGTTAATTCGTTTACTAACTTTGGATGCATTGTAGGGGCTCCCCCCGTCAACATCATTTCAGTAATATGAGGGTTATTCTTATACGCTTGAATTATATCATTAAAGTTAAATTTTCCTTTCTCTGGGTGTATTGAAGTGTACCAGCTATCACACCAGCCTCCTTCTCCGAAATAACACCTATGGGTACACCCTGTAGTTCTAATAACTACTGTTGGATACCCTGCTCTTGAACCTTCTGATTGTACTGCTGTATAAATCTCAACAATAGGTAAAATTCTACTATAATCTTCTATTCTACCTAAGCTCATACGATGCTGCGTTTTTAGCGTGTTCTCTAAATTCAACTTTTGTTACTTTAACTCTTCCTTCGGTCTCTTCTAGTATAAACGGGGATACTTTATCAAATATAAATTTTGCAAAGCTTTCTGCTCCTGTTGCCGGTACAACTCTTACTTGAGATACACCTGCTTGTTCCATTTTTAAAAAAGAGTCTTTAAAGGGATCATCTTCTGCTACTATATGAGTATGATCAAACATATAATCCATCCAATCTTTAGGGGACATACCGTCTATAGTTCCTTTAGCTCTTTTCATTCCGCCAAAATCCCAAACCCAATTACGTTCATCTAATTCCCCTTCAAACCATAGTTGAAATGAAATTCCATAGCCATGTAAAAAACGGCAATGAGTTGTTTCTGCTCTCCATTGACGAAATACAGTAGAGTACCCGTCAAATACTTTTGTTGATGTAAATTTACCCATTTCTTTTATTTAAACTAATTCTTCGTATACTCCTACTGTTTCTGATATTACTAGCACTATTGCTGCTGCTCCAAAATCAAAAGGTATCAATATATAACCTAATATACGAATACCTGATTTAATAAATGACACTATCTGATGTTTTTTTGCATCAGGGTGGTTCATTGGGTTTAAGTGTGGTAATAGTGGGGTTTGTAGATTGTAAGGGTACTCTTCCTGTTCCGCCTTCAAAAATGAATGTCTCAGGTCTGCTTTGTAAAGTTCCTGTTCTAGGACTTCTTTTTCTACTTGGTTTTGTCTAAGGTTTGCCATTTTTTGTTTTTAGAGTGGGGCTACGACACTTGTGTCTTATAATTCAATATAAGAAATATAAATTACTTATGCAACTATTTTTAAAAGTTTTTATAATTAAAAGGGTCTCTTTTTTTAAGTTCAGCTATTTTCTTTCTATACTCTCTTTCTTTTCTCCAATTCCAAATTTTAGCTTTAATCCAATTTATTACTTTCATATCTTCTTGATTAAAAAATTATTTATTACCAGGTAGTTTATTTCTGAATCTATAAATCTCTCTATGGCTTGTTTAGGTGACATAGTGATTGTCTGGTCCTTTAAATTAAAAGAAGTATTTAACAGTACTCCTGCTCCTGTTACTCTTTTCATTTCCGATAGTAGATTATAATATTTTTCATTTTGCTTTTTACTTACTGTCTGTACTCTGCAAGTTTTATTTATATGGGTGGCAGCGGGGAAGGGGATTACATTGTGTGATGTTCTAGCAAAAGAGACTACGTTCATATAAGGGACTGGTTCTGTTGTCCCGAACCATTTATTTCCGTCTTCCTCTAATACTGAAGGTGCAAATGGTCTAAAACCTTCTCTTTTTTTAATTACATAATTAAGCTTTTCTCTCATTTTAGGATTTGCAGGAGAAGCTAATATAGATCTATTTCCTAATGCTCTTGCTCCAAATTCCATTTGACCTTGAAACCATGCTACTATATTTTGTGCAATTAAAAGTTCAGCTGTTTTTTTAATAATCTTTTCATCCGTAAGATGAAATGAAAGTACCCTATCTTCATATTTTCTAAGTTCTCTCTTTACCTCCGTGTCTGTGTACTCTGGGCCTAAGTAAGGGGATGAGTTCTCTTGGCTCTTTCCTTCATATTGGTAGAGACACGCTCCTATGGCTGAACCTGCATCAGAGGGTGCAAATGGTATATGTAAATGTTTAAAGTATTTATATGCTTTAAAGTTTGCTACTCCATTATAAGCACATCCTCCTCCTATACATAAATTTTCAGATCCTGTGATAAGTTTAGCTTTTTCTACTAATACAAGAAATCTCTCTTCATATACCTCTTGCAAAGCTGCTGCTAAGTTTTGATGTTCATGGGTTATAGGTTCTTCCGGCAGACGGGGGGGAATGCCCAGTAACCGGCATAGATTTTTATTAAACATTATTTTATCTGAGTATTCCCATGTAAAATACTTCTGATCTATCCAGAATTTATTATCTGTAGTGAAAAAGATACTTTTAAGCTTGTCTTTAAATTGACTTGAATCTCCATATGGTGCAAGACCCATTACCTTATACTCTCCTTCATTAGGTTTGAATCCCAAGTAGGCTGTAAAGGTTGAGTAAAACATTCCTAGAGAATTAGGGAAATTAATTGATAAATGGTTGTAAATTCTATCCCCTCTACCTTCAGCGATTGTTGCTGTAGCCCATTCCCCTACTCCGTCTATTGTTAATATTGCAGAGGTTTGAAAATTTGAGGTATAATAGGTGAAAGCTGCATGGGAGAGGTGATGATCGGTATATGAAATTTTACCGGTATATCCGATATTCTGTAAAAGGGTTTTTGGTGAATTGGCTTCTTGTTCTTTAAGAAATTTACGTTTTTGAAAAAATGTACTAATTGGTCTTTTTTTAAACGTAGTAACTACCCTATTTTTCTTTTTATCTGGGTTTTCATACCAACAAACTTCATCTATGTCTGTTAGTTTTATTCCTGATTCTTTAAGTAACCATTTAATTGAGTTGATCGGGAAGGAAGCATCATGTTTTATTTCTGTAAACCTTTCTTCTTCTACAGCATATAGAACTTTACCGTCTTTAACCAGACAGGCTGCTGAATTGTGATAAAAAGCAGATATACCTAATTGTATCATAACTTTTATTTTTGTTTCTATAGAAAATAGTATTTATTTCTATATTAAACTATTTTTATTGATTTACTTTCAACTAATATCTTAATTTTAGTTGATACCATTTCTATGTCTTTAGCAGTTACCTTATAAGTCTTAAAAATGGTTTTTTGTTCTCTGTAATCTATCCCGTTTAAAGTAAGAATAACCTTAATTAGTTTTTCTTTTTCTTTTTTGGTAAGAGAAGATATAGATGATGAGTTATTACCTCCTTTTTTTATCTTCTCTAGTATGTAATATACATCTTGCCATATGAAATCATTATCATTCCATGTAAAATCAGCATTACCCCATGTATAAGGTATTTTCATATACTATACTTTAGACCATTGAAATATATCCAATACCTGCACCAGTGATTGCACTAATAGCCGTAGTATTAAATTCTAGGTTGCTAAAAGCACCAATGTGGGTTCTACCAATCTGGTCACCAATTGCTGCTGTACCAACCATACTTAATTGTATACTTTCTGGGGAACGGTACCTAATTGGGGTTTCAATAGCTCCAATACCTTGTTGTCTGTAAGTTACCATAAGTATTTTCGCTGGTACACCGCTTCCAAATGAAACCCAATTCCCAGCTGTTGGGGTTGTTGATGATAATAATAATGTTTGAATTGATTTCAAGTAAGTAACCGCTGATGCAGAACCTGCTAATGCTGCAACTGCTACTGTAGATGTAAATATAGCTGCTTTGGCTATTGAACTACCAAACAGAGATCCTAGTAAAGTATTGTTAGAAACATAGCTTGCCATTGCTGGTGCTGAATTTACTATTAATCCAATTGCTACTGCGTTTCCTATTGCTACATTAATATTTGAATGTCCTCCAAGTGCTATAAGTGCTGCTGTATTAGCAACAAATCCTGTCATAATAAGACTATTCCCAGCTACAATACTAAAGTTTGCACTTGTAGCAAGGGTAAGCATCGCATCTGAACTAGTTGCTAGTACTTCTGATGCTCCTGCGTTTGCATTTACTAGTGTTAAAGCTGATGCTTTAGCTATGATTTGAGCAAAGGTTGACATTATTAAAGTTATTCCTGCAAGATTATAAGTTATTGCAAAAGCATTGTCTTCATAATAAGGACTTCCTTTAAATTCTCCCCATCTGGTAGCATTCGCATTAATAGCATTAATTGAAGTTGTTTTATTAGACACCGATGTCATTGCATTTTCGGAATTAAAAATAATATCTCTTATTCCTACTGTAGAGGTTGCACCAACTAAAATTCCAACTGATATTGTATTAGACGATAGTATAGGCATTCCTACAGAGTCGTTAATAGCAAGTGTTAAATTAGCGTGAGTAGATAATGCTGTTACTCCTGATGAATTGCCAGCAAGTGCTGTCATTATTACTGCATTACTTTTTATAAGTGTAAAGTTTGTACCTGTAGCTATATTAACCATTGCAGTATTATTGCTTGCCAATGCAGCCATAATAACAGTATTACCTGTTACGATAGAAAGATTAGCGCTTGCACCCAATGTTAGCATTGCATCACTACTTGAAGCTAATGCTTCTGATGCGCTTTCATTTGCATTAACTGCCCCTATTGCAACAGCGTCATTTATAATATCGTCAATTGTTGCAAAAGATAAAGGGTTAATTCCTGCTAGGTTTGCTATTGTATTTTTTAAATTTGCCACAAAGAAGGCACTGCCTTTATAGGAAGCTCTTGCAACACTATTAGCATATATCGTATCTACTGCTATCTTACTATTGGAAATAGCAGCTACAGCCAATGACTTTGAAGATAATTCAAACATAGCTATTGTACTATTAGCAATAGCCGTCATACTTCTTTGAGAAAACGTGATATAGCTTAAAGCACTTGCATTTGTAGCTACAAGCTCCATACCTATACTATTGACTGATGTTCTTAAAACTAAATCATCATCTTCTATGATAGCTCTAATTGCATTAGTACTACCTATAATTTGTGCCATTGCAACAGGGTCAGCAAATACATAAGTTCTATCAGGATATGCTACTAAATCTAATTCTGCAAAAACTGCGGCTGCATAACCAAGATTATCTACAGCATAAGGACTTTGTAAGTATATGTCCCACGCTACCTGATTGTTTATGATTTTAGTTAGGGTTGGCAAGTTAAGCGTCACATTTAGCATTGCTACAGGACTTGCAGACATTGCTTGTGCGGCTGTAGAGTTATTTATGCTAGCTGCTCCAAAAACAGAATCCGTTGCTATTGGGCTTGCAATAATAGCAGTGATTGCTAATTGGTTTGCCGCTAAACTCTTTGTTTCACTTCGCATCGAAAGAGCTTCCTCAAAACCTACCCTTGTTCCTGCATTGGATAACCTTGTATCTAATTCTGCACCTAATACCGTGCCTGATTTTACTGCTGTTAACAGTCTTCTTGTTGATAATTGCATAAATTTTATTTTAATTTGGTTTTTCTACTTTGTTACAAAAAAAGATGTTAATCTACTTGTTTCATCTTCATCAAGTTCATCTCTAAAATTTCTATCGTCGGTTGCCCATGCAGATTGTAAATCAGGAGCTGCTACATTTAAAAGCCACTGTCCGAATGGGATGGATGTTACTGGATCTATTGCGGTAAAGCAGGTTTCGTCATCATCAGGCTCTAATGTTGTCCCTTCAAATATTAAAAGACCAATACCTTCTATAACTATTGAATCATCAGAGCTGGGTAAGGGTATAGAGGGTGTTCTTAAATTTCCTCTATTTTCATATATTAAAGTTTCAAGCTCTGTTTTACTTCTCTCTATTACTAAGGGAGTTCCACCTAAAAGTGAAACACCATTTACTGTACTTATGTTAACACCGTCTACAAGTGTTGCTTGTTTTGTAGCTGATTCTATAATCGCTGCATCACTTAATGGTTTATCAGCATCTGATGTGTTATCTACTAAATTTAATTCGGTATTGACCTTGTTAATAATATCAGCAAAGTTTGCTACGGATGAAGATACATTTAATTGTTGTTGTGCTACAGCGTTTGTTAATGCTGTAGTGGCGGATGTTAACCCAGCTACTTCTGTTTCTAAAGACATTTTGTTATTGGGTTATATAGTTTATAAAAATGGTTTGGGTATCTATAAGATTTGTTGCTACAGTAACCAGCGGTATTAAAGCAGCGTTTTGTGAGGCAGTAACGGCGGTTTCTATACGTCCATCTAAAGTAGAACTAATATCCCCAACTGTATCTAATAAATTTGTGGTTTGGGTGGTTAAATTTACAATTGATTCCTCTGTAGTCATAACTGTTGTTTTAAAATATACTTAGCGTATATATTCTGTGTTTGAATAAAATTAGCTGCTTCACTTATCCTAAGAGGGAGGGTAATCGAGCTTATAATTAAATTATTTCCTAAACCATCATATAATACACCGTCTACTGTCTGAACTAATCTAGGGTAGGTATCTTGTATTAATGTGTCTGTAAGATCATTACTCATTTATATTCTTTATTTCTTTTTCGGTTCTGTTAATTCTCGTATTACTTTTAATTTAAATTCTGATATTTTTGAAGTGGGTATTTTGTATTTGTTTGCAATTTCTTTTACTATCTCCTGTGATATGCGGTTTCTTACTTCAGGTTTAAATTCTTTTATTTTCTCTCCTGATAGTACCTTGCGGGCTTCTAGTACTGCCAAAGTCCAATTTTGGTTTTCTGCCTTATTGTCTGTATACTTCCTTTCAACTAATTTATTGGGTTTTTGAGCTATTTCTACTGTGACTTTCTTTTTACTAATTGGGGACTCTCTTTTATTTACTACCTCTACAGTAACTTTCTTACTAACTTCTAAGACAAATTCATCTTGGTAGGGTACAAAGTAGGTGTCTTCATCTACAATTACTTCTAGTTTTAATGTTCCTTTTAAGTGTTCCGGAAGTACTTTTAATTTTCCTAAATGGACTTTGCAGTTCCCTTCGGAGTCAATTATTCCGTTAAAAAGTAAACTTTGGTTGTTATTTTCCAATATTAAACGCGCTTTGGCGTTACTTAAGTCTGCTCCTTCAACCGCTATTTTACATTCAAAATCTTCCTCTTTATCTTTATATATTATATGCATAATACTATTTAGTTAACTTATTTAGTATAAATAGGAAGAAACTAATGTTATCTGTTTTTTAAAGGTATTTCAATGTTTAACTTATTGGATAAAATTAAATGTGGTCATGATAGGATTCGAACCTATGAATCTTCTCGTTATGAGCGAGCTGCCTTACCAAACTTAGCTACATGACCTAGCCTTTTTTAGAGTTTTGAAATAGAACTCAAGGACAGAACGACCTATAAACTATTTTGGAAGCGGATTAAGGACTCGAACCTCGCCTTGGGGTTATGAGCCCCTCATGCTACCAATTACACCAAACCGCAATATGCAGCTCCACGGAGAATCGAACTCCGAACTTCGCCGTGACAGGGCGACATTATAGCCGTTTAACTATGAAGCTAGGTATTGGTTGTTGAGGTACAACCAATAAAACCTTGAGTAAAACACCTACCTAGGGTAGATATCTCGTGGAGAAACCGAGGCTCGAACTCGGAACAGTAGAATGCAAATCTACTATGATAGCCAATTTCACCATATCCCCAAATTATTAAAAACTCTTTGTACAAATTTCAGTGTAATATCACGCTCTTAACGCTATGAACCTAATCACCAATACCTTTACAATAAACACAACTGCTGATACAGTCTATAGCTATCCACTTTCAATTGTGGTCTTTCTCGCCTTTTCTATCAGGGAATGCTTTCACTATGTCTATCTTTAAGCAAAGAATTTTTAATAAAAGTACTCCTGGAGGGTATCGATCCCTCTACTCTACCGTGAAAGGGTAGTGACTTAGCCAGTTGTCGACAGGAGCATTTGTAACTTTTGTAATATTCCCAGAGTTACCAACTGTACCAACCTACGATTTGGAGAGCATCCACGCCTATATGAGTGTACCCGAAGGTATTTGTTATTTCAACTCATATCTGTAATCTCTATCTTCGTTCCCTTGTACTTCGGGCTGTTCGAGCGAATAGAGAGAATCGAACTCTCGTCCTCTGGTTGGAAGCCAGACATAATAGCCACTATACTATATTCGCATTAAAAGTAAACATTGACCTCCCTCGGTGATATTATCGTTAAGCGAGGTTAATTTACTTTTGAGCCTCTACAAGGAATCGAACCCTGTTCCTCCGGGTACAAACCGGGCACATTACCATTTATGCTTTAGAGGCAAATATAAGAGAGCTTCGGGTCTTTCGAGGTTTCTAGAAATATCTGGGACTGGGGATAAACCTTTATCCTATTCCAGCTTGTCCTAGCTTCACTAACTCTCTTAATATTATAAGTTAGAATGGTGGTTTGAATACCTTTTAAGTTCTCCTTCGAACGTCTAACTTGTATTTTGTAGCCCTAGTTGGAATCGAACCAACCTTTGATAAGTTACTTACTCTAATGTTTTAACTTTTCTCTTCAAACTAGTATAAGAAGTGTTAAACCAAAAGCCGTAACGTTATCCCACTGATAGTAGTAGGAGCGATCCACTACTATATATAGGACCATTTTAATTTTGTAGCTATGTTAGGATTCGAACCTAATCCGGCTTTACAATTCTAAGTGAACTTATCGTTAAACTTAACCCTGGAGAGGTGCTATCAACCAATGATTTCACAGCTATAATTTTGCACTAACAGTAACTTAGCTTACCCTTATAAACCTGTTAACACTTCGGGATCCAACCGCTTTAATCTCAAGTCCAGTATCAGAACTATTCTAGGTAGTTTATTGATTAATAACCTTTAATATATTTGCCCACTACTTCCTAATTAGAGTGATAAGTCATAATTAGTACTCGAACAGTTTTTGTACTCATGGCAGGACTCGAACCTGCAAAAGACCGTTTCTAAGACGGCCGTGTATACCATTCCACCACACGAGCAATTTATCCAATATGTCAATGAACCTATCTTTATTATATATAAATATACGAACTATTTACTGTATATCCTAATTTTTTTATGTTTATTTTTGAGAGTAAGGTAGGAATCGAACCTACTCTATTGGTTTTGCAAACCAACTGTTCTCCAAGAACAACTCACTCATCTACCTAGAATAATAGGTAAGGTTTCCACTCTTCAGGTATAAAACTTGTTTTCTTTAATAACATTAAGTAGTGTGGTCTTTTTGGTTTAGGTATTTCCCTACCGTATTCTTTTAATGTTAAATTTGCTTTTTCGTTATTACAAACTTTACAAGCAGTTACTAAGTTATCCCAAGTGTTTGGTCCTCCTTTTGATTGTGGTACTACGTGATCTAATGTAAGTGTTTTTCTGTTATTACAACCGCAGTATACGCATTCATGTCCATCTCTTTTAAATACATTATCTCTTGTTAGAGCTACTTTCTGGTATTCTAGTTTTACATAAGTGTAGACTCTAATAACAGATGGTTTAAAAATTTCTAGTTTGGGGTTTACAACTCCAAATGTTTCAGGGTGTTCAACTACTACATCAGCATTACCTTTATACGAAATCACGAAAGCTCTTTCGGTAGTAATGATGCTTCTTGCAATGTAGCTTGAATCAACCACTAGTGTTTTGTCATAACGATTTTTCATGAGTTAATAATTAAGTTAATGTTTGCGCAACCCCAAGGAATCGAACCTTGTCCTATAGTTTTGGAGACTATTTGGCTACCTTAGCCCGAGAAGCATTTTGTTTGAACCTCCACCAAGAATCGAACTTGGATCTAAACTTTAGAAGAGTTTTGTTATGTCCATTTAACTATGGAGGTAGTTGAGGCTTTAGAGAGATTCGAACTCCCATTTTTCGGTTCGTAGCCGAAGGTTCTGTCCATTAAACTATAAAGCCATTTGAAGGATTTTTTAAAGCAAAAAACCAATCTTAAAAACTGCGAGGAGATTTTAGATATCATTTAGGACTCTCTAGCTCTTCCTTATTGTACCCATAGTAGGATTCGAACCTACAGCTTACAGGGCTTAAACCTGTTGTGTTTACCGTTTCACCATATGGGCATTTTTTTTCATTTCACGAGTCTTCCTAAGACTTTCTCTTATCTTTTTTTTAGTTTCCTCACTCCTTGGTTTTCCGTATTGTGAGTTTTTATTCCCACACCCCTGTCCTATTTTAGCTTTTTTCATCTTAAGTATAGTCTCTTTCGAGTGTTTTTTTCCTAGAAAAGAGTTATGAATATGTCCGCTTTTTTTTAGACCTCTTTTTATTTTTTTAGAGATAGTGTCTTTGTCCTGCTGTGTTAGATTTTTTACCCACTCTTTTTTTGTATCTTTAAGTTTTAGTATATATGCCTCTCTCCAATCTACGTCCTGTTGTAATTTCTGTTTTCTAATCTCATTTGCACACCTAGAAGTTTCTATACTAAATCCATTTCCTCCTGTTATTAAGTTTAAGCAGTTTACACTGTTTAGATCCTGTTCTGTTATTAACTGCATTTCAGCTTGAACTAGGTCTTCTCTTGAATTAAAATACTTAATTATCTCAACCTTAAAATTGTCTCTACCGTACTTAGTTACTTCGTAGCGTAGTCTTGTACCGCTTCCTAAATATCCGTCATCGATACGGTTAGTTGAATGCATTCCTAGGTAATATCTACTGTTTATTATATTTGTTGTTTTATAAGTAAAGTGGTATTTCTTCTTTTTTGAATAGTTAGCCATTTATGTTTGTTTATTATAAATAGCTAACTGTTTCAAAAAGTATACCGGGTGTAAGGAAGGTATCGATCCTTCGTCTTTTGATTCACAGTCAAACATTCTACCATTGAACTACAAACACCATGTTTGTAAGGCTCCCACTTTCCTTACGTGTCAGTCTATAGTTGTCTCTTACGAGGTGCGGGTGACTGAATTATCCTCCACATATTTCTATGTTTGAACCCGAGCGGTTTTAAATATAGTACCAATAGATGGAATCGAACCATCAACCTACTCCGTATGAAAGAGCCGCTCTACCATTGAGCTATATTAGTATTTTGAGGAAGAAATCGGAATCGAACCGAATGCCTTTTATAGCACGATTATCTTAGCAGGATACCCTAATCACCATCATAGTTTATCTTCCTTTTGTCGGAATGGTAGGTTACGATCCTACTACCTTTCGCGTATCAGGCGAACGCTCTACCGATTGAGCTACACTCCGTGGGTCTTTTTAGAGTTTTTGATACAATCACTAGAACTCAAGGGCAGGACTTCCTATAAACTAATTGGAGGGTTGGGTGGGGGTCGAACCCACGGAATCTTTTACTTAACAGGCAAATGCTTTACCACTTAGCTACCAACCCTGGATTTAGTCTCTCCTATTAGTCACCCCTCTATAAGCTTCTCAGTTATGGTTCTGTGGGGTAGAAGCAACTAACTACGATGTAGTTGTTACGATTAAAGGACTCGAACCTTCATTGGGTATATCTACCGGTACTGCCAATGGAACAGTCAACGCACCTGCATCGTAATATAATGGTGGAATCTGAAGGAATCGAACCTTCTCCTCTAGTTCTTCAGACTAGCGTGCGAACCATCTACACAAAAATTCCATATCCCTTCGTTGCTACTTACACCTTCTAGCTAGTGTGCTTTCGCCCTTTCTCGTTTATTTTATATCGTCGTACTAATGGGGCTTACGCCACGATATTCACTATTCGTCCTAATCTCCAACCTTCTGTAATATCATCGCCTTTTTTAATCTTTTTGCTTTCAACTTCATTAGTTATCCAACATGTGCCGAATTGTGAATTCTGTTCAGGTGGTTTGTTTGATGCTGATTTACTCATTTTTAGCTTAGTCGCTTCTGTGTGTTTTTTTCCTATCCACTGTCCTATGTTAAAAGATGTTCGTTTTCCCTCTAGAAACTGTTTCTTCATGCATTCTGACATAACTTTGGTGAACCTTGCTCTAAATGCAGGGTCTTCTTTTCTTAATCTGGTTTTTTCTAAATTTCCTGCTATTGAACCTCTTTTCTGTACTTCTGTTGAAAAGCCTCCTTTACCCCCTACTTTCAAATTCATACATTCTTTCTTAGCAATTTCTTGAAGAGATACTATTTCTTTTTCTCTTGCTGCTAAGCCTTCTCTTGAATTTAAAAATTCTAAGATCTCAACTGAATGATTTTCTTTTCCATGTTTATTTATAGATCTTTTTAAATACGTTCCAGATCCTAAATACCCATCATTCAAATCATCCGTTGAATGCATTCCTATATAATATCTTCCGCTTAGTGTATTTGTAGTTTTATAAATAAAATGGTACTTCTTTCTTGTACCGTATTCTTTCTTTGCCATAATGTACTTCCTTTCTAATAAATAGTAAGGAAATACAAAAACAGCTACCGGTGGGGCCAGGTGGATTCGAACCACTCCCTTGCGGACGAGATTTACAGTCTCGCTGTCGTATCCGAACGACTTTCTGTCCCCAATTGATTTTGTGATAGGACTTGAACCTATACGAAGACCTTGCGGTAACTTCAACCCTTAGAATGGGTCGTGTATCCCAATTTCACCACACAAAACAACTATCTTTAAGAAGACTGTAATCTCCAAACAAATAGACTAGTAAATGCAATTAACGATATTACAGTACCGTATTTATATACACCCAACTAATTTTGTACCTCGTAGTGGAATCGAACCACTGCCAATTGCATGTAAAACAATTACGCTTCCATTACGCCAACGAGGCAATTAGAGTTTTTGTATTATTAAAGCCAATACCCGGATTTCTCTAAACCTAACCACTTTGTACCCCTTGTAGGTAACGATCCTACTTCCCGATATTAAAAGTATCGTGCTTCACCTTAAAGCTTAAAGGGCAAACTTAAATAAAAGTTTTGTGGGTATAACACCCACCTACATTTAAATGATTTGATATCATTACATTTAAACCTGTTGTCGCAGTTACCTCTATGGCTAAGAGAGCTTATTATGATATTAAGCTTAATCTTTTATTTTATATGGTATGCCTACCATATTACTAATGGTCGGGTAGAGAAGAGTTGAACTTCCCGCCTCTCGGCTCCAAACCGAGCTTCTCACCCCGAGAATACTACCCGTATTATTGTTAGACTGGAGAGAATCGAACTCCCATTATTTGAGTCAAAGTCAAATGTAATAACCGTTATACCACAGTCTAAAATATAGGAGCCGGTCTCCTATGTCCTCTACCAAGCATATCAGCCGGACCGTTAGGCCAGCCTTCATATCAGGGTAGAATCTTTTGAGGAAGATGTGGGATTCGAACCCACGAATGCTTTAACACACCTCCAGTTTTCAAGACTGGTGCAATCGACCAACTCTGCCAACCTTCCTTATTATCCAATATGTCAATGAACTTTAATTTCTTATAATGTAAATATACGAACTGTATTTCACACCTCCTAATCTTTTATGTCAAGTTTTTAACTTCTTTTTTTAGCCTTTCATGGAAGGTTTTGTTTTTTTCGATAAAATATGTTTCCATGTCTCTACCTTTCCATCTTTCAGCTAACATTTTAAATACTTTAGTGTCTTTAAATTTTTCCATATCTCTAATTTCAATACGTAAATATACGAACTATATTTCACATCTCCTAATTTTTTTACACTTACTTTAATAAAAAAACCCGAATCTTTTGGATCCGGGTTTAGTTTTGGTTTGATATGTTTTATTCTATCAACTTATACTATTCCCGGATATGTATCTCGGCTGCTTATATTCATTATTGGCTAACATAAAATCTGTAATATCGCCACATACTGAACTCGCCCATATAATGGACTGTATCACTGTTTGTAAGAGTGAGTGTATGTTTGTAATAGTTTTCATTGTTTCTTTTTATCTTTAATAAATATACGAACTTTATCTTTTCAGTCCAACTTTATTTTAAATGTTTTTTATATAATAATTTCACCTTTCACACCAGGTACCATTTGTCTAATTTGTTCTTTACTATATTTTTTAGAGGTGGGGGTATTAGCTAGATTAAGATTACCTCCTACTGTTAGATCTTGGGGTAGGGAGGTTATTTGGGTATCCCTTAAATTAAGGTACTCTCCTACTTTTAAATCTTGGGGTAGGGTGGTTATTGGGGTATTATCTAAATAAAGATCACCTCCTACTGTTAAGCCTTGGGGGAGGGAGGTTATTTTGCTCTTATATAAATAAAGAGCACCTTTTACTTTTAAGCCTTGGGGGAGGGAGGTTATTGGAGTATTCTGTAAATCAAGATAACCTCCTACTTTTAAATTTTGAGGTAGGGAGGTGATTTTGCTCCCATATAAAACAAGATTACGTCCTACTGTTAAACCTTGAGGTAGGGAGGTTATTGGGGTACCGTATAAGTCAAGAGTACCTTTACCTCCATCCTTCATATATTGTTGTACTTTCTTTTGGGTAGCAATTATATAATTCTTAGAGCGTTCTTCTTTGGAACGTCTAGGGACTAATATTTTATTTTCTAATAGATCTATTAGTTTAATCATTATATATAAATTTCACCTTTTATACCAGTTACCATTTGTTTAATTTGTTCTTTAGAGTATTTTTTAGAGATGGGGGTAATTCTTAAATCAAGCCAACCTCCTACTGTTAAACCTTGGGGTAGGGTGGTTATTGGGGTATTAGTTAAATCAAGATTACGTCCTACTTTTAAATCTTGGGGTAGGGTGGTTATTGTGGTATTAGTTAAAACAAGATTACCTCCTACTGTTAAACCTCGGGGTAATGAGGTTATTGGAGTATTCTGTAAATCAAGATAACCTCCTACTGTTAAACCTTGAGGTAGGGTGGTTATTGGAGTATTTTCTAAATCAAGAGAACCCCCTACTGTTAAGTCTTTAGGTAATGCGGTGATAGGAGTATATGATAAATAAAGAGCACCTTTTACTTTTAAGCCTTGGGGTAGGGAGGTTATTTTAGTATTTCTTAAATAAAGAAAACCTCCTACTGTTAAATCTTGAGGTAGGGAGGTTATTGGGGTATTACTTAAATCAAGATCCCCTTTACTCCCATCTTTTATGTATTGTTGTACTTTCTTTTGCATAGCAATTAAAAAGTTCTTAGAACGTTCTTCAGGAGAACGTCTAGGGACTAAAATTTTATTTTCTAATAGATCTATTAATTTTATCATTATATAGTAATTTTACCTTTCACACCAGGTACCATTTGTTTAATTTGTTCTTTAGAGTATTTTTTAGAAATGGGGGTATTTTTTAAATAAAGAGAACCTCCTACTGTTAAGCCTTGCGGTAGGGTGGTTATTTTAGTATTAGATAAATAAATATAACCTCCTACTGTTAAACCTTGAGGTAGGGTGGTTATTGGGGTATTTCTTAAATCAAGATAACCTCCTACTGTTAAGCCTTGAGGTAGAGAGGTTATTTTGCTCCCATATAAATCAAGATTACCTCCTACTGTTAACTCTTGAGGGAGGGAGGTTATTGGTGTACCTGCTAAATAAAGATCACCTCCTACTGTTAAACCTTGAGGTAGGAAGGTTATTAGAGTATTTATTAAGTCAAGATAACCCCCTACTGTTAAACCTTGAGGTAGGGAGGTTATTGGTGTACCTGCTAAATCAAGATCACCTTTACTTCCATCCTTCATATACTGTTGAATCTTCTTTTGAGTAGCAATTAAAAAGTTCTTAGAACGTTCCTCAGGGGAGCGTCTAGGGACTAGGATTTTATTTTCTAATATGTCTAATAGTTTAATCATTATGAAATTCCTATAATATCAGTATATTCTTTTATATTACCCTTTGAAATTTGTTTATCTAACCCATCATACCCATCAATGTTCCCATTATCTAATACCGCCAAAGCAACAACTACTAAATTCTTCCAAGTTTTTGGAAATTTATCCTGAAGTTGGTTTATCATTTGCTGTGACTTTACTTTAACATAATAAAAAGTTACATTATTTGTATAGTAATAATCATTAAAGTGATCGGGGGCTTTATATGTTGTACACCATGAAGAATCTTTTCCATCATCCCCACAATCTCTAAATGCAAATTGGGATAATCCAAGTTTACGAGATGCTTCGTGGGTGTGGGGGGACATTATTAATAGATCTGAATTCTCTAATACAGTATCGTAGTCGGATTCAAGTTCTCGGGTAGATATGTTTTCTCCTGAGTTGTTTATTTGGCCAACTTCGTCTTGAAGGGCTTTAAATGATTTAATTTGGTAAATATCTTTGGTTTTTGTTTTACCTTTTTCTAAGAGTGTATTGAACTCTTCAATGGTGTTTCTTAAATCATCTATATCTGTAATTTGTTTTTCTGCCCATTGTTTTGCCATCCATCCTACATACTTACGTGTTGGGGAAGGGTCTATATCAGTTAATATTTTTAACTCCTCTTGGGTTAGTTTACCGGATTCAACATATTGTTTTGCCTGTCTTATGTTTTCTAATATTGAATGTTTATTCTCAATTAAGAGTTTTGAAAAATTAAATTTCATATTGTTGTTTTTTATATATAAATAGTACCTTTAACTCCCGGTACCATTTGTTTGATTTGTTCTTTACTATATTTTTTAGAGATGGGGGTATTAGTTAAATAAAGATTACCTCCTACTTTTAAATCTTGAGGTAGGGTGGTTATTGGAGTATTTTCTAAATCAAGAAAACCTCCTACTGTTAAACCTTGAGGTAGGGTGGTTATTGGGGTATTTTCTAAATAAATACCCTTTCCTACTGTTAGATCTTGGGGTAGAGAGGTTATTGGAGTATTTTTTAAATCAAGAGAACCTCCTACTGTTAAGTCTTTAGGTAATGAGGTGATAGGAGTATTTTTTAAATCAAGATCACCTTTACTCCCATCCTTCATGTATTGTTGGATTTTCTTTTGGGTAGCAATTAAATAATTCTTAGAGCGTTCTTCTTTGGAACGTCTAGGGACTAGTATTTTATTTTCTAAGAGATCTATTAATTTAATCATTATATATAAATTTTACCTTTCACACCAGGTACCATTTGTTTAATTTGTTCTTCATTATATTTTTTAGAGATGGGGGTATTTCTTAAATCAATATAACCTCCTACTGTTAAACCTTGAGGTAGGGAGGTTATTTTGCTCCCATATAAATTAAGAGAACCTCCTACTTTTAAATCTTGGGGTAGAGAGGTTATTGGGGTATTAGTTAAATCAAGAATACCTCCTACTGTTAAACCTTGAGGTAGGGAGGTTATTAGAGTATTTCTTAAATAAAGAAAACCTCCTACTGTTAAACCTTGAGGTAGGGAGGTTATTTTAGTCCCATATAAAATGAGATTACCTCCTACTTTCAAATCTTGAGGTAGGGAGGTTATTGGTGTATCTGCTAAATTAAGATTACCTTTACTTCCATCCTTCATGTATTGTTGGATTTTCTTTTGAGTAGCAATTAAATAATTCTTAGAACGTTCTTCAGGGGAACGTCTAGGGACTAGGATTTTATTTTCTAAGAGATCTATTAATTTTATCATTAAATTGTTAATGCCCTCTACTTTTTATATGTAAGTTGAGTGAGGTGGTCCATATATAAATATGACTATTAGTTTTTATCTTAATATAGTAGCTGTACAATCAACCGTACAATTAAGTCACCATGTTAGACACTACTATAAAAGATAATATAATTAATTTTTTTCTGTACTACTTACCGTGTTGAGCAAGTACTTCTTTAACTGCATCTCGGGCCACTTCCCAAGATACAGTACCAGATTCATCTTCATATTGCACAGGGTCAGGTCTACCAAGTTCAATAAATGCTTCAATACGTTCTACTGAAGAAGCTGATTTGTAATCGCTATTACCACTTGGGTAGGGTTTGTAAGAGGTGTTTGTACGTCTGTATACCTCATCAAATTCTAGTCCTAGTTCTTCACATAAAACTAAACCGTCTTTTAAAATATCTAATTTCATACCTTGTAAGTAAGGTGTAAAATAACCTACTCGTTCAGCATCCCAGTTACCTTCTCTAAAGGCTTTATCATCTGCATCTCTAAACTCCTGTCTGCAGTCTGGGTAAACTGAAAAATCTCCCGCATGAATTCCTAAAGCAATATCACAGGTTTCTCCTGTACGGTTTGCTATCGATAATGCTACTGCTTGGGTGATAGAAGCAAATATTTTATTACGGTTAGGAACAACAGTTTCTTTCATGTTGCTATTTTCATAATGTCCCTCCGGTACATCTTTACCTCCTTCTACTAAAGCTGAATCTAGTAAGTCTGCTAATCCGTCTAGTTTAATTTGACGGTAATTAATTGTATTGTAGTTTAACCCCACAATTGTGATTGTCCCTAATTGATCCTGTTCTATTCTTTCTACATTACCATTTAGATAGTTAACTAATGATTGAGCTCTTTCTAACTCTACTCTGTGTTTTTGACCGTAGTCGAATGAAATACCTGTTACAGTATCATATTCTTTTAATGCTCTAAGTAGTAAAGTGCTACTATCCATTCCTCCTGAAAGGCTAACCACGCAATGTTTTTTTGTTTTACTCATTTTATTTAAATTTATAACTGCCAGGTATTATTAAACGTATAGGCGAACGCTTCTTTATTTTCTATCCCTCAATGGTTGTCATTGACAACATCTCTTTTTGAATATCTTCCCAACGATCTGTATACTCTTTAAGAGTATAGCTTTTACTTTCCCCATTATTTAGTTTTTCGTTAGCCACTACTTTTAAAGCATGGTTAAAATTAGACGGATAACATACGGTTTTAATATACTCCGTACTTTTTTCTCCTTTAGTAACTCTTTCGTATACTGTATAACCTCCTGATTGAGATTTAGCAATAAAGAAAGGTTCCATTACTAGGTCTTGAATAAGTGTATCCCCGGCAGGGATTGAATTAGGTTTTCTTAACATATCTATAGCTTTTATTTATATTATTGTACGGATTTTTTAGCTGAGTATTAATTCTTTTAGGTCTTCTTTTGATAGAACCCCCACTTTTGTTAGTCTTGTTCCGTCCTCTCTAATCAATACGGTATGGGGTATGTTTCTAACTCTATATTTGGCTGCTAAACCATTAGTATCTGTTTCAATATCTACGGTTGTAAATTTTACTTGTCCTTCATATTCTTTTGCAACACTGTCAAAGATTGGTGCGTATGTTTTACAGGGTGCACACCAGGTGGCCCAGAACTTAATTATTTCCTTCATTATCTCTTAACTTTATTATAGGTGTCTGCTTTTGAAAATCTTTGAATAGAAGGTGTTACTGTTGAGTAGGTAGTTTTTTGTTTCCTAACTTCTAACCATTCCATTAACTGTGTGTACGTCTGTTTTGATGAGTTTGCCATATTCTGTAGGTTATTTTTATATATTTTAAGATACGAACTATTACGTGTATTTACAACTGTTTTACTCTGTACTTCTTTAGAGAATTTTATTTATTTCGTAAAAATAGTAATCCTCTCTAAACAGTACATTTTCATTTAAATCCTCAATACCTAAGTATATAAAATCTAACTCACACCCCTCTCCTACTTGTTTATTAATTTCTTCCCAATTTTTGGACCAGTCTAAGTTAAGTGAGAAGGTTTTTGATTTGTGGGTCCTCCACTCTTTATCGGATTCTAGAGTGGTGGGTGGATTTATGCCTTTCACAATATTGGGGTGTAGTATTCTATTGGAAAAATCAATACCTGCATTTATATGTTTTTTTCTTGGCTTTACAAGATATAATGGCTAGTCTTTTCATTCTATTTATAATAATCTTTCACTCATACCTATATTAAATTAAAGGAAAAATGTCGTAGCCGTATTCTTCTATCCAATCGTATATACTACGTTTATTACCTAATTGATACTTATGCTCTAAAAACGTTGAATTTTGTTTATGTAGCTTACTTAATATACGTTCCCTAGTATCGATATCAAAATTAAATGTGGGTTGTTTTATAGATTTTCTCTGTGAATGATCATACAGATGATATATGGGAGTATCCTTATAATTTACTACATCATATCCGTTTGTGTAGGAGCGTAATGTCATATCTAATTCTTCGAATTGCCAACCGGCATATGGATCGTAACCTACATTTGCTAACCAGTATATGTCACTGATATGATATCCACCGGCACCTAATGATCTATAGTAATCGCCTTTGTTTTCGATTGCTTCAGCGGTGAATCTAAATTTATAATTACAATGAATGTCACTTTTTAAAACGTTTACCATATGTTGGTTGTGCTTGCTATAAGTATCTACACCATCTTTTGAAGTATACACTTTAGGGTAACAGGTAATTAAGCAATCCCCATCGTAATTATCAACAGCGTCTACCATTATTTTATCCCACCCCTTATCAAACCTAGTATGAGCATCTATACATAAGTAGTATTTGTGGGATGGTTTTATATATAAATGAGCGTGTGCCCTAACTTGAGTTACGTTTCGTGTTTTATCTTCTCTTACGTTTATTAATGTTACATTATCTGGGAATTGTGATTGTTGCCACATACCTTCTTCGAAGTCCTGATTATATATTACTATGTCTAAATTATTTGGTTCGTTGGCTTTGTCTAATAAATCGTTTACCGTATTAAGTAAGTCATTGTCTAATCGACAAGCTATAAAAACTAATATTGTTTCCATTCTGTAATTGACTTGTAAAATTTGTTATTAGGAAAATTATCCCATTTTATTTCGTGAAATTTATTTTTATTGAATAGGGGGTCGCAACTATAATGTGCTATGTGGTGTGATTCTTTTAATTCATTTATGTTTGGGTAATAACAATTTTTACCGTCTACCATTTTAATTTTACTATTGTGACATGCCACGTTAAGCCCATACATTAAAGCCCACCAGCTATGGCTAGTATTAGGATATTCGTCACTGACTTTGATTGATGTTTCTACTGCTTCGTGGTAGATTTTGTCAAATACTTTTTTCTTTAGTATGACATTAAAACCTCCATTCATGTACTGATAATCATTGTGGTGTAAGTATTTGTGAATAATATTTCTATTGTCGCTGTTTACTTTTAAATGCCAATTTTCGTATGTAGCGTCTACAACTACTTCGTTATCACTAGGAAGGTAACCATCATATTTTTTTAAATGAAATAAATCAGCATCTATTATTTCTAGGTATTCTTCATCATCTACATCTCTTGTAACTTGGTAAGCTGCTGTGAATACATTATTAACTATATATCGAGGTTCAGTAAAGTTGTACATATCTAAAACGCTATCTACTAGTTTATGTGGTAGGCGTAGCCCCCAATCTAATTCCGTTGTTATTGCGTCGCTTTTATAATTGCGATTTACGATAGGAATTATAGCTTTACTATAAGCATCTTCTCCGTACACTTTAAAATGGTTAAATTCGAATAAACTTATTTGCCACTTAAAATGATTTGTTGCTACAGCACAAGGAATACTAATCATTAATGTAAGAGTAGTTTTTTAACTTGTAGTGGACATAAAAATTAACATAGTCTTTACCCTCAAATGGTTTTATTCTACCATGCTCACATACTGCTGATTCGTAAAATACCATATCTTGTGGTTCGAAGAATATTTCATTTGTTTCGCCGTCATGTCCTTTTATTTGTAGTGCCCAGTCATCACCGAATTCTTTATAGCCGCACCCGCAACTTAAATCTTTTGACATCATTATTATAGCACTAATTTGGTGTGTTTCAATTCTATCAGTATGTAAGATTAAACTACTATTTTTATGGTAATTTCTAAACCCATATATGAATGTTTTTTCTAATTCTTTACCACACCAAGCTTCTAATTTAGGTAATAAGTAATCGTGTATCTTATTTGTTAAATTAGGTATTTCCCATATAGGATAAATTGTTGATGAACCGGGTTGAGTAGTATCTTTACCAGCATATTCCTCTTTATAACTTTTATCGGCTACACTTATTATTCCTTCAACACAGTCATTAAATAGTTTATCATCAAATTTAAATACTTCGAAACCATTTTTTGTTAATTTAGGGAAATCTAATGCTGATGAAAATGTGTGGGATTTTTTAACCATATGTTCTTGTGCTAATCTATTGTCTTCTGCGCCGTTCCAATCATTTTCTCTAATCCAAGCAGTAATAATATATTTTTTTCCTTTTATAATAGGTTTTCCTGCATGTAATACATCATTATTTACTTTACCGTCTATCATGTTATTCCATAGTAAAGCTTTACCTTTAGTAGGTTTAAACGATTGTTTTAAAATAGAAAATTCTGTTTCACCACCTTCCAAACCATCATTTAAGTAAATCATTAGTGTTTGCGTTCGATTACCTGATGATAAGCAGTGCTGGTTATAATGTTCGCCTAAAAAGAAGTCATAGTGGGGTTTAAATTCCTGCCCTACTTTATATAATTGTCCTTGTAATGCTTCTATTTTGGCTGTTCTAATTCCTAAAGTATTTGCTATTTTTTTACTTAGTCTTAACACTACATCATTATCAGCAGGTAAATTACAAGTGGTTGAAGTTCTTGAACTATCAACTACAGCTTTTTTTGTAGCATCAGCTACAGTGGAAGGTTGATTATTTGCCTTTATTAATTTAATTAATGCATCACAATCTTGTGTATTTAAAAAATCGTTTAATTCTATAATCATTTAGTAAGATTTATGTATTAATGTAGGGTAGTCTATGCTTTAAAAATTTCTTCTATTTTATTCATAACTTCTTTAAAATCCACCCATCACATGATAAACAGTCTTCTGATGTTCTTGATCCTATATCTATTCCTGTTACTGTAATAATTTTTGGCATAGGTATAAATAGTTACTTAACTGTGTTTGCTTTTACTCTAACTTCATGCCACTTTACTCTACCGTCTTCTACCGCTTTTTTTATGTTTTTTTGATGGCCATTCAAAAAAGCTGTCCCACTTTTTACCTCAATGAGATGAACAGTAGTTGTTTCTGGTTTATCCAAATCTGTAAAGCCTAAAAAATCAATAGGTTTACCTAAATGATGAGTATTTTCCGGAGGTATAGGGAAAACATCCATAAAGGGTACAAAATTCTCAATAGTTAATCCCCACTGCACAGAACCTGATCTTTTTTTAGCATCAGCAGATATTTTGCTTTTCTGTTTATCAAACGATACTTGCTGCTGTATTAATTCTCTCTTAAGTTTTTTTACTTGTATTATAAGGAATACTACTACACCTAATAGTGCAGCAGATACCAGTATATATAGTATATACATAATAATTAATTTAATTTACCCATCACAGCTTAAACAATCTTCAGATGTTCTTGATCCTATATCTCCGTTTATTACTGAGTCTGTTCTTAGGTAATATAGTGTTTTTATTCCTAACTTCCAAGCTTGTTGGTGAACTAGGTTGATAAATCTTGGACTATCTGTTGGATCAAAGGCTAAGTTTAAAGATTGTGTTTGATCAATGTATTTTTGTCTAACTGCTGCTTGTTCTACCAAAGCAAGTTGGTTTATTTCAGCAAATGTTAAGAATACCTCTTTATCCTCTACTGTCATAATATCTTCAGGTAGATTAGCTACAGAACCTCTATCTTTCATGATTTGATCCCAAACTTCTTCTGTATTATGCCCTTTTTCGTCTAAATATGACTCTAATGCTGGATTTTTTCTAATAAAAGTTCCTTTTGCTGAGTTAAAGGTATAAACGTTTGCTGGTACTGGTTCAATTCCTGCTGAAACTCCTCCTGATATAGTGGAATTTGATACTGTTGGTGCGATAGCCAGTAAGTGACTATTTCTCATTCCAGTTCCTTTGCACCATAACGGCTCTCCATACTCATCTGCTAGTTTTCTTGAAGCTGCTTCTGCTTTATTTTTAATATCCGAGAATATTTGATGTGTGTACGATGTTGCTGCTATCGAATTGAAAGGTATTCTTTCGTTTTGTAAAAATGTATGCCATCCTAATACTCCTAATCCAAGTGCTCTTCCTTTTTTAGCAGATCTTGCTGATCTTATCAAGGAATCTCTTCCAGAGGTCTTTGCTAGAAATTCCTCTAGTACTCCATCTAAGAAATAAATTGCTGTTTCTATCAAATCTGTATTTTTCCATTCGTGCCATTTCGTTAAATTTACTGAGGATAGACAACAAATAAAGGAATGTTCTTCGTCGGTAAATAATGTAATTTCCGAACAGATATTTGTCATCGTAACTTCAAGGTTATTTCTCGTATATGCAGGAGGATTGTCATTATTAACGTTATCCTTAAACATAATATAGGGTTCTCCTGTTTCTACTCTAGACTTAAGTATCTCTACCCATGTCTCCATTGCCTCCGGTACTCTCCTGTCGAGTTTCTCCATAAAGCTATCATCCACTACAACGCATTGGTGTAGGTTTAGACACTGTCTATTAGGGTCTCCTTTAGGTCTTCTAATTTGTAAAAATTCTTTAATATCTGGGTGATTTATATCTAGGTTAACTGATGCTGCTCCTCTACGAACTGCGCCTTGGTTAGTTGCTATGATAGTAGAATCGTAAATCTTAGCCCAAGGTATTACACCTTCTGACTGTCCCATTTCTAAGGTTCCGATTTTTTGACCTCTACCTCTAACTTTAGATAATCCAATACCAACTCCACCCCCTAAGGAAGTCAATCTCATGAGTTCAGCATTGGTCAAGCCAATACCTCGAATTGAGTCGGGGGTATCAATTCCGAAACATGAGATTGGTAATCCTTTATCAGTTCCTGTATTTGATAGAACAGGTGAGGCTAAATTTAACCACCCTTTCCACATATACCTGAAGAATTTTGGTGCTAAATCTGGTCGATCTAGTCTTTTAGCTACCGTATCAGCTACTCTCTTGTATGCTAATTTTGGTGTTTCATTTGGTAGTAAATACCCTTTTGATATTGTTGCTATTGAAACTTCGTTCATCCATTCCGGATAGTCTTTTCCTGCTTCCCAATTGGAAGTACTTATTACTGTGCTCATGTTTTATATTTAAAATGCTAAATCCCAATCCATATGTCCTTTACTATAATTTGTAACCCTGCTTGCAAAGAAGTCTGTTTGCTGTTTACCTGCAATTACTGCGTCAAACCATTTCATTGTCTTTAATGCTCCTGTGTCAATTTCTGTTGAGGGTATTAATGGTTTTAGTCCTAAGTCCCCCATTTTGGTGTTTACTCTATGTTTAATAAAATTCTTAAGCTCTTCTTTGGTAAGATTCTCTAAATCCCCCATTTCGAAGACTTTGTCTATAAAGTCGTATTCAAGTTTTATGGCAGCAATTGCCGCTTCTCTTATATCCTGCTCTAATTTAGTTGTTTTAAATTCTGGGTGCTCTTTCATTAATGTTCTAAATAACCAACATCCTGCTTCTGAGTGTAGTGATTCATCTCTTACTGACCATTCTACTATCTGTCCAACACCTTTTAGTTTGTTTCTCATCTTAAATGAAAGTAACACTGCAAAGGAACTAAATAAGTTAACTCCTTCTGTGAAAGCAGAGAAGATAGCGAGAGAGACAGCTCTTTGGTGCCAATCCGGAGATTCGTGTGAATCTCTAACATCCATTAGATGTTGAATTTTTGCCATTGTAGCTTCATCCTCCATAAACTCCGCAAAATTATCCAAACCCAGCTGTTCGTTTAATAATGAATAAGCTTCTGCGTGTATTGTTTCAAAAGATCCAAAAGTGACCGCCATTGCAATGACTTCTGGTTTTCTAAACCATTTTGTAACTAAATTAGTCCAGTAGTCATTTACTACTGTTTCGGTTTGTGCGAATCCTTTTAAGATTCCCCCAATAAGGTTCTTTTCATGATCCTTTAGGTTAGAATTCCAGTCTGTTACATCTTGTGACATTGGTATTTCTGTATGTAGCCAGTGGGCTTGTTGCTGTCGGAGCCAGTAGTCGAATGCTTGTGGATATTCAAAGGGCTTGTAAACAATTCGTTCCTGTAAAAGACTCATATGTATTTATATATTTGAAGTTAAATTAGATGGGAATATCCTCTTGGTTATCTCTCGGGGACGTTTTAATAAATAGAATATATATTCTACTTTTGTCTGGTTTTTTAAGAACTTTATTATAGTAATTTCTGTAGCGTTTCTGATGTTAAGTTATACTTAGGTTTAGCGGCTTCTGCTAATAGATCATCTAAGTCTGTTTTACCTTTAAATGATATATGTCCGTTATTGGTATCCATGTTTATGTCGTAAGTCATTCCGTCCATACCGTATCTGTTTTTCATAATATGAATTCGACCAGTTCCTAAAACTTTATCTTCTTTCATCCTAGATAAGGATAAACATACATCGGCTACCATCATCTTATCATACGATCCTGCAGCTTTATCTCCTTCTATTATTGAATCTTTAGCTCCCATACGGTTAACCTGTGAAGGTGTTAAGATTGGTATTTTTAATTCTTTGGCTAATCCTTTAGTTGCGATAAAAACATCATCGATTTCATCTTTTCTTTCGGCGAATTTACCTCTTGAAGGTGCTCTTAGGTAATCAACATAATCAATGATTACTAAGTCTGGTTTATGCCCCATATCGGTACATTTCTGTATATGAGACTTAATAGTATTTACTGTTGCTCCCTTTGGTGGGTATTCTTTAACAATTAACTTCCCCTTTAGTGCGTCTACTGTCTTCTGAACTTCTTTTCTATGTTTGTTTACTTCATCTATAGAATATCCGGTAAAATAACAGTCAAATCGTTTCCCAACATAGTCTTCTCCTAATTCTAAGGTGTAATATATAACATTATACCCTAGTTTTACAGCGTGGGCTCCAGCTGCTACCATAGTCCATGATTTTCCACCTCCTGGGTTACCAAACATGATAATTAAATCTCCTGGTCCGAATCCTCCCTGTATAGCATCATTCATTATAGGCCAAGGTGTTGGGATAGTAGGCCTGTAGTCAACTCTGTATCGAGTCTCTACATCTTTATTGTATTCATGGCCAATGTTTTTATCCATCCCAGCTTTCATTGCCTTTTCAACTTGATTTCTAATCCCGTCGAAATCTCCATCTTTTAAAAGGTCTGCTGATGCTAAAATTGCAGCTTTCATCTCTTGGTTCTTACAAAAGCCTAAAAACTCTTGTTGAATATACTCTAAATCCTCTTGAGATGCTGCGTAAGAGTTTCTAAGCTCTTCTTTTAACGCTACGACTAGTACTTCATTCTCTACCTTCTGAAGTTCTACTTTCAGAACATCCATTGTTACTACTGTATGGTATTTATCAAAGTACCTGATAATTTCATTTATAATCCACTTATGTGAATCCGCATCGAAATAGACATCTGTTAATACATCTCTGGTATTCTGTAGGAATGTTTTGTCTGTTAGTAGTGATCCTAGTACTTTTAATTGGAAGCCTTTTCCGTATTGCTGAAGTGATTTAAGTGTCATTGTATAACCTATTTAAATATTGTTAATCCTCTAAAATTTTCCAACCAACCTTCTGTATTTTTGGTGATCCCTTCAATCTTATCTGTGTCCAGTAAGTGTAGGAATCCTCCTACCTGTAGTGCCGGTATTGGGCTCTTTATTACTTCTAATATATGGTCTTTTTCTTTCTGATCCAACGCTGTAATGTGTAAATCCATTAATTTAAAATTAGTTTCCACACGATCCCATTCGCTTATAATTTTAGGAAAGATTTTTTTTACTTTGGGGTCTGTTAACTTAGCTGCGCAGACATCGTACACATACTCTAATGTTGTGCCGGGTACATTTACCAGGTCAGGGAACTGTGAGATTATAGTCTTTATCCCCAAACCTTTTACTCCTGCTAAATTATCAGAGTTGTCCCCTAAAAGGGCTTTTACAACATTATAGTTTTCAGGAAGAACTTGTAATTCTCCTTGAATGTTAGCAGCTGTTAATAGAAGTTTCTTAACCGGAGCATAAACCTCTACGTTTTCATCTACAAGCTGTAAAAAATCTTTATCTGATGAAATTATGGTAAGTTTCTTATTAGTAGACGATGCTGTTTTTGCTAAATATGCTATAATATCATCTGCTTCAAGTTTTTCCATCATAACCTGCTGAACTGGTAAACATTCTATATAGTCCTGTGTTCTATACAGTTGTGCTATTAATGCTTCCTGTTCTTCGGCTTTTGTATCGTATAGTCCCCAGTGCGTAATTCGAGATGTTGCTCGATTGGCTTTATAATTCTGGTCTATATTCTTTCTATTAGCAGAACCTCCTTTTCCGTCCCATATTATAAGTACCCTTGTCGGGTCAAAAGTACGGGTTACAAATCCTAATGATCGCAGGAAACCAATTAGACCGCCTACATGGTGGCCTAAAGGGTTCATTGCCTTAAGGAGTGAAAAGCTTCGAATTAGCATATTCATAGCATCTATAACTAAAATATGGTCGTTTAACTCTCGGGGTGGGGACTGTTTTAAATTTTTCAGAAGATCTGAATAGTCCGTCATTAGTCTAGTAGGTTTGGTGTAATTGTTTCTTCTTCTAAATCTCCTTCTTCAATTAAGTCGAAATCTATTGATCCAACAAGTTTTAACCAGTGCTCTTTATGGGCGTCTCTGTACTTATCGATAGCTTTTTTATCATCTTCAATAAATCCATGAGAGGTCATTACTACTTTCCCTCTAGATTGTACTCCCCCTATGTGGTTCTTTTCAATCTGGATGTTTGTACGTTTGGCAAACTCTACCTGTAAACCATCTTTAACTGCTTTAATCTTAGAAGTGCCCGGGTTTGTAATATTACCGAAGGTAACTACTAAGGTAGCGTCGTACCACATAGACATTCCTCCTTTATTCTGCAGCTTAGGTTGTCCCATTGGATGCTCAGGTTTCATAGTCCATACTTTATTAATAGCTACAAGAGTATTGGTGTAGGGAAAGTTTTCTTTTCTTGATAATAAAATCTTTTGATTTAAATTATTACCAAACTGTGTGGACATCGCTCCCGCATTCCATTCATTGTTATTCTTATTAGAACGAACTGATAAGTCACATGGTATAGAACCGATAGAATCCCAAAAGAAACATAAATCGAAAGGTAAGTTACCTTTAGCCTGCTCATCCATTAAGTCAGCCATATGTACAGCTACTTCTTCAATGGTATTTAAAGATCCTCGGTCTGCATATAGAAAATGTCCTTCAAAATCTACTACTTTACCGTTTTCATCTTTAACTTCATTAAATTGAAGCCCCATCTCCCTTGCATGCTCCCATGACCATTTCATCTCCGAGATAATAAATACCGGTAAGATACCCATTTTCTGTGCACTTACTGCTGCTTCTAATAAAGCAGTAGTTTTTCCTGTGTCAGAATGCCCTCGTAGTAAGGTGATGTGACCGGTTGGAATACCGGGTAAGGAAGTAATATCTTGAAAAGCTTTAGATAGGGGTATCCAACCCTGCTCTTTAAATTTTACAGATGCTTCTGCAAAGCCTTTCTTTTTTTTAAAATTACCAAGATTAAAATTCTTCTTGATGGCCGCAGATGCGGCCTCCTGTACTTCCTGTTTCTTCGCCATAATTACTCGTTAAATAAGTCGTCAAATTTGCTAACTGTATCCTGTTTTCCAGCAGTAGCAGTCTCTAGACTAAAGTCAGACTTTTTTTGTCCTAGGCTTTCTGGTAATGATGTATCAATATTACTATCTACCGGTTTTGTAACTGTAGTAGTTGTCTCTTCTGTAATCGAAGAAGGGTCTAAGTATCCTTGAAGTTGTTTTTTAATGTAGTCGTAATCATATTGGGTATGTACATCTACTGGGTTTGGTTGAGTCTTCAGCCACAAATCTACTTCTTCATTTTTATCTGATAGAGTAGTTTGTTTAGGTTTAATACGTACAGAAGTTTCAGGGTAAGGGTTACCAGCTGATTGTTCTACCACCATATCCCATCCTTGCATAACATCTGTGAAGTCCCCAATATCTTCATCCTCTGCTAAAGCAAGTAATGCTTTGTATATTGTTACACCGAATCCCCATAAACGTACTCCTTTGTCTTCTTCTCCTCTTACTATAACAGGAGCGAAAACACGAGTTTTAGGGTTTAATTTACCTGATAAGGACCAGTTGTCTTTATCTGATGTCTTCCTAAGTTCTTTTACGAACTCTTCGATTGGGTCTTGTTTACCAAAGTTTGATAAAGCTACCATTGGATACTTTCCAATTCCGTAATGGAATTTTAATTCTTTAAATGGGAACGCAGGGTCATAAGCAGACGGGACAATACGAATTGTCTGTTTACCTAATGAGGGTTTCCAAAAAATAGTTGAATAGTCAGTTTTTTCTGTGTCCTGACTAGTAGAGTTCAAAGCTTCTAGCTTTGCTTTAATTGCATTAATGTCCATATAACTGATTTTAAAATTATAACGTTTATCTAATATAAGAATAATATCTTAAACTACCAACTAGATTTCAATAATCTTGTGTAATTTTGTATTTACTCTTTTTAGTTCCGGTCCTTTGGTTAAAAGTACGCAGTTTTTGTAGTCTGCCCAATTAATACGGAAGTTAGAATCTAACTCTCCATCGTTTAATTGTTTGATTAGTGTATTAAGTGCATTAATAGTGTAGAGAGTATTGGACTCTTTTTTGCGATGCACTAAGATAGTATTATCTAGGAATGTACCGACGTTACCGAAGTCCACGTTATATGTACATATGTATTCGTCTTGGCTCTTTGAGTATAGAACGAATATTTTATTATATATAATCTTATACCTCTCTTGTACTGTCGATAATACTTCGTCTAAAGTATCTTCAGAAGCGAAGGTACAGAATAGTTTGTTACTCATATCTTCATTTAAATAAAATGGTTCAATATCGTAGTCGAACCGGGACGTCATAACATCTGTTATCATATATAAATATCTTTGTTGTCTATAAAACTAAATTCTTACTAAATTTAAACTTTACCGGGTAATTGCCACCCGATTGCATTATTCTTTTAATATCTTCTAATGTTTCCTTACCGTCCTCTTTATGAAAGTCAAATAAAAATGCGTCGTAGGTATACAAGACTATCTTGGTTTTCTTATCTTTTAGGTACCTTAATACATCTTTTAATGTAAGTATATTTCTTGCGGTTTCCAACGATTGCATCATATAGTTCATTAATTTGGCTGGATGCATTTCTTTTAGCTCTTTGGTGAAAGGTTTGTTTGATATCGGGTTGTACACCACCCCGTCATTTTGGTAGGATTTCCACATATCATCTATGTACTGCTGTACTTTCCGAAATATAGGTAAGTCTTTATGTTCTTCCGGTATTTTACCGTAAATTGCTTGGAAGTTGATTTGTTTTGCCTGTATATACTGCTCTTCTGATATATCTTCAGTCCCAAAGTAGGTTTTTGCTAATTCTCTGTGGGCAGAATCTCCTTTTAATAGGTAATGAATCTGATCACACAGTAAACGAAGGTGATACCCATCAAAATCGAGTTCAACAAAATAATCCCCTTGCGGGAAGAAACAGTTCCTGTGCTCTGCACTCTTAGGAATAGCAGCGAAATTAACAGAGTTAAAAGCATTAGTAGGTCTAGATGTGACATTATACAAATTGTATTGGGTTAAAACTATGTTATTTTCCACGTTATATTTAGGGTCTCGTGGTGTAAACAGTTGATTAAATGCATCGTAGTGTATTCCTATTCCGGGCTGTTCTAATAAATAGAATACATTTACTGCGGTTTTGTTATAAAAGTCAAAGCCTGGTGGGATATTTAACTCAATTACGTGTTTAACTTGATTATATATTTTTTCACATGATTCATATAATTTAGATATAGGGATCAACTGATTAATGTTTGAAAAACCTCTAAATTTATTATAAAAAAAGTTTAACGTCTCGTTTTCTTTTGAATACTCTAACCTATCAAACTTTACCATGGAGTAAACTAGCGATAAATCTATAGCTTCCTGTAGATTAAAGTGGTAGAGTAGGGTTTTCTTATCTAATGTATACAGTTTACTTGAAGACGAAAGCAGTTTATAGAGACGGTCTTTTGCAATGTTTATACCTTCATCATGATTAATAGGTACTATAAAGCCGTGCTGACTTAAAAGAGGTCTTATGTAGACCGCTACAGTCGTAGTAAGTTTTGGATGGTATAGATCATTGGTGGAGATTACATCTACGTAAACTCCTTCTTTGGCCAACATCTCTAAGTTAAGTAACTTATCTTCTTCTTCTACTATATAAAACATTTTTAATATAACCTTTTATATAATATAAGATAAATTTTCTATTCTACAAACTCCCCATAGTCTTTTATATAATCTTTTAATCCTTTTATAAGATTATTTTGTATTTCTATGGTTTGTTTATTTTTTGTTTCAGCTCCTTGGTAAATATACGGGGGTTTAACCAAGTCCTTGGCTGGTCCTTTAATAACCCAGTTTAATTCTATGCCTTTAATATGAGTTTCTTTTATAAGGTAATAGTACTTGTCTTGTTGTACTTCTATTATCTTTAAATTTCTCCTATCTTGCAGTACATACCTTGTAAAGTATCCACGTACATAATCTCCTTGTTTTGGAGCAATTATATCCAGTGTAAAAGTAAATTCTCTAGTGTAAGGTTCTTCACTAACAATGGTAAGTTCCTTTGTAGTATTAGAGGGTACCTTCCCTGTCAGGTACCTATCATTATAAGTCTTTATATACCACCCCACATACGGGGTACCGTCTTTTTTAAAAAGAAAGTCTCCTCTTGAATGTTTAGGTTCACTATATTTTGATTTGGGTATATACATATTTAAAGTCCTATTATTGTTTAAAAACCAAAAGCATTTTTTTGAACAAAATTATTAGTAGTCTCTTCAACATTTCTCCAGCGTAGTTTAGAAGGGTCACCTATCCCATTACCTTTAGTCACGTATATATGTAAATGGTCTAACATCTTAGTTGATTGATAAGATTCCGATACTGATCCCATTCTTCCTATAACAGTGGATGCTTGTATTACGGTTTTTCCATTAAATCTTTGTTCATTGGAAAATTTTGTTACATACCCAAGTGTCATAATAATGCCCTTATATTCCCCGGTTCCGGTGATTCTAAAGCGTCCTATGGTTTTTGTATCTATTTTCTGTCCTTTTGAATATGGTGCGTTCCAGGTGATTGTTCCCGGGAATGGGCAGTAGACTAAATCTCCTTTTGTTACTAGTATATCCCAGGCTTTATGTAAGGTTGTTATCCCTGTTATCTTATTCTTTCTTGGACTTGTCCAAACTCCTTTTCCTTCGTCATCATTTCGGGTATTTAAACCTTTTTTACCTAATGGATTTATATAGTCAAGATCAGGCATGGGGACTGCAGCGTACCCTCCTAAGATTTTTTCTGTAAAAGCTTCGTCTGAAAAGGCTGTTAGGTCTAACTCTTCCTTTGTTCCTGTCACGATGGCGGTGGTAATCATCTGAGTTTTTATATCCGTAACCCATCTTCCGCTTTTGATGCTGTTTGAAACTCCTGTCACTAGAAAAGCAATTTTATCTTTGTACTTTTTAGGAATTACTTCGTTAGGTACAAGAAAGGATTGTCCAATTTTAATTCCAGCGATTCCTTTTATCGTAAAGCTTAATTCAAAAGGTATAATACCTGCAGGATTAGTGTTTTGTTCTTTTGTTGTATATTCTACAAAGGAGGTTGTAAAGCTAGTATGGTGAGGAATTATAGCTTTAAGGGAATTAGTATCAAATATTAAAGCATTCAAGTTATTAAATTGATCGTTTGCGCGATGTAAATGCAAAACTAGTTGTTCACCATCTTTTACGTTTACTATAGGTGTTTTTTTAGGGGTTTCCTCTGTTTTAATTGTAGAGCCTATATTCTTAGTAACAAGGTGTCTATCCTGTATGCCCTTATTCCAGTTAAGAAGTGCGCCGGTGTCTGTGCCTAAATCTGTGGATCCGTACTGTGCTGATATAGCCATCATTGTGGTAATATTACTACTCAACTTAGAGGTAAAAGATAAATTTTCTAACATAGAATTTAAACCTACTAGGTCTATAATTGACTCACTCTTCTTAAGGGCGTCTCCTCTGGGAACTACTTTTCTATCCACTATATAATAAGTAAATTCATCTTCATCATAATGAAAATCAAACTCATTAATCCCCCCCATTGTTTTTTGTATAGTAGCTAATAGTTCTTTAACAAATTTGAATACAGTTGATTGGGTTGGGTGGGGTGTTGTTATAGTCTCATCTAATATCGATAGTATATGATCTATTCCCACGTATATATTGAGTATATCGTTTGAGAATTTACTTTCAACTTTACATTTAGATGCTACTGCATAATTATATTCTGTATTCTGATCTCCTTTAGGTAATACTGCAATGGTAGGGTCTAAAGCGAAATGCTGAAAGTATGTTAAAAACTGGGTTTTTATTTTTTCTTCTTTGTTTCCTGTGTAAAATTTAATAATATTTTCTCCCTCTTGGTCGGTAACCATGTAAATTATATTAACTAATTCTAAAAGGTGATGTAAGGGGATTAACTTTACCTTACTCGTGCCGATTGAGCTTTCTTTAATTTTCACATCAAATTCTATAAAGTCAAAAGCTTGTTTATTGTTTTCTAAATTACTTTTTATTTTATTATAGTACGTAGGTACATACATTGTAAGGCCTTCTACTACCTTTTCCTCTCCCGTATAGCTTTTTATAGTAATTAAGTATTGATGAAGGATACTTTTTTTAATCTCCCCATCGTAGAAATCAGTAGGATCGTCGGGGAATTCTTGTGGGCCAAACGGTTTACTTTCTAGTACGGGGGAATTATTAGTATATACACTAGAGGGGTAAGTGTTTGACGGTGATCCGGTGTTGGGGGATATAATAGTTTGAATAGATTCTATTAACTCACCGGGAGATATTATATCTACACTACAATTATATGTTCCATCTACGTTAAAACTCCAAGAAAAGTTTTTAATAAATCCAAACATTGCATCGTAATTATAGCTTGAATTTTTCTTAAGAGTCTGTATTTTAGATTGTATAACTGATTTGGATTGACCTGTAAAGTAGTCCGAAAATGAGGAGATTAGTGTACCTATCTCGTTATTGTTTCCTACGTACATAGAATGTCCCCATTCTAGTAGGATTGTATACCCTGGTCTTAGGTATATTTGCTCTAAATCATCTAACTGCTCTATAGAGTTAGCTTTAAACTCTACTTTTCCTTCTCTTAGTGTACCAAATTGATTTTTACTTGAAACAGTCATAGAAGTAATTCCTGGCATAGGTCGTTCTCCGTAGAGATTCGATTTTTTATATGCACCGGTATCAGGATTAAAACCAGCCTGAAGTTCCTTGCCTCTGTATAACGTTCCACCTAAAAGTACATTGTTTTTAGCTAATTCTGAGCTATATTTTGGTACTTCTGTGGGTGAAATTACTTCCCCTGTTTTAATAACTTTGGAGATTTCTATGTTAACAGATGAGGAGAGTTTTACCCATCCGGTATTACTATTTAGGTATAGTATATCATCTTTAGTCCTTGTATGTCTCTTACTAATAATATTTTTTCTAGCAGTAAGCTGGTTAATTACTCCTCGGTCTAGCGGTCCACCTATAATAGCACTGTCTATATCAATATTTAGGGGATTAGATATTTTGCTCATTTTACCTTATTGTATTTTCTCTATTAAATAACTCAACTGCTTGTGATTTACTTGCAGGAATTCTTAATTGTACCCCTGGCTGTACTATTAGGGAGGCTCTTTCTGAGTTATTAGCTGATGCTATTATCCACCACAGTGAAGCATCATTGTAGAACTGTAGGGATAATGTATCATATCTATCCTCTATAGTAGTTATAATATAGATATCATCTTCGGATACAGGAATAGCTGGGTATATAGTAGTTCTTTTATACTGTCTACCTTCTTGAGTTTCTATATTATCTATATCTGTATATCTATTCATTTTATAACTTTATTATGTTTTAGTTGCCTCTGGAACTTCTGTTCCACCGAATTTAGATGTATTTGATGTAGTCGTATTAAAAAATTTTGCTTTGACGTTAGCATTTTTGGAGGTAATATAATGATAAAGACCTGTCTGTGGGACAAATTCATGTATAGGTCTAAAATTAACCTGACAGTTTAATAACATAGGGAGTTCTTGTTGATCAATATCTGCTTTATTCTCTCCTTCTTTTGCTTCCGGGTTATTCATAGCTATCTCCCATGGGTAGTTTTGGTCCCAAGAGTAGTTAACACTTTCTATAATCCCGTACTGTTTGTCTACATAATCCCCTACTGTCAACTTAGCAATTGTTCCTCTCATATACCCCTGTTCAGTATATGTAGGAGCGGTTGCAGATGCTAAAGCTACTATTTTTTGATAAAGAGGTCGCATTTCATGTCTTGTATTTGCTGATATAGTAAACCCTACCGAAATAGTTCTATTAAAACCTTGGTAGGTAAAAAAGTCTTCTCCTCTACCGACGTAATTAAAACTGTTCCAATTTCCTGCATAATTATCAGTAAAGGAAGTTAAGTACGCTCTAAAGAATAGTACTTTTTCTACTTCTGGGGTGATTATATTAAATCTAAATTTAATTATATCCCTTCCTAATTCTGCTGTTGTAGCGGGTTCTCTAGACCTTTCATCTACTATACCTTTAATGTTAAGTTTATCTATAGCTGCTTTTTCAGAGGGGCTCCAGTATTCAACCCTACTCCCCTGCATCCATTTAGCAGAATGATCGCTAACGCCTATTCTATTTTCTTTTCTTACTATATTTGCTGTTTCTTTTATGGGATTTAATTCTATACCGGTAGCCTCTTTAAGTCTTCTAGCATATCCGTCTACCTCCTGATACTGTGTTTCTTCGCCTTTTAAACCGGAGTTTTTTAGTTTTCTGCCCCCTATTGTTTCCAAAGGAGATTTTGGAGCATCCCACGGTGTGTCTGAAAATACTGTAGGTGAATTAATGGATAAGGCATGTCCCTGTATGTCCTCTAAGTATCCTTTATTTCCGGCGAATCCTTTTACAAAATGGGTACCGGTTCCATTTAAAGGTACTTGGGCTAGGGTGGAACCTATAATTTTAACGCTATTGAAAAGATTTGCTCCAACTGTAGCAAATATACTTCCTACTCTTGTTCTATCGGTACCGTCGGGTTTTGGCTTTATTTCTACACTTGCTTTATTTAATAGGGTTTCATTTGCTATCCACTTAAGGCCTGGTTTTTGAGTAAGTAAAGTACCTATTCTCTTTAAATCATCAATACGTCTTGATACTCCGTTAGAGGAAGGTCCGTTTTCTCTTAGGCCAGTAGGAATCTTTTTAGTAACTATTGGAACATTGCCTATAGATGCTATTTCCCCAAACTTAAGTTTATTAAGTTGGGTTTGAGTTCCGTTAGCAAATGATTCTATTAAGGCCATGTATTACCTAGGTAAGTTGTTTACGTATTTTTGTGGTGTTTTTCCGTCTAAATCCAAATCAGATTGATCGGGAAATGAATCGGGGTTGTGTATTGGAGAAGATTTTAATGCTCCTGCTCTCAGGGGTGGTGCTTGACCTTTTAGCCCTAAGTTTGAATTTGGTAATGAATCTAGTAATCCCATATTAGTTTATTTTATTATAAATAGTTTAACTTAACTTATAGGATGATAGCACAAGGGCTTCTCCTACTTTATTTCCGTCCATATAAACATTTCCTCCTTTTTCTACTGCTGCAATAAGTTTCTCTAGTTTTGCAAGTATAGCGCTTTCTCCTTTTTGGTTACTACTGCTACCGTTAAGATTTGTTCCTGCTATTATACTATCCTGTTTGTTTAACTGTATAGATCCTTTTTGCCCGGATACTACTAGTCCTCCTTGGGGGTCTATAATACCGTCGTCTATCCTATCGTCACTTACTTTAGTGGGGGTGCCTGATTCTTCCTCTTCCGGGCTAGGACCCATAGTTGCTGCTGTGAGTCCACCTGCGACTACCCCAACGGCTGCTAAACCCGCTAATATTCCGATAGCAGCGGTACCTCCGCTTAGGGCGAGTGCGGTCATTACTGCACTAACAGCTATTGCTGCCATGGCTACTCCAAGGGCTGTTAAAATTCCAACTAAAGTAGGTAGATTGTCTATAAGGGAAGCAAACATATCTTTTGCTTTATCTAGTGCCCCATTAAACCTATCCTGGAGGCTAGCTCTTTCTAATAATGCTAAAGCGGCTTCTTCTGAGGCTGCTTGTGAGAGTACTCTATTTGCCCCTTCAATGTCGCCTGCTTTTGTTAATAGTTCAACTCTTTCTTGTATATCTTTTTTTGTTTGAGCACTTAATTTATTTATGTTTTCTTGCTGTAATAAAACAGTAGATAATTCATCAGCGGTCATGTTTACTGCTTTAGCTAAAGAATCTTGTGCAAGAATATTCATATCTTGGAAATCTTTTAAAGATCCAAAATTCTTAGCTAATT
>Ga0222646_100016_pt1 | contig 103418 bp, 84 predicted proteins | sample AntAcemetagen293_FD_179819 | JGI IMG/M metagenome (GOLD analysis project Ga0222646, IMG submission 179819) | Saline water microbial communities from Ace Lake, Antarctica - #293 | ecosystem: Environmental > Aquatic > Non-marine Saline and Alkaline > Saline | place: Antarctica: Ace Lake... | reverse complement strand
CAAAAATTTATTCATCTTGTTGTATTTAGTATTAATGTTATTTAAATTTGGCTTATTCCTCTCTTAGTGCGTCAATAGGCTTAATACTCACTGCTCTTTGAGCAGGAATGAGACCTATTAAAGTTCCCAGTACTATCATAAGTAACATGGCCCCAAGCACATATGGAATAGGGACTGTAGGGTTTGCATAGGGAAAATCTGTGTCTTTAGTAAGTATATTGACAATGTACAGTACAAAGGCCCCTAAAATAATCCCTAAAATACCAGCAATAGTGGTCAAAAAAACTGACTCCAAAATAATTTGCGCTTTCACTTCTCTTGGAGTGGCACCTAAAGCCCTTCTCACTCCTAATTCCTTAGTGCGTTCTTTTACTGCAATAAGTAAAATATTTCCAATTCCAATCACACCAGCAAGAATGGTAGCAATACCTACTACCAAAGACAAAAAGGTCATTCCCGTGGCAAACCCTTTTATTTTATTAAACACCTCTCCCAAGTTAAAGGCACCAAAAGCACGTTGGTCATTTGGATCTACGTTGTGAATACTTTTTAGGGTGCTTTTTACATCTTTCTCTACCTGAACTACATCTGCGTCATCATAGGCTGCTATGGTTAACCAATCCACATTATCTGCTGTATTATAAAGTTTTTTAAAAGTAGAAAAGGGAATGTAAATATCACTATCACTTTCAAAGCCACCTCCAGGTGTGTACTTGTGAACCCCTACTACTTGAAAATAAATATTATCTAATCTAATGTAGGCACCAATTGGGTCCTCGTCTTTTTCAAACAACTCTTTTTGGGTGCGCTCTCCAATCACGCAAACTTTTCTATTCTGATCTATGTCTTCATCATTAATAAAACGCCCGCCATCGTAAATTTTCTTTGTAGCTATCTTGGTGTAAATAGGGAAGTCTCCATATATGGCATAATCTCCAGATTTAAGGGATCTGACTACCTTTGCAGGCGTGTCTCCAAAAACACCTTTGGCATTTCTAGGGGCAATAAACTCTATTTCTGGAATTCTATTTTCGAGTACTGTAACGTCTTGAATTTTTAACTGTAACCGCCTGCCTGTCTTGAAGCCTGCATAAGGCATAGAGGTGCTCTGTGCCCAAGTAAACATAGAATTCATGGCCACCGTTTCAAAGGCGCGTTCAAAGCCATTATCTAAGCCTTTTGCAGCTCCAGCCATGGCAATATATACGAAGATTCCCCAGAGTACTCCAATTACTGTAATAATAGTTCTGGTCTTATTCTTTTGAATAGAACCAAAGATTTCCTGCCAGGTATTTGAATCAAATAAAAATTTCATAATTACTCGTCTCTTAAAGCTACAATTGGTTTAATCTCTGCAGCGCGTTTGGCAGGTATATAACCTGCAATACCTCCGAAAATAATAAGCATAATAGTAGAGGCAATAGCTATACCCATATCTATATAAGGATCAGTAATAAAGTAATCCTTAAGCGTGTCTCCCAATCCTGTAAGAATTCCCACTCCTATAATCATTCCTATAAATCCAGAAATAGTAGTGATAAAAATAGACTCTAACAAGATGGTGCCAATAACAGATCTTGGGGTAGCTCCCAAAGCTTTTCTAATACCAATTTCTTTGGTGCGCTCTTTCACTACAAATACCATAATATTACTAATACCTATAATACCCGCAATGAGGGTTCCTATACAAAAAAATGAAATAATAATCTGTAGTACTCCTGCAAATTGTTGATTCTGCTTAAGCTGGTCCGTCACATTCCTAATAAAAATTCCGTTGGGATCCTTAGGGCTTATATATTTTTTATCTCTTAGGTAGGAATTTAAACTCTTCTCAAAAGCCATGGCACCCGCGTATCCAATTTCTGGCTTAAACCCAACAATAATCTGATCTACCTTATCTGTGGCTTTTTCTATAAGCTGTCTTGTGGTATATGACATATAAATAATACGCTCTTCTCTATCTCCTCCATCGTCTTGGAAAACACCAACTACTTTAAAAGAACTCCCTCCTAAGTCTATAAATTCACCTATTGCCTCTTTTCCTTTAAAAAGATCTTTTTTTACCAACCTGCCAATCACCACATTTTTAGTCCTGTTGTCAATATCTAACTGGTTAATAAACCGGCCTCCCATAAGAATCACTTGTTCAGCTTCTTTAATTGAGGGTGCAGCAGCTCTAATAGAATAATTGTCAGATTCTTCTCCGTATTTAACTAAAACACCTCTAGTTAATTGAGGCGTCACATAATCTAAAAACAAGGCGAAATTCTCTTTAATATCTTTGAGATCTGAATTGTCAAATTCAATTCGTCTGTTGGCTTTATAACCCATATAAGGCTCAGATGTTTTTCCGGGAAATAAATAAAATACATTGGTAGCGTCATTGCCAAAAAACTCATTAAAAGTATTTTTTAGCCCATTCCCAAAGCCATATAAAACCACAAAAATTAAAATACCTAAAGCCACGGTAAAACCAGATAAGAACGTTCTTAACTTATTCTTTTTAATGGTGTCAAATATTTCTTTCCAATTGTCTCTATTAAACATAATCAGCGGCTCTTACTTGCTTCACTTTTTTGTCTTCTACAATCACGCCATCTTTTAAATGCACTATGCGCTTACACATATTAGCAATGTCTGGCTCATGGGTCACCACCAAAATAGTATTGCCCGCGTCATTAATTTTTTGAATAAGGTCCATGACCTCATAAGAAGTTTTGGAATCTAAAGCTCCCGTAGGCTCGTCTGCCAATAATACTTTGGGTTCTGCCGCCATTGCCCTTGCAATGGCTACACGCTGCTTTTGACCTCCAGAAAGTTCACTTGGTAAGTGCGTAGCCCAATCTCTTAAACCTACTTGCTCTAGATACTTAAGTGCTTTTTCCTGGCGTTCTTTCCTTGGCATTCTTTGATAATACAAGGGTAAGGCTACATTTTCTAAAGCTGTCTTGTAATTAATAAGATTAAAAGATTGAAAAACAAATCCTAAAAATTTATTTCTGTACTGGGCAGCTTTGGTTTCATTTAGATTTTTAATAGGCACTCCATCCAGGACGTAAGATCCTTCATTGGCCTCATCTAACATACCTAAAATATTTAAGAGCGTAGACTTACCAGAACCAGAAGATCCCATAATAGCTACTAATTCTCCTGCCTCTACTGAAAAATTAATTCCCTTTAAAACGTGTAGGCTATTGCTGCCCATTTGGTAAGACTTGTGTAGGTCTTTTATCTCTATCATTCTCATGCTAATAAATCCTTTTTATCCTTTTAATAATTTGCTACACTAGGAGCATATAATCTTTAGACCTAAAAGTTTCAGATATGTTACAAATTTATATCTAAAAAAAATGTTAAAAATCAACACGCCCTTGGTTACAAGAAACAAAGCTTTTATTTTAAAAATTAAAGCATCAATATTATGCCTCTTTTCTCATTTTTCTGTAGATAGCAATTCCAATAGCTGCAATAAGCACATATGGAATGGCCATTAAATAAACAATACCATTATTTATTCCCTTAGCGACAGACTGATTTCCCTCACTCTCAAGAACTGCCCTACACATGGCACATTGAGCAGCAACATCCTGTGTGGAGAAGAAGCTAATTAGCACAATGAAAATGATTGAATATTTCTTTAAGCTAACGGTAGAGAAAGAATTCATAATTTATATTTAATAAGTGTAATAAGGAGCTATCATGAAGTAAACTACCACGCCAGTAATAGCTACATACAGCCAAATAGGAAAGGTTATTTTAGCTAATTTTTTATGTGCCTCAAACTGTTTTAAATATGCTTTTGCATAGGTTTTTAACACCAGAGGAATAATAGCAATAGAGAGTATGATGTGACTAATAAGTATGAAATAGTACACATATACTACCGCACCTACTCCGCCAAATGGAGTAGACTCAGAGGTCATATGGTAGGCTACATACATTACCAAAAAAATAAGTGAAAACACAATAGCAGTTGTCATTAGAGTTTCATGTCTTTTACGCTGCCCGTTTTTAATAGCAAAAACAGCCATGATTAAAACCAGTGCCGTAAGTCCATTAATAGTAGCGTATATGGGAGGCAATATAGAAAGCGGTGCTACACCTGGAATTTTTACTCCAAACAAAACAGCTACTACCACAGGTATTAAAATAGATACTATTGTGATTACCGTATTAAATTTCTTTTCCCTCTGAATTTGATTTTCCATTTTACTCTTCCAATAATTTTTTAATATCCACAATAAGTGCTTCAATCTGGTCTGTTTCTCCGTGGTCATTGACACCTATCTCGTGGTCTATAGCGCCTCTGTAATATATAATAGGATTACCAAATGGGTCTACCCTAGATCTCAAATAGCCCTGTTTGTCTACAAGAGCAAACATGCCAGCGTGCTCAAAGCCACCAGGAGCATTAGGGACTTGTTGAGCAAATATATTAAAGCCCTCATTAGCAAGGGTAAATACCTCTTCTAGAGGCCCAGAGAGCAAGTGCCAATCCAAAGATTCTATTCCGTACTGCTGCGCGTATTCCTTTAGTACTTTTGGAGTATCATTTACTGGATTTATGCTAAAAGAAGCTATTCCAAAATTCTCAACATCCTTTAAGGTATTTTGAACATATACTAAATTTTTACTCATGACTGGACAAATGGTAGGACATGTAGTAAAAAAGAACTCCACTACATACACCTTGTTTTTATAATCCTTCTCAGATATCATGAGGCTGTCTTGATTGTAGAAACTAAATGAGGGCACTTTTCTCTTTTCACCGTCAAGAGTTATAAAAGATAAGGCTCCACTGTTATTCTGAATACTTAGACGGTCAGAAGTAACAACCGCTCCTGATTTAAGACGTGCTATAATTGAAGGAATTACTAAAATACCAAAAATAAGAACAATAAACGAAATCCAAACATAGGTGTATTTTTTAGCTGCCATAATTTCTATTCGTTATTATTATAGACATTATTCTTTTTTAAGGCCATCCTGTATTCTGCTAGAATAATCTTTACATCATCTATCATGGTGTTAGTTAATTCAGAGACTGAAGTAGCATTGTAACCATAAATGACCTCTGCTCCATTTTTACCATCTCTACCCCTTAGCTTTAAATCTTTATCTATAATAAAAACGGCATCTAAACCATTGTCTGAGTCTAATACAAGAGGTGTTTTTAGACTTGAAAAATACGTGCCTATCTCCTTGGGATCACTATAAATAAAATGCCAACCACCTACTTCTCCTATAGTCTGTAGTTCTTTCATCACGTCATTCACTTGGTCTTCTGTGCCAAGAGGCACCATCATTACAAATTGAAAGTCATTGAATTCTGAAAAACGTTTGTATATTTTCTGGTTCAGGTTAAACATATTCACCTGACGGTTTTCTAAATTGCCCCCCAAAAAACCCATCACCGTAATGTGGTTTTTTAAAACCAGCTGGTCTTTGTTCTTTGGCAACTCTAATACCGCATTAGTTAGGGTAGGCAATATTCCAAAACGATTCACTCCAGAGGCAAAAAATATATAAGCCACTAAGGGGAAAAAGAATAAAACACCTAAGACAAAAGACTTTTTAATTTGTTGTTTTTTCATAGCCATTCATCTTCTAAATTAGAATCTATGTAAAAATAAAAAAAGGCGGTTTAATAACCGCCTTTTGTATATACTAATTAGAAATTAAAATTCCCATTTAATAAATCCTTCTTTATAAATATCATGTATATAATTCCCCTCTACTAACAAGATAAAGGACAAGTAACCAATTAAGAAAAGTCCTGTCCAAACTACAGACCTCCTAAGGCCTGACTTCTCATCTCTTAGGTGCATAAAATCCCATGCTATATAATAAGCTTTAACTAGCGTTAGAATAATAAAGATCCAATTTAAAATCTTCATATATAAAAAACTATTAGAAGTTAAAACCTCTGGTTTTATAATACCTAAAGCAACCTCTACACCAGTAATGATGGATAAAAATATTAAAACACCCCAAATTTTTTGGGTATTAGATTTAAAAGTAACAAAGCCTCTGAAAATTGATAATTTGTGTTCGTGTCCCATGATAATAAATAATGCTTAAATTAAACCAGGTAAAAGAAAGTAAATACAAATACCCAAACTAAATCTACAAAGTGCCAGTATAGTCCTACCTTTTCTACCATTTCATAGTGACCACGTTTTTCATATGTGCCCAATGCGATATTAAGAAAAATAATAATATTAATAAGAACTCCAGTGAATACGTGAAACCCGTGAAATCCAGTAATAAAGAAAAAGAAATTTGCAAATAACCTATTGCCGTATTCATTGTGAATAAGGTTAGCACCCTCAACCACTTGAGTGGCACTGGATAGTTTAGCAAGTGTTTCGTCTCTGGATAAAAGTGTTTTATCTCCCCCTTCTGAAAGTCTTTCAGTTCTAATGAGAACACGGTCATTTCCTTTAACTCCTGCTACAACTTCTTCTAAAATAAAAGTAGGCAAAGCTTTTTCTGAGCTAAACCAAATGCCATTATTATTTTTATGCTGCACTCTATGAGAATCTAAGTGTACAGAAAAATCTTTAAGAGCTAGGCGTTCTCCTGTTTTAGCATCTACAAACTGCAATATTCTACCTCCTGTAGTTTCTAGCGCTCCAAAATCTCCTTTAATAAAAGTAGCCCATTCCCAAGCCTGAGATCCCACAAAAATACCACCTCCAATAACAGTTAAAAACATATACCAAGTCACAGCGCTTTGCTTCATTTTATGCCCAGCATCTACAGCTAACACCATGGTAACAGATGACATTATAAGAACAAAAGTCATGAAAGCTACATAGTACATGGGGTAATTACCATGAAAAAAAGGAACGTGAGTAAAAACCTCGTCGGCTATAGGCCACGATTCCAAAAACTTAAATCTAGAAAAACCATAAGACACTAAAAATGCAGAAAAAGTCAGTGCATCTGAAAGTATAAAAAACCACATCATCATTTTGCCGTAGCTAGACTGTAATGGGTCATTTCCTCCACCCCATACTTTAGTGGTTGGAGCGTTTGTTACCTTAGTATCCATAAAATAGTATTCGTATTAAATAAATTTTTCAAATTTACATCTTTTTTGACCGAAAGAAAATTATTTAGTTTTAAAAAAAGCAGTTTTTTTAAAACTCTAAACAGCACTCTTTTATGCTTTTTTCACTGCAAGCATTTCCCTTTTTTAAGCAAAAAAATAGAAAAAGAACACTAAATACACCCACAATAGGTCTAAGAAGTGCCAGAATGTTTCTCCTAAACTCAATCCCAAATAATCATCTGGACTATACTTTCCTCTCATCTGGTTCACAATCACCACCAACAGACTTATCATTCCAACCACTAGGTGTATAATGTGAACAAAAGCAATTAAAAAAATATAAGATAGGGTTACGTTGCTAGTAGGACCTGTAAAATAATACCCCATGGCTATCATGTCTGAAAATCCTGAAAACTGGAACCCTATAAACACAAATCCCAATAAAAGTGTTGAAAATAGAAGTAGTGTAGCCTGCTTGGCATCTCCTTTTTTAACAGCTATTTTTGCCCACAAATAGGTAAAACTACTCAAAATAATAACTGTAGTACTATACCAAAATGGCGAAGGCAATACAAAATTATCAAACCAGTCTTCTCTAGAACTACTCACTATAAAAGCAGAAGTCCAACCTGCAAAACCCATTATTAAGCTAATAATTCCAAACCAAAGCATCATTTTTTTTGCCCGGCCTTGTTTAAATTTTAATGTCCCATTTGTTAGATCCATAGCAGTTCTTTTTAATATATAAATTTATCAATCACATAAATAATTTGTAATATGCTAATGTATACAACACTAGCCAGCATGAGTTGTTTGGCCTGTTTTTGCTCTCCTTTTTCATACAATTTAAAGGCGTAATACAACATCAGTAAACCCATAAGACCTACCAAAATAGCGGCAGGCACCGAGAGCACCAAGCGCCCAGTAATGCCTAAAACTGGAACTACAGAAATAAGTAGCATCCAGAAAGTATACATAATAATTTGTAGCGCGGTCCTCTTATCCTTCTTTCCTGTAGGCAGCATTTTAAAACCCCCTCTTTGGTAATCTTCGTCTAGCAGCCATGCCAAAGCCCAAAAGTGTGGAAATTGCCAAAAAAACTGAATCATAAATAAGGTGCCAGGCTCAATACCAAAGCTATTGGTGACAGATACCCAGCCCAACATAAAGGGAATGGCTCCTGGAATAGCCCCTACAAATACAGATAAAGGTGTTATGGTCTTTAATGGAGTATACACACTGGTGTATAAAAAAATTGAAATGGCTCCAAACATGGCTGTCTTTGGACTCAATATATAAAGCGAAACCAATCCTAGCACCATTAAAATAAGGGCAAATAGCAAGGCCGCTTTTACACTTACTTGGCCTGTGGGAAGGGGTCTATTTTGGGTGCGCTTCATAAGCGCATCTAAATCTTTTTCTATCACCTGATTAAATGCATTAGAGGCGCCTACCATACAGTAACCTCCAAAAGACAATAAAATAATGTGAAAAAAAGAGACCTCAGAAGTGGCTAGTAGATATCCTGCAATGGCAGAAAAAACTACACTAATAGCCAGTCTCATTTTAGTGAGCTCCTTAAAGTTACGCAAAGCGCTTGGCTTTTGTAAAGTGACGGAGGTGGCATTCAAAACTTCTGATTGGAGCTGCATATTTACATATCTCTGAGCGTGCAAAGATAGCCCCCATCAAAAGCATTTGCAATTATTATTGAGGTTTTATCTGATTAAAAATAATGATAAATAAAATTTGAAAATTAAGCAAAAAAAAACCGAGCCAAATGGCTCGGTTTTAGATATGTTTAACAAAATGCTATTGTAATTTAAAAGTGATTGGAATACTAAAAGGAACTCTTACAGGTCTGCCACGTTGTTTTCCCGGAGTCATTTTAGGTAATTTCTCTATAATTCTAAGTGCTTCTGCTTCTAAGTTTTTATCTGGACCACGGTATCTGATGTTACCAATGCTTCCATCTTTTTGAATAGTAAACATTACATTCACCCTTCCTTGAACTCCCATTTCTTGTGCAATTTCTGGATAGCGAAAGTTTCTTTTAATGTGCTTTTGCATCATTTCGTTAAAGCAGGCTCTTACTGCTTCTGCACCTTTACTCTTTTCAGACTCACATCCTGGAAAAATAGGCACATCTTCAATCACAGCAAAAGGAATAGAAAGATCGTCATCAAAGTCTTCTTCTACTACATCATTAATCTCTATCACTTTATCTTGTGAGGTTTCTGTAGACTCAATTACAGTTTCTTCAATTTCTTGCTCATCCTCTACCACTTCAATGATTTCTGGTGCGGCTGGTGGTGGTGGTGGTGGTGGTGTCTTTAACTGTTCAGTCATTGGAACCTCTTCATCTAGCTGATCTTCTACATTTAGACTGAAGTCAAAATTATTCTCCTCGTCATAGGACTTCCATTCTAAAGCTCGCCATGTAATAAGCAAGGTAAGGCATAAACCAATTACAAAATACAATCCAATGTTTTTGGTTAATTCTGCTTTAGGGTTCTTTTTTGGTTGCATAATAATTAATTTAGTGATTGCTAATTTAAAACTTTATTTATAAAGTAAACAACTAATTTCCTCAATTTAATCTCTGTTTTTTATAAAAATATAAATAAAATAAAAAAGCAGCTGCTAAAACGCCTAATGTATTTGCCAAAGCGTCTTCCCATTCCCCATACCTTCCAGGGATTAGGTATGCTTGTGTAATTTCAATAATCATGCCATAAAAAACATGAAATAAAACCCCTCCAATTAAAACACGCTTAGTTCCAGAAAAGAAAAAAGAAAAACGAGACCAGGACAAAAAAAACAAAAAAGTCACCAGAAAATAGAAACCCAAATGAGCTATTTTGTCAAAAAAAGGAATCTGAGGCAATTTTTCTGCAGAGATAGGGGTCAGACTCAGGTAGGTTAAAACGCCCATAAAAAAAGCGTACACCCACCAAAAGAGTTTCTTTCTAAGCACCAATAAGGGTCTTATAATCTACATCTGACATTAAACTGTCAATCTCAGATAAATCTGAAATTTTTAACTTAATCATCCAACCGGCCTCATATGGATCTGTATTTACATCTTCAGGAGAGTCTTCTAAAGAACCATTAAATTCAATCACCTCTCCACTCAGTGGCAAAAATAAATCTGAAACTGTTTTAACTGCTTCTACTGTTCCAAAGACAGCATCTTTATCTAAAGTCTCATCTAGGGTGTCTACTTCCACATATACAATATCTCCCAATTCAGATTGAGCAAAATCTGTAATTCCAACAGTAGCTATATCACCTTCTATTTTTACCCATTCATGGTCTTTTGTATACTTTAAATTTGCTGGTATATTCATCTTAAAAATGATTAGTTAATAAGCAAATGTAACCCAATTTACCCCCCTATACAAGACCTAAAAAAAAGTTTTTTTGTTAATTTCCAAAATTATACCTCAAGCTTATACCCGTATTTATGAGGCTTTGAGGGAAGGCTGTAGAGACCGCATATTTAGAAAATGTGTAGTCGTAAAAGAATAAGGCGTTCAAGTTCTGGCTTAAAGCGTACTCTGCTCTAATTTTAGCAGAAAGAAAATATTGTCCTGCACTTATTTGAGTGTTGTCTAAATCTAGATTTCTAATTAAAGTAAAATGATCTCTCAAACTCAGATCTGCCTTAATATTTAAATCACTTTTAAGTCTTTTTTTAGATCCACCAATTCGGGTCACAAAGGTCACATCTTTAATTCTATAACCCACTCCCATGGTATATTCTTTTCCCTGTATTTCCGTGAGTAAATTATTGTCAAAACTTAAGGACAGGGCCCTGTCCATTTTCATTTCAAAAAGTACACTAAGGGAATTTTTAGTTTCAAAGTCTACCCGTATTAAAGGATTAAAGGCGTCATTGAGAACCAAGTTATTAAAAATATAATCTGGTCGCTCATCAGAGGTTAGCGGGTTTAACTGGCTATTCTCCTTTTCTAAATTGGTGCCAAAAGAATTCACACTATATGCTGCTTTATAACCATGACTCAAAGAGAATCTTGTGAATTTCTCTTTAAACCAATCTAAACGCATAAGCCCTGTGTACTTCATATTCCAATTGGGAATAGGGATTTTATCAAAGGCACTCAAACCTACTTTGCTGGCAGATTTACCTGTATAAGCTGCTATAAAAGCAGGGAGTAATACCTGCTGGCTAGTTTTTCCAAAAGCCTCAGGAAAGCCAATATTATCTAAGGTGTTGTTAGCCAGAGGGTTTAAAGAAGCCAGCCGCGTTGCAATCACTCCTCTATTTTCTTTAAAACGTTCGAAATTTGGAGACTGGTCTTTATTTCCAGAAGAAAAGAAAGTGCCAATCATCATAGAAGACATACTAAAATTGCCCTGAGTGTTGCCTAATAAATTCAGATACTCAAAAGTGATATCGTCTTGCTGGGTAACCTTAAAGGTCTCTCTGTAGTTATTAGTATACTGTTTATCCGCAAAAATATCAATAGTTAAATCTTTTAATGGCTGGGCAGTAGCATTAAACTTTAACTGGTTGTTATGAGTAGTAACAAAAGGTTCATTAAAATCTTCAAAAGTAGTGAGCCAACCCCTTCTAGCCGCATTAAAACGCACATCAGACTGGCTTCCAAAAACAAATCCCATACTAGGCCTATTGGTTCCTAAAAAACCAACTCTCTGGGTAAAACCTGGTAAATAACGCCCGTTATTTTCAGAGTAATTAAAAGTCATACGCTTGACCATAGTAACCAGATCTAATAAAAAACTTCCGGGTTCTGAAACCACCGCTTTATTGGCAAGTAAAGGGACAAACGTAACATTCACAGCCGCAGACTTTTTCCTTTTATTTTTGTAAAGTCCTAAAAACTGATAAAAACGTTGCATGCCCATACTGGCATTTAGAGTGTGACTATTAGCATTTTGCACTGAATTCATCTCTTCTCCTGCTACTGCTCTTAAAGCCTCTCCGCCCCTTTGCCATTCAAAATTACTAGTGTAAGAATACTGCGCATTAATAAAATTTAAGAAAGGAATTTTAGCAAAAGGAAGTTCATAATTAAGCTCTAGCTCCTGTACAAAGCGGTTGGCGTTACCGTAATCAAAAAAACCATCCCAAATAGCGTGCTCTTCGTTAATTCCACTTGACTCGTTATCTACTTCATTAAAATAATTTCTTACAATATTATTAGAAGCCGCCGTTAAATTCATTTTAAGAGACTTAGTAATACTGTGATTAATTGCGTATTGCCAATTAAATAAATAATTTCTTTGCTGCAAAAAAGGCAAGGCCAAGCGATCTTCCCCACCAGACAAAACATCTCTAAATTGCTGCTGGTTAAAAGACCTATTAATGTTTGCATTTATGGCAAAACTGCTAGGTAAAAGATTTAGATTTAAATCTTTTAACCATTTCCAATAGCTACTTTTTAAAATTGAATCTCTTTTGGCCAAGGGGGCAATTTCCCAAGGTTTAAAATTATATCCATATACAAAACCAGTGTTTACTTGTTGGTCTTGTAGTTCTTGAATTTCAAAATCTCTATGCTGGGTGTGATTGTACGCGTAATTTAAAGTAAAATTTTCAATATCATAAAAATGCTTAGGGATCTCATTTCCTACAATTGTACTACTTTTTCTCACCCCCAATAAACTCACACTAGACCGCTTGGTATAGCTCTCTGCCTGCCGCTCAATGATCGTTGCCTCTTGGCCTGTAGCCGATGCCTTTATTCTTTCTTCCAACTTTAAATCTTCATACACAGGGTCAAATTCTGGTCTACTTTTAGACTCAGAAATACCGTAATTTAAAGGCAGTTGCACTCCCCAGTTTACAGGAAGTAATTTTCCAAGGTTTAGCTGGGTTACAAAGTCATAAGACAGCTCATCTGTTCTGCTTCTTTCATTAGGCATCTGGTCTAAAGCACCAAAACCAGAAGTGCTTTTGGCTCCATTGGCAGAGACAGACATGAAATCTGCCATATTTGCGTCTAAAGAAGCAATGCCTGCCCAACCACCCGCATTGTCTAGACCTGCTAAGCGGAGCTCATTAAACCAAACCTCTGCCCTTGCAGGTCTATTAGATACGTTTTTAAGCCCCACCATAATGCCTCTAAGATTCCCCAAAGAGGGGTTCCCTTTAATTCCAATTCTCAAGACCCCTGGGTTTCTTGGAGCTAACGCAGAGATAGGAGAAAGGACCCCTAAAGCATATTCATAATAAGTTAATTCATTGAGACTTTGGTTGGCAATACCCAAAGATTTTATCTCTGACAAAACAGAAATGGGCAGATCTATTTCATTTTCATTAGGCCATACTTCTTCCTGGCTAACGGCTCCGTGAGGTGTAAACTTTAATGGTAATTCTATCTGGTAAAAATTTTCAGAAAAATCTGTTCCCATTCTTAAAAAACCAACTATAGGCAGCTCAGAAGAAATATAATCTGTCTCTAAAACCTGCTCTGCATGCATAAATAGCTTGAGACGCCTGTACTGCCTAAGGTCAAACTGGGTGTTTTTAAATACTGCCCTAGCGTCTTGGGTTCCCAATTGTTTTACAATTAAAGATAGAGATTGTTCATTTTGCCTGATAATAGTATTGTTGTTATTGAGCTGCTCCCTAAGTACACCAGGAGGCAAAGTATAGGCAATAGGAATTCTGGTACTATTTTCTTCTACATTCACTGTATTTACCTCTAATTGAGTTCCAATATCTTGAGGTGTATTTAAAGGGTCTGTTTGTAAAGCACCTTGGAAGACCCTCCAATCTCCCCTAACCAAATCTAAACTAGCAAATCTTAAAACTACTGGCTTACTAAATCTTGTGAGATACATTCTCATAAAACTCATAGATCTAAAATCAGATATACCTCCTAAAGCATTTGAAAAGCTACTCAAAGGAATTTTGTATTGAATCCATCTAGTAGCAAGTTCTTGCCCATTAGGCAATTTAGGACTTAATCCTTCTTTTATATCAGTTACATAAGGATCATTAATATCTGTATTAGGCTTTATTTTAATCCTGTATTCGTAATAGCTATTTACGGTATTCATGGTCAGGTCCCTATCTATATCTTCTACATCTGGAAGTGTAGTAGAACCTCTTTTTGTATTAGTCACTGCTACTGGCGCATTACCTTGAGTGTTATTAAAGTCTAAATAACGCTCTAAAATACTACCCGTCTGATCTAAATAATACTTAAAATTGTCTCCTGCAGGGTCATTAGAAAGGTTGTTTGTGTAAATAGCTGCCTCCTCTAAGTCTAAAAGGCCGTCTAAACCAGCATCTTGAAGTAGCCTGTTATTTTCATTCACATCAAAAGCATACACTAGAGATTGATTGGCGGGTACCTGCCCCCATGAAGTTGCAGCCATAACACTGTCGTCTGAAACTCCGGGCAATCCGTTTTCATACTGCTTCCTTCCGTCTTTAAGAATATCTTCAGAAATATTTCCTAAATTAATAACCAGCTCACCCTCATCTTCACCCACTCCATTTACATAAGGGTCCATGACCCAAAACTGAATAAACTCAATATTGGCTTGTTCAAAATTAGTAGTATTTAATGGCCTCATAATTCCTGCCCACTTTTGTGCTTCTTGCATGGAATTAAAAGCACTATTATTGTTGTATGGTCCTTTTGCTTCAGGATAAAAAGCAAGATCCAAAGTAGGATTTACAGTAGTTTGCCCCTGTGCAATATCTGTTTGAGGGAAGACCTCATCTATAAAAATTCTCCTGCTAGCATTAGTAGAAATATCATTGTTGTTTATTCCAGAGGGTCTTTGAAAAGTATAAAAAATAGGGTCAATTGTATACCAAGCCATTTTAGCCCTTCCATACCCATTTTTAAGATTTTCTTTATCTTCTGGAGAAGTTCCATATAAAGAAACACCGTCTAGTGAAAACTCTAAAGGGGTGCTGGCTAAACTCCAGCCTAAGGCGCTTCTAACGTCAAGAAAAGACTGAGCCCCTTCAAAGTCATCTAGGTAAGTAGTGGTTTCTCCTCTAAAATCTGCATTTCTGGGAGCTCCAGGCTTTAAAAAAGCCATTTCTCCTCTTAAAGAAACCATTGAGGGAACTGTTGTTTCTATATTAGGTAAGTAGTTTGCTAGCCTAGTTAAAAAAGGTATTTCTGCAGTATAATTCGTATTAAAACCAAAGATAGTATTGTTTACTGGTTCTATTCCGTAATTTGATTTTTGAGTAATTGGCCGCTCATTTAAATTTACTAAGCTCCCGCCAAGCGAAAATTTATCAGAGAATTGGTGTAACACATTCACCCCTGTAAACCTTCTGTTCTGTTGTCCAAAGACTGCATTGTCTTCTACCGAAATTTCTATAGGTACATTAGAAGCCTGTAGGCTAGGATCTAACAACTGTACTGTTCCTGCTTGGTAATTAACTGTATAATCTATACCCTCTTGTAATAATCTCCCCCCTGCTGTCACTCTCACAGATCCCCTAGGTACATTGAGAGCTCCTATTGGAATTCCGTTAAAACTCTCAGACTTATACTGACCTTTAAGAATAAATTTATTCTTATCTGGCTCTTGAAGTGCTGCCGCCTTAGTGCCTTTGTAAAGAGATCTAAAAACGTATTTCTTTTGGTGTGCATTAAATTCATCTTCAGTGACAGCCTTGTAATCTCCCCCACCAAGCACCTTAAATAGATGAGAACCAAAAGGCTCTATAGTAGTAAAAATAATACTTCCTGTTTGGGTATTGACTGTTTTTCCAGGGAGAAAATCAAAGAAACCGTCTCCGCCCTCTTGAATATCTTGGTAAGCGTTAAGCCTATCCAAATTAAAAACCTCTAACAAAATCCTCTGATCTAAAGGTTTTGGTTCACTGGGCCAATTAGGGGCTCCAGAAACCGGAATTATATAATTTCTTGGACTTGGATCTGAGTATATAATATTAAACCTAAAGTCTTCAGGGCTCAAAGAATAAGCCCCAATTGGGTAAATATTCTTCATCATCAAATCCCAAACAGGATCTTTCACCTGTGTAATATTACTTTTTAGCAGCTTTACCACTAGGGTGTTATTATTTATAACAGGGGCTGAAGGGGCTGTGTTAATTGTACTTGCAGCCACACCTCCATTGGCAAACTCTCCCACCTGGTATACTTTTCCTAAATAAGTATATTGAAAAGCCACTCCTAGCACCTCATCTGAAGAAAGCTGTTGGCTCAATGAAATGTAACCTAAACTGGGATGAAAGCTAAAATCCCTATCTACTTCTAGTTTTCTTGCATTTTCAAGAATGGCATAGTCAAAGCCTTGGTTAGCTTTATAAGACGGAATATTAAAACCTGACTCTACCGTAGCAATTTCTCTAATATTAGTGTTTAAAAACCCCCCGTTGGACATTTTTCCTGGATCTAAAGCGTTGGCCTCATTAGAAGGCTGAAAAGTTCCAGATGTATTAGTAATAAATGAATTAGCAGAAACACCGGACCTACCTAATCTGGTGTTTTCTAACTGAGCCTCTCCTAAATCCTGAAGGGCCACTAAGTTTCTAATATTTTGAGTTTGTTGAATTCTATTGGTTACCCAAACCTCTATTCTTGTAATTTGCACTTGGCTATTCACAAAAGGATAGGCCGCCATGGCCCTGTCATATTGATCTCTAAAAAAATGAGATAAAAAAAAGTGTCTGTCCTCTTCATAATCTAAAGCAGTGACAGAGAAATCGGAAATGGTACCACCACCCCTAGCCATCACAGAATTATTCTGAGACCTTTGCTCAGAGAGCACCGCTGTAATTTGAGTACGCCCAAATTGCAACTGAGTTTTTACTCCAAAAAGGCTTTGCGCCCCGGTAATAAGGCTGCTATTTAAAGGCATATTTACATTCCCTATCTCTATGTTTTTTAAGATATTGTCTGCATTTGGGTTAAAGAACTGATTTTTGGCTGCATTCAAAATATTTTCTTGGCTAGAATCTTGCAAAAGCCCTTGATTATTTAAATCTTGAGCCAAGGGGCCAAGTCTAGAGTTTCCAATACTTTGCTTGGCATTGTCTAATAATTCATTGGGGGACACCTCGGAAATATCTTTAACAGTAGGGGGTGTATACGCTATTTTAATTAGGTTTTGAAAATCAAAGGTAGCTTGAGTATCGTAACTGGCATTTACAGAGAGTCGCTCTCCTATTTTCCCCAAGAGGCTCAAACTAATTTGTTGCTCAAAATCAAATGAAAGGTTAGTTCTATTTCTTGGTGAAAGGGCTGGATTATCATTTTTCTGCCACAATATACCCATATCTACCCCAACAGATCCTTGAGCATCAAAGCTAATGTCGTCTCCACCAAAAATGGTTTTTAAAACATCATTTTGAAGACTAAATGAGGGAAGTAAATTTTTAATAGAAGACTTAGAGCTTTGATCTTTAGCTAAAATAGCAGCAGATTTTTCTTTGAAATAAGATTGAATTTCCTCATTTTTCATTCTATCCCAGTATTCCTTTGGACTTAAAATAAGTGGATGTTTAAAGTCATAGCCAGATAAACCACCTACCCGCTCATAGAGGTCTAATGTGGGGTTGTACTTATAAGTAGGTTTTAAATTTTCAGGTATAGGCAATAGCATGCCCCCCCTTGGCTTTAAAAGCGTGCTGTCTAAGATTGAAATAGTGTCTAATGGAGAAAATGGAAGTTTTATGTTTTGCGCAAAAACTATTTGAGTTTGTAACAGTCCAAAACAAAAGAGCCCAAATAATATGGGCTTTAATGAAACTAAATGGGTGTTGAAAAGAAGTATTCTCAAAAGTGCTACAAACTTTTTAATGTCTGTTTTATAATGTTTTCTACGCTTAAGCTAGGGTGTTCTCTTAGAATTTTATCTACCATCTTTTCAGATTGTTTTCTTATAAATCCCAACACCTCTAAAGCAGATAACGCTTCTTCTTTGTTTGTATTGTCTAAAGGACTAGAAAGTTCATCAATACCGTAAATTTTGAGAATTTTGTCTTTGAGTTCTATAATAACTCGCTGGGCTGTCTTTAAGCCAATTCCCTTAACAGACTGAATAGCTCCTAAATTGCTAACCGCTATAGCGTCTCTTAATTCTTCAGGAGAAAGTGAAGACAACATAGTCCTAGCAGTGTTAGCGCCAATTCCAGAAACTGAAATCAGGAGCCTAAAAATAGCCCGCTCAGACAGCTCCATAAAACCATAAAGGCTATGACTGTCTTCCTTTACTTGGAGATGGGTATAAATAGAAATAGCTTCATCTGAGGGCAGCAGAGAAAAAGTATGGAGTGAAATATGAAGTAAATAACCCACCCCTCCGCATTCTACAACTAATTCTGTAGGATTTTTTTCTATTAATTTTCCTCTAAGATGTGTAATCATATAAATTTATTTAGCCAATCTAGCGCGTTTTCTCTTCTCTCTTTCCTGAGCATCAATAACCGCTACTGCAGCCATATTCACTATTTCATCTACGCTAGCCCCCAATTGTAAAATATGGACAGATTTCCTAAGTCCCATCATAATAGGACCTATAGAATCTGCTCCATTGAGTTCTTTTAGTAACTTATAAGTAATATTGGCAGACTCTAGGTTTGGAAAAATAAAAGTATTTACTTTTTTACCTGCTAATTTTGAAAATGGAAACTTTTCTTGGTGCAATACTTTATTTAATGCAAAATCCATCTGCACCTCTCCGTCTGCAATGAGGTCTGGACTATCTCTGTGTAAAATTTTAACTGCCTCTTTTACTTTCTGAGCATTGGGATGCGGTGATGATCCAAAATTAGTATAAGACAATAAAGCTGTAATAGACTCAAAACCAAAGGTCTTAGCTACATTGGCAGTCATTTGTGCAATCTCTGCAATAGTTTCTGCACTAGGATCTATATTAATAGAAGTGTCAGACAGGAACATAGGACCTCTCTGGGTAATCATTATATTGGTAGTAGCCACTCTTTTTACATTATTAGCCCTCCCTATCACTTCTAAAATAGGTTTTACTACTGTTGGATACGCCCTAGAATATCCAGAAATCATTCCATCTGCATCTCCTACTAAAACCATCATAGCACCAAAATAATTACGCTCTCTCATTTTAATAGCTGCCTGGTATTTGGTGGCTCCTGTTCTTCTTCTTTGCTCCCAATAAGCAAGAGCGTATACATCTCTTTTCTCACTGGTAGCTTCCTCATTAGGGTCTATAATTTGTAAGGCTGCATCAAATTCAATTTCATTTTTTAATTCCTCAATAATTACTCTATTCCCAAGAAGTATTGGAATGGCAATACCCTCTTCAAAAACAATTTGAGCAGCCTTTAAAACATCTAAATGGTCTGCTTCTGCAAACACAATTTTTTTAGCATTCATTTTAGCCCTTGTATGGAGCAAACGGACTATTTTGTTGTCATTACCGGAGCGCTGCATGAGTGCTTCTTTATACTTATCCCAGTCTTCAATTGGTTCCTTGGCAACACCGCTTTCCATAGCGGCTCTTGCAATAGCAGGAGGGATTTCAGAAATTAATCTTGGATCAAATGGCTTTGGAATAATATATTCTCTACTGAAAGCCAATCTGGTCTCTCCATAGGCAATGTTCACCTGTTCTGGCACAGGTTCTTTTGCTAAATCTGCCAAAGCTTTAACAGCTGCCATTTTCATTTCCTCATTAATTTTGGTAGCCCTAACATCTAGTGCCCCTCTAAAAATAAAAGGAAAACCAAGAACGTTATTTACCTGATTAGGATGGTCAGAACGGCCAGTGGCCATAATAATATCTTTCCTAGTATCCATAGCCAGGTCATAGGGTATTTCTGGGTCTGGATTGGCCATAGCAAAAACAATTGGATCTGCTGCCATAGTTAATAACATAGCGGGAGTAACAATGTCTGCAACAGAAAGCCCCACGAAAACGTCAGCGTCTACCATAGCCTCTTCTAAGGAATAAATTTTTCTGTGGGTAGCGAACTCTTCTTTCTCAACTGTTAAATTAGGGCGGTCTTTTCTAATGACCCCCTTACTGTCTAACATGACAATATTTTCTGCTCTAGCACCAAAGGCTTTGTATAATTTAGTACAAGAAACAGCGGCGGCCCCTGCACCACTAATTACAATACGAACTTCACTGATGGATTTCTCTGCTAAGTCTAAGGCATTTAGCAATGCAGCCGATGATATGATAGCAGTGCCGTGCTGATCATCATGCATGACGGGAATGTCCAGCTCTTCTTTTAATCTTCGTTCAATTTCAAAAGCCTCTGGCGCCTTTATATCTTCTAAATTTATACCTCCAAAGGTTGGAGCCATTGTTTTTACAGTCTGGATAAAGACTTCAATGTCATTGGTGTCTAGCTCAATGTCTATACTGTCAATATCTGCAAAAATTTTAAAAAGTAAGCACTTTCCCTCCATCACTGGCTTTGCTGCTAAGGGACCTATGTCTCCAAGACCCAATACAGCTGTACCATTAGTAATAACAGCCACCAGGTTACCTTTGGTAGTGTATTTGTAGACATTTTCAGGATTCTTTTCAATTTCTAAACAAGGCGCTGCTACTCCTGGGGAGTAAGCCAATGCCAAATCTCTTTGAGTAGCGTATGGTTTTGTGGGAACAATTTTAATTTTTCCAGGCTGCGGCTTAGCGTGATATACCAATGCTTCACGCCTAATTTTCTCTTTGCTCATTGTAGTCTAATTATTAAACAAAGGTAAGGGTATTCTTTTAGATAAGTCAATGAAAAAAAAGGACATTATTCACAAGAAAAACAGCCTTTTTTTAAATAAAATATACAGTGAAATTTACCAGAAAAAACCAACCAAAATAGCAGTCATGATCAATAAAATAAGAGATAAGATTCTATAGTTTTTGTAACAGACTAGGTCTTTTAATTCCGCAGTCTCAGAGAGAATCACTCACTTTTTCTATAAAAGGCACCCATGCAGAGGCTAAAACAACTAATATTAAAGTAGATATCTGGCCTACTCTCACCAATTGTTTTGAAGTGAATTCAGGTCTAAACTGTTTTACAAAATCCATAGTAATCAGTGTAGATGCAGAGTTAAAAGTAGCAGAAACACTAGACATCTTAACAGCTAGAAGACCCGCTACTACTAAACCTAAAATACCTGTGGGCAATAATTTAAAAAGCAGTACAGGATATGTGAGGTTAGGGCATTCAGAAAGGTTTGTACAAATACCGTCTCCTACAGGATAGTTTAAAGAAGAAATGTCTAGGTCATTAAACAACAACAAAGCTAATACTCCTGGCACAATCATAATAAAGATGACCAGCAGTTTTAAGAGTCCTACAAAAAGAGCACCCCATCTTCCGTGGTTTAAGTTTTTAGGCCCAAGTACCCTTTGCACCATAAATTGGACATCATGGTGTTCCATCTACCTCCTAGTTACTCAAAGGCAAAGTAAGTAAACAAGATCCTATCACTAATAAAACTGCCTGAATAACTTCAGTCTAAATAACAATGCCAAAAAGGGAAACTAGTATTACTATAATATCTAGCGTTTCTAATCCATTCATATTTGATCGCTGTTTTTAGATAAAAGCTAGATGGCTTAACCTTTTAGTACTTAGGTTAATTTCAAATATATTAAGAATATATCAACCTTTTGGCTTTAAAAAAGCAATATTCCTCTTAAAACCCTCATATTGGGTTCTTTTTACTGCAGATTTTTTAAAAATCTGATCAAAAACATTTATGCTTATTTCTGCCCACTCATTTTTAGAATGAGACAGCAAACGCGTATCAGGAGAAAACAAGGGCTCTTTATGTGGGGTAGAAAAGCGGTTCCAAGGACAGACGTCCTGGCAAATATCGCAGCCAAATGCCCAATCTTGAAACAGTCCAGACATTGCTGTAGGAATGGCTTCTTTGAGCTCTATAGTGAAATAAGAAATGCACTTACTGCCATCTACCTCATATGGGCTGATTGCCTGTGTGGGACAGGCGTCTAAACAAGCGGTACAGCTGCCACAGTGATCGGTAGCAATAGGGTCTTGAGGGAGTTCAAGGTCAATTATGAGCTCTGCGATGAAATAAAAAGATCCTGCTTTTTGGGTAATTAAATTACTGTTTTTACCCATCCAGCCCAAACCGCTTTTAGCCGCCCAAGCCTTTTCTAAAACAGGAGCGGAATCTACAAAAGCCCTCCCTGACACTTGGCCTATTTGGGCCGTTATAAATTCTTGCAAGGCCCGTAATTTACTTTTAATCACATAGTGATAATCCTGACCATAGGCGTATTTAGCTATCTGGTAACTATCTGCGCGCTGCGCATTCTCAGGAAAGTAGTTATACAAAAGACTCACTACAGATTTGGCTCCGGGAACCAGAAGTGTTGGGTCTAAGCGCTTGTCAAAGTGCTGAGACATATAGCCCATTTTTCCGTGTTTCTCCTCTTTGAGCCAGCGCTCTAACTTAGGTGCCTCTGTCTCTAGAAACCCAGCACTAGAAATACCACAAGACATAAAGCCCAAGCGCTGAGCTTCCTCTTTAATTAAGGCTGCGTATTCCTGTTGTTTCTGCTGGAGTTTGGTCATGAAAACGGCAACACTTTTTTTTAAAATAAGTTTCTAAAAAAGTCCTCCTTGTTCTAGTGCTTTCTTTCTGCCTAAATGTGCATAGGCAGCTTGGGTTACCTCTCTACCTCTAGGGGTTCTCATAATAAAACCCTGCTGAATTAAAAAAGGCTCGTACACCTCTTCTATGGTTTCTGCACTTTCAGAAACGGCAGTAGCCAAAGTGGTTATTCCTACTGGTCCTCCTTTAAATTTATCTATAAGAGTAGTCAAAATTCTATTGTCCATTTCGTCTAAACCGTGTGCGTCTACATGAAGGGCCTCTAATCCGTATCTGGCAATCTTAATATCGATATTTCCATCTCCTTTAATCTGAGCAAAGTCTCTGACCCTTCTCAGTAGTGCATTGCATATTCTAGGAGTTCCCCTACTCCTCCCAGCTATTTCTATAGCAGCCTCCTCTGTAATGGGTACTCCTAAAATTTCAGCAGATCTAATTACAATAGTAGAGAGTAGTTCTGTAGAGTAGTATTGTAACCTACTTTGAATTCCAAAACGAGCACGCATAGGTGCTGTGAGCAATCCAGAGCGCGTGGTAGCACCAATGAGGGTAAAGGGATTTAAATGTATTTGAACCGAACGGGCGTTGGGCCCACTCTCTATCATAATATCTATTTTGTAGTCTTCCATAGCAGAATATAAATACTCCTCTACTATAGGGCTTAGGCGGTGAATTTCATCTATAAAAAGTACGTCACGCTCTTCTAGATTGGTAAGCAAACCAGCCAGGTCTCCTGGCTTATCTAAAACAGGGCCTGAAGTAATTTTAATACCCACGCCCAATTCATTGGCTAAAATATGAGCTAAAGTGGTTTTTCCAAGACCTGGAGGGCCATGAAAAAGTGTGTGATCTAATGCCTCATTTCTCATATTGGCAGCCTTCACAAAAATGCTGAGATTTTCTAGCACCTGCTCCTGTCCTGTAAAGTCATTAAAGCTGATGGGCCTTAAAACTTTTTCAATATCTAGCGCCTCGTTAGAAAGAGGCTCTGAGGATGGATCTAAATGTTCATTCATAATTAAAAAAAGGCGTTAAGGCCAGTTATTGATATGTAAAGATAGGAATATATGCAATAGAGTAGCCGTTCCTATTTTATCGTTTTTTTTTGAGTTGTGCCGATCCTGAAAACTCTAATAAATCTATTTTAGGCAAGCCGTACAAATCTAATTGACTCTCTTCTTTAGCAAAATAAGTAAGATGTGAAATTACATATAACTCAGTCTTGGCCCTACCAGAGGCATTTACAACGGCCTCTGTTGCTTCTAATTCTAAAGCGTCTAAATTAGTGCTCCCCAACAGAGCAGCAGACAAATGAGCAGCAGTACCACCCCATTTCACGCCGGCCTTGTCTAATAGATGAAGCTGTGCATTTTCACTTACATCTGCATAAATAGTAGCTACAGCCCTATCTTTCATTTCTAAAGAGAATACGTCAAAAACACCATTTACAACTGCAAATGCCTTTTCATCTAAACTCAAAGATAAATAGGCAATATTTCCAGCTACAGATAAATTAGTGCCACCAGAAGCGTAAGCTTTTACACTTTTAAAACGGGGGTCTAGGGTAATGCCTATTTCACCAGATACCATTGAAATACTGTCTAAAGTAGGAGTAAAAAGAGTGATGTCTAACTGCTTAGATGCGGTAATGGTGTAGTAAGTACTAATGATTAGTACGCTGTCTTTCACTAAAAATTTAAACACAGGAGGTAGGTTGTCATCGGCCAAAATGGCTACTGAGCTAGAGTCTGCAGCCACCACATTTATTTTAAGATCTTCATTTAAAACAATGGTGTGAAATGCATCTAAAGACGCATTATATGGTGCCACTATTCTATTCCCTTTAATTTTTGGCTTTTTCTGAGCTTTTACGACCTGTGTTCCAAGGAGTAGTAAAGCAAATAAACAACTAGCAAAATGGCTATAATTACTCATATAAGTGGGGGTCTTGTTATTATTTTCAACTCTATTAAAGTATAAAAAATAGATGAAAAAAATGTCTGTCTAAGAGGAATAATCAAAAAAAAACCCCTATTAAATTAGGGGCTTTAAAGCTATTGTATATTTAATGATGTAACTGCTCCTCATCTGGACCCATAGGAACCGTTTGTGGAACAAAATCTTGTCCTGGTATGACATATGCTCCATCTTTGTCTGTTTTGGAGTAGTCATATGGCCAGCGGTGTACTTCTGGAATGGCTCCTGGCCAGTTTCCATGCATGTGTGCCACAGGAGTTGTCCACTCTAGGGTATTAGATTTCCATGGATTTTGTTCTGCTTTTTTACCATAGAAAATACTGCTGATAAAATTGTAAACAAATACCAACTGAGCAGCTGCAGAGATAATAGCAAATACCGTAATTAATACCTGTACGTTGGTTAATTCATCAAACATGGGGAAAGCTGTATTTTGATAGTACCTCCTTGGCACGCCGGCCATTCCAACAAAATGCATAGGAAAGAAAACACCGTAAGCACCAATAGCAGTTACCCAAAAATGCACATACCCTAGGTTCTTATTCATCATTCTACCAAACATCTTAGGGAACCAGTGGTACACTCCTGCAAACAATCCATAAAGAGCAGATATACCCATTACTAGGTGAAAGTGAGCCACTACAAAATAAGTGTCATGTACATTAATATCTAGTGTAGAATCTCCTAATATAATTCCTGTTAAACCACCAGTTATAAAAGTTGAAACCAAACCAATAGAGAATAACATGGCTGGGTTTAGCTGTAAATTACCCTTCCACAAAGTAGTGATATAGTTAAAGGCCTTAACAGCAGAAGGAATAGCTATTAATAGGGTAGTAAAGGTAAATACAGAACCTAAAAATGGATTCATTCCTGAAATGAACATATGATGTCCCCAAACAATTGTAGATAAAAAAGCAATGGCAATAATAGAAGTCACCATAGCTCTGTAACCAAAAATAGGCTTGCGCGCGTTTGTAGACATGACCTCCGATGTGATTCCAAGGGCTGGCAATAATACTATATAAACTTCAGGGTGTCCTAAAAACCAGAATAAGTGCTCATATAGAACAGGTGAGCCTCCTTGATAGTGAAGCACCTCTCCTTGAATAAATATATCTGAAAGAAAGAATGAAGTGCCAAAACTTCTATCCATGATAAGAAGTAAAGCAGCAGAAAATAAAACTGGAAAAGAAATAACTCCAATAATAGCTGTGACAAAGAATGCCCAAATGGTGAGTGGCAAACGAGTCATAGACATCCCTTTTGTTCTCAGATTAATAACCGTTACTATATAGTTAAGAGAACCCATAAGGGAAGAGGCAATAAAAATAGCCATAGATACCAACCAAAGTGTCATTCCCATTCCAGAACCTGACTGAGCCATAGGAAGCACACTAAGCGGTGGATAAACGGTCCAACCTGCTGCTGCTGGTCCTGCCTCTACAAAAAGAGACATTACCATAATAAGGGAAGAGAGGAAAAACATCCAATATGAAACCATGTTTAGGAATCCGGAGGCCATATCTCTAGCTCCAATTTGCAAGGGAATTAATAAGTTTGAGAAAGTTCCGCTCAATCCTGCAGTAAGAACAAAGAAAACCATAATGGTTCCGTGAATGGTCACAAGAGCCAAATAGATATCTGCATCCATCACACCTCCTGGCGCCCATTTGCCTAACAAAGCTTCAAATATTGGAAAAGACTGTCCTGGCCATGCAATCTGCATTCTAAAAAGCAATGACATAGCAATTCCAATGAACCCCATGATAAGCCCCGTAATTAAGTACTGTTTAGCAATCATCTTGTGATCTTGACTAAAAATATACTTAGTTATGAAAGTCTCTTTATGGTGATGATGTCCATGATCTTCGTGATGATCTTCTGATTGAGAGTGGGCGTTTTCAGACATATCTGGTAATTTTATTTTATTAAGGGATATTTATTTTAAAATCTTAGTTGTTTACTACTGTTTCAGCAAAAGTTTTCTGCTCTGCTATCCAAGCATCAAACTCTTCTTGTGTTTCTACAATAATTTTCATTTGCATATTGTAATGTGATTTTCCGCAAATTTTATTGCACAACAAAATATAATCAAACTCCCAAGGGTCTGAGTTTGGCTCGCCTTTTAAAGCGCGTTCTGCTCTTATAGTGTTGGTGCGTTTTACCTTGTCTATGACATCTGGCTTTAAACGCATGTCTTGTGTGGTAATGACAGGTGTATAAGAAAACTGAGTAATCATTCCTGGCACACAATTCATCTGTGCTCTAAAGTGAGGCATGTAAGCAGAGTGCAATACGTCTTGTGAACGCATTTTAAAGTTTACTTTTCTACCAACAGGAAGGTGTAGTTCTTTAACAATAACGTCATCTGAAGCATAGCTGTCTGAACTATCTAAACCCAATTCGTTTATGTTATCTATATTGATCAATCTCACATTTGCCTCTCCCAGCACATTGTCGTCGCCAGCATAACGGGCGCGCCAATTAAATTGCTGTGCATAAAGCTCAATCACGATAGGGTCATCGTCATCATTAATATCCATAATGCTAACCCAGCTATAAAGACCCCACAAAATAAGACCTGCAAGAAAAACTACCGGAATAAAAGTCCAAATAATCTCTAATTTATTATTGTCTGCGTAATACAATGCCTTTTGACCTGGTCTGCCTCTGTATTTAAATGCAAAATAGTGCAATAAGGCTTGAGTAATGGTTTGTACAATAAAAATAAGCACAAAGGAAACCAACATAAGGTTGTCGTAGTCTGCACCATGAGCAGATGCCGCTTCTGGCAATAAAATTTTGGTGTATTTGTAAAAACTAAAAATAGTAATACCGTAAATGAACACCAAAAAAGCAAACATTAAGTAACCGTTGTACTTATTGTCATTGTCATTGGCAATTTGAGAGTTGTCCTTTTTAATTTGAGACAATTCAAATATTTTGGTCATCTGCCATATTGCTATGGCTACTAAGACTAATACTCCTATGGTTAATAATGCAATCATTTTTATGGGTAGTTTACGTCAATAATATTAGTAATGAAAATGCTTACTCTCTTCTATAAAAGGGTTGCGTTTAGGAGTAAGGGGTACTTTTGTTAAGGCATTAAATACTGTGAAGATAAACAGACCTGCAAAGAATAAAATGGAACTAATTTCTGGTATACCTATATACCACTGATCCCCAACAGCAGAGGGCATAATAGCATTGAATATATCTAAATAGTGCCCAGCTAAAATGACAATACCTGCCATTACTACAAACCAGTTTACACGTTTAAAATCACTATTCATTAACAATAATATTGGGAAAATAAAGTTCATGGCTACCATACCAAAGAAAGGCAGTTTGTAATCTTGGATTCTGGTTACATAATAAGTGACTTCTTCTGGAATATTTGAATACCAAATAAGCATAAATTGAGAGAACCATAAATAGGTCCAGAAAATACTAAACCCAAACATAAATTTAGCTAAATCATGAAGGTGGCTGTCATTCACCTGCTCTAAATAACCTTTAGATTTTAAATAGATAATAACCAGGGCAATGACTGTAATTCCTGAAACAAACATAGAGGCAAAAATATACCAACCAAAAAGGGTAGAAAACCAGTGTGGATCTATACTCATAATCCAATCCCAAGACATCATAGATTCTGTCACTAGATAGAACACTAAGAAAGCAGCAGACAATCTGAAATTTTTAACAAAATTCTTATTGTCGTCTGCAGCGTCTTGTGCTAGAGATAATTTTCTTGAGTACCACCTATAAGCGATCCAACCTGAAAGATAAAAAGCAGCTCTAGCTAAAAAGAATGGGCCGTTTAAATATCCTACTTTTCCTTGAATTAATTTGTCATTCGCTACCACTTCTGGATCTAACCAAACAAATAAATGGTTCATATGAGCCACAGAGGCTACTAAAATTAAAAACACAATAATACCTCCGGGCACTAAATAAGCTGTAATACCTTCCATAACTCTAAACAAAAGTGGAGACCAACCTGCCTGTGCAGCACGTTGAATGGCATAAAAAGCCAATGTTCCAAGAGCTATCATAAAGAAAAAGAAAGCCGCTACATATAAGGCAGCCCAAGGCTTGTTTTGTAATTGGTGTAATAAATGAACGTCATGATCTAAATCATGAGATTCTGCTGGGTCGTGAGCTTCTGCTGAGGCGTGAGTAACCAATGAAGACGGCTGCTCATGAGCATCCATTGCACTGTGGTCTGACTCATGGGTATTAGCTGATGCTTCATGGGAAACCATTTCATGTGAATCTCCGTGTCCGTCAGAATTTGCGGCCACTATAGATTTTGCTTCTGCAATAGTAGTAGGTGCAGACATAAACCCTATAGCAATTCCTATTGCGCCTAACGCCATTAGTGTAAATGAAGCAATCTTAAGTCTGTTAGAAAAAGTATACATACTGATTATCTAAGTATTATTTAGTTAGCTCTTGCTTTAGTTTTATTACATACTCAGATACTTTCCAACGCTCTTCAAAATTTAATTGACCCGCGTAAGAACCCATTGAGTTTAAACCGTAATATATAGTGTGGTAAGTACTTCCCTCTGTAATATTCCTAGCAGCGTCAGCATAAGAAGGTACTCCTAATATTTTTTCTCTTGACACTAAAATTCCGTTACCATCTCCCTTTGTTCCATGGCAAACGGCGCAGTACACGTCATACAACGCTTTTCCCTCAGAAATTTTCTGGTCTATTTCCATGTCTAATATTGGGCTTAACTGAACTCTGGCCAATTCTTTCTCTTCTAATGAGTTCTCAAACTCATAAGGCAACCAACCCCTGTGTATGGTGTTTTCCGCTGGCAGGCCAGCCTCCATATGAGAAGGTAAAAAAGCCACTTCCTGGTAGGTCTCATAACCTACAGAAATATACATATTTGGCATATACTGATAGTTTCTGCTATTCTTGTTTGAACAAGAAGCCAGAATCATCAGAGATGCAAGGGCCAAAAAAGAATATTTTAAATCACTCATAATAGTCTGTAATCTACTTTTGAAAAACTTTAATTTCTACTGCTCCAGTGTCTGCAAGTAGCGCCTGAAGAGCTTCTTCATTATTATGGATTTCAATTTCCATTAAAAAAAGATCATCGGTAGTGCGCAGGTCTGGATTCTCTGCTTTTTTAAAAGGCCATAGCCTACTTCTCATATAAAAAGTAATCACCATGAGGTGCGCTGCAAAAAATACAGTAAGCTCAAACATAATTGGAACAAAGGCTGGCATGTTTTCTATATAAGAAAAGCTAGGTTTCCCTCCAATGTCCATGGGCCAATCTTCAATCATTATATAATTCATCATAGTAATGGAAACTGCTAAGCCTACTAAACCATACATAAATGCGGTGATTGCAATTCTAGTAGGTGCTAAACCCATAGCCTTGTCTAGTCCGTGAACAGGAAAAGGACAAAACACCTCTTCTATGTGATGTTTGGCTGCCTTCACCTTCTTAACGGCTAACATGAGCACATCGTCATCATTGTAAAGCGCATGTATAAATTTATTTGCCATACTATAGATCCTTTTTAGTGTTAGATGAATTGCTGTCTGCTATTTCATACAGCGGCTTTCCTGCTTCTCGTAGTTTCTTATATCTATCCCCTGAAGACTTTAATATAGTTTTTACCTCTGCCTGAGCAATCACCGGAAAAGTTCTCGCGTACAACAGGAACAACACAAAGAAAAAACCTATTGTACCTATAAAAATACCTATATCTACAAAGGTAGGTGAGAACATGGTCCATGAAGAAGGGAGGTAATCTCTGTGCAGTGAAGTTACAATAATTACAAAACGCTCAAACCACATTCCTATGTTCACTACTATGGAAATACCAAAAGAGAACATAATAGAAGTTCTAAGGCGCTTAGACCACATAAGTTGTGGTGAAAATACATTACACGTCATCATAGCCCAATAGGCCCATGCGTAAGGTCCTGTAGCTCTGTTTAAAAAAGCGTACTGTTCGTATTCTACACCAGAGTACCATGCCATAAATAATTCAGTAATATAGGCGCAGCCTACAATAGAACCCGTAATCATAATTACAATATTCATAAGCTCTATATGCTGTACTGTGATATAGTCCTCTAAGTTAGACACCTTTCTCATAATAATAAGAAGGGTGTTTACCATAGCAAAACCAGAGAAAATGGCCCCTGCCACAAAATACGGAGGGAATATAGTGGTGTGCCATCCTGGAATAACAGATGTAGCAAAGTCAAACGATACAATGGTGTGAACAGAAAGAACTAATGGGGTAGCTAAACCAGCTAAAACCAAAGAAACTTCTTCAAAACGCTGCCAATCTTTGGCGCGTCCAGACCAACCAAAACTCAGTAAACTGTATATTTTTTTCTGAAAAGGCTTTACTGCCCTGTCTCTGATCATAGCAAAATCTGGCAAAAGACCGGTCCACCAGAAAACTAGTGACACAGATAAGTAAGTAGAAATTGCAAATACGTCCCAAAGTAAAGGAGAGTTGAAATTTACCCATAAAGAACCAAACTGATTTGGAATAGGCAATACCCAATAGGCCAACCAAGGACGCCCCATGTGTATAATTGGGAATAAACCCGCTTGAACAACAGAGAAAATAGTCATGGCTTCTGCAGAACGGTTAATAGCCATGCGCCATTTTTGCCTAAAGAGTAATAGCACGGCAGAGATCAGGGTACCAGCGTGGCCAATACCTACCCACCAAACAAAGTTGGTAATATCCCAAGCCCAACCTACGGTCTTGTTCAGACCCCAGGTTCCAATTCCAGTGGAAACGGTGTATATAATACAACCCAACCCCCATGAAAATGCAACTAGAGCAATTGAAAATGCAATCCACCATTGTTTGTTAGCTTTACCCTCTACAGGAGCTGCAATGTCCAAGGTTACATCGTGGTATCCTTTGTCTCCAATAACGAGTGGTTTCCGTATAGGTGCTTCGTAATGCGACGCCATAATTTATAGTCTTGTTATGTTCCTTTATAATTGTTATGCTTCTGTTGTGTTACGTACTTTTACATGGTAAATAACATTTGGCTTAGTTCCTACATGCTCTAATAAATGATACATGCGGTCACTGTCTTTTAATACGGCTACCTTAGAGGTTGTGTCATTGATATCTCCAAATGCCATAGCCCCGTTTCCACAAGCTGAAGAACAAGCCGTTTGGAACTCTCCGTCTTTTATAACACGTCCGTCTCTCTTAGCGTCAAGAATAGTTTTCTGTGTTTTTTGAATACACATAGAACATTTTTCCATCACCCCTCGTGAACGTACGTTTACGTCTGGGTTTACCACCATTTTTCCTAAATCATTATTCATGTGGTAGTCAAACTCATCGTTGTTGTTATACAAGAACCAGTTAAATCTTCTCACTTTATAAGGACAGTTATTGGCACAGTATCTAGTTCCTACACAACGGTTGTAAGCCATGTGATTTTGGCCCTGTCTAGAGTGCGTTGTAGCAGCCACAGGACAAACTGTCTCACATGGTGCGTGGTTACAATGTTGGCACATTACGGGCTGGAATGCTACTTGAGGGTTGGCAGAAGGATCTTCTAATTCCCCAAAGCCACCTAAAGAACCTTTTTCACCGGTTAGACCATCAAAATTGTCTTTTTTCTCATTGTCGCCTTCAAAGGTGTCTTCAGAAGAATAATATCTATCTATGCGCAACCAGTGCATATCTCTAGACTTTCTAACTTCTTCTTTTCCAACAACAGGAACGTTGTTCTCTGCATGGCAAGCTATCACACAAGCGCCACATCCGGTACATGCATTTAAATCTATAGATAGGTTAAAGTGATGTCCAATAGACCTATCAAATGACTCCCAAAGATCTACAGAAGTAGCTTCTACCTCTTGGTGGTCTAAAGAAACCATAGGTTGAGGGTTCCAATAGGAAGCCTCTTTTGTATTGAATATCTCTAAGGTAGTTTCCTTGATAATGTCTCCACGCCCCATAAGGGTCTTGTGCAATTGCACACAGGCAAACTCATGGTTGCCAGCAGATTTTGACATAGAAACTTTCTGAGTTTTTGAAAAGTTTTGATACAGGGAAAAGGCATTCACCCCTACTTGCATTTGCTCTTTTAAACCAGCTGTCTTTCCGTACCCGAGAGCCAAACCAACAGTGCCTAATGCTTGCCCTGGTTGTATAATTACAGGAACACCCTCAAGAGACACCCCATTTACTTTTAAGGACACATAACTTCCGTCCAGACCACCATTGGCTACATTCTCGTTCACTAAGCCCAAGCGGGCTGCATCTGCTTTAGAAACAGTAGCGTAGTTGTCCCAAGACACCCTTGTAATAGGGTCTGGAAACTCTTGCAACCATGGGTTGTTGGCTTCTTGGCCATCTCCCATACCTGTCTTAGTATATAAAACCAATTCCATTTCTGGAGCCTTGGCGTTCTTCAATTCTTGTAGAGCGGCTGAAATATCAATATCTACAATATGTGAAGTAGCTATTGCAGTTCCCGCAAAAACACCATCGTGTAACGCCTGGTTCCAAGTAGATTGACCCAATACAGTGGCTTCCCAATTGTTTTTAATATAATCGTAATAACTGCCTTCAATTCCAGCCCAATTCATCAGAGCTGTTTGGAATTGACGTGTGTCAAATAATTCTTTAATGGTAGGTTGTGTTAGGCTGTAGTGCCCTTTCTTTACAGAAACGTCTCCCCATGACTCTAAATAATGAGAAGCAGCTCCCACATGCTGAACCGCCTGAGTAGTCTCATTTGGTAGCATAGAAAACGCAAGACTCATGTCTACTTTAGACAAAGCATCTTTAAACTGAACTCCGTTTGGTAAGCTGTACACTGGGTTTACGCCATCTGTAACAAGAACACCTATTGCGCCAGCTTCCATCTCCTTAACAAGAGACTGTACTGCTGCGTGGTTTCCTTGACGCACATATTTTGGAGCTGCCATATCTAAAGCGGTACTTTGAATTTTCATATTCAATGCCAAGACTAAAGATTGTGCTGCTAAGCTTTCCAAGCCAGTTACAACAACAGCTTCCGAGCCTGCTTTTGAAATGGCTTTTGCTGCTGCTTGTACTGCTGACATTATTTTTTCTGGTAATACTACAGAGGTATTTCCATCACTTACTAAATCGTATAAAGCCGCTAAAGCCTGAGCTTGTTGCGCAGAATTAGAAGGCACACGCTTGTCTGCTGCGGCACCTGATAAAGTCATATTAGATTCAAATTGGAAATGCTGAGACATTTTCCCAGCAATTGGCACACGGCCTTTGGCATAACCAGCATCATAACCGCCTCCTTGCCAATCTCCTAAAAAATCTGCAGCAAAAGATACAATCACAGCTGCTTTGTCAAAATGGTAGTCTGCCAAAGCACGCTCTCCGGTTAAGGCTTCAAAAGCGCCAAGTGCAGCAGATTCAGAAACAGCGTCATAAGTAATATGCGTTACATTTCCTTGAACTGCAGCAAATTCAGCTACTAACTTATGAGTACTGGGGCTGGCATATGTCTGGGTTAAGAAAACTACTTTTTTACCCGCAACCTTTGTTGCTGCTAACTGAGCAATTACAGCTGCGTCTATGGTAGCCCACTCTGCAGGTACAGCTGCAGAAAGTGGCCCTTGTAATCTATTGCTGTCATATAATGACAAAACTGAAGCCTGAACCCTTGCGTTGGCAATTCCATTAACTGCTGCGTCTGTATTGTTTTCAACCTTAATAGGCCTTCCCTCTCTAGTTTTAACTAAAATAGAAGTGAAATCAAAACCATTAGCAATAGTTGTAGCGTAAAAGTTAGCCACCCCAGGAATAATTTGCTCTGGCTGAACCACATAAGGAATAGACTTAATCACAGGCCCTTCACAAGCTGCCAATGAGGCGGCTGCAGTACTAAAACCTACGTACTTTAAGAAATCTCTTCTGTTGGTATTACTGCTTGAAAGGGCTTGTTTGTCCGATAAAAATTCCCCAGTTGGAATTCGCTCTACAAACTCATTTTGTTTTAGCGTCTCAATCATGGAATCATTAGCAGAAAGTTCTGCTTCACTCTTCCAATATTTCTTGTTTGATGACATATGATTATCTCTGAATTATCTTTTAACTAAAATCTTAATAGTGACATTTACCACATTCCAAACCACCCATTTGAGCAGCAGTCAAATTCTCTACACCGTATTTCTTAGATAAGGCCTCGTGAATTTTCTCGTAGTAAGCATTTCCTTCTACTTTCACATTTGTTTCTCTGTGACAGTTAATACACCAACCCATTGTAAGAGGACTGTATTGGTACATGATCTCCATTTCTTCTACAGGACCGTGACAGGTTTGACACGAAACTCCTGCAACAGACACATGCTGAGAGTGATTAAAATATGCAAAATCTGGTAGGTTGTGTATTCTTACCCACTCTACAGGCTGGCTTTCACCAGTGTATTTCTGGCCTTCCTCATCCCAACCTACCGCTTTGTAGAGCTTTTTAATTTCTTTGGTATAAAACTCATTGGTGTAGCCGTTTGCTAAATCTTCCTGAGAAGGTCCCTCTGGGTTTCCTTTGTACTCATAAATAGACTTGTGGCAGTTCATACACACATTTAATGAAGGTATTCCTGAGTGCTTAGATACTCTAGCAGAAGAGTGGCAATAAGTACATTGAATTTCATTGTTCCCTGCGTGAATTCTGTGTGAATAGTGAATAGGTTGTACTGGAGCATAACCTTGATCTACTCCTATTTGCATTAGATAACCATATATGTAATAGGCGCTAGATAAGAGTAGGAAAACAACAGTCACCAAAACCAAGAATTGATTTTTGGCAAAGGCCAACCAAATAGGCATGCGTTTTTCAGCTATTTCTCTTTCGTAAACCACTCCGTTGGCAGTTGCAATACTTCTAAGAGTTTTATTCACTAAGAACAACATCATTGCCAAAAGTCCAAATACCAATAAAAGCATACTAAGAATGATTTCATTAGAAATTCCAGAACCCGCTGCCGTAGGAGCCACAGCACCAGCTACGGCCGCCGCCGCCGGCGCAGGCGCAGGCGCGTCTGTATAGGCTAAAATATTATCAATATCTTCATTGCTAAGCGTAGGAAAGGCGTTCATAGCGGCCTGATTGTACTCGTTGTAAATAGCCAGGGCACGCTCATCTCCAGCTTTAATTAGGCTTTGGTTATTTTTAATCCATGCATACAACCACTCTTTGTCTCCGTCATAACGAGCGGTTACACCAGCAAGAGCCGGTCCAGTCATTTTCCTATTAAGGGCGTGACAGGCTGCACAATTCTGATTGAACAATTGCTTACCCTTTACAGGATCACCAGCTGGCTGGTCTTGAGCAGAAAGAGATACGGGAAGCAGCATTAATGCCACTAATAAGAACCCTAAAAATGAAGAAATCTGATTGCGGTATGTCACCTTTTTCATATTGTGTACAGTTGTAAGCTTCAGGTTTGGCACGAGTGTTATAGCTTGTGTTTTAAAGCAGCAACACCTTACCTTAATTTGACCACAAAAATACGACATAGAACTTATTTTATTAAGTCTATTCAATGTAGATTTTACTAATTTATAATAATTCTAAATAAGCGCTTTTTTTTAGCTTTGATTTGTAATAAGTTACCTTTATTAAATATAAAATAATGTACAAATGAGATATAAAAAATATTTTTTTCTCTCTTTTTTAGCTTGCACTTCAGCTCTTTCTAAAGCACAAGAAACTATTTCTGATGTCATTAGAGACAGTTTGGTCTTAAATACAAAGGAAAAGCATACCGAACTCTTAGAAGCTTATATTAATTACAACAAAGCCAAAGGAGACTATCGCATTCAGATTGTTTCTGGCTCTTTAGCCACCGCCAATGAAACTTTGAAAAACCTAGATAAGTTATTTTCTAGCTGGCCCAACAGTATAGATTTTGAGTCTCCTAGCTTTAGACTTAGAATTGGCAATTTTAAAACACGCTTAGAAGCAGAACGCATGCTTATTGCTGTGAGAAAAAAATATAAAAATGCAGTATTATTGAAGCCTCAACACATTCAAAAGGACCAATAACTACCGCCACTTTGAAACATAAAAAAAGGAGCTCGAATAGAGCTCCTTTTTTTATGTACATCGGCCTTTAGGCCTCCTCTTATTTTAATTTCTTCTTCACTGCTACTTCTTGGAAAGCCTCCAGTATGTCTAACTCTTCAATGTCATTGTAGTTCTTAACTTGCAATCCACAATCGTAGCCTTTAGCAACCTCTTTGGCGTCATCTTTAAAGCGTTTTAATGAAGAAAGTGTTCCTGTATGAATAACTACCCCATCTCTAATAAGTCTAATATTAGAGTTTCTAAAGATTTTACCAGTAAGCACCATACAACCTGCAATAGTTCCCACCTTAGAAATTTTAAAAGTTTCTCTAATCTCTGCTGTTCCTGAAATTTCTTCTTTCATTTCTGGAGAAAGCATGCCCTCCATGGCATCTTTAAGCTCATTAATAGCGTCATAGATAATAGAATACATACGGATATCTATTTCTTCCTTATCTGCAATAGACCTGGCATTACCCATTGGTCTTACGTTAAATCCAATAATAATAGCATCAGAAGCAGAAGCCAACAATACGTCAGATTCCGTGATAGGTCCTACTCCTTTGTGAATAATATTTACCTGAATTTCATCTGTTGATAATTTCTGGAATGAATCTGTTAGCGCCTCTACTGAGCCATCTACGTCTCCTTTAAGAATCACATTAAGCTCTTTAAAGTCTCCAAGTGCAATACGCCTTCCTATCTCATCTAAAGTAATATGACGCTGAGTCCTTACAGACTGTTCACGCATTAACTGAGAGCGTTTGGTAGCTATTTGCTTGGCCTCACGTTCGTCCTCTAGAACATTAAATTTATCTCCTGCTTGTGGGGCTCCGTCCAAACCTAAAATAGATATGGGTGTAGAGGGCCCAGCTTCCAAAACAATTTGTCCTCTCTCATCTTGCATGGCCTTTATTTTACCACTGCAGGTTCCCGCTAATACATAGTCACCTATTTTAAGGGTTCCGGATTGAACCAATACGGTAGATACATACCCCCTACCTTTATCTAAAAAGGCTTCTACTACAGTCCCAGCGGCACGCTTATTTGGATTGGCTTTTAATTCTAATAACTCTGCTTCTAATAATACTTTTTCCAAAAGTTCTTTGACCCCTTGACCTGTCTTGGCAGAAATATCGTGAGATTGGATTTTTCCACCCCAATCTTCTACTAGTAGGTTCATCTGTGCCAGTCCATCTTTAATTTTTTCTGGATTAGCTGCTGGTCTATCAATCTTATTAATAGCAAAAACAATAGGGACTCCTGCAGCCTGGGCGTGGCTAATGGCTTCTTTGGTCTGCGGCATGATGTCGTCATCTGCTGCTACTACAATAATAGCGATATCTGTCACCTGAGCACCACGGGCACGCATGGCCGTAAAGGCCTCGTGACCTGGCGTGTCTAAGAAAGCCATCTTTTGACCGCTGTCTAAAGTAACTCCGTACGCGCCAATGTGTTGAGTAATTCCTCCGCTCTCGCCTGCAATTACATTTTCCTTACGGATATAATCTAAAAGTGATGTTTTACCGTGATCCACGTGACCCATTACCGTAACAATAGGAGCGCGTTCTAATAAATCTTCTGCTAAATCCGCTACCTCTACAATAGCCTCTTTAACATCTGCATTTACAAATTCTACCTGATACCCAAACTCTTCTGCAACTATAGATAGTGTCTCAGCGTCTAAACGTTGGTTCATAGTCACCATAATTCCAAGAGACATACAAGCAGAAATAATCTGAGTAGTGTTTACATCCATCATGGTAGCTACCTCATTAGCAGTAACAAACTCTGTTACTTTTAAGATTTTGCTTTCTAATTCTTGTTGTTCTAAATCTTTTTCTGTCTGCTCCCTATGACTGTCACGCTTGTCACGACGGTACTTAGCTCCTTTACCTTTTTTAGACTTCCCTTGTAATTTCTCTAGCGTCTCTCTTACCTGCTTTTGAACATCTTCTTCTGTAGGCTCTGCTTTTGGAGCAGAAGAAAAGCGAGGGCCTGCAGCAGCTGCTTTACCCCTTGGACCAGTTCCTCTCAATCTTGGAGCACTAGGCACCCCTGGCTTAGCCCCAGCAGCAGCAGGAGTGGCAGAGGGCGTTATAATTCTTTTACGACGTTTTTTATTGTCGTTGTCATTGTTAGAAGAAGCCACTGGCTTTTTCTTAGGCTTGTTAAATTGTGTGAGATCAATTTTATCTCCCATAATTTTTGGCCCAGATAATTTCTTGTATTGAGTAGTAAAGGTTCCTGTTGGCTGGTCTGTATCTTGAAGCTCCTCTTTTATAACTGGCGTTTCGCTGTCTGTTGCCGCTGCTTTTTCTGGAGCGGCCACTTCTTGGTCTTTTTCTAATTTTGTAGTGGGTATCACAGGCGCTTCAACAGCTGGTTCTGGTGTCTGCAATACTTTCTTAGGCGCTTCTTCCACAGGGGCTTGAGCTACTATTTTTAATCCTGGCGCTTTTGGCGCCGATGCTTTTATCACTTCTGGCTTCTGAACAGAAACTTCCTTTACAGGAATTTCTTTTTCTGGAGAAGATTTTTCTGGAGCTGCTTTTTCTGGAGGGGTCAATTCTGCCACAGGAACAACTGCTACTTTTGCAGCCACAGTCTCTTTTTTCTGATCTGCTTCCAAATCAATTTTTCCTACCATGGTTGGACCAGAGAGCGTTCCTTTGGCTTTTACCACCTCAGAAGTCCTAGCCTCACGAGCCAAACGCTTTTCTTCTTGCTCTTTTTCAACCTCAACCCTAATAGCTTCCTTTTCTTTTCTTTTCTCTTCACCCACTTCCTTAGAAGCAACTTTCTTAGTCATATCCGTTTGGAACTGATCTAAAAGGACTTGGTGCACCTCATCTGAAATTTTTGTAGTAGGCCTTGCATCAATAGCATGTCCTTTAGACGCTAGAAAATCTACCGCCCTCTCCAGTGAAATGTTTAATTCTCTTAGGACTTTATTAAGCCTAATGGTTGCATTCTCTGCCATAAAAAAAATTTGTGCTTGCTAGTAATTTCTGTGCTAATATAAATAATGCAAATAGGTTCTAAGAAAAATGTCTTAATTAATTTGCTTCTTTGCGCTGCTTAACCTTCTAATTCTTCTCTTAGAATTCTCATCACATCTAAAATAGTCTCCTCTTCCAAGTCTGTCCTCTTCACCAGGTCATCTACCTCATGCTCCATTACTGATCTGGCAGTATCTAGTCCTATTTTACCAAATTCTTCAATAATCCATGCTTCAATTTCATCTGAGAATTCCGTCAATTCTACATCTTCTTCAACTCCTTCTCTAAAGACATCTATTTCGTAGCCTGTTAACTGACCCGCCAAACGAATGTTATGCCCCCCACGTCCAATAGCCTTAGAAACCTCTTCTGGCTTAAGGTAAACCTGAGCTGTCATTTTTACATCGTCCAACTTAACAGAAGACACTCTTGCTGGGCTTAAAGCTCTTGTAACCAACAAGGTAGGATTGCTGGTCCAATTAATTACATCTATATTTTCATTGGCTAATTCTTTGACAATTCCATGAATTCTAGATCCTTTCATACCCACACAGGCACCTACTGGATCTATACGATCGTCATAAGAATCTACAGCTACCTTGGCTTTTTCGCCAGGAATACGCACCGCTTTTTTAATAGTGATTAGACCGTCAAAAACTTCTGGAATTTCTTGAAAAAATAATTGCTCTAAGAACAAAGGAGACGTTCTGCTCATAATAATTACAGGCTTGTTTCCTTTAAGCTCTACGCTTTCAATAATCCCTCTTACATTATCTCCTTTTCTAAAAAAATCTGCAGGAATTTGCTTCTCCTTTGGAAGTATAATTTCATTCCCTTCGTCATCTAGTAAGATAATAGCTTGGTGTCTAATGTGGTGAACCTCTGCTGTGTAAATTTCTCCTTCAAGATCCTTAAATTGCTTGTATATAGTGGTATTGTCGTGCTCGTGAATTTTAGCAATCAGATTCTGACGCAATGCTAAAATAGCCCTTCTTCCAAGATCAATTAGCTTTACCTCTTCAGATACATCTTCTCCTACCTCAAAGTCTGGCTCAATCTTTCTAGCTTCTGTAATAGAAATCTCCTCATTAGGATCCATTACATCAATATCTTCTACCACTATTCGGTTTCTCCAGATTTCTAAATCTCCTTTATCTGGATTTATGATAATATCAAAATTGTCATCAGAACCAAATTTTTTCTTGAGTGCACTCCTAAAAACCTCCTCTAAAATGGCCATTAGGGTAACTCTGTCAATAAATTTGTCATCTTTAAATTCCGAAAAAGATTCAATTAGCGCAATATTTTCCATCTTGCAGTCTATTAAAATTTAATGTTCACTTTTGCTTCTATAATGTCTGTATAAGCAATTACTTGCTCATTGGTCACGGTCACTTTTCCCTTGCCAATAGGCTTGGGAACTCTGGCTTTCCACTGCAATGTCACTGCCGTTTCACTAGCCTGAATTATATCTCCTTCTAAACGGTCATTGGCTGTTCTGACAGACAAATTGCGCCCTATATTTTTTAAGTACTGCCTTGGCATAGTAAGTGGAGCAGCTGCACCAGCAGAGGCAACCTCTAAACCAAAATCTACTTCTTCACGGTCTAGATTATGTTCAATAGCACGACTTATATTCATACAATCCTGCAAAGTCACTCCATGGTCACCGTCTAAGGTCACCATAATTTTATTGTCAGAAGAGATGCTGAAATCTATCAAAAAAAGTGATGAGTTCTCCTCTAGAGCTGTTTCTAATAAAGCAGTAACTTGTTGTTTAAACATAGATTATGGATAATAAAAGAGGGGACTTTTGGTCCCCTCTTACTCATTTTTCATTTAATTTGCCACAAATGTACAACATTTTAAGCGTAGTACAAGACAATAAAAAACCCGAAGGCAAAGCTTCGGGTTTTTGTTGTTGGTCTACTAGGACTCGAACCTAGAATGTCTGTACCAAAAACAGAAGTGTTGCCATTACACCATAGACCACTAACGTGTAAGAGGCTGCAAATTTAATACAAACTTTCACTTCTACAAATCTTTTTTGAATATTTCTCTTACTAAAGCTTTAACAATTTAAGACCGCATATGTATATTAATTAGTAATTTCGCTTTTGTTACTAAAAAAAATACGAATGTTTGCAAGAGATCTTGACCTTTGGGACCGCCGTTTAGGGTGGATATGCTTTTTTATAGCACTTATTACATACGCTTTAACAGTAGAACCTACCGGTAGTTTTTGGGACGCTGGAGAATATATTGCCACTTCTGCCAAGCTGCAAATAGGGCATCCACCTGGGGCACCATTGTTGCAAATGATTGGAGCATTCTTTGCTATGTTTGCACCAAATCCTGAACAAGTGGCCCGAATGGTGAACTACGTATCTGGTGTTTCTTCTGCATTTACCATTCTTTTTATGTTTTGGACCATCACAAATTTAGTGAGAAAGCTCATTGGTAAAACCGTTCAGTATAACAACGCCCAGTCCATTGCTATTCTTGGAAGTGGCCTAGTAGGTTCTTTGGCTTTTGCATATTCAGATAGTTTTTGGTTTAACGCAGTAGAGACTGAAGTATATGCCATGGCTAGTTTTATTATGGCATTGTTACTCTGGATGGGACTTAAATGGACAGATCAGTTAGAGGAAGATAGAGGAGATAAATGGTTGGTGGTGATCTCCTTTGTGGTGGGACTCACTTTTGGAATTCAATTTATGGGCTTTTTAGCCATACCTACTATTGGACTCCTTTACTACTTTAAAAAATATAAAACAACCACTGTTAAAAACTTTTTAGCTGCTAATATACTAGTAGTGGGCTTGTTAATGCTAGTTTATAAATTCTCACTTACCTATGTACTAAAAGTATTTGGATGGTCTGAGGTGTTTTTTGTAAATACATTTGGTTTGCCTTTTAATTCCGGCTCTATACTTATGGGTCTTGTTTTTATTGGTGTATTTTATTACGCCCTCAACTATACCAAATCTAAAAACTTGGTGGGTGCTAATACAGTTGTACTCTCTGTAATGTTTATGATTTTAGGGTTTTCTAGCTGGCTTATGCTCCCCATTCGTGCCAACGCTGGAGTGATCATTAATGAAAATGACCCTTCAGACGCTAGGTCTCTTTTGGCCTACTATAACAGAGAACAATACCCTGGGGTAGACAGCCCTGTTTACGGCGCCTATTATTCAAATTCTTTTAGCAGCGCCAGTATTGAAAAAGATGACAAGCCTAAATACGAGAAAAATTACAAAACAGGTAAGTACGTTATTGTAAACTATTTTGAAGGTGCGCTACAGGGATCAGACCCTAAACACATGGGACTTTTACCTAGAATGTGGAGTGAGCAGCATGCAGAAAACTATATGCGTTATTACGGGCCTTTAGAGTTTAGAATTAAAAACGAATACCTAGACAGTGAAGAACTAAAAACCACTGTTGGACAATTCAAAAATGGCTTGGCAAAAGGAGAAATAGATGAGGCGGCCTACATTTCTTTTCTCAGAGAATTTAGAGACTATATAGAAGTATTACCCCCTTCAATTATGGATAATCTACGCTATATGTTTGACTTTCAGTTTAACTATATGTACTGGCGTTATTTTATGTGGAATTTCACAGGAAAACAAGACGACATTCAAGGACGCTATGACAAACACGGAAATTGGCTAAGCGGGCTGTCATTTTTAGACAGCCCTAGGTTGGGTACTCAAGAAAATCTTCCTGCAGACATCTTAGATAACAAAGGAAGAAATACCTACTTTTTTCTCCCTTTACTCTTAGGAGTAATTGGAATTTTATTTCAGTTTAAAAAAGACAAAAAACAATTTTGGGCCCTGTTTGTGTTTTTTATGTTTACGGGACTAGCCATTCAATTTTATACCAACCCTTATATATTTCAGCCCAGAGAAAGAGATTATTCTTTAGTAGGCTCCTTTTATATATTTGCCCTTTGGATTGGAATAGGAGTTTACGGGCTCTATGAAGAGTTGGGTGCGCTTGTTAAAAAATCATGGGTGGCTCCTGTAGTAGTTGCGATATGCTTTTTAGCAGTGCCTGCACTTATGGGTTTTCAAAACTGGGATGACCATGATAGGTCCAATAAAAAAACAGCCCAAAGTAGTGCTAAAGCCTATTTAAATTCTACTCAAAAAAACGCCGGTGCTATTTTATTTACCATTGGAGACAATGACACCTTCCCCCTTTGGTACGCCCAAGAAATTGAGGGCTATAGAACAGACGTAAGGGTAGTAAACACAAGCCTTTTTGCCACGGACTGGTATATTGACCAAATGAAGAGAAAAGCCTATAGCAGTGATCCTATTCCGTCTCAACTCACGCATGACCTTTATCATTACGGCAATAGAGACGCTATTTATTTTCAAGAAGCCACAGAGAGCAGGTGGGACATAAAGGATTTTATTAATTGGGTAGGAAGTAATAAACCTCAGACTAAATTCAAACATTTACTTGGAACCCAAGGCGCAGACCTTAGCCAATATTCAGAGAGCAACTTAGACATTGTCTATTATCCTACTAATAAAATAAGAGTGCCCGTAAACAAGTCAAATGTGCTGGCCAGTGGCCTAGTCAAAGCTAAAGACAGTGCCCTTATTGTAGATTATATAGATATAGACCTTCCCCGCTCTGCCCTTCCAAAAAATAGGCTTCTGATGTTAGATATTTTGGCCAACAATGACTGGAAACGCCCTATTTACTTTTCTGGCGGAAGCTTTGATGCTGGTGAATACATGTGGATGAAAGATTACTTACAATTAGACGGATTGGTATACAAATTAGTTCCCATTAAAACCAAATACGAAAATGTTTTTGAAATGGGGCGAATAGACACAGACCTTATGACAGAAATTGTGAAGAGCTGGGAATGGGGTAATTCTGGAGATCCAGACCTGTATTTAGACCCTCAAACTAGGGTGCAGGGACTTTCTTTTAGAAGCAATATGGCTAGATTGGTAGAGACTCTTGTTGCAGAAAATAAACTGTCTTCTGCCAAAGAAATCATAGACCTCGCCATGAAAAATATCCCTGTAAAAGGTTTTGACTACTATAATTTTGTGGTTCCCTTTTTAGAAGGCTATTACGCTGTTGGAGATAAAGAAAAGGCTAGAAAAATCTATTATGAGCTCAAAACTATTTACCAGCAACACCTCTCCTATTATGCAGCCATGGACGTAGGGGAGCAATACAATGACATACAAAACATTATTGAAAATCTAGAAGGATACAGACGTATTTTAGATGTCTTAAAAGCGGGGGATCTGTCAGATTTGGGAGAAAGAGAAAGTGCAGAATTTGATTTGTATATGGCTAAATTCTCTCATTTTTATGAAGGCATGGAAGAGCGCGTTCAAAAAGATAATGCCAATCCAGATCTTCCAGCAGAAGGATTAGAAATAGTACCTCTGGAGAATTAAAGGATTTGTTTTGCAGCGCTTACTTAAAAATGAATTATAAATTTCGACATTAATATTAAGAAGTGTATTCGCCAATAATCCCCATTAAGGTATTGGCGTCTTGAGCCCCGCTCTGGCGCCATACCATTTCTCCATCCTTATAAATCATAAGGGTAGGAAGGGTAGTTACCCGGAGTGCTTGAGCAAGGTCTGGGTTCTTTTCAGCGTCTATCTTAATGACTTTTGCCTTGTCTCCAATAGCAGCCGCAACATCTCTGAGCACCTCATGCATAGAAATGGAAAGCTCGTCCCAATCTGCATAGAAGTCTATAAGCACTGGAACATTTAAATCTATTAATTCGCCAAATTTAGACATATCATAGCATTATAAGTAAAACCAAATGTAGTAAAAAAACCTAAAAAACAATTTATAGAGACTTTTTTAAGGTAATGACTGTGATTTCAGGCCAAATTCCTACTCTACCTGGGTAGCCTAAGAAGCCAAAGCCTCTATTCACATTTATATACTGACCGGCAGATTCATAAATTCCGGCCCAGTATTTATAACGCCAAGCTATAGGGCTCCACTTTATCCAACCAGGAATTTCAATGCCAAACTGCATACCATGGGTGTGGCCGCTGAGGGTGAGGTGAAAATGCAGGGGATGATCTACCACCTCGTACTCCCAGTGAGAAGGGTCATGAGATAGTAAAATTTTAAAATCTTCATCTAAAACTTGAGACACTGCCTTATTGAGGTCTCCAGCTTTCTTAAAACCTCCTTTTCCCCAATTCTCCACTCCCACTAAGGCTATTTTTTGGCCATCTTTCTCCAAATATCTGTGCTCATTTAATAGCAAGTCAAAACCCATTTCTTTTTGAATGATCTTTAACCTATCTAAATTAGCCTCTTTGGCTGCTTCAGACTCCCAAGACGTATAGTCTCCGTAGTCATGATTTCCCAAGATAGAAAACTTGCCATCTACAGCCTTTAAGCTACCAAAGAGATCTTTCCATGGTTCCATCTCACTGGCTTTATTGTTTACTAAATCTCCAGTAAAAAGAAGTACATCTGACCCTTGTTGGTTAATAAGGTCTATTCCGTAAGAAATTTTTTTAGCATTGTCAAAACTGCCTGAATGGATATCAGATATCTGGGTTATTTTGTAGCCGTCAAAAGCGGCAGGTAAATCTTTATAAGCCAACTCATATGAAAGCACCCTGTAACGGTATTTGCCTCTAAACATGCCGTACAACAAAGCTCCAAAAGGAATGGCTGCAAGCCCCAATGCCAGCGTGCTAATAAACTTTCTTCTAGAGGGTAAAACAGCGGGATTCTCCCAATTTAACAGCTTCATAATCCCAGCCCAAAGCAATCTAAACACATCTTCAAACAACAAGAAAAAAACTACCCCAATACTAAACAATAACCAGCTACCCATAAACCCCATAGAATAGGATTTATAGGGAGTTAATGTTTTAGAATCTTCTGGAGTGAGTGTGAATTGAAAAATAAAAAAACCCAAAATAAAAATAGCAGAAACCAAATACAAATTTGCGAAAAGTGGATTTCGAAAAGAAGTTTTAAAGGCCTGAAAACAGTACCAGGCAAAACCTAGGTATAGGGCAGTGAAAATAATCCAGCGCATTGACATTTTTTTTTACAAATATAAGATAAGTAAATACAGTATAAAGGCTCCTATATAAGAGATTAATTATAAGGCAGCTTGTCTTACGAATTTAACCCTTTGCAATCTCTAATAAGTCTTCAATAGTCTTTTGTTGCGTGGTAAACCTATGGGTGTCTGAGAGTAAAGCTACACTTGAAAAAGAAACAGGAGGGGTTGTTTTTAAAATGGGAATTGCAGCCACCCCAGACAAATGAACTGCCTTAAAGCCTGCCTCTTTAAAAACACCCACATTCTGAACATTTACACCGCTGCCTGGCATAAGGGTTATTCCAGTATTTAAAGCCATTAATTCCTTTAGAAGCGCTAGCCCATCTATAGCTTTAGGAACGCCCCCAGAAGATAGTAGGGTATGCACACCCATAGAGGCTAATTTTTCAATAGTTGCTAAGGGGTTTTGGATCCAATCAAAGGCCCTGTGAAAAGTGAAGGAATCTTTTGTAGCAGCACACACCAATTCCTTCGTCCGTACTTCGTCCAATTCATTTTGTGCAGTGAGCACACCGCTCACCACACCTTCAAAACCCAAAGTCTTACAGTGCTCTATGTCTTTAAGAAGGCTACTAAACTCAGACGCGCTATAAGTAAAATCTCCTTCTCTGGGTCTAATAAGCACCCTAGTAGGCGTGTGAATAAGTGCCATGTATTCTTCCAAAACACCCCACGAAGGAGTAAGCCCCCCCAGCGCAAGTCCTGTACAAAATTCAATCCTTTGAGCACCAGCTGCTTGGGCTGCCTCCGCAGATGCTATGGAATTACAGCAAACTTCTACTATCATATTCACAAATATAAGGGAAAGGTTTCCATTTAAATCTGTATTTTTATCAATCTAATACACACCCATGAGATACTTCTTTATCATACTAGGTTGCGCAGCCTTTATAGGTCTTATTAAATATTGGATCCCCATGGTAGACGCAATTATTGCTGGTATTGAAAAAGTAGGACGGGCCCTTTTTAAGAAAAAAAAATAAACCAACCACCTCATTCACCCAACAAATGCAAAGAAGAAAATTCATTCAAAAAGCTGGGCTTAGTGTCACCGCCCTAGCTGCTGTGCCTTTATTGGCACAAGAAATAAAAACTACCCCCCAAAACACCCACAAGCCATTCTATTTAACCGCTAAAAACGCAATAGCTCCTCTGACTATTTGCACTTGGAATTTTCACAATGCAACTTCCAAATCTTGGGAAATACTAAAAGCCGGAGGTAGCGCCTTAGACGCCGTAGAGCAAGGGGTTATGATAGAAGAATCTGATCTGAGTAACCAAACTGTAGGAAAAGGAGGCCGTCCAGATAGAGATGGCCATGTCACCTTAGATGCCTGTATCATGGACCCAAAAGGGAATTGCGGCGCGGTTATTTATCTAAAAAATATTGCCCACCCCATTCAAGTGGCCAGAAAGGTCATGGAAGAAACCCCACATGTCATGCTAGCAGGAGAGGGCGCAGAGCAATTTGCCTATGAAATGGGTTTTAAAAAAGACATTCTACTCACCCCGCAATCAAAATCAGAATGGGAAGCTTGGAAGGTCACTTCAAAATACAGCCCTATCATAAATATAGAAAATCACGACACCATTGGCATGCTAGCCATAGATAAAAATGGAGATATCTCTGGTGCCTGCACCACCTCTGGAATGGCCTATAAAATGGCTGGCCGTGTGGGAGACTCACCACTCATTGGCGCAGGCTTGTTTGTAGACAATGAAATTGGAGCAGCCACAGCTACAGGAGTAGGAGAAGAAGTGGTGAAAACTGTGGGGAGTTTTCTAATTGTAGAACTCATGCGCCAAGGAATGAGCCCACAAGAGGCCTGTGAAGAAGCCGTTATGCGCATAGTTAAAAAGAACCCCTCTTACTCAGATTTTCAAGTAGGCTTTATTGCCTTAAACAAAAAAGGAGATACAGGTGCCTATTGTATTCAACCAGGCTTTTCCTATAGTTATTATGCCAGCAGCGGCCAAGAAAATAGACCAGCTACCTCTTATATTTAAATCTTACTACCTATTACAATGTCCAAAAAAAGACTCTTCCTCTTAGACGCCTATGCCCTTATTTTTAGAGGCTATTACGCACTTATAAAAAACCCAAGAATTAATTCTAAAGGGGAGGACACCTCTGCCATTATGGGATTTATGAATTCTCTATTCGATGTGATTAAGAGAGAGAAACCAGACCATTTAGCGGTTTGTTTTGACAAAGGGGGCAGCAAAGAGCGCACAGAATTATTTCCAGAATACAAGGCCAACAGATTAGAAACACCAGACGCTATAAAACTGGCTGTCCCCTATATTCAAGAGATTTTAAAGGCCATGCACATTCCTGTAGTAGTCCTAGAAGGCCTAGAGGCCGATGACATTATTGGCACATTAGCCAAGCAGGCAGAAAAAGAGGACTACCAGGTTTTTATGGTCACTCCAGACAAGGATTTTGGGCAATTGGTGTCTGAAAACATTTTTATGTACCGCCCAGCCAGAATGGGTAATGGCGTTGAAATCTGGGGCATTCCTGAAATTCAAAAACGTTTTGGAGTAGAAAGACCGGAACAAGTCATAGACTATTTAGGCATGATGGGTGACGCCAGTGATAATATTCCAGGCCTACCAGGGGTAGGAGAAAAAACTGCTAAAAAGTTTTTAGAAGAGTTTGGAAGTATGGAAAATCTATTAGCCAACACTGACAAGCTCAAGGGAAAAATGAAAGAGAAGGTAGCAGAAAATGCAGCCCTTGGAATGCTCTCCAAGCAATTGGCTACCATTAATATTCACTGTGATGTAACCTTTAACGCAGCCGCCTATGAACTCTCATCTCCAGACAGTGAAAAGGTACAAGCCATATTTGAAACCTTAGAATTTAGAAGGCTTACAGAACAGTTTCTAAAAATCTTTTTCAGCCCTATAAAAGTAGAAGGCCAAACTTTTACTAAAACTCAGGCTGGAGAAGCTCTGAAAAATAGGACACCAATAGAAATGCCCAGCGCTGGAAGTGGTCAATTTGGTCTTTTTGACTTAGACGCCTCTGGCGCAGAAGGTGGTACTATTTTTACTAGCAGAAAAGATATTTCTAGCTTGTCTCATCATTATCAATTGGTGATGCCAGGTCTTGGAATGAAGCTTTTTTTAGACAAGCTCTCCAAACAAACGCAGGTCTGCTTTGACACAGAAACCACCAGCTTAAACCCTTTAGAAGCGCAACTGGTTGGAATAGCCTTTAGCTGGGAAGCGCATAAAGGCTTTTATATATCTATTCCAGAAAACAGGACTGAAGCGCTAGGAATCCTAAAAGAATTAAAACCATTTTTTGAGTCTGAGACCATAGAAAAAATTGGTCAAAATTTAAAATATGATATCAAAGTATTGCACCAATATCAAATGGCGGTAAAAGGTTCGTGTTTTGATACCATGCTGGCCCATTACCTCATAAATCCTGACATGCGCCACAATATGGAAGTGCTCTCGGAGACTTATCTAAACTACACTCCCATTCCCATTGAGCAGCTCATTGGCAAAAAAGGGAAAAATCAGATAAGTATGAGAGCGGTATCATTAGAGCAGCAAACGCAATACGCGGCAGAAGACGCAGACATCACCTTCCAACTAGCCCAGCTCTTTAGGCCAGAATTAGAAGCTGCAGGGAACGAATCTCTTTTTCAAGACATAGAAGTGCCTTTATTAAAAGTGTTAGCGTCTATGGAATTACAAGGCATACGCTTAGATGTTCCCTTTCTAAAAAGCCTATCCAAAGATTTAGATAGCGATATTTTAGTCCTTGAAAAAAGTATTTATGAGGCCGCGGGAGAAACTTTTAATATTGCTTCTCCCAAGCAGTTAGGGGACGTTTTATTTGAGAAACTTAAATTAATAGAAAAACCAAAGAAAACAAAGACAGGCCAATTTTCTACCGCGGAAGAGGTGCTCTCTTATTTGGCTAAAGACCACCCCATTATTAAGGATGTATTAGAGTACAGGGGGCTGGCAAAACTAAAGAGTACTTATGTAGACGCATTGCCCTTGCAAGTGTCTGAAGTGACAGGAAGGGTGCACACAGACTATATGCAAACGGTAGCAGCCACAGGAAGGCTCAGCAGCAATAACCCCAACCTTCAAAACATTCCTATTAGAACTGAAAGAGGCAGGCAAATTAGAAAAGCCTTTATACCCAGAGACTCAGACCACCTATTACTTGCAGCAGATTACTCTCAAATAGAACTCAGAATTATTGCGGCCCTAAGCGAAGAAGACAATATGTTAGCCGCCTTTAGGCAAGGTGCAGACATTCATGCAGCCACAGCCTCAAAGGTATTTGGAGTGCCTTTAGATGCCGTAACTAGAGAACAGAGAAGTCATGCAAAAACCGTGAATTTTGGAATTATATACGGAGTCTCTGCCTTTGGACTTAGCAACCAAACAGACCTGAGCCGCTCAGAGGCCAAAGCCCTTATAGACACTTATTACGAAAGCTACCCTAAGCTAAAAGCCTATATGAACCACCAGGTTAGCTTTGCTAGAGAAAACGGCTATGTAGAAACGGTTATGGGCCGTAGGAGGTACCTAAAAGATATTAATGCTAACAATGCCATAGTAAGGGGCGCTGCAGAGAGAAATGCCGTAAACGCACCCATACAAGGAAGTGCCGCAGACATTATTAAATTGGCTATGATTGATATTCAAAAACGTTTAGAAACACAGGGGTTCCAAACGAAAATGCTTTTACAAGTACACGATGAACTAGTCTTTGATGTCTACAAGCCTGAACTTGAACAAATAAGAGAATTGGTGACTACAGCCATGGAGAGTGCCTACAGCTTAAGCGTCCCTTTATCTGTAGAAATTGGTACGGGAGAAAACTGGCTACAAGCGCATTAATTATCTAGCAAACCTATAGGTGGCCTTAATTAAAAAGGTGTTGTCTAATTTTTGTCTCAATATTTGATCTTTAAGACTGTAGCCCAACCTATCTATTGGGTCTGCATTCCCTGTAGCGCCCTGAGACCAGACTAAGAACAACTCAGAGCCTGGAATATACTCCCACCTCAAAACTAAATTAGAGCGAAACTGTACAAAAGAAAAGTCAGGATCTCCAAAAGAATAATCTGTTTGTCCGTCTAAATCCTGGTCAATTAAATAGTCCCCAGAGACTCTTTTAATTTGGTCTGATGTAAACAAACGCACCCTATCGGCCAATTTTTTGGCCCCAGCGTCTGTCACATAATTAAAATCACTGTAAACCCCTCTAGCAATAAAAGGCTGGCCGTAATACTGAATGGTCAAATTTGGATTTAAAGTATAATTGAAACGCATAGAGGCTACAAAAGAAGTCTGGTCTATGGCCGCCGTAATATAATAAGGGATACTCTGCGCATACTTCTGAGTAACGTATTGGGTCCTAGCTGGATTTACCTCATACTCAAGCTCCAATGACATGCTGAGCGCGTCTAAAGGCTGGTACCTTAGACTGAACTGATACTTATCCAAAGAAAAATTGTTCTCTTTGGCCTGGCTTTTTACATAACCTCCTCTAACACTGAGCTTTTTTCTATCATCTGTTTCTAAAAATAAAAACATAAAATTTTCTTCAGAAAAACGCCACCTTGGACCACCTCTTAAATAAGCATTGATATAAATAAGAGGTTTGTGAGTCATTCCCATATCAAAATTCCAGTTATTAGTGAAATTAACCTCACTCCTAAAATCGTATTGCATGCGGTTCATATTTCCTTGAAAGTCATAAGTGCTATTTTGACTAAAGCGCAAACCAGCACTCCTATACCAGCTGCTTGGCTTTAGAAATTGTCCATTTAGATTTACAAATTGTCTTATAAGGTCTGTTTCCCTTAAAAAACCAACATCGTTAAGCTCTAGTTCAGGAGACCGCCAATTCCCCCCCATGCTGTATTGCCAAATACCGGCACCCTTACCGTATACTAATTTCCCTCCAGTCCCGCTTAAAGAGGTTCTAGTTGGATCTACTGACACATGGCTGGCGTCTGAGCGCTGGAATAAACGGGTAATACTTTGCTGGGTGGCTGTAATGGCCCGAGAATCCCCAATTACCCTACTTCCAATGACATTGCCTTCAATATAATAAGTCCTGTCTTGCCATTGGTGTATAAAATCTATTCCTGCTGTATATGCGGCTTTGTGCAATAAAATAGAGTTAGCATCTATTTTTCTGTTGGTAGCAGTAAAGATTCCTCCCACATAAGACATTCTCTCATTAAAATCCTTTTGTGCACGCCCCACTACATAGTTTGTCATGGGTTCTACAAGGGTTTCTGTTAGATTACCGTTTTGATTTATCTGTGCGTTCATGCCATTAGTTACCGTTTCTAAAAGCCCCAGAGACCAACCGTTTTTGGTCTTTCCAGAAAACTTAGCAGCGCCCAAAATAGTGGTGTTGTTTGGCTTATCTACATAGGCGCCCTGCGGCGCCAATACTCCTAATTGTGGACTTCTACCAATCCTTCTGGAATAAAAAAGATTGTCATTTCCATTGGCAAATTCAAAGTCAAAAATATTTTTGTTTTCTATAAAAAATGGTCGTTGCTCCTTAAAAAATATCTGAAAACCGTCTAGTGCAATAGCGCCAGGATCTGCCTCTACCTGTCCAAAATCTGGGTTCACTGTGAGGTCTAAAGTGAGGTCATTGGTAATGCCAATTTTAGCGTCTAAACCTACATTTAATTTTGCGTCATTACCATCTCTATAAGGGTTGCCTGGCTGCTTTTTATAAGTGTCATATTGAGTCACGGTAAAGGGCTGTATTTCTAACTGTCTTTGTGGAGCAATATCTATGAGGCCTCTTAAAGTACCAAATTCACTGACCATTCCGGCAGCATTCTGAGGAATTCTATCCCAAGCAGAACGTTGTTGTTCTCTAAATAACAACCTAGAGAGCTCTAGACCCCAAAACTGTTCTTTGGCGTTTCCAAATTTTAATTGGCTAAAGGGAATTTTCATTTCTGCAGTCCAACCCAAGTCATCAATCTGGGTGGCTACATACCAAATAGGATTCCAGCTGTCATCCCAATTTTTTCCGTTTTCAGAAACAAACTCATCCCCTTTTACGCCTGCTGCTGTCACTGAAAAAGCAAAAGCAGTTCTCTTGTCTAAGTAACTATCCAGTATAAAAGCAATTCTATCCCCCTGAAAGCCGTCTCTTCTAGAAAGCCTTTTTTCTATTTTTTTGGGTTCCGTATCAAAACAGCGAACAGCTACATACAAATAAGAATCATCATAGGTAATTTTAAATTGTGTTTCTTGACTGGGAGGTGTATTCTCATCTGGCTCTTGTTCAATAAAATCTCCAGCCCAAGGAACTATATTCCACAAAGCCTCTATAATTTTACCGTCTATGTCTGGTTTTAAGGAGCCCTCTAACCTTTGGGTAGTGTAAGTTTTTTGGTCGTACTTTGGATTGTACTTTGTGCTAGGTGTCTGCTGCGCAACAGCCTTTGATATAAACAATAAAAAAAGTAGCGTATAAAAAGTGCGTAGCATAAAGAGTATTAGTAAAAAGCTGTAAATTTAGGGTCCTTATACAGAATATAGGCACAATCTAATTCTTTTAACAAATGATTAAGAAAATTGAAAGTGAAAAAAAATGGAACTTTAGAAAAATAAACAAAAAACAGCATTTGGAATTCAACTAATTAGTTGTACATTTGCAGCCCGATTATCGGGATTATAGTGTTTAATAAATAAAAATATTAGTGTGGACACATTAAGTTACAAGACTGTCTCAGCCAACAAAGCAACAGTTAAAAAACAGTGGGTACTGGTAGATGCAGAAGGACAAACTTTAGGACGTTTGGCTTCTAAAATAGCTATTATGCTTAGAGGTAAAAACAAGCCTAATTTCACTCCTCACGTAGATTGTGGAGATAACGTAATAGTCATAAATGCAGAGAAAGTTACCATGACTGGTAATAAAATGCAGACTAAAACTTACATTAGACACACGGGCTACCCAGGTGGTCAGCGGTCAATGACAGCTTCTGAGTTGTTATCTAAGAAGCCAATTGGACTAGTTGAAAAAGCTGTAAAAGGGATGTTACCTAAAAATAAGTTAGGAGCAGAACTTTATAGAAACCTTAAGGTATATGAAGGTGCTGTGCACAATCAAGAGGCTCAAAAACCAGTAGCAATAAACTTAGAATCATTTAAGTAATGGAAGTAATTCACAAAATAGGAAGAAGAAAAACAGCAGTTGCTCGTATATACCTTACAGAAGGAAGCGGTAAAGTGACTATTAATAAGAGAGATCTTGAAAACTACTTTCCAACAGCTACCCTGCAGTACAAAGTAAACCAGCCTTTCTCTTTGACGGGAACTGAAGACACTTATGACGTAAAGGTTAATGTATTTGGAGGTGGTATCACTGGCCAAGCAGAAGCAATACGCTTAGCAATCTCTAGAGCTTTGTGTGAAATAGATGCTGAAAACAGAATTACCTTAAAGCCAGAAGGATTATTGACAAGAGATCCAAGAATGGTTGAGCGTAAGAAATTTGGACAGAAAAAAGCACGTAAGAAATTCCAATTCTCTAAACGTTAATTATTTTAAAAATATTAGGGCCTTATTTTTAAGGCCTTTATACGTTCTTAAAAGCATCCTCCCATTCCTGGGAGGTTTTTATATTAACAGGTTGTTATCTGGAAAAACCAGAAACTAGTTTAGCATCTAAATGCGGCTTAGGCTTCATTGCTAATCAAACAGAAAGTAAACTAAGTAAAAAAATGGCAAACAAAATTGAAGTAAAAGACCTCTTAGAGGCTGGGGTGCATTTTGGTCACCTTACAAGAAAATGGAATCCAAACATGGCTCCTTACATTTACATGGAGCGCAATGGTATTCACGTAATTAACCTTTACAAAACTGCTGCTAAGTTAGAAGAAGCTAATGAGGCTTTAAAGAAAATTGCTGCCTCTGGTAGAAAAATTCTTTTTGTAGCTACTAAGAAACAAGCAAAAGACATTGTAGCTGAAAAAGCAGCTAAAGTTAACATGCCCTACATCACTGAAAGATGGCCAGGAGGTATGTTAACCAACTTTATTACCATAAGAAAAGCTGTTAAGAAAATGGCTACTATTGACCGTATGAAAAAAGACGGTACTTTTAACACCCTTTCTAAAAAAGAACGTTTACAAGTAGAACGTCTGAGAGCTAAATTAGAGAAGAACTTAGGTTCTATTACTGATATGACTCGTTTACCAGGCGCTTTATTTATAGTAGACACTATGAGAGAGCATATTGCAGTCAAAGAGGCTTTAAAGCTAAACATTCCAATCTTTGCTATGGTAGATACCAATTCAGATCCAAAGCTAATTGACTTTGTTATCCCTTCTAATGACGATGCTTCTAAATCTATCGAGGCTATTTTAGCACATGTTACAGATGCTGTTGCAGAGGGATTGTCTGAAAGAAAGTCTGAAAAAACTGCAGAAAATGAAGGTGACTCTGAAACAGAGAATCCAAAAAGAGAAGCAGCACCAAAATCAGAGAAGGTGGCAGCTGCTCCAGTAGCAGAAACGCCAACAGTAGAAGCTCCAGCAGTAGAAACGCCAACAGTAGAAGCTCCAGCAGTAGAAATAGTATCTGAAGATTTAAACAACAAGACTGTTGTTGAATTAAAAGAAATGGCTGTCGCTAAGGGTATTGAAGGATTATCTTCTATGAAAAAAGCAGATTTAATAGCTGCATTAAGTTAATTAAAGTAAAATAAAATAGCATGGCAAATATTACTGCTGCAGAAGTAAATAAATTAAGACAAACTACCGGAGCTGGTATGATGGACTGTAAAAAAGCCTTAGTAGAAGCGGAAGGAGATTTTGAAAAGTCTATTGAAATATTACGTAAAAAAGGTCAGAAAGTAGCTGCCAACAGAGCAGACAGAGACTCTAGTGAAGGTGCTGCCATAGCAGTTTTAAACGGAGACAACACTTCTGGTGTGGCTATTTCCTTAAACTGTGAAACAGATTTCGTTGCTAAAAATGATTCTTTTATAGCCTTAGCTACTGAATTAGCCTCATTAGCCTTAAATTTTGATAACAAAGAAGCTTTCTTAGCATCAGATTTTAAAGGAATGACTGTTCAAGATAAATTAACTGAACAGACTGGTGTCATTGGCGAAAAAATTGAAGTAGGTGGTTTTGAAAAACTAAACGCTGCATTTGTAGGAAGCTACATTCACGCTGGCAATAAAATTGCTACCCTTGTAGGATTGTCTGCTGCCCCAGCTGGTGCAGATGTAATTGCTAAGGATGTAGCCATGCAAGCAGCTGCCATGAACCCCGTAGCCCTTAATGAAGCAGGTGTAGACCAATCTGTTATTGACAAAGAAATTGAGATTGCAAAAGATCAATTGCGTCAAGAAGGAAAACCAGAAGCCATGTTAGAAAATATTGCCAAAGGAAAAATAGTTAGATTCATGAAAGACAATACTTTAGTTAATCAGGAATTCATTAAAGATTCTAAAATGAGTGTAGCTGAGTATGTGAAAACGGCAGATGCTGCTTTAGAAGTAGTTTCTTTTGCACGCGTTGCATTGGGGTAATCACTCCTGATTATGTTCTTAAAAACCCGCGTTCAATGAACGCGGGTTTTTTTTTGAATCTAGACAGTCACATAGGCGCTATGGCTAAATAAATTTGATTATTTTTGTGGAAAGCAATACCCAGGAAAATGCCATATAAAAGAATATTACTCAAATTAAGTGGAGAAGCCCTTATGGGTGAAAAACAATACGGAATAGATCCAAAGCGTATTGCAGACTATGCAGATGAAATTAAAACCGTTGTAGACAAGGGAGTTGAAGTAGCTATAGTAATTGGGGGTGGTAATATATTTAGAGGCGTTGCAGGGGCTAGTAATGGAATGGACCGGGTACAGGCAGATCACATGGGTATGCTAGCCACGGTAATAAACGGACTAGCGCTACAAAGTGCCTTAGAAGAAAAATCCATTCAAACACGTCTTCAATCCGCCATTGAAATTAATGAAGTAGCAGAGCCATTTATACGAAGACGTGCCATGAGACACTTAGAAAAAGGCAGGGTGGTCATTTTTGGAGGAGGTACAGGAAACCCATATTTTACTACAGATTCTGCAGCTGTATTAAGAGCTATTGAAATTGAAGCAGATGTAATTATTAAAGGCACTAGGGTAGACGGTATTTACAGCTCAGACCCTGAAATAGATAAAAATGCCACTAAATTTGAAAAAATATCCTTTAATGAGGTACTCGCTAAAGGACTAAAAGTAATGGACACTACCGCCTTTACCTTGAGCCAAGAGAATAAATTGCCCATCATTGTTTTTGATATGAATAAAAAAGGCAATCTATTAAAAATTGTTTCAGGTGAAGCTATTGGAACTGTTGTAAACTTATAAATTATAGATCTTTAAAAAGATGAATGAAGAAGTAGATTTTATACTAGACAGCGCTAAAGAAAACATGAATAAGGCCATGGCGCACTTAGAAAAAGCATTTGCTAAAATTAGAGCAGGAAAAGCAAGCCCTATCATGCTGTCTTCCGTCATGGTAGATTATTACGGATCACCTACCCCGCTTTCTCAAGTTGCTAACGTGAACACTACAGATGCAAGAACAATTTCTGTTCAGCCCTGGGAGAAGAAAATGCTACATGAAATTGAAAAGGCAATAACAAACGCAAACTTAGGGTTTAATCCAATGAACAATGGAGACCTCATTATTATTAATGTGCCACCACTTACAGAGGAGAGAAGAAGAGACTTAGCAAAACAAGCCAAAGCAGAGGCAGAAGACGCTAAAATTGGAGTCCGAAACTCAAGACAAGAAGCTAATAAAGATATAAAAGCAATAGAATTACCAGAAGATACTGCTAAAGATGCAGAAGCCTCTATTCAGGAACTCACCAATCTATACAGTAAAAAAATAGAGGAGTTGCTAGCTGTAAAAGAAATAGAAATCATGAAGGTATAAGCCTTTTTAAAAAAACCTCATGGCAGCAAATAGCACCCAAAATTTTTGGGCCATCACAGCGAGAATCATTCTAAGAAATAGAATTTTAATTCTTTTTGCTGTTTTTCTCTTTACCGTTTTCATGTCTATGCAATGGAAAAACATGCGTTTTTCCAACACAGAAGCAAATCTACTTCCAGACCACCATCCGGTAAATATTGCATATCAGAAATTTGTTTCTCAATTTGGTGAAGAAGGAAATATCATTGCTATTGCGGTTAAAGACAGTGCCCTATTTAAATTAGAAAATTTTAGGCGTTGGAATAAACTAAGCAAACAATTTGCCGCATTTCCAGAAGTCTCCTCTGTGCTGTCTACAGACAATCTAAAGCTATTAGAAAAATCTAATACAGAAGACAAGTTTGTCATGGCCCCCTTTAAAGGGAGTGGTGCTTTAAACCAGCAAACTTTAGACAAAGCATTGCTAAGCCTTTACAACAATCAGCCTTTTTATGACCAGCTCCTTTTTAACAAAGAAACCGGAACTTTAAGAATGCTGGTTTATATGGACAAAGAGCTCCTAAATACCTCTGTAAGAAAAGACTTTGTTCTAAAAGACCTCAGAAAACTCATAGATGATTTTGAGAGAGATACCGGATTAACAGCCCATGTTTCTGGAATGCCTTACATCAGAACCATGAATGCCCAAAGTATTATTGACGAGATAGGCATTTTTATTTTAGGCGCGTTGGGGGTCACCTCCCTTATTTTCTTTTTCTTTTTTAGAAGTCTTAGGGCCACCCTTATTTCAATGTTGGTCGTTATTATTGGGGTTATGTGGTCTTTTGGTGTATTGGGCCTACTAGAGTATGAAATCACGGTCCTTACCGCACTCATCCCACCACTAATTATTGTGATAGGAATTCCCAATTGTATATTCCTCATTAATAAATACCAACAAGAGGTTCAAAAACACGGCAACAAAGCTTTGTCTTTAAAGAGGGTGATATCAAAAATTGGGAATGCCACCCTAATGACTAATATTACAACTGCCTCTGGATTTGCTACTTTTATTATTACAGAAAGCACCTTGCTTAAAGAGTTCGGAATTGTAGCCTCTATTAATATTATAGGAATCTTTATTTTATCATTACTCATCATTCCTATTAGCTACTCCTTTATGCCCCTGCCAAAGGACAAACACCTTAGGCATTTAAACAAAAAATGGATAGACCGTTTTGTTGGGAGTATGGAGCGTATTGTTAGGGAACAAAGAATAGCAGTGTATATAGTCTCTGTGCTCTTATTAGCCACAAGTATTATTGGTATTTACCAGATAAAAACATCTGGAAGCCCCATAGAAGATATGCCTAAGGACAAGCCTTTTTTTAAAGACATTCGCTTCTTTGAACAGGAATTTAATGCCATTATGCCTATTGAAATAATCATAGATACAAAAAGACCTAATGGCGTTTTAAAACCTTCCAACTTAAAACAGATGGAAGCCCTAAGCCAATATATAGAAGAAACACCAGAGCTATCAAAGCCTATTTCTGTTGTAAACTTAGTGAAGTATTCTAAACAAGCTTACTACAACAACATTCCTAAATATTACCAACTCCCAACCAACCAAGAAAGGGGGTTTATTTTGTCTACCGCTCAAAACTCAGGAAGCGATGAAAGTCTCTTAAAAAACTTCACAGACAGCACAGGACAAATAGCCAGAATGTCTACAGCCATTAAAGATGTGAAAACAGACCAAATGGAAGCGGTAGAGGCCAATCTTTTAGAGCAGGTTCAAAAACTGTTCCCCGCAGACCGATATGAGGTAGTGGTAACTGGAAAAGCATTGCTGTTTTTAAAAGGCACCAAATACCTGATTAAAAACCTAATCATGTCATTGGCTTTGGCTATCTTTTTAATAGCCCTATTTATGGCCTATTTGTTTAGGTCTTTTAGAATGATTGTCATTTCACTCATTCCAAACCTACTCCCTCTGCTTGTGACTGCCGGGATGATGGGTTTTATAGGGGTACCCATAAAGCCATCTACTATTTTAGTATTCAGCATTGCTTTTGGAATTTCTGTAGATGATACTATTCATTTTTTAGCCAAATACAGGCAGGAACTCATTGCTAATAATTGGCGCATAAAGCCTTCCGTATATGCAGCCTTAAAAGAAACAGGAGTTAGTATGTTTTACACCTCTATTGTTCTATTTTTTGGTTTTTCAGTATTTACAGTATCCAGTTTTGGAGGAACTATTGCGTTAGGAGGTCTGGTGTCTGCTACCCTTTTATTTGCCATGCTTTCTAATTTAATACTACTGCCATCTCTGTTATTATCCTTAGAAAAAAGCATAGCAAACAAACAAACTTTAAAGAAACCACAAATAGATATTTTACCAAAAGAAAGTGAAGCTTAACTGTTTAAACTATCTTTAATTTTTAATTGTATTGGAATAAAAAGCATGATAACACCCAGAATAAAAACCGTTTTAAAAGACACAGCTCCGCTCACTACTTTAAGTGTTCAAGGTTGGGTAAGAAGTTTTAGAAGTAACCGTTTTATAGCTTTAAACGACGGTTCTTGCATAGATAATATTCAGTGCGTAATTGATTTTGAATCTTTTGATGAAAATTTATTAAAAAAAATTAGCACCGGTGCTGCCTTAAAAATTACAGGATTGTTACAAGAAAGCCAAGGAAAAGGCCAGCGTGTAGAAATTCAAGCCACAGAGGTAGTAGTTCTAGGAGTTTCAGACCCTGAAACATTCCCCATACAACCTAAAAAACACTCCTTAGAATTTTTAAGACAAAATGCGCACTTAAGAGTGCGTACTAATACTTTTAGTGCTATTATGAGGGTCAGGTCTGCCCTTTCTTTTGGGGTACACCAATACTTTAGAAGTCAGGACTTTAATTATGTACACACACCTATCATAACAGGGTCAGATGCTGAGGGTGCAGGAGAAATGTTTAGAGTATCTACCTTAAACCCTAAATCACCTCCTTTGACAGAGGCTGGAGAAATTAATTATAAAGAGGACTTTTTTGGAAAAGAGACCAACTTAACAGTTTCTGGACAATTAGAGGCAGAAACATTTGCTATGGCGCTAGGTAAAGTCTACACCTTTGGGCCAACCTTTAGAGCAGAAAACTCTAATACGTCAAGGCACTTGGCAGAATTTTGGATGATAGAGCCGGAGATGGCTTTCTATGACTTAGACGCCAATATGGATTTGGCGGAAGATTTCATAAAAAATGTACTGAAATATATATTAGAAAATTGTCAGGAAGATTTAGAATTTCTTGAAAATAGGCTTTTAGAAGAAGAAAAACAAAAGCCTCAAGACCAAAGAAGTGATATGCCCCTTATAGAAAAACTACGTTTTATAGTAGATCAAAATTTTGTTAGACTCACTTATACAGAAGCCATTGAAATTCTTGAAAACTGCACTCCTAACAAAAAAAAGAAATTCAAATATCCCATAGAGGGCTGGGGAGCAGATTTACAGAGTGAACACGAAAGGTTTTTGGTAGAAAAACACTTTAAATGTCCCGTTATTCTATTTGATTATCCAGCAGACATTAAAGCATTTTATATGCGTTTAAACGATGACAAAAAAACGGTTCGCGCTATGGACATTCTATTTCCGGGTATTGGAGAAATAGTAGGAGGTTCACAAAGAGAAGAAAGATTAGAAGTTTTAGAGGCGCGCATGAAAGCTATGGGAGTAGATGAAAAAGAACTATGGTGGTACAAAGACCTTAGAAAATACGGAACTGCAGTACACTCAGGATTTGGATTAGGTTTTGAGAGGCTGGTCTTATTTGCAACTGGAATGAGCAATATTAGAGACGTCATTCCTTTTCCAAGAACCCCACAAAACGCAGAATTTTAATTTCTCAAACTAAAAATACTTTCTGTAATTTAAGGTATTGAATAGTCCATCACTATAATGTTAAAGCAATATCTTCAATTTAAACTTTCTCAAAAGCTGTCTCCACAACAGATTCAGCTTATGAAGCTCATTCAGCTTCCTACTCAGGCTTTTGAACAGAGGCTCAGGCAGGAACTAGAAGATAATCCAGCATTAGAAACAGGAAAAGAAGTCTTAGAAGGGGCAGACGACCTCTATGACGACAACTATGAGGATGACTATAAAGAAGACAACGAACACATAGAAGCAGAAGACATTAATATAGATGAATACCTGAGTGATGACGAAATACCAGACTATAGGACACAGTCTAATAATTATTCAGAAGATACAGAAGAAAAAACCATACCCTATGCTGCGGGCACTTCTTTTTACCAATTTCTGTCAGCACAATTACAACAGCAATTTATAGCTGAAGACCACTGGATTATTGCAGAATTCCTTATTGGGAGTATAGACGAGACAGGATATATAAGAAGGCCATTAGCAGATCTAGTAGATGATTTGGCCTTTTCAGAAAACATACACACAAAAGTAGAAGTGTTAAAAAATATACTCAGAAATATCCAACAATTAGACCCCCCAGGAGTGGGTGCTACAAGCCTTTCTGAATGTTTATTACTTCAGTTAAAAAGAAAAACGCCCACACAGGCTGTAGAAGACGCCACAGAAATTATAACGAAGTCTTTTGACGCCTTTTCAAAGAAGCACTTTACCAAACTCATCACTAAACACCAACTTACAGAAAGTGCCTTAAAAGAAGCTATAGGCGTCATAGAAAAGCTAAATCCAAAGCCCGGTAGTTCCTTTTCTGATGGCAGTAAAATAGTATCACATATAGTTCCAGATTTTAGTCTAAGCATAGTAGAAGGAGAATTAGAGCTTCAATTAAACGGAAGAAATGCTCCTGAACTACACATTTCAAGGTCTTATAATAATATGCTAGCGGGCTATAAGGAAAGTAAGCAAAAGACCCATAGTCAAAAAGAGACCGTATCCTTTATTAAACAAAAACTAGACGCGGCCAAATGGTTTATCGAAGCTATTAAACAAAGACAGCAAACCCTTTATCTCACTATGGGTGCCATCATAGATTTTCAAGAAGCATATTTCCTTAGTGGCGACGAGCGAAAGTTAAAACCCATGATACTCAAAGATATTGCAGACAAAATAGATATGGATATTTCTACTGTTTCTAGAGTAGCCAACAGCAAATACATTGACACCCCGTATGGCACTAAGCTTGTAAAAAGCTATTTTTCTGAAGGGATGAAAAATGAAAAGGGAGAGGACGTTTCTACCAGAGAAATTAAAAAAATAGTAGAAAATCTAATTTCTAAAGAAAATAAGAAAAAACCAGTGACTGATGACAAATTAGCCACTCTCTTAAAAGAAAAAGGCTACCCAATAGCCAGAAGAACAGTAGCAAAATACAGAGAACAATTAGACATCCCAGTAGCCAGATTAAGGAAGAAAATATAATAAAAAAAACCCAAGCTTTCGCTTGGGTTTTTTTTGTGACTATCCTATTTTTTACTGTAAGTTTCTAAAAGCATCACCATCATAGGTAGTGTAATTTACTTTTAAAGCATTTACTTTTCTAAGCTCCAACTTAATGTCAGAAATAATACCCATGTTGGCATATTTATCTACTTTAAGAGATGTCGTTAGTACGTTTTGCAATTCCTGTGGCTTTTTAGCACGTTCTTGCAAAATATAGTCTCCTACATCTGAAGCATTCGCAAACTTGTCATTTAATTGTATTTTTGTCTCTGTTCCAAATACTTTTTGATACTCCTGTGTAGGCCTACCAGCATAGATGTATATAATCCTATCTTTCTTTTCTAACTTTTTAATCTCATTTGCGTTTGGAAGGATATTTTCTACTTTTAAAGAACTGTCTTTCATGACGGTAACCGTCATGAAAAAGAACAAAAGCATAAACACAATATCTGGTAAAGAAGCTGTGGATACAGCTGGTAATTCACCGTCTTTCTTTTTACTAAACTTAGACATATTATATGTTTTGCTTTAATTAATTATTTGACGTTTCCGCTTCAGAGAACTTTTGAGGAAACAAATCTTGTATGGCTTTGACCTTGTCCTTAAGTTCATCCCTAACGCTTTCCGCCGTTTCAGGATTTAAATAAGCAGCTTCCATAGAAGTAAAATCACGTTTGTACAAACGTTGTCCTTCCCTATTTCTAAGGTCATTGTAAGCCCCTACAATTTCATTCTGTACGGTAATATAAGTACCGTATGGGGTTTCTCTGTCATTCTTTAAAGAAATAATTGCTTTAGTAGGATTGTCAGATGAACTGGTATTTCTTGAGCCTTGGCAAAAATTACAATAGTCTGCAGAACCAGATGGTGCTCCACCATTATCCAAGAAACCCATAGCTTTTTCTCTCAATTGAGAAATTTCTACCAATTCTTCGTCAGCAAAAAGCTGTCCATTTTTATTTATAATTACTTCAAAGATGTTTTTCTGTTTAATAACCACGTCAGTTTCTGGCGGCTCTATAGGCGGTAACATTCTGTCTAAACCTGCATCTGTTTCTATAGTAGTAGTTACTAAGAAAAAGATAAGCAGCAAGAAAGCAATGTCTGCCATAGATCCGGCATTTACTTCTGGTGGCGCTCCTCTTTTTGGCATACTTCCGTAGTTTTATTTAGTGAAAAATCTCATGATTCCAGGGACAACCATCAGGCCAACAGCCACAAGGGTTAGTATAAAAAACATATTTAGTCCCATACCAATATTTCTAACGGTAGACTCTGTTGTAGGATTTCCTTTATCAGCCATAGCAGCTAAATCAATATCAGTGCCAGAGGCAGCGATATAAGAAATTAATACTATTGCTAAGAAACCACCAATGGAGAACAATGCCTTCTTAATATTTTCCTTTGTAGAGAAAAGTTTTTGAAAGGCAAAGTAAAAACTAAATAGAACTGCAACCGCAAGAAGTAAGTAAGTGATTGAAAACATAAGGGTCATAGCTGAGCTCTCTGCAGCTTCTGAAGCTGGAACATCTGAGCCAGGCAATTGGAACCATAAAATAGCTCCAAGGGCACCAAAAACGACCAATGCAATTTTTAATATTTTGTGCATAACATTGCGTATTTAATAGGTTCTTATTATTTTTTGTGATCTACTAGCATATCTATCAATGCAATAGATGAGTCTTCCATGTCATTTACAATACCATCTATTTTAGCGATGATATAATTATAAAAAATTTGAAGAATAATAGCCGTAATAAGTCCAAATACTGTTGTTAAAAGGGCTACTTGAATATCTCCTGCAATTAAAGAAGCACTTAAGTTACCTACAGCAGCAATTTTTTGGAAAGCCTGAATCATACCAATTACAGTACCCATAAAACCAAGCATTGGAGCAATAGCTATAAATAAAGACAACCAAGAAACGTTCTTCTCTAATTGTCCCATTTGAACACCACCGTAAGCAACAACTGCTTTTTCAGCAGACTCGATGCTCTCTCCAGCTCTGTCTAAACCTTGGTAGTAAATAGAAGCTACAGGTCCTTTTGTGTCTCTACAGATTTCTTTGGCTGCATTAACGCCTCCAGATTTTAAAGCTGCTTCCACCGCTTCTTTTAATTTTGTTGTGTTAGTCGTTGCAAGATTAAGGAAAATAATTCTTTCTATTGCAACTGCCAATCCTAAGATTAAACACAACAATACAATACCCATAAAGGAAGCCCCTCCCTGGATAAATTGCTCTTTAAGAACTTGAGTAAAACCTTTAGCAGCAGCATCGTCTTGAACCAATGTAACAGCACTTGCAGTATTTGTACCTAATACAAATAACCCAGACATAGCTAGGATAGAGAATGATCTTTTCATTTTTTAAAAACTTAATTTAGTTAATTAATGGATTAAAGATAAAAAAAAATTATAATTATTAATACTAAAACTTAATAAGCAGAGAGGAAGGGATTCGAACCCTCGATACACTTTTGGTGTATACACGCTTTCCAGGCGTGCGCCTTCGACCGCTCGGCCACCTCTCTAATTTTGTTTTAGGCAGAGCAAATAACAAAAAAAAAGCTAATTAAAGAAATTCTATGCGTTAATTTTATTGCATTTCTCCTCTTAAAGAAGTTTCATAAATGGTCTTAAATGAATCTGTAGAAACACCACTGCCAAGCAAGTACATTAGCTTAGCAAGTGCAGCCTCTGTGCTAATATCCTTACCATTAATAAGTTGTATGTTTTCTAAGGCCAGACTGGCCTCATATTGACCCATCAAAACACTCCCTCCAGGGCACTGTGTAACGTTAACAACAATAAGGCCATTTTTTACGGCTTTTGACAAAGCACTTAAAAACCAGTCAGATGTAGGTGCATTTCCAGCCCCATAAGTCTCCAAAACTAAAGCTTTTAATCCCTGAGTTCCTAAAACTGCATGCACAAATGATTGGTTTATTCCCGGAAACAACTTAAGAATGCCAATTTGCGCATTCATTTTCTTGTGAAAAACAGTCTTCTTTCCTTTCTTTGGGCGCCACAATAAAGATTTTGACACCTCTAATGAAACTCCAGACTGTGCCAAGGGTGGATAATTTAATGAATTAAAAGCTTCAAAATGGGCCGCGTTAATTTTAGTGGTTCTATTTCCTCTGTATAGTTTATATTCAAAATAAAGCCCTACCTCCGTAATGACAGGCTTGCCATTTTCTTGGAGCGCAGCCAACTGAATAGAAGTAATTAAGTTCTCTTTAGCATCTGTTCTCAAATCTCCAATAGGCAGCTGAGAGCCAGTAAAGATAACTGGTTTAGATAAGTTTTCTAACATAAAACTAAGCGCTGCAGCACTGTAACTCATGGTATCACTACCGTGAAGAATTACAAATCCATCAAAGTCATGGTAGGCCTTTTCTATCTCCATCACCATATGAACCCATAAGTCTGGAGTAATGTCACTAGAATCTATAGGAGTGTCAAAAGAAATAGACTCTGTGTCACAATCTAATAGCTTTAATTCTGGAATGTGTTCTAGAATGGCGTCAAAATTAAAAGCCTTGAGTGTTCCTGTTTCTGAATGTTTTACCATTCCTATGGTCCCTCCAGTGTACAGCAACAAAATTTTAGTTTTATTCATGTGTGTAAGAATTAAACGCCAAAAACGTCTATTGAATTTTGGGTAGTCTTACGGGCAATTTCTTCTAAACTTTTGCCTGTTAAACTAGCCAGGCGCTCTGCCACCAAAACAAGATAAGCAGACTCATTCCTTTTGCCTCTGTAAGGGACAGGAGCCAAATACGGCGCATCGGTCTCTAAGACCAAATGTGAGAGATCAATCTGATCTATAAAGCCATCTAAGCCTCCATTCTTAAAAGTGAGTACCCCTCCAATTCCAAGTTTCATTCCATAAGAAATAGCCTGTAAGGCCTGGGTTTTATCTCCTGTAAAACAGTGAAATATACCTCTTAATTTTGGGCCTTTGTGAGTTTCTAAAACCTCAAAAATTTCATTAAAAGCATCTCTACAATGAATCACCACAGGTAAAGAACGGGCTTTGGCCCATTTAATTTGAATGTCAAAGGCTTCTTGCTGCTCCTTTAAAAAAGTCTTTTCCCAATAGAGATCCATTCCTATTTCTCCTACTGCCACAGCAGACTGGCTGTCTAAAAATTGCTCTAGAACTTCTAATTCTTCTCTGAAATTCTCCTTTACGTGAGTGGGGTGCAGGCCACTCATCAAAAACATATGCTCAGGAAATAAGGCTTTTAAAGATAACATTTCTGACAAATAAGAACTGTCAATAGCAGGTAAAAAAAACTTATTCACTCCTGCTGCTATTGCTTTTTTTACTACTATATTCCTATCCTGTTCAAAAGATTCAGTGTAGAGGTGTGTATGGGTGTCTGTGAAAATCACTACAACTCAAGTGCCTTTTTCTGATCTCCGTCCATTAAAAAAGTGGTTGGGTCTTCTAGAGCTTCTTTCACTGCTACTAAAAACCCTACAGATTCTTTTCCATCAATAATTCTATGGTCGTAAGACAACGCTACATACATAATAGGGGCTATTACAATGGCGCCATCTTTAACAACAGGACGCTCTACAATATTGTGCATTCCTAAAATAGCAGACTGCGGTGGATTTATAATAGGTGTAGACAGCATAGAACCAAAAACACCCCCATTGGTAATAGTAAAGGTGCCTCCAGTCATTTCATCTACTGTGATTTCTCCTTCTCTAGCTCTAATAGCTAAGCGTTTTACTTCTGCTTCTACTCCTCTAAAACTTAAGTTTTCTGCGTTTCTAATTACAGGAACCATAAGCCCTTTAGGGCCTGAAACTGCAATAGAAATATCACAGAAATCATAGCTTATCATTTCTTTTTCATCTATCATAGAATTCACAGATGGGTACATTTCTAAGGCACGAATCACTGCTTTAGTGAAAAAAGACATAAAACCTAATCCAACACCGTGCTTCTGTGAAAAATCTTCTTTGTATTGACTTCTTAGGGCAAAAATAGGGCCCATATCTACCTCGTTAAAAGTGGTGAGCATGGCAGTCTCATTCTTAACAGCTACCAGACGCTCTGCTACTTTTCTTCTGAGCATAGAGAGCTTGGTTCTGGAGCTACTTCTCTTCCCTCCTGCTGCAGTTCCCATAGAAGGGGTTGCTTTTACAGCGTCTTCTGTGGTCACTCTTCCATCTTTTCCAGTGCCAGAAATACCGGCTGCACTCATTCCTTTTTCTGCTAAAATTTTCTTAGCAGCTGGAGATGGCGTACCTGTGGCATAGGAAGTTGCTGCCGCTACTTTTGGTGTTTCTGTCTTGGGAGCTTTTGTTTTAGGGGTTTCTGCTTTTGGCGCTGGCGCCGATGCTACTTCAGAGGTAGGCTCTGCAGAACTTGCTGCTGGCTTTGCTGCCGCAGTATCTATTAAACATACCACTGCACCCACTGCTACAGCGTCTCCTTCTTCTGCCTTAAGGGTAATTACCCCACTGGCTTCTGCTGGCAACTCTAAGGTAGCCTTGTCAGAATCTACTTCTGCTATGGCTTGATCTTTTTCTACGTAATCTCCATCTTGAACCAACCAAGCGGCTATTTCTACTTCTGTGATGGACTCTCCCGGAGAGGGTACTTTCATTTCTAAAATCATGGTGTCTAATTTTATGAGATCTCTTATTTATTATCTAATCATGTTGTCTTTAGTTACATCAAAAACGTAATCAATTACTTCCTGATGTCTTCTTTTAAAGCGCACCGTACTACCTGCAGCAGGAGAGGCATAAAAACGCCTAGAGGCCACTCTAAATTTTTGTACCATGGGCAAATGCATGAGCAAATGACTCCAGGCGCCCATATTTCTAGGCTCTTCTTGTGCCCAAACTATGTCTGTAGCTGCATGGTATTTATCTATTACAGACTTAATTTGATCTATGGCTAATGGGAATAACTGCTCTACTCTAACTAGGGCAACATCTTCTCTACCTAAGGTCTCTTTTGCTTCTAGTAAATCATAATAGAACTTACCAGTACAAAAAACCAAAGTTTTAATTTTTTTTGGTGCCGCAGTGGCGTCATCTATTAGTTCTTGGAAGTGTCCATCTGTAAAATCTTCTATAGTAGATGTAGCTTTTGGGTGCCTTAGCAAACTCTTGGGCGTAAACACCACCAACGGTTTTCTATAAGACGCCTTCATTTGCCTTCTAAGTAAATGAAACATATTGGCAGGGGTAGTCACATCTGCTACAAACATATTGTCTTTAGCGCAAAGCTGTAAGAAACGCTCCATCCTAGCAGAAGAATGTTCTGCACCTTGACCTTCATAACCATGTGGCAATAAGAGTACCAATCCATTTTGTAGCTTCCATTTGTCTTCTGCAGCAGATATATACTGATCTATAATAATCTGAGCTCCATTGTTGAAATCTCCAAATTGCGCCTCCCAAATGGTGAGAGTGTTTGGGCTGGCCATGGCATATCCATAATCAAAACCAACCACTCCGTATTCAGATAATAAAGAATTGTAAATTCGAAATTTCCCTTGCTTGTCTGAGAGCTGGCTTAAAAGCACCACCTCTTCTTCACTGGCTTCCACTTTTAACACTGCATGGCGGTGAGAAAAGGTACCCCTCTCTACATCTTGTCCTGAAATTCTTACATCAAAACCCTCTTCTAAAAGAGACCCGTAAGCTAGAAGCTCTCCCATGGCCCAATCTAGGCTATTTTTCTCAAAAAACATTTTACGCCTGTCTTCTATGAGTTTATCTATTTTTTTTAAAAACTTTTTATTTCCGTCTAAAGTAGTAATGGTTTTAGCTACGCTAGTAAGTAATTCTTTTGAATAGGTAGTAGATACTCTCACTGCCATAACGTCTTCTTGAGCAGGGGCAAGCCCTTTCCATGCAGCAGACATAAAAGGCGTTATCACTGTCTTAGCTTCTTTTCTAGAGTCTTCTAATTCTATTTCTAGACTCTCTTTATACTGCTGCTCTAAATCCTGAACAAAATTTGGCTTGATCACCCCTTCTGCCAACAACCTAGCTGCATAAATATCTCGAGGGTTTTCGTGTTTTGCTATGGCTTTATATAATTTTGGCTGCGTAAACCTTGGCTCATCACCTTCATTATGCCCATATTTTCTGTATCCTAAAAGATCTAAAAAAACATCTCTTTTATATCTCATTCGGTATTCTAAGGCAAACATAGATGCATGTACTACCGCTTCTACATCGTCTGCATTCACATGTAATACTGGACTTAAGGTCACCTTTCCTACGTCTGTACAATAGGTTGAAGACCTACCGTCTAGGTAGTTGGTGGTAAATCCAATTTGGTTGTTCACCACTATATGTATAGTTCCGTTAGTTTTATAACCATCTAGTTGGGCCATCTGAATCAATTCATAAACTAGTCCTTGCCCCGCAATAGCTGCGTCTCCGTGCACTACAATAGGGAGTACTTTTGAAAAATCTTGAGGATATAAATTATCTTGTTTGGCCCTAGCAATTCCCTCTACTACGGCACCTACTGTCTCTAAGTGTGAAGGATTAGGCGCTATGTTCATGACCACTTTATTACCATTGTCTGACATTCTATCAGAAGTCCATCCTAAATGATACTTCACATCTCCGTCAAATACTACCTGCTCATAGTCCTTACCATCAAATTCACTAAAAATATCCTTAGCAGATTTACCAAAGATATTGGTGAGCACGTTTAAACGCCCTCTATGGGCCATTCCCATAACAAACTCTTTCACCCCTTTTGCTGCCGCAGCTTCTACAATAGCGTCTAAAGCTGGTATAAGAGACTCATTACCTTCTAAAGAGAAACGTTTCTGGCCTACGTATTTGGTATGGAGAAAACCTTCAAAGCTTACTGCTTGTGTGAGTTTCTTAAGGATATGTTTCTTTTCATCTGCAGAAAAATTAGGATGGTTGTCATTGACATTGAGCCAATTTTGAATCCATTCTACGCGCTCTGGGTTTCTTATAAACATGTACTCAACACCAATGGCATCACAGTAAATATTTTCTAAATGTTTTACTATATTCAAAAGAGAGGAAGCTCCAATGCCAATAATCTCACCCGCAGAAAAAACCGTTTCAAGGTCTTGATCACTGAGTCCAAAGCTCTCTAGAGCTAAGTTTGGCGTATAAGTTCTTCTTGCTCTTACAGGATTTGTTTTTGTAAAAAGGTGCCCTCTGCTTCTATATCCGTCAATGAGCCTAATCACTTGGAATTCTTTTTGCATAGACTCTGGCATCTGAGAGGAAGCTGCCATGCTAGTGGGAACAAGGACTGTCTCTTCTGTGTGCTGTTGAGAGCCAAAATCATAACCTTGGAAGAATGCGCGCCACGAAGGCTCTACACTATCGGGATTCTGGAGGTATTTATCATATAAGTCCGCAAAAAAAGAGGTATGAGCGGCATTCAAAAAAGAATATGGGTCCATGTATACTTAGAATATCAAACTTTTACACAAAATTTATTCAAAAATACAACATTTGCCTTATTAGACGCGACGCTTTGATACATTATTACACAAAATAAAGAAAAGATTCACTTAAATTATGATTCTCTTAATAATTCTGTGTCACCTCTAAATTATCTTGTTTGTAAACCCGCCCTTCTTTCATAACAAATACGACCGCTTCTAAGCTACTTATGTCTTGCTCTGGGTGGGTGTTAACCGCTATAATGTCTGCTATAAAACCTTTTTTTAGTTGACCCAATTCCATTGCATATCCCAATAAATCTGCATTGGTGACTGTGGCAGAAAACAAAGCTTCCATGACAGGCATTCCTGCTTCTACCATAAAGCCAAATTCTTTTGCATTGTCTCCGTGTGGAGACACACCTGCGTCTGTGCCAAATGCAATTTTCACACCTTTTTTATAGGCTTTAGAAAAATTACTCTGACTTAATGGGCCTATGGCTAGGGCTTTTTCAACAATTATATCTGGAAAGTATCCTGGTATTTTTGCGTTGGCTGCTGCTGCTTTTCCTGCAGAAATGGTAGGCACTAAATAAGTGTTGTGCTTTATCATTAAATCCATAGTAGATGCTTCCATAAGGGTGCCGTGTTCAATAGTTTTAATGCCTGCTATTATAGCCCTTCTCATACCCTCATCTCCATGAGCATGAGCGGCAGTGAGCATTCCATAATCTTTAGCTGTACTCACAATAACAGCTAATTCTTCCATGGTAAACTGTGGGTTTTGTCCGTTTTTAGCTATGCTTAATACGCCTCCAGTAGCGGTTATTTTTATCACATCTGCACCGTCTTTATAGCGCTGGCGAACTGCCTTTCTTGCCTCTGCTGGTGAATTCACTACCCCTTCTCTTGGCCCTGGGTCACCCATAAGGTCATAGCTTCTTCCGTTGGTGGGATCTGCGTGTCCTCCTGTGGTTGCTATGGCTTTACCAGCTGTAAAAATCCTAGGACCTATCACCTTTCCGGCCGTAATGGCATTTCTTAGAGCTATATTTACACCGCTACCACCCAAATCTCTTACACTGGTAAAACCGGCCATGAGGGTCCTTTTTGCGTATACAGTGGCAGTAAAAGCTACGTCTGCTTCATTTTCTGTAAACCTACTCATATAGGTTTTGGGGTTAGACTCGTTTTCTATATGCACATGAAGATCAATAAAACCTGGCATGACAACCTGTTGCGATAAATCTATTACACGGTCTAAATCTCCTCCACTTACAAGTCCGTCTAAAATAGCCTCTATTTTATTTTTATATACTACAATTGTTTTTTGAGAATGGGTTTTACCTTTGTCTACATCTATCAATTGCCCACACTGTAGGTAGGTTTTTTGCGCATAGGTACTAAGAGCCATGACAAAGAAAGCCAGAAATAAAAATTTTTTCATTTGGTTTGGTTTTAAGTGTTCTTTAAGAGATTTTTTACTGCACCTAAGATAGTAATTTATTTTCCCAAGCCCATGCAGATGCCATGGCCTGTTCTAGAGTAAATCTGGCTTTCCAGCCTAAAATATCAGCAGCCTTTTGGGTGTCTGCAAATGCAGCTGTGACATCGCCTGGTCTTGGCGCAGCAAAGACATAGGGCAAAGATTTTCCAGACACTTTTTCAAAGGTCTCAATGACCTCTAATACGGAACTCCCTTTTCCAGTCCCCAAATTAAACACCTCAAAGGGGGTTGTTTGCGCCTGGGTGAGCAATCTGTTTAAAGCTGCCATATGGGCTTCTGCCAAATCAACTACATGAATGTAATCTCTAATACAAGTGCCGTCTGGTGTGGGATAGTCTTTTCCAAAAACAGCTAACAGATCTCTTTTGCCTACCCCTGTTTGGGTTATAAATGGCACTAAATTTTGTGGTACTCCCAAAGGTAACTCACCTATTAAGTTAGATCCGTGGGCCCCTATAGGGTTAAAATATCGCAGCGCCGTCACCTTAATATTGGGGTACGCATGACAAACGTCTTGCAGAATCTCTTCTCCAATTTGCTTGGTATTCCCATAAGGAGACATTGCTTTTTGTATGGGCGCAGTTTCTGGGATAGGCAGTTGAGTAGCCTGTCCATAAACTGTACAAGAAGAACTAAAAATGAATGCCATTTTTCTTTTTACAGCTTCCTGCAGCAAATACACGAGTGTGTTTAAATTGTTTTGATAATAATCTAAAGGCTTTTCTAAAGAGGTTCCTACAGCCTTAAAAGCAGCAAAATGAATAATACCCACTATATCTGAATGCTTTTCAAATAAATTTATCACAGTCCTAGGGTCTCTAAGGTCTGTTTTAAAAAAGCTAGGAGTTACCCCAGTAATAGCAGTAATTCCCTCTAGCACAGCTAAACTGCTGTTGCTTAAATTATCTAGCACTACTACCTCATGTCCAGCCTCCATTAGAGAAACTGCTGTATGAGAACCAATGTACCCCAAACCGCCTGTCACTAAAATTTTTGCCATGATAAAAGATACTTTCTTGTAATTTATTTATTTAAAAAATCTAAAATAGACTGTGTCATATAACCTATTTGTTCTGTGTCTAGCTCCGTGTGCATGGGTAGCGAAATTACCTGCTCACTTAAATCATTGGTGACAGGGAAATCTGACTCCTTGTAAGAAGGTTTTATATATGCTTTTTGTCTGTGTAATGGAATGGGGTAATACACCCCGCTAGGAATGCCTAAGCTAGCCAAATGTGCCACCAGCCCATCTCTTTTTCCATGGAGTACTTTTAGCGTATACTGGTGAAATACATGGCAGTCACAGCTTTCACAAATACCCTCACAACCGTTAACTGTTTTAGGCAATGTCAAATCTTGGTGGCCTTTTAAGGCTTCATTGTAGGCTTTTGCAGCCTGTCTTCTACTTTGGTTATAGCCGTCTAATCTGGGTAATTTTGCATTTAAAACAGCTGCCTGTAAAGAATCTAATCGGGAGTTCACCCCTACCACATCATGATGGTAACGTTCATACATGCCGTGGTTTACAATTCCTCTTAATGTATGCGCTAAGGCGTCATCATCCGTAAATAAGGCACCTCCATCTCCGTAACAACCTAAGTTTTTAGATGGGAAAAATGAGGTGGCACCTACATGACCTATTGTTCCAGCCATCTTTTTTTCTCCATTGGCGTAGGTAAAAGTGGCGCCAATGGCCTGTGCATTATCTTCAATGACAAATAAATGATGTTTCTCTGCCAGTGCCATGAGCAAGTCCATAGGAGCTGTTTGTCCAAACAAATGAACGGGCACTATGGCTTTTGTCTTAGAAGTAATAGCTTTTTCAACAGCTACAGGATCTATCATAAAAGTGTCTGGCAAGACATCTACCAAAACAGGCGTGAGTCCTAACAATGCTATGACTTCTACGGTGGCTGCAAAGGTAAAATCTGCAGTAATTACCTCATCTCCAGGCTCCAATCCTAAACCCATCATGGCAATTTGTAGCGCATCAGTGCCATTGGCACAGGGTATGACGTGTTTGACTCCTAAATAAGCCTCTAAAGACTTTTGAAAGTGCTGAACCTCTGGCCCATTTATAAAAGAAGCATTTTTTAGAACATCGTTAAATCTGTGGCTTATTTCTTCTTGTATATGTTGGTATTGACCTTGCAGGTCTACCATTTGAATTTTTTTCATAACTGTATTATTCTGTCCTGGAGACCACACAAAAGTACAAAAATTAGACCCTCACCACATCTATTGAAATAAAGAAACGTAATTTAGCTGTCAAACTTTATATCTTTGAGTATTTTATACCAATTACTAGTCACCATTAGCCAAGGTTTGTTGCCAATTGCTGGCTTGTTTTTTGCTAAGATTAGGCTTTTTCAAACGGGTAGAAAAGAGGTGTTTAAGAAATTAAAGCAAGGGCTAGACCCAGCTAAAAAAACCCTTTGGTTGCACGCTGCCTCATTAGGAGAATACGAACAAGGAGTGCCTGTTTTAGAAGCCTTACGCGCTAGTTACCCACAACACCAAATCCTGCTTACATTTTTCTCTCCTTCAGGCTATACCCTTAGAAATAAATCTCCTTTGGCCCATTGCGTGGCGTATTTACCTTTAGATAGCTTAAAAAATGCCATGAAATTTATAGCTATTGTAAAACCAGTGGCAGCATTTTTTGTAAAGTATGAAGTCTGGCCCAATTACCTATTGGCTCTAGACCAAGCACAGGTTCCAAGCATCTTATTTTCCGGGATTTTCAGGCCAAATCAAATCTATTTTAAATGGTACGGTGGTTTTATGAAAACAAGTCTAAAGCGTTTTTCTAAAATATATGTTCAAGACGTCGCCTCTTTAGAGCTCTTGTTAAAAGAAGGCATTACAACAGTAGCCCTTTCGGGCGATACCCGCTTTGACCGCGTCCACGCACTCTCTAAAAACCCCAAGCCATTACCCACAAAAGCAGCTGCTGTAATAACAGCTTTTATCAATGTTAAACCTTGTCTGGTTGGGGGTAGTGTTTGGCCAGAAGATCTAGAAGTACTAGGAACCGCTTTTGAAAAAAACACAGAACGCATTAAATTTATACTGGCCCCTCATAAAATTGACGTCAAACACCTAGCGGCACTCTTAAATAGAATGCCTACCACTCTTCAGGAGAAAACAGTCATTCTTTCCAAGACAAACGCTTTAGAGGCCTCTAGGGCCTCTATTTTAATTGTAGATGCTATAGGCATTTTAAATAGAATATACCCGCTAGCTCAAATAGCCTATGTAGGTGGAGGGTTTAAAACAGGATTACACAATACTCTAGAAGCAGCTGTTTTTGGCATTCCCCTAGCCATTGGACCAGAGTACCATAAATTTAAGGAAGCTACAGACTTAGTGGCTCTTGGAGGAATTTCAGTGATCCATAAGCCAGCAGATGCTGATATTTTTTTAGCAAAAGCCACGGAAAATTCATATGGAAGTACTGTAAAAGTAATTCAACAATCTTACATTCACGCACACTTAGGCGGCACAAAAAAAATAATGGAGGCTATGAATGACTTTGATATTTAAAACTGCTCTTTACAGGCATTTTTTAAAAGAAGTTTGGGTTTCTTTTTTTTTATAGATTTACCAAGATTTATTTTAACCGCCACAGTAAATAACCTAACCACAACAAATAAACCACCAACATGCATTCTAAAATTTTAAAATTCTCAATTATTACCGCCTTAGCAGGATTTCTTTTTGGCTTTGACGTTGTAGTTATTTCTGGTGCAGACAAAAAACTTCAAGCGCTTTGGGATTCTTCAGATAGTTTTCACGGATGGGTAGTCATGGGAATGGCACTTTGGGGTACTGTTTTAGGAGCTATTTTTGGAGGAATCCCAACAGACAAATTAGGAAGAAAGAAAACGCTATTCTGGATTGGAATACTTTACTCTGTTTCAGCTATTGGGTCTGCACTTTCTAATGACCCCATTACTTTTGCTGTTTTTAGATTTTTAGGAGGTGTAGGAGTAGGTGTATCTACTATTGCCGCTCCTGCCTATATTTCTGAGATTGCTCCAGCCAAAGACAGAGGTCGCTTGGTGGGTCTTTACCAGTTTATGCTTGTATTTGGAATTTTAGTGGCTTTTTTCTCTAACTATTTACTTAGTGGGAGTGGAGAAAATGACTGGCGTTGGATGATGGGTGTAGAAGCATTCCCAGCCATTCTTTATACTATTTTTATTATGGCGGTACCTAAAAGCCCTCGCTGGCTGGTGCTTAAAAATAGAAATGAAGAAGCCGCAGAGGCACTTAAAAAAATAGGATCTAATGAAGACATAGAAACTTTTATATCAGCGGTTAAATGGAGGAATGAAGACCCAGACAGAAAAGAAAATATTTTTATGAAAAAATATAGATTTCCCTTAATGTTGGCCTTTTTCATTGCTTTTTTTAATCAGTTTTCTGGGATCAATGCTTTTTTATACTACGCCCCAAGAATTTTTGAAGAAGCTGGCCTGGGTGAGAGTACCGCCCTATTGAGCTCTATAGGCATTGGAGCCACCAACCTACTATTCACCTTTATTGGTATTTATCTCATAGATAAATTAGGGAGAAGACAACTCATGTATATTGGCTCTGTAGGCTATATTATTTCGCTGTCATTAGTAGCAGCTGCCTTCTATTTTGAATGGACCGGCATGGCGGTACCAGGTTTTTTATTCTTATTTATTGCTTCTCATGCCATTGGCCAAGGCACCATTATTTGGGTATTTATTTCAGAGGTATTCCCCAACCACCTAAGGGGCGCTGGACAGTCTTTTGGAACCAGTACGCACTGGGTTTTGGCCGCCATTATACCTTCTATGGTTCCCTGGCTTTTTGGAACCATTGGAGCGGCTCCAGTATTTGCCTTTTTTGCCTTTATGATGGTTTTACAACTAGTGTTTGTTCACTTTATGATGCCGGAAACAAAAGGAATTTCTTTAGAAGAACTCAGCGATCAGCTCAGTAAAAAGTAAAGGTAGTGTCATTTTTTAGATGCCCTTTTAAGCTTGTCATTGATGGCCACTCCAATGCCATTATCAGGTGCTGTTTCTGCAATTATCAGGTCTAATTCAAGGGCGTCTAATTCATGAAGCATGCTGTATAAATTAGATGCTGCTTGTACTAAATTTCCGTGATCACTTAAAACCCTTTGTAGATCTTTAGAATAACCTTCTACAAAATTTTCAAAACACAAAAACCCAATCTTTTTGTTTTTATATTTTTGAGTGTCCTGAACCAAATCAATAGAGAGTAAAAGGTTGGTTTTAGGTGCGTAATGTTTTAAAAACATACCTGGGCTTTCTGGAGAAATGACATTTCCCTTTTCAGTAATTGCACGTCCAAGAAAGGCCTCTATGGCTTCTTTTGTAATGATTCCATGCCTATATAAAAAAACATCAGAGCCATTAAAGCCAAGAATAGTAGACTCTAAGCCTTCTTTGCAAGTACCTCCGTCTAAAATATAAGGACTGGCTTTACCCAAAGAGCTTTTAACATGCTCTGGTTTAGTGGGACTAATGTGATTAGATCTATTGGCACTTGGCGCTACTAATGGAAAGTCTAATTTATTTAACAAGTCCAAGGTCACCTTATGATTAGGGACTCTTACGCCAACAGTAGATTTATTGGCTGTAATAATAGATGAAATACAATCTCGCTTATCTAGCACTAATGTTAAAGGCCCTGGCCAATAATGATTTGCCAATCTATAGGCGGCAATTGGAATATTTTTAGCCACACTTTCTAGTACTTCAACCCCTTTAATATGAATAATTAAAGGATTTATTTGAGGCCTATTTTTAACTTCAAAAATTTTCATGACGGCCTTATCTGAAAATGCATTGGCCGCCAAACCATATACGGTTTCAGTAGGAATAGCAACTAGTTCTTCTTGCTTTAACAAGTTTGCTGCGCGCAGTATTTCTTCTTCTTTTTCTTTGGAAAACATAGGGTTTTTTCAATAAGCAAAGATATTAAAAAACTCTAATGCTAGCATTATCTGTCTTTCTCAAATAGGAGTCTTTTACCTACAGGGCGAGATAAAAATTTACTGTTATTAAAAGCCAATTGCCCGTTTACCCAAGTATGAGTTACTTGACTACAAAAGACCTCTCCCTCTAAGGGGGACCAATTACATTTAGACAAAAGGTTCACAGCTGATACAATATATGTAGCGTTTAAATCTACTAAGACTAAGTCTGCATAATAGCCTTCTCTAATATACCCCCGCTCCTTAATTTTATAAGTGTCTGCCACGTGATGACACATTTTTTGAACAATTTTTTCTAATGAAATGAGACCCTTTTCATAGAAAGATATCATCATTTGCAATGAGTGTTGCACCAGTGGCCCCCCCGATTTGGCTTCAAAATAATTTCCTTTTTTTTCTGCCCGTGTATGGGGTGCATGATCTGTAGTGATCATATCTATTTTATCGTTTAAAAGGGCTTTCATCAGACCCTCCTTATCCTCAGAAGACTTTATAGCCGGGTTCCACTTAATTCTATTTCCCAAGGAGTGGTAATCCTCTTCTGAAAAATACAAATGGTGTGCAGAAACCTCAGACGTAATTCTTTTCTCACTAATCTTTAAACTACTGAACATTTCAGCCTCTATAGCAGTAGTGAGGTGTAATAGGTGAAGCCTTGTGCTGTGCTTCTTAGCTATTTCTAGTACTCTTTTAGTGGCTGTTACACATGCCGCTTCAGACCTTATTTTAGGATGATATGAGACAGGGATATTATCTCCGTAGGTAGCTTTATACTTGAAGATATTGCTATTTATAATTGAATCATCTTCACTGTGCAGAGCAATTAGAGAATTAGATCTAGAAAATAATTGTTCTAAAAATTCAGGGTGGTTGGCCACTATGCCTTCATCATCATCAAAATACAATCCATCATCGCTAACACCACATACATTTTCATTATTTGTTCTGAGTACAGCATCTAAATTATAGCGGCCTACACCCATAAAAAATGAATAATTAGCGTGAGATTTAGCAGAAGCAAGCGCATACTTTTGTTCTAATAATTCTTGTGTCAAAACACTTGGGTGTGTATTTGGCATGTCCATATAGGAGGTCACCCCTCCTGCAACGGCTGCCTTTGATTCTGTTTCAATATCTGCTTTGTGAGTAAAGCCAGGCTCTCTAAAATGAACTTGAGCATCTATAATTCCCGGAATTAAATAACAACCCTTGGCATCTATTTCTATGTAATTAAGATCATTATCCAGCACTATATCTTTGGCAATCTTTTGAATTCTTTCACCCTTAATCAACACATCTTTTATTTGAATAACTCCTTCATTGACAAGGCGGGCTTCTTTAATTAAGGTATACATATACTAGGGGTTACAAAAATTACAAAACATAGGGTCTTCTTCTTTTCTGTCATTAGGAAATAATTGCTCCTGCTCAAAATTACAATGCACACAAATATATTGATGGCTAAGTGTGCTATTAGTGGGAAGCTTACATAAAGAGCAGGGCAAGCCTTTATTGACTGCAGCTATCCAAAAGCCAGGAACCGCACAAGATGGGCAGTTACTTTTCATTTTATTTATAAGATCTGCGGTAGCCTCTTTAATCACAGCCAGTCTACTTGGATTTAGGTGGGCTCGCATATCTGTTTCTATCCATATACTCCTATATCTATGAAGGGCATCTGTAACCCTTTCCTTAAAATCTATCATCTGAGTAATGCCTTTATATATAAGTTCACTACCCCTTTCTTTATTTCTAATTATTAAGGCATGACTAGGAAACAAGCTTAATTTAGAGAATTCTATAGCCTCTGCCAAGGAAACAACATTTACTCCATTAAAGTTTGTTTGTAAAGACAAGGAACTGCCCACTATTTCAATATTATTTTTTATATCAATAAGCATCACTAACTCTTCATTAGCGCGGGCAAATCCAATTATTGGGTGGGCTCCAAAGGAGCCTTCGCTCCCAATAACTATTTCGTGATTAGATTTCTCTAATGCCATTAAACATTTTTTCCTCAATGTATTAATTGGACTATCAACCCTTTCAATTTCCCCAGTAAAAGTACCTAAGACATCTGTATTAAGACCTTCAACAGTATAACAGCTGGCATTAAAATATTGCTCTAATAAAGGAGAGATTACTTTTTCCTTTCCATGCATGGTAGCAATTGCTATTTTTCTATTTTGAAACATAAAAAAATGAGCTACTATTAAAAGGTTTCATAGCTAAGATTTAGTCGGTTTTTTTAAAAAAAACAAAGAAAGCACTTAACACTCATATATTTTTATATATATTTTATATGAATTATATAACTAAAATTAATAAATGATGCTCTTGTGAGAATAAAATCTAACAACAAAGCTTACAAATCAAAAAAAGCCGCTTCATAAATGAAGCGACTTTTTTTTTGTACAAGCGGAGAGACTCGAACTCTCACACCTTGCGGCACTAGATCCTAAGTCTAGCGTGTCTACCAATTCCACCACGCCTGCAAAAGGAGTGCAAATATAATCTAAAATTTGAATATTAAAAGTCCTATAGTTTAAAAAGTACTTTTTGTAGCTTTGCCTAATTAAAAAAAACAAAAATGCTAGATTTAACATCCTATATAGAACAACATCAAGACAGGCTTTTAGAAGAACTTTTTAGCTTACTTAGAATTCCTTCTATTAGTGCAGACCCTAAGTATGCAACATCAGTAGCTGAAGGAGCTGAGGCTATTGCTGGTTTTTTGAAAGCTGCAGGATTAGAAAATACAAAAATTTACACTACAAAAGGGCATCCTATAGTATATGCGGAAAAAATATTGAACCCTAGTTTACCTACTGTGCTGGTTTACGGTCACTATGACGTACAGCCACCAGACCCTTTGAATCTTTGGGAGTCTGAACCCTTTAATCCTGTGATAAAAAAAACAGAGATTCACCCACAGGGCGCTATTTTTGCAAGAGGCGCTTGCGATGATAAGGGGCAGATGTTTATGCATATAAAAGCAATTGAATACCTAATCCAAACAGATCAATTGCCCTGCAACGTAAAATTTATGATAGAAGGAGAAGAAGAAGTAGGCAGTAACAACCTGGCTGTTTTTGTAAATGAGAATAAGGAATTATTAAAAAACGATGTCATTCTTATTTCAGACACAGGAATGATTTCCAACGAAACACCCTCTATAACTACTGGTCTTAGAGGCTTAAGTTATGTAGAGGTTTGCGTAACAGGACCCAACAGAGATTTACACTCTGGTTTATACGGGGGTGCAGTAGCCAATCCTATAAATATTTTATCTAAAATGATAGCCAGCCTTCATGACGCTGACAATCGCATTACCATTCCGGGTTTTTATGATCAGGTAGAAGAACTTTCAACTGGAGAGAGAAGGGCCATGGCTGAGGCTCCTTTTAGTCTTGAAAAATATCAGAAATCATTAGATATTGCTTCAGTATACGGTGAAAAAGGCTATACCACCAATGAGAGAAACGCCATTAGACCTACCTTAGATGTCAATGGTATTTGGGGAGGCTATACAGGGGAAGGAGCTAAAACAGTTATACCCTCTAAAGCCTTTGCTAAAATTTCTATGAGACTGGTACCCAACCAAGACTGGAAAGACATCACTGAAATATTTAAGAAACACTTTGAAGACATAGCGCCAATAGGCGTAAAAGTAAGTGTAACATCACACCACGGAGGCCAAGGCTATGTGACTCCAATAGATCATATTGGCTATAAAGCAGCAGCAGCAGCTTATGAAAAAACATTTGGAAAAACACCTATACCCCAGAGAAGTGGAGGGAGTATCCCTATAGTTTCGCTTTTTGAAAAAGCATTAGGTAGTAAGTCTGTTTTAATGGGCTTTGGTCTAGACTCAGACGCAATTCACTCACCAAATGAGCATTTTGGAGTTTGGAATTATTTTAAAGGAATAGAAACTATCCCCTACTTTTACAAGCATTTTACAACACTCTCAAAGATAAAAGATTTAGGGGTGTCCTGATTGAGGAAAAGACTTTTAAAAATTCAATTTTGCTGTGCGCTTTGTATAGAGGTTTCTAATATACTTAAGGTTATAGTACCATCTTCTATACTCACATTACAAAGCTTATAAACCTCGCGGTTATTTTCTTTGGTAAGTACTCCTTTAAATTTAGTAACGCCAGTGTTTTGTTTCATTAAAGCTTTAATTTTTAATTTAAGAAACAAACTTATCACAAGCAGAAAACCCTAAAGACACGAAGGTGTTCTAATGAGCTTTTAAGTGGGTAAAATAAGATCTAAATACGATGAGTGGAATTTGGTTTCCATTGGGCTAAAAAAATATCGATTCACTGCAAGCTGAAACTAAATTGAGTTATTTACAGCAAGTTCAGCCTCCTTATAAGTTCCGGCCTATTAGAGCGACTAATGGGAATTACATTTTTCTCTATCAAGACAGAATTATCTTCAATATCAATGATTTTGGTAAAATTAATAATATAAGATCTGTGGGTTTGCAAAAAAATATTGTCTGGCAATTTATCTTTGATTTTTTTTAGAGTAGAGTGCACACAATATACCTCTTTATGGGTCTTTACATCTATATAATCCCCTTTAGCTTTAATAAACAAAATATCATCAAACTTTAACTTGGTAAGTCTTCTGTCTATATTGATGTAAAGATCATTGCCTTGTTGTTGCTCCGGAGTCAAATTTGCATGCAAGTAAGGAGTTCTTTGAAGCGTGTTTTTCACTTTTAGCATAGACTTATTAAAACGCTCCTGAGTGATAGGCTTTACTAAATAATCAGAAATAGACTCATACTCATAAGCCTCAATAGCCAATTCCTTATCTGAGGTAATAAGTACAATCCTAGCTGTATTCTTAATAGTTTGAACAAAATCAAAACCACTAAAGCCAGGCATGTGAATGTCTAAAAAAATCACATCTACCGTTTGTTGGTTTAGGAACTTAATAGCCTCTATGGCACTTGAAAACTCTTCTATAATATCTAAATCTTCAATTCCAGCACATAATTGCCTCACTACTAGTCTTGCAGATTCTTGATCGTCTACAATAATACAATTCATGTTTACTGCTGTTTTAACATTGATTAATTGCCTGCATAAATCTATCTTTTTGAAGTGGCTTTACCAAATAATCTACTACTAAATCAAAATCATAGGCAGTTAAAGCTAAGTTTTTATCTGAAGAGGTTAATATGACTTTAGGCCTTGTTTTAAGAACATCTAAGAAAGCAAAACCACTCATTTGAGGTAAGTGAACGTCTAAAAACAAAATATCTATATCACTGTGCTTGTTTAAATAGTCTAAAGCCTCTTCTACATTGTTATAAGTAGCTACAACTGTTAAATTAGACGGTTGGCTTAATAGGAGGTGCTCTACCACCGAAATAGCTGCTTGATCATCATCTAAAATAACACACTTTTTCATTTTAAATATCTTTTAAATAATTAGAAATACAATTTAAAACTAGCTCAAAAGAAGCCTGTTGTTCATTCCTATTTATTTTTAATTCTTCTTCATGAACTAGGGCTAAAGAATAGCATTGCTCTAGACCAAACATACTAATTTTATTCTTAAGCTTATGCACCACTTCTGCTGCTGCTTTAAAGTTTTTAGCTTTTAACGCTTGTAGGTAGTAAGTCTCCTCTTGGGGGAATTCAAATTTAATAATCCTAATAAGTTTTTCTTTGAAAACTAGATCCCCATCTGCTAAGCTTTCAATATAATTTAAATTGGGTGTCTCCATTAAGTTTTAATAAATATGAATTTACAAATAACTTACGAGATAGTCTTTTTTATGGTAAAGTAAAAGGTGGTCCCCTCACCAATTTTACTTTCTAACCAAACTTTTCCATTGTGAATTTGAACTATCTTTTTTACAATAGAAAGTCCAATACCACTTGCATTGGAGTTATTACCTACAGACTGAAAAATTTCAAAAATTTTATGGTAATAGTCTTTTTTTATTCCAAGACCATTGTCTGAAACTGAGAACTGCCAAAAACTACCTAAATCCTCTAAACCAATACTTATTAGCCCCTTTGGCTTATCTATATATTCAATAGCATTCCCCATTAAATTCTGAAATAACTGCTGCATTTGAATCTTGTCTGCTCTTATTACGGGCATTTTATTTAAAAACTTTAATTCAATATGCTGAGGCCAATAAAGTGTATTTTGAATCTCTAAAATAAGTGCAGTTAGGTCAATAAATGAAATATTTTGCTTTTCAACTCCAATACTTGAATACTTTAATATTCCTATAATGAGTTGGTCCATAGAGCTAATTTTAGACTGTATTAAGTCTAGCTGTTCCAAACCAGATACTCCTAGTTTTTCTCCATGATCTTCTGCCAACCAAGACACCAAGGTACTTATACTTCTTAAGGGGGACTTTAAATCATGAGACACTATATGTGCGTACTCGTTTAAACTAATATTACTAGTTTCTAACTCATGTAATAAATATTCTTTTTGAACTGCTAATTCATGTTGTGCTGTTATGTCTAAATGAATTCCAATCGAACCCACTACTTCCCCTTTTTCATTATATCTCGGTGCTCCGCTAATGACCCAATATTTTACAGATCCATTTTTTATAGTAACACTCACTTCATAGGTATCAGAAATGCCGTTTAGCCTTTTTTTGTGGTGAATAGACATCATATTAGGGTCTGATATTTTAAGTAATTTGGCTAACTTTTTACCAATAAGCTCATTTTCACTATAACCACTTAAAGCACAAAAACTTTTATTTACTAATTGAACCCTGTCTATATTATCTACTTCTACTAATCCTAAATTCATATTAGCAATAATACTGCTGTACTTTTCTTTTTGAGACTGAAGAGCGTCTTTATATTGCTTTGTCAACGTAATATCCGTGTATACCCAAAGGATTCCTTTGTATAAGCCTCCACTGTATATAGGAATAAAATCACGTTGAAATACCTTACCAGAGAGTGTATTGAGCTCTTCTGCAATCACTGTTTTTTTATCTCTTAATAATTTTTCTATCTTTTTTACAAAACTATCTGGGTCCTTAAAAAATATTTTAGATTGCTCTGCAGCGTTTGAACAATTTAAACCCACCATCTGATCGGGTGTAGCAGTAATTCCAAACATATCACAAAATACTTGGTTGGTCAGTGCAATACTCCTGTGCTCGTCTTCTAAGAGTACTCCAAACTTTAAATTTGAAATCACTGTTGCTATCCTGCTTTGAGAATCTTTTAGCTTAATTTTTTGTTCAGATAATGCTTTTAAATCAATTCCTAAATAAGAATCTGGAATATTAAAAGACTGCCCTTCTGCTTCAGATGTTTTTTCTTGTAAAAGTCTTTTGAGCCACTTGTTCTCCTCCTTTAAATGATACTGAATATCATAAAACTCCTTAGAAGTTTCCTCAAGAATTTTTTCTGATTGCATTCTGGCCTGAATCTCATTTTCCAAAGCCAATTTTAGTGACGTAATTTCTGCTTTAGACATATATATTCTGCATTATAAGATCTGAAATCACCATGTCTATAAATTCAGCGAAAATAATACCTTCCATTAATAAAGATTTGAATTACTAAAGTAACCTTATTGAAATTAAAGGCATTTAAAATGTTGTGAAAAGCCGTTTTTTGTATATGAAACAAAAATGAACCGATTTTAATATCATACTAGCTCATTGTGTTTCCAATAATTGAGTAGTACCTCAATTTTTAACACATAATCCTCATATCTGAGCGGCTTCACAATATAACCAGCAACTCCCAAAGCATAAGCAGCTTTCAGATCTGTCTTATTTACAGAAGTAGTTAAAATAACAGTTGGCAGGCACTTTAACCTATCTATTTCTCTTAAACGCTTTAAAAACTCCAGGCCATTCACTTTGGGCATATTAAGGTCTAACAATAATAAATCTGGCAAACTTTTACCTTCTAAAAGAGCAAGTGCTTCTTCTCCATTGTGAGCTTCCTCAATAGTGTGATGCTGTCCTAGTTTAGCTATGCACCTTTTTAGTTTAAGGATTTCTATAGCGTCATCTTCTATAAGTAAAATGGTCATTTAATACATTAAATACAATGTTATAAAAATAAAAATACTGATTATATTAAAGCAAAAGGTGAAATGAAAATTAAAAAAGACCAATGGTCTTAAAAAAACGTTTATTTGTTTTCAAAGGGGTATAAGAGCACAGTGCTTGGGCTAGCATCGTTTACAAAAGGAGCTATACCCAATTGCAAAAAGTAATAATTGTCTAAAATGGTATCAGGAACAAAAACAAATTCTGTAATAGTAGCGTGGATTCTAAGAGTACCCCCTACATTCCAAAATGCCTTATGCGCTAAAATTGCTCCCCCATCAAATTCCTTGTCTATAGAGGGAAGGTCTATAAATAAGTGAGAAACGCCTAACTCTTTAATATAAATAGCTGCTCCCTCACTTAAATAGGCAGGATTACTATGGCTATATTGCTTTAAAAGCTTGCTTACCTCATTGGGTAAGGTTCTTATAATTAGCGCCTGTGGTACATATTTGTCTCCAATAGCGGCAACCAAAATTTCTTTAGTAATTACTAAATCTTCCCTTGTAGAAACTGGAGCTACAGTCACTAAAATAGACTCAAAAAAATATTGATTTAAGCTCTCCAACACCGTGTAATTACCAGCTAAAATATGCCCTACGCACTCTGTATGTGTGCCATGTGCATGTGGATTAAATGAAATATCATTAAAATTCACCGCTGCACCCTTTTCTATACTCCCCACAAAATTTCCTTGACGGGCAGGGCTAATAGTAGCCGGAGCAGCATACCATGCGCATACACCTTTACCGTTTTCTATTGGGATATGAATACCAATAGGCTTGGATAAATCTACTTGCTTCTCTCCTCTTTGAGTGGTTATTAATACCTTCATATTCTCAGTCTATATAAAATAAATGTGCTGCCAAACCGTCCGTTAAAAACTGTGCCTTAGTGGGGACTTTTAATACCATATCTGCTCCTAAAACCAGTACTCCTTCATTAATTTTCACAGCAGCCTCCCTCTTGGCATACGCTAAAAAATAAGGTCCAAATAAAGCTTCTATTTTATGTAAAGAAACCCCTTTAGCGGTCCTAAGACCCATCATTATAAATTCGTTGTAACGAGACGCCAAGTCTAGTACTTCCTTAATGCTAGGCAACTTTTCTGAGTCTATGGCCGTCAAATACTTGGGGTTGTTGGCCACATTCCATGAGCGGCATTCACCGTCATAGGAATGCGCCGATGGTCCTATTCCTAAATAAGATTTACCCTCCCAATAGGCCGTATTATTCACTGAATGAAAACTAGGTTTAGAGAAATTTGAAAATTCATAATGCTCGTAGCCCACTTTTTTAAGTTTCTTTTTTAAATACAAATACTGGCTTGCAGCCATGTCTTCATCTAAAGCCGCTAGCTTTCCTGTTTTTATTTGGTGTTCTAAAGCTGTTTTAGGTTCTACAGTTAAGGCGTAAGCAGAAATATGAGGAGGATTAAAACTAAGGGCTGTTTCTACATCCTGCTCCCAAAGTGCTTTGGCTTTACTATCAGAAGCTGTCAGTGCGGGCAGGCCGTAAATAAGGTCTAAAGAGTAATTAGAAAAATATTTATTTACCCACCCCAACGCCTCTAATGCTTGAGCGGTGGTGTGAGCGCGGTTCATAAATTTTAACGCATGCTCATTAAATGACTGTACCCCAATACTCAAACGGTTTACGCCTGTTTTTGACAGCGCCTTTACATAGTCTTCAGTGAGGTCATCTGGATTGGCTTCTAGTGTGATTTCTGCCCTATGGCTCAACACATAATGAGTATTCACAGCTTCTAATAATGCAGTTATTTCTACTGCAGATAAAACTGAAGGAGTACCACCACCAAAATACACAGATTCAATCCTTTTATTTAAAAAAGCATCTTTTCTGAGCATTAGTTCCTTACACAAAGTCAATACCATAGTAGCCTTTGAAGTCATTTTAGTAGAAAAATGAAAATCACAGTAACTACAAGCTTGTTTACAAAAAGGAATGTGAATGTAAATGCCGCTCATCTAGAGTTTTTATTGGTTATTTTTTTACGCGTTCTTCATTTTGGCTTACAAAAGAAGCCCAACCAGAATAGGATTTCACACCCACTACTTTCCCTGAATTATAAAAGTGACAAACTGCTGCTGCCAAACCATCTGTACTGTCTAAATTCTTAGGAAGTGTTTTTAATTGGAGTAAATTTTGCAACATTTTAGCTACCTGCTCCTTAGAGGCATTCCCATTTCCAGTAATGGCCATTTTAATTTTTTTAGGGAGGTATTCTGTAATGGGAATTTCTCTAGAAAGACCCGCTGCCATAGCCACGCCTTGGGCCCTTCCTAGTTTTAACATAGACTGAACATTTTTGCCAAAAAAGGGGGCTTCAATGGCAATTTCATCTGGATGGTAAGTATCTATTAGTTCAATGGTGCGCTCAAAAATAAGTTTCAGTTTCATATAAGGGTCTGAATACTTTTGCAGCAGCAACTCATTGAGCTGTAAGAATTCCATTTCATTCCCCACCACTTTTATAAGCCCAAAGCCCATAATAGTAGTTCCAGGGTCAATACCAAGTATAATTCTTTCTTTTGCCAATTAATCTAAGTGTATTTCTACAGGAATCTGAAAACGGGTAGCCACAGGAATTCCTTGTTTTAAAGCAGGAGCTAATGGAGGGAGTCCCACAAACTTTCCATGTAGTTTGCTTTTAAAATACTCATAAACACCTAACTCAAAAGGGGGGCTTCTGGGGGCTTCAATGGTTATGCTTCCTTTAGTGTCTACCAGAATAGAAAGAGTGAAATTGCCGGAAAATGAAAGACTATCTACCGCATTCATTTCTTGAATGAGCTGTGCCAACTCTGCCTTTATTAGCCCTTCAAAGCATGTTTTTTGCTGTGTCTTTGTTGCTGTTTCATCACAATTATTAAAAAGAGGAAACTGATCTACTGCTTCCCAATCTATGGTCTTGAGTTGTGCTGCCACATAAGCAGCTTTCAACTCCTCCTTGGGAGTGAGCCAAGCACAACCGCTAAGCAGAAAAAAAAAGAGTATGTAAAGCGTGCTGCGCATCTAAAATCAAAGGTAGGGGAAAAATCCCATTTTTAACAGCTATGATTTAGACTTGTAAAAGGGTGGTCACTTTCTATAAAATATTAATTTTATCTAAAGGAACCCCCAACACTTCTAAGCAATGCACCAAGGCTTTGTTACGGCTCTGTTTGTTCCAGATAACAGAGAGAATGGCCCTTTGCTCTAGTTGGTCTAGCGCAATAAAGCGTACCCCCATGTCAAATCCTTTTTGTAATGAGGCAGGCACAATAGCCAATCCTAAATTTTGAGCCACTAAAGTAAAAATAGTCTGTGCGTGTACAGATTTATGAGACTGCTTGGGAGAGAAACCAGCCTGTTCAAACAAACTCATGATGGTATTAAAATACTGAGGGCTATAAGCAGGATCAAACAAAATAAAAGGACTCTCCATACACTGTCTTAGTGAAGTGAAATTCTCTTCATTTAAAAAATGGTCTTTAGGTACCACCAAAGAAAAGCTGTCTTCATGCACAGAGTGTATGCCTAAGCTATCTGAAACCTGCTGCACCCTAACAAAACCAATGTCCAAACGCTGCTCCATTACCCCTTTTATCTGTGCCAAATTAGAGAGCTCTTCCAAGCTTGTTTTGATAGTTGAAAACTGCAATTTTAACTGTACCAACATCTCTGGTATTACGGTCTGCATAGCAGAACCCAGAAAGCCAATTTTAATTTCCGCCAACAAACCAGCGGCCACTTGCTTAACTTGTATGCTGCTACGTTCTAATTCTTGCAGTAAAAAACCCACTTCTTTTCTATAAAAAACTCCTGCAGCTGTGAGCCTTACCTGTCTGGTATCTCTCTCAAAAAGAGCCGCTCCAAGGGTGGCTTCTAAATCTTTAATCTGACGGCTCAATCCAGGTTGTGAAATAAATAATGAAGCTGCCGCCTTTCTAAAGTGTAAATGCTGAGCCACGGCCATAAAATACCTTAAATGTCTGATTTCTATTTGAGCCAGAGTAGTTGAAAAATTAGTAATCATATATAAAATAAATTCAAATATTGATGCTTTTAAAGCATTAAATATACATATTATTGGTATTAAAAAGCATTAATGTAAAGGCTATCTTTATAGATATTAATAAAAAATGAAAGCAAAAGACACATTCTTATACGGAACAGACCTTCTCACTACAGGTATGGCTTTGGCCATAGCCAAAGGAGAAACACAAGGAATTTTAGGGCCTATTGCAAAAGAGCAGATTCAAAAAAGTGCTCAAGCAGTAGCAGACATAGTAGCTAAAGGAGCCATTGTGTACGGTATAAACACCGGATTTGGACCCCTTTGCACTACTAAAATATCTGCAGCTGAAAGCATGATCCTTCAGACCAATATTCTTAAAAGTCATGCGGTAGGGGTTGGAAACCCCATAGACCCCGTGATTGCAAAACTCATGCTTATTTTAAAAATGCAGTCTTTAGCTCAGGGGTATTCAGGCATAGCTTTAAGCACCCTAGAGCGCATACAGTGGTTTATTGAAAACCAAGCCATTCCAGAAGTTCCAGAGCAGGGATCTGTAGGGGCATCTGGCGATCTAGCCCCCCTAGCCCACCTATTTCTTCCCCTCATTGGAGCTGGCCATATTCACTATCAAGGCCAAAGAATGACAGGAGCACATTTTTGTGAAAAAACAGGACTCAATCCCTTATCACTTGGCCCCAAAGAAGGTTTGGCTCTTATAAATGGCACCCAGTTTATTGCAGCCCATGCAGTGATGGTGGTTCATACTTTTCATAATTGCCTAGTACATGCAGACCTTATTGGTGCCCTCATGGTAGAGGCCTTGCAAGGGTCTATTAAGCCTTTTCACCCCAAATTACACCAATTAAGGCCCTTTAAAGGGGTGGTACATGTGGCCCATAAAATGAATGCCCTTTTACAAGATTCTCCCATTATGAAAGACCATGAGGCCTGTGAAAAAGTTCAAGATCCCTATTCATTAAGGTGTATTCCACAGGTGCACGGCGCCTCTAGAAATGCCTGGCTACACCTAAAAGAATTGGTAGAAATAGAACTCAATGCAGTCACAGACAATCCCGTAATTATTAACCAAGAGCTCAGCATTAGCGGAGGCAATTTTCATGGCCAACCCTTAGCCATGGCACTTGACTACGCTTGTTTGGCCCTTTCAGAATTAGGGTCTATTGCAGACAGAAGGGTCTATTTAGCCCTAGAAGGATTAAGCCCTGGAGTTCCCAAATTATTGATGAAAGAAACTGGAATTAATTCTGGTTATATGATGCTGCAATACACCACTGCAGCACTAGCCAGTGAAAATAAAGGCCTCTGTTTTCCTGCTTCTGCAGACAGCATTCCCACTTCATTGGGCCAAGAAGACCATGTGAGCATGGGCTCTATTGGAGGGAGAAAAGCACTGCAAGTAGCTAAAAATATAGAAAAAATACAGGCCATTGAGCTACTTACTGCCTGCCAAGCCCTTAGCTTTAGAAGGCCCATGCCCTCTGGAACACTACTAGAATCCCTGTACCAAAGACTCAGAGAAGAAGTTTCCTTTGCGGCAGTAGACAGGATTTTTTCACCAGACATATCTGCAGCCTTAACCCTCATTCAATCTGCTGCATTGCCCAAGACCCTAGCAGAAACCTTAAAAAGTGGTACATTCCAGTACGCTTCTAAGCACGAAGATCTCTTTGAAAATTATTAAATACTGCCATGGAAAAAAAGACAAATACCTCCATTCAAACCCTACTTATAGGGCCTATTACACAGCTACTTCCCATGACAGGACTCCCACTTAAAGGGGCCTTAAAAGATAGCCAGCTAGAAGTGTTAAAAACCCAAGGGATACTTATTTCTGAGGGGTTAATTAAAGAAATAGGCCCTTTTAAAGAACTTTATAAACAACAAAAAGAGGCCATTGACAACAAACAAACACAATACATAAAACCAGAAACCCCTGTGGTGGCCGTTCCTGGCTTTATAGACGCCCACACCCACATTTGCTTTGCCGGCAATAGGGCTTCAGATTACGCCCTTAGAAATAGCGGCGCTAGCTATTTAGAAATTGCAGCAGCAGGAGGTGGTATTTGGGACACAGTTACTCACACTAGGGCTGCCACAGAAAACGAGCTGGCTCAAAACACCCTCCAAAACGCCCAAAGACATTTGCAGAGAGGGGTCACCACTATAGAAGTTAAAAGCGGGTATGCAGCCAGCGTAAAAGAAGAGCTAAAAATGCTAAGGGCCATTAAAATGGCCAACGAAAATAGTACAGCAGATCTTATTTCTTGTTGCTTGGCAGCACATATTTTTCCAAAAGATTACCCAGGCAGCCCAGCGGCCTATTTAGAGGAAATAGTACAGCAGCTCTTTCCTGTTTTAGTGAAAGAAAAATTGACCCGTAGGGTCGATGCATTTGTAGAGCAAACAGCCTTTACTCCTACCGTTATTGCCCCTTATTTAGCTGCCGCCAAAGCGCATGGTTTTGATATTTGTATTCACGCAGACCAATTTACAGCTGGGGGCAGCCAAGTAGCTATAGATCACCTTGCTTTAAGCGCAGACCACTTAGAGGCCAGCACTCAAAAAGAAATTAATGCCTTGGCTGCCAGTGACACCATAGCCATGGCACTGCCGGGTGCATCGCTAGGTTTGGGATGTGCCCATGCTCCTGCTAGAAAATTATTAGATGCTGGAGCGGCGTTGGTCATTGCCTCTGATTGGAACCCTGGCTCTGCTCCTATGGGTCATTTGCTCTGCCAAGCAGCCATTTTAGGTGCTGTAGAAAAACTGAGCCAAGCAGAGGTGCTCAGCGCTATTGGCTTTAGGGCCGCCGCTGCCTTGGGCTTGAAAGACAGAGGTGTATTAGCCCCCGGATACTTAGCAGATATATTGCTTTTTCCAACCGCAGACTTCAGCCATATTTTATACCAACAAGGAATGATGGGTCCCAGCCATGTCATAAAAAGAGGCACTCTAGTCTCTAATAAACAAACAGATTAAAATGAATTTTACCCTAGAAACACAGATATTTAGAACAGAAATTAAGGAAGGTATTGGCAGCACACTGCCCCCAAAGCCACTATATAAAAAAGGATTGGCAAGAGCCCCTAAGAGAATAGACCTTTTGAGTACCGCTCAAAAACAATTGGCCCTTCACAATGCACTGCGCTATTTTCCAGAAACCTGGCATAAAACCCTAGCTCCAGAATTTGCAGAAGAGCTGATGGTACACGGCCGCATTTATATGTACCGTTTTAAGCCCAGTTATGCCATTTACGCCAGATCCATACAAGAATATCCTGCCCAGACAAAAGCAGCTGCTGCTATCATGCTCATGATAGACAACAATCTAGACCCTGCGGTGGCACAGCACCCAGAAGAACTCATTACCTATGGTGGGAATGGCGCTGTATTTCAGAACTGGGCCCAATACAAGTGGACCATGAAATACCTCTGTGAAATGGAAGAAGACCAAACCCTTCATCTCTATTCAGGCCACCCTATGGGGCTATTTCCGTCTTCTAAAAAAGCCCCTAGGGTGGTGGTTACCAATGGTATGGTTATACCAAACTACAGTGCTCCAGAAGATTTAGAGCGCATGAATGCCTTGGGTGTAAGCCAGTATGGACAAATGACAGCGGGCTCCTTTATGTACATTGGCCCACAGGGAATTGTCCATGGCACCACCATTACGGTGATCAATGCCTTTAGAAAAAAACTAGGTGCCCAAACGCCTGTAGCGGGTCATATTTTTCTCACTGCAGGGCTGGGAGGTATGAGCGGCGCCCAACCCAAAGCCGGAAATATAGCGGGCTGTATTACTATATGCGCAGAAGTAAACCCAGAGGCAGCCTATAAAAGACACGCTCAAGGATGGGTAGACCTTCTCATAGAAGACATTCCCACCTTAGTAGCCAGAACCAAAAAAGCACAAACTAATAAAGAAGTGGTTTCTATAGCCTATGTAGGCAATGTCATATCCGTATGGGAAGCCTTTTACAAGGCAGACATATACGTGACCTTAGGCTCAGACCAGACCTCCCTTCACAACCCCTGGGCGGGTGGTTACTACCCAGAAGGCATAAGTTATACAGAGGCTAATGAACTGATGGTCAGTGATCCAACTGCCTTTAAAAAAGCAGTACAAGAAAGTCTAAGGCGCCACACCGCTATTATAGACCAGCACACGGCCAAAGGCACTTATTTTTTTGACTATGGAAATGCCTTTTTATTAGAAGCCTCTAGGGCAGCCGCACCAGTAATGGCTGCTAATGGTATAGATTTTAAATACCCCTCTTATGTACAAGACATTTTAGGACCCCTTTGTTTTGACTACGGTTTTGGCCCCTTTAGATGGGTCTGTAGCTCAGGGGATCCAGTAGATTTAGCCAAAACAGATGCCATAGCCCTTGCTGTCATGCAGCAACTGCAAAAGACTGCTCCTCCAGAAATTAAACAGCAACTAGCAGACAACTGCCAGTGGATTGCCGCGGCCCATGAAAATAAAATGGTGGTGGGCTCACAGGCTAGAATATTATATGCTGACACAGAAGGAAGAATGGCCATAGCGGCTGCCTTTAATACAGCCATTGCAAATGGTGAAATTTCTGCACCCATAGTGTTGGGCAGGGACCACCATGACGTAAGCGGTACAGATTCCCCCTACAGAGAAACCTCTAACATCTATGACGGCAGTAAGTTTACGGCAGATATGGCCATTCACAATGTCATTGGAGATAGTTTTAGAGGCGCCAGCTGGGTGTCAATACACAACGGTGGTGGTGTTGGATGGGGAGAGGTCATAAACGGAGGTTTTGGATTGGTCTTAGACGGCAGTAAAAGAGCCGCCAAACAGCTTAAAAATATGCTATTTTTTGATGTTTCCAATGGGCTGGCCAGACGCAGTTGGGCCAGAAACCCTCATGCCATAAGCACCACAAAAAGATTGATGAAAGACCACCCAAAATTTAATTTAACGCCTGTAAACATAGCCTCAGACAGCCTGGTGCAAAATAGCTTAAAAAGTAAATAATAAAGAAATATCATTGAGGCCTTTATGCAATGTTCTTTGTTGTATCCTTCTCCTAACTAGCTCATTTAAAATATCATTATGTTTTATAAAACTACCTCATTAGATTTGTACTCAGGCCGTCCAGCAGCGGCAAATGAATATTTATACCAAGTCATTCAATGTGTTTCATTAGAAAAACTTTTCTCAGAATCAGAAGCGGAAACATTCAAAACGGCTCATGAAATTATAAATACTCCAACCACTTCTCTGCCTCACTTTGGCATTCTAGGCTATGGAGTAGACCACGGAGTTGCTCTAAACCACGGGCGTATTGGTGCTGCAGCGGGGCCAGATGCTTTTAGAAGCTGTATTGGAAAATTAGCATACCCCAACAAAAAAAATATAAAAATTACAGATTTTGGCAGTGTGTACTGCCCAGATAAAAAACTAGCTTTGGCCCAGCAAAGACTTGGGAGCGCCCTAGCCCATTTATTAGCGCAAGGTATTAAACCCATAGTAATTGGAGGGGGGCATGATATGGCCTACGGCCATTTCCTAGGTATTCAAGAACACCTAAATACCCTCAAACCAAAAACCAAATTGGGTATTATAAACCTAGACGCACACCTAGACCTCAGAATGCCTAGCCCAGAAGGGACTTCTGGCAGCCCCTTTAGCCAGACAGCCACTCATTTAGCAGCCCATGGAAAAACCTTTCATTACTGCTGCGTGGGACTTAGAGAAAATGCCAACCCTCCTAGTCTTATAGAGCGAGCGCTAGGCCTTAAAAGCACTCTTGTTTTTAGAGAGGAATGCCAAATGTCACAATGGGCAGCGGTAGAAGAAAAAATAATCACTTTTATAGCCCCTCTAGACGCGGTATACTTAAGCATAGATTTAGATGTTTTTCACCAGGGAATAGCTCCTGGAGTAAGTGCGGCGTCGCCCTTAGGGCTTGAGCTAGATTTTGGCATTAGGGTTTTAAAACTAGTATTGGCCTCAGGAAAAATGATCAGTATGGACCTGGCAGAGCTAAACCCCACATATGACAGAGACCAGGCCACTGCTAAATTAGCTGCGGGACTTGCCTATGAACTCATTGATTATTATCCATAAAAAAAAGCCTTCCAAAATTGGAAAGCCTTTCATTGGTTGGACAGCCTCGCTATCACAACACGGCCTTAACAAAAGGTTAAGACACAACACAACTTTACAAATATAAGAAAGCTTTTTTAAGCCTCAATGCTTTAGTGTCATAATTATAGCTGACCCTGCTTTTAAAAATCTATTACAATTCCAAAACTTGGAATAACTGAGCCTGCCTCTTGTGGGATTAGAGATAAGCTGCTTGGATTTAATGGGAGCCCATTAGTGTCTCTGGATAGTCCGTAAGAAGGGGGTTGAGGATTGCTGCTCCCAGTGGCATTTTGCACTTCTATAAAGAAATCTAAGGCCAATTTTTTATAAAACCATTTCTTGTCAAAGCGCAGGTCTAACTGGCTAAAAGCATTGAGTTTTTCTTCTCCCAAACGGTTATAATCTAAAACAATCTCTGGGTAAAAAGTGGTGGTTTGCACCAAGTCTGTGGGTACAAAAGGGGTGGCACCTGCATACCTAAAGCGGGCACTCACCTCCCAGTTTTTTGGAAGCTTATAGCCTGTAGTAAATGATGCCAAGTGCCTGCTATCCCAAACAGAGGGTCTAAATACTACTGGGTCTAAGCCACTAAAAGTAGAGTAGAAATAGGTGTAGGAAAAAATACCAAAGAAATTTTTAGTGAGCTTCTGCTGCCAGAGAAATTCTAAACCATAGGCCTTTCCTTTTCCTACAGAGGCAATGGCCTCATTACCTAAAACCTCAAAACCAGCGCCTTTGTTAGCCATTGAAACACCATCGGCCATTGAAACAGGGTAGTCAGTATAGTATTTGTAAAAACCTTCTAATGAAAGTCTAGCAGAAGGACTCAATATTTTTTCTAGCCCCAAAACCAGATGTGCAGACCTGGTATAATCTAAATTTTCATTGACCAATTCTTGGTTTTCATTGCGGTAGCCTAGCATGGTATAGGGCGGGATTTTATAGTAAATTCCTGCGGTTCCGTTTAACTTCCAAGAGGGTGCTAAAGTATAGGAGGCAGAAGCCCTTGGAGAAAATGTTTCTAGTATTGAATTATTTTTGGTAAAACTGTCTCCGTCCATTCTAAAACCCATAGAGAGGGAAAGCTTGTCTTCTAAAAAATTTTTTGAGGCTTGACCAAAGAGCCCGTAATTCAGAAAATTTAAAGAAGTGGCGTATTCGTAAGCCGGGCGAGTATTGATGGTAGTATTTTCATAATAAGCCCTTTGCAGGTTACCTCCATAACTTAGTTTCCAGCCATCTGTAAAGCGGTTTACCGCAAGTCTGAGTTTAGTTTCAGACTCCAAGGCGTCATTTTGAAAACGCAAATCTGCTTGGTTGGCGTTGTCTGTGTATTGGCTAAAGGTATTCCAAAGGCTGTTGTTACTCAGGCTCATTTCCATAAAACCAGACTGGTCTTTAAACCTCCTTTTCCAAGTAGCTCCTATGGTATTGGTATTTTGAAAGATTACAGGCACTTGATCAAAGGTAGCCTGCTGGTCTGGGGTAAAATCTTCTGTGTCTGTAGCTACTGTAAATTTATCTATGCTCCCCAGCCCCACAAAAGACAGGCTGTTATAAGGGTCTATTTTATGGTTTAGTTTATACTGGTAGTCCCAGTAGTCTGGCCTAAAAGGAAGGCCTATGAGCTCAAATAAGAACTGTAAATAAGAACGGCGTACAGAAAAAAGCAGGTCTGTTTTAGCCGCTTCTCCTGCTGCTTTGGCAGCCTTAGATCTAAAGGGTGTCTCTATGGTTAGGGCGGCTTCACTGGCACTGAGTCTAAAGTTTCCTGCAAAACCGTCTGGGTTCACGTCTCTTTGGGTAAACTGAAGCACACCAGACAAGGGATTGTTATACTGAGCACCAAAAGCAGAGGCAGACAACCTCACATCTGAAATAAAAGACACATTGAGCATTCCCACCGGCCCACCGGAGCTTCCTTGGGTACTAAAATGATTGATATTTGGAATTTCTATCCCATCTAAATAATAGACTACTTCATTAGAGGCACCCCCCCTAATAATAAGGTCATTCCTAAAGCCTCCAATAGAGGGAGATACACCAGGAAGGGATTGGGCTACCTGTACCACATCATTATTAGCTCCTGGATACGTGGCTATTTCTACAGCAGAGAGGGACTGAGTAGAAAGGGGTGTTTCTATGGGGCGGCTTATTGGACTTAGTGACACCACCACTTCATCTAAACTTTCAGAGGCTTCTTGTAGGGTGAAATTTAAGGGGGGGGTTCCTACAGATCTTATCTGGAAATTAAAGACTGTCTGCGTACTAAAACCCAAATAACTGGCCTGTATTTTATACGCCCCTGGAGGTATATTTGTAATGCTATAACGCCCATTTTCGTCTGCTGTACTTCCAAAAATAGTGCCTTCTATAATCACTGTGGCACCAAAAAGTGGCACCAACTTTTCATCTAGAATTTGTCCAGAAAGAGATCCTTGAACCTGGTCTTGTGGTTTGGTTTGAGTGGTAGTTTGGACCTGAGCCTCTAGTGTTAAGCCAAATAAGAAGAGAACTAATAGGAGGAATAGTGAGTGTTTCATAGCAGGTCAAAATTAAGAAGAAAAGCTAAGAAACTAAGGGTCCTTTGCAACAATCATAAAATAAACTCACTAATAAGGATTGGTAATCCAAGGATAGGGTGGGCGTTTTATCCATTGGCCTCTTGTAAAGTCTGGAAAATCTTGGGCACTACCGTTGTTTTCTATTGAAAGTTCAGACAGCGGGGTCACGGCAGACCAGGCAGCAGCGTCATAGGCATCTATAGGAGGCGCCACATTGGCTTTAGCAGCATTTACAAAGGCATTTAGCACAAAGAAGTCCATGCCTCCATGGCCCGCTCCCTCTGCATATGCTCCGTATTCTTTCCAAAGCGGATGGTCGTATTTATCTAACCAGTCTGCGGAATCATCCCACCTATGCGGCTTAGACTGTCCTTCTATATAAATTCTGTCCCCATCGTTTTCCCAAAGACCATTGGCGCCTTGCACCCTAAAGCCTAGGGAATACGGCCTTGGAGAATTACAGTCATGAGTAATGAGAATGGTTTCTCCCATAGCCGTTTCAATGGTAGAGGTAATAATATCTCCCTGCTTAAAACGCACCTTGGCATTGGGGTGCTCTGCACCCCCTTTGTCTACAATGTATTTATGTAAACCCACTGCTTTGGTTGCATGTGAAGACATTGAGACAAATCTATTGCCTCTGTTAATATTGGCCATGGCCGCCACCGGCCCCAAGCCGTGTGTGGGGTACACATCTGCATTCCTACTCACAGAGTGTTGGGTGCGCCATTTGGCCTCTGAAATAGCTTTTTCTCCAAACTCTACACCGCCCCCATAAGGCTGTTTTCCGTTATTAAATTTCACTTCTCTAAGGTCGTGTTGGTAACCACAGCGGTAATGAAGCATTTCTCCAAAGACGTTCTCTTTTACCATATGGAGCACCGCCATGACGTCTCTTCTGTAGTTCACATTTTCTAGGAGCATCAGGTGACTTCCTGTTTGCTCATGGGTATTCACTAAATCCCAACACTCCTCCATGGTATTGGCAGCAGACACCTCTACTCCTGTGTATTTTCCAGCTCTCATAGCGTCTACAGCCATGCGGGTGTGCCAGAGCCATGGGGTGGCAATTAAAACAGCATCAACCTCTTTGAGGTCTAAAAGATTTCTGTAATCCAGCTCATTTTTCCCAAAAACTTTAGCTGGCTTGGCGCCTGTTTCTGTTATGATTCTTTGCGCAATAGCTATTCTATTTGGATCTATATCTGCTATGGCCGCCACCACTACATCGTCCCTTTTAAGGGCGTTTTCTAAGTGGTTGGTGCCTCTAAGACCTACCCCAATAATTCCTATTTGGAGCTTGTTATTGGCGTTTTTAATGGCCTGGCCAAAAGACACATTGGGGACTATTAGCGTAGCAGCGCCAAAGGCGGCAGATTTTTGAATAAAAGATCTTCTAGAAGACATCCTGGGTGGCTTAAGGTTATTTATGAAATAGAAATTTAGGAAAAAGATTTAAAATAAGCCTGCTAAAAGAACAATTTATCTAGGATGTAGTATCTTGTGACCGTTTTATAATACAACTATGACATTACTTATAATGGCTGCAGGGAGTGGCAGTAGATACGGAGGCCTCAAGCAATTTGACGGTCTAGGCCCCACCGGAGAATACCTCTTAGAATACACTATTTTTAACGCCATTGCTGCAGGTTTTACTCATATAGTAGTGATTGCAAAACCAAGCAATACGGGAGATATTAAAAGTTATTTGGCTTCTAAACTACCAAGTCATATAAAATTAAGGGTGCTAGGACAATCTGTTACAGATGTCCCAGAGGGCTTTACGGCCCCAGCTGGCAGAGAAAAACCTTGGGGAACTGCTCACGCGGTTTGGACGGCCAGGCATGATATTCACAGCCCTTTTGCCACTGTAAATGCAGACGACTACTACGGCCCAGAAGCTTTTAAAGACGCTGGCGCTTACTTAAATAAATTACCTAATAATATTACATACGGACTGGTAGCCTATAGGCTAGAAAACACCCTTTCTAATTATGGAACGGTCTCTAGAGGGGTTTGTAAAGTAAGCGGAGGTCAGTTGCAAGACATACAAGAACACACCAAATTAGAGGCTACAGCACCCAACGTGGTAACAGACTACGAGACCGGAAATACCTTTCCTATGGACAGTCCGGTAAGCATGAACTTCTGGCTGTGTACCCCACATATTTTTCCTGCTATCACCGCGCGCTTTGTAGAATTTCTCTCTGGAGATTCACCAGAAAAAGGAGAATTATACCTCCCTTATATTGTGGCAGAGCAGTTAGAAAACAAAGAAGTGAGTGTAGGGGTTATTGCCACCACTAGCCAGTGGTTTGGACTCACCCACGCCCAGGATAAAGCTGCCGCTGTAAGTATTTTAAAATCCCTTCATAAGTCTGGAATCTACCCGGCAAGCCTATGGAAAAGCTAGGGAGCCAGGCACTTCACCAGATTATTGAAAACTTCTTGCCAGATGGTGTGGTTTT
>Ga0222646_100013_pt1 | contig 119688 bp, 111 predicted proteins | sample AntAcemetagen293_FD_179819 | JGI IMG/M metagenome (GOLD analysis project Ga0222646, IMG submission 179819) | Saline water microbial communities from Ace Lake, Antarctica - #293 | ecosystem: Environmental > Aquatic > Non-marine Saline and Alkaline > Saline | place: Antarctica: Ace Lake... | reverse complement strand
CGCAAATATCCCCAAAATGGGAATAAGCACCGCAGAAATCACAAAACCAAAGGCTACCAATGCCCAATCTGCCCCAGCCTGCAACCCCAAATAAGGAGGTAAAATAAGATTACCCGCTCCAAAAAAGAGCGAAAAAAGGGCAAAAGCAGCCAGGAATTTCTTGGTCATAAGGCGTAAAATTTAGCGCCAAGATAAAGCGGTTTTATTTAAAAAAGTATTGTATTAATACACAAATTAAAAAAGGAAATATAATTTAATTATGTTATAACATTGTTGTAATTTTGATTTAAACATAAAAACAATGGAAGCGAATATCATTAAAGTGGGAAATTCAAAAGGAATTATCATTCCTTCTAAATTTTTAAAGCTTATTGGTTTTGGGAGTAAAGTGACTATTGAAATTGAAGACAATAAGATCGTGATAGTCCCCATAAAAGAATTAGTGAGAGCGCATTGGGGTGCCGTTTTTGAAAAAGCACATGCTAAAAGTGATCCAGATATTTTACTGCCAGATGTTTTTGAGGATGAAAGTTTTGAGGAGTGGACATGGTAAAACAGTATGAAATTTATTGGGTGAATTTAGACCCAACTAAAGGGAGTGAAATCAATAAAAAAAGGCCTTGTGTTGTTATTTCTCCTGAAGAAATGAATAAAAATCTACATACAGTTATAGTAGCCCCCCTTACTTCTACTATTAAGCCATATCCTACTAGGGTCGCTATTTTTATTGATAAACAAAAAGGACAAATAGCTTTAGATCAAATCCGAACGATAGATAAGATAAGGTTAAGCAATAAAATAGGGGTTCTAACCAATGAAACCATTGCTAAAACTAAAAGCATTTTAGTAGAAATGTTTAAATAAGCTACTGATGCCTTCTCAAGTTTTATGCAGAATACTAGGTAGAAAAGAGTTTTACTCTTTAAAAGCATTCCAGCCCTGCGCTTTAAGGGGAATTTTAGTGTCTGCTCTGGTCACCAGGTTGGCGCCAGCGGCAGCCTCTGTCATAAAACCAATGACGGTGAGGTCTGGATTGCCTTTTATTTTATCGTAGTCTTTTTGGTCTATGGTAAAAAGAAGTTCGTAGTCTTCGCCGCCAGAAAGGGCCACTGTGGTGCTGTCTAAATTAAATTCTTCACAGCTAGAAATAACAGTGGGGTCTAGGGGTATTTTATCTTCATAGAGGTCACAGCCTACTGAGCTGGCCTTACAAAGGTGTAATATTTCTGAGGAAAGACCGTCTGAAATATCTATCATAGCAGTGGGCTGTACCCCTAAGGCAGCTAGTAATTCTGGAATGTCCTTGCGGGCCTCCGGTTTTAATTGGCGCTGTATAATGTAGTGGTAAGGTTCTAAGTCTGGCTGGCTTTTTGGATTTACCTGAAAGACAGATTTTTCTCTTTCTAAAACCTGTAGGCCCATATAGGCGCCTCCAATGTCTCCAGAAATCACCAATAAATCTTGGGCTTTGGCGCCAGAGCGTTTGGTTATTTTAGCGGGTTTCACAATCCCTAAGGCCGTGATGGAAATAATCATCCCTTTGGTGCTAGAGGTGGTGTCTCCTCCTACTACGTCTACCCCATAAGTGGTGGCGGCATGGCTTACCCCCTCGTAAAAAGCCTCTAGAGACTCTAAAGAAAAACGGTTAGAAATAGCCAGAGAAATAGTGATTTGTGTAGCCTTAGCATTCATGGCGTACACATCTGAAAGATTGGCTACTACTGCCTTATAGCCTAAGTGCTGTAAAGGCATATAGGCCAGGTCAAAGTGAACCCCCTCTACCAGCATATCTGTGGTCAGTACGGTATGGAACCCTTTGTGGTCTATTACGGCAGCGTCATCTCCAATAGAGAGCACGGTGCTCTTCTGGGTTTGTGGCAATGCCTTGGTTAAATGATCTATAAGTCCAAACTCTCCTAGGGTTTCTAGGGTAGTCTTTTGAGGTATTTTTACTTCTAACATACCGTAAAAATACAAACTTTACGTATATTTGTGTCTAATTTAGAATTAATCTATTTAAGAATGATTCAAGTATCTGAAACAGCAATGAAAAAAGTCATGACTCTCATGGAAGAGGAAGGCTTTAATACCCAGACAGATTTTGTGAGGGTAGGAGTAAAAAGCGGGGGCTGTAGCGGCCTTTCTTATGAACTTACCTTTGACAAAACAGCTGGAGAAACTGACAAGGTGTTTGAAGACAAAGCAGTGCGCATACTGGTAGACAAAAAGAGTTTTTTATACCTAGTGGGCACCGTTTTAGAATATTCAGGCGGCTTAAACGGGAAGGGATTTGTATTTAACAACCCCAATGCACAGCGCAGCTGCGGTTGTGGAGAGAGTTTCTCTCTATAATGACACACACCACCCCCTAAAAAAAAGAAAAATGGCATATACGGAAGAAGAATTAAAGAAAGAACTCGAGACTAAGGAGTATGAGTATGGCTTCTATACAGACATTGAATCTGAGACTTTTCCAAAAGGACTCAGTGAAGAAATTGTCATAGCTATATCCAAGAAAAAAGAAGAGCCAGAATGGATGACACAGTGGCGCCTAGAGGCCTACCGTGGTTGGCTAGAAATGAAAGAACCTGAGTGGGCCAATGTAAATTACACAAAACCCAACTTCCAGGATATCTCTTATTACTCTGCCCCCAATAAAAAACCAAAATACGACTCAATAGATGAGGTAGATCCTGAGCTCTTAGACACCTTTAAGCGTTTGGGAATTTCCTTAGATGAGCAAAAATTGTTGGCTGGTGTAGCCGTAGACATTGTTGTAGACTCTGTCTCTGTAGCCACTACCTTTAAAAAAACCTTAGGAGAAAAAGGCATTATTTTCTGTTCTATTTCAGAAGCCATTAGAGAACATCCAGAACTGGTTAAAAAGCACCTAGGCTCTGTAATCCCAAGGAAAGACAACTATTACGCAGCCTTAAACGCTGCGGTATTCTCTGACGGTTCTTTCTGTTACATTCCAAAAGGAGTGCGCTGCCCTATGGAGCTGTCTACCTACTTTAGAATTAACCAAGCGGGAACTGGCCAATTTGAGCGCACCCTAGTCATAGCAGATGAAGGCTCTTATGTGAGTTATTTAGAGGGTTGCACCGCCCCTTCTAGAGATGAGAATCAATTACACGCTGCTGTAGTAGAGTTAGTGGCTATGGATCATGCAGAAATTAAATACTCCACGGTTCAAAACTGGTACCCAGGAAACAAAGAAGGAAAAGGAGGCGTTTACAATTTTGTGACCAAGAGAGGTATTTGCGAAAACTACGCCAAGATTTCTTGGACGCAGGTAGAAACCGGTTCTGCCATTACTTGGAAATACCCTTCTTGCGTGCTTAAAGGAGACCACTCTATTGGAGAGTTTTACTCCATTGCAGTGACCAATAACTTTCAGCAGGCAGACACGGGAACTAAAATGATTCACCTAGGTAAAAACACCAAAAGCACCATTATTTCTAAGGGAATTTCTGCTGGTAAATCACAGAACTCTTACCGGGGCTTGGTGCAGGTAGCCAGCCGTGCAGAAAATGCCAGAAACTTCTCTCAGTGTGACTCCCTCCTTATGGGTGACCTTTGTGGGGCACATACCTTCCCTTATATAGAGGTTAAAAATAAAACGGCTCAAATAGAGCACGAAGCCACCACCTCTAAAATTGGAGAAGATCAGATTTTCTACTGCAACCAGAGGGGTATTAGCACAGAAAAAGCCATTGCGCTTATTGTAAACGGCTTTAGTAAAGAAGTGTTAAACAAGCTCCCAATGGAGTTTGCAGTAGAGGCACAGAAATTATTAGAAATTAGTTTGGAAGGCTCTGTAGGATAAACCCTAGAGCAAAATAAAAAACAAGATGTTAGAAATTAAAGACTTGCACGCAAGTGTAGACAATAAAGAAATATTAAAGGGAATTAACTTAGTGGTAAAGCCAGGTGAGGTACACGCTATTATGGGGCCAAACGGTTCTGGTAAAAGCACCTTGGCCTCTGTAATTGCAGGTAAAGATGAGTTTGAAGTAACCAAAGGACAGGTTATTTTAGAAGGCCATGACCTGGCCGATGACGCTCCAGAAGCTCGTGCCCACAAGGGTATTTTCCTTTCTTTTCAATATCCCATAGAAATTCCAGGGGTGACGGTGACCAATTTTATGAAAACCGCCATTAATGAGTGCCGCAAGGCCAGAGGTCAAGAAGACATGCCGGCCAATGAAATGCTAAAGCTGATTAAAGAAAAGGCAGAACTCTTAAAAATTGATCGCAAGTTTTTATCTAGGTCTCTTAATGAGGGTTTTTCTGGAGGAGAAAAAAAGAGAAACGAAATTTTCCAAATGGCCATGCTAGAACCTAAAATATCCATTTTAGATGAAACAGATTCTGGCTTGGATATTGACGCCCTTAGAATTGTATCTGACGGCGTTAACAAACTGCGCACCAAAGACAATGCCCTAGTAGTCATTACGCACTACCAAAGGTTGTTGGAATATATAGTTCCAGACTTTGTACACGTATTGTACAATGGAAAAATTGTAAAATCTGGCGGCCCAGAATTGGCGCTAGAGTTAGAAGAAAAAGGATACGATTGGATCAAACAAGAAGAGGCTGTATAAATGGAGTTGAAAGATAAATTAGTGTCGGCCTTTATGGCCTTAGAAAACCAAGTAGACCTTGACCACCCAGTGCATGACATTCGCTCTGCGGCTATTAAGGTATTTGAAAACCAGGGGTTCCCAACTAAAAAAGAGGAAGCTTGGAAATACACCTCCTTAAAAGCGCTAGAGAAAATAGACTTTAGCATTTTTCCTAGGGAGTCTGCTCCACTGGAGTACAAGGAGGTAAAGCAATACTTTTTACAGGAAATGGACACCTATAAAATTGTGTTTGTAGACGGTGTTTTTAGCTCTTATTTATCTGAGACTACCCACCAAGGCATAGACGTTTGTCTCATGTCTGCGGCGCTTACCAAAGATATGTACAAGCCTGTTATTGAGGCTTATTTTAATAAGATTGCCTCTGTAGATGAGAACCTAACGGCGCTTAATACAGCATTTAGTAAGGAGGGTGCTTTTATTCATATTCCTAAGAATACCCAGGCCATGAAGCCTATAGAGATCATCCATTTTGCTTCGGGTGCCTCTGCAGACATGATGTTACAACCTAGAAACTTAGTGGTGGTAGAAGAAAATTCTGAGGTGCAAATTATGGAGCGCCACCAGAGTCTTTCTACCAATGCAGTTTTTACCAATGCGGTGACAGAAATTTACGCAGATAAAAGTGCTATGGTAGACTTTTACAAGGTGCAAAATGACTTGCATACAGCCAGCCTAGTAGACAACACTTATATAGACCAAAGAGACCGCTCTATTGTAAAGGTACACACCTTCTCTTTTGGGGGAAAACTCACTAGAAATAACTTAAATTTTTATCAGAATGGGGAGCGTATAGACTCTACCATGAAAGGGGTCACCATTATTGGAGACGGCCAATTGGTAGACCACCACACCTTGGTGCACCACCGCCAACCCAACTGTGAAAGCCACCAAGATTACAAAGGAATTTATGACGGCAACAGTACAGGGGTCTTTAACGGAAAAATTGTAGTAGACCGTTTGGCGCAAAAAACCAATGCCTTTCAACAAAATAACAACCTGCTTATAGCAGACAAAGCCAGCATTAATACAAAACCTCAGCTAGAAATTTTTGCTGATGATGTCAAGTGTTCTCACGGTTGTACCATTGGTCAAATAGACCAAGAGGCTATGTTCTATTTACAATCTAGAGGGATTGGTCAGAAGGAAGCCCAGGCGCTACTCATGTATGCCTTTGCCAATAATGTCCTAGAATCTGTGCGCATTCCTGAACTTAAAAAACGCATTAACGCCCTGATTGCCATGAAGCTTGGGGTGAACCTTGGATTTGAATTATAGGGCTATGACTGAGATTGAAGTAACTGCCATCCGAAAAGATTTTCCCATCCTTTCTAGAAAGGTGAATGGGCAAGACTTGGTTTATTTAGACAATGCGGCCACTTCTCAAACGCCACTGCAGGTTATAGAAGCTATTGTGCACTATTACAGCCACTACAATGCCAATATTCACCGTGGGGTGCATTCACTTTCTCAAGAAGCTACAGAGGCCTATGAGGCCGCCAGGATAAAAATTCAAAAGCATTTTAATGCGGCCCATGCCTATGAAGTGATTCTGACTTCAGGTACCACCCACGCTATTAATATAGTGGCCAGTGGTTTTGAAACCCTCTTGCAAGCGGGAGATGAACTCTTGGTTTCTGCCCTAGAACACCATTCCAATATAGTGCCCTGGCAAATGCTCTGTGAAAAAACGGGAGCTGTTTTAAAGGTCATTCCTATGTTGCAAAACGGAACACTAGACATGGCGGCTTACCAGCGCTTATTAGGTGCTAAGACAAAATTGGTGTTTTGTAACCATGTCTCCAATGCCCTTGGCACCGTAAATCCAATAGAAGAAATAATAAGCGCGGCCCACGCTATGGGCGCCGCCGTCCTGATAGACGGCGCGCAAGCCGCCCCTCATATACAGGCAGATGTTCAGGCCTTAGACGTAGATTTTTATACCGTTTCTGCTCACAAAATCTGTGGCCCTACAGGAGTGGGCATGCTATACGGCAAAGAAAAATGGCTAGAAAAACTACCCCCCTACCAAGGGGGTGGAGAAATGATAGCCACTGTCAGTTTTGAAAAAACCACCTATGCCGGACTGCCTCATAAATTTGAGGCTGGAACGCCCAATATCTCTGGAGGTATTGCCTTTGGCGCTGCCCTAGACTATATGCACAGCATTGGCTTTATAGCCATAGCCACCTATGAACAGCAGCTCTTAGAATACGCCACTAAAACCCTTTTAGAAATAGAAGGTTTGGTTATATACGGCACCGCGGCCCAAAAAACAGCCGTTATCTCCTTTAATATTAAGGGGCTTCACCCCTATGACATTGGCAGTATTTTAGACCAAATGGGCGTAGCTGTTAGAACAGGACACCACTGCGCACAACCTATTATGGACTACTATCAAATTCCTGGAACAGTGAGGGCTAGCTTTAGCTTTTACAACACCTTTAAAGAGGTAGACCTTTTGGTTGCTGCTGTTAAAAAAGCAAAAAGTATGTTATGTTAGACACTATAGAAAACATTCAAGCAGAAATTGTAGAGGAGTTTGCCTTCTTTGAAGACTGGATGCAACGCTATGAGCATATGATCTCCTTAGGAAAATCACTGCCTATTATAGACGTGGCGTACAAAAATGAAGACCACCTTATTAAAGGCTGTCAGTCTAAGGTATGGGTACACGCAGCGCTAGAAAACAACCAATTGGTTTTTACTGCAGACTCAGAAGCCATTATTACCAAGGGCATTATTGCCATTCTCATACGCGCCTTCTCACACCAAAAACCCATGGACATTTTAAATGCCAGTACGGGATTTATAGATGAAATTGGCCTAAAGGAGCATTTATCTGCCACCAGAGCCAACGGCCTAGTGAGCATGATTAAACAAATAAAACTCTACGCTGTAGCTTACCAAACACAGGTAAAAGACACCGATTAATACAAGAAGTTATGGAAGAATCAAAAGACCTTATGTTGGGAGAAAAAATAGTAAATGTCTTAAAAACCATTTATGACCCAGAAATTCCAGTAGATATTTATGAGTTAGGCCTTATCTATGACGTACTTGTCAATGAAGACAATGAGGTAAAAATCCTCATGACCCTCACCTCACCCAACTGCCCAGTAGCAGAAACCCTACCGGTAGAAGTAGAAGAAAAAGTAAAATCATTAGACCAAGTAAAAGACGCAGAGGTAGAAATTACCTTCGATCCCCCTTGGACCCAAGAACTGATGAGTGAGGCCGCCAAGCTAGAGCTTGGAATGCTGTAAAGCATAGAAAAACGGCAAAAAAACAACAAATGAGCTCAGAAGATTTCACCATAGAAAACCGCGTGGCCAGTAGCGCCTTAAAAACCTTTAATTTAGAAGATTATTACAGCCCAGGGCTCAGAAACTCTCTAGATCTAAGCCAGTTCCTATATGAGGGTTTTTTACTAAAAGAAAAGGATTTTAGAGCGGCCCTATTGGCTTACAATTGGTCCCAATATCAAAACCAACACTTGGCCTTCTTTTGCAGTACAAACGCTATTGTTCCTGCCTGGGCCTATATGCTTGTGAATACCTACCTGAGCCCCTATGCCGCCACTAGCATACTTGGTAATCTAGAGTCTTTGGAATCTCATCTGTACCAAGCTGCTATGGCCCAGATAGACTGGACCGTATTTGCAGACAAAGCGGTTATTATTAAGGGGTGTAGTCAAAAACCAGTCCCACAAAACGCCTACCTCTGGGCCACCACAGCCCTACAAAAAGTAGCCAAAAGCGTTATGTATGGAGAAGCCTGCTCTGCAGTCCCTCTTTACAAGAAAAAAAAGGGATCCTTACTCCTCTAAAACCTCTGGGTATAAAAAACTATTGAAGGGGAAACGGGTGACGTGAATGTCCCTGACCGTGTCATAGATTTTTTGTCTAAACTGCTCTAGATTGTCTTTGTTAAGTGCAGAGATAAACAGGGCATTTCCATCCATTTTTTGCATCCAGGTTTGTTCCCACTCCTCCATGGTAAAGTGCTTGGTAGTTCTCTCGGTAGTAAGGTCATCTGCATCTATGACCTCATTTTTATAGAGGTCTATCTTATTAAAGACCATAATAGTGGGCTTGTCAGAGGCATTAATTTCTGTTAAAATGGTGTTTACCGCAGCAATCTGATCTTCAAACTCTGGATGAGAAATATCTACCACATGTAGCAGTAAATCTGCTTCACGTACCTCGTCTAAGGTGCCTTTAAAACTCTCAATTAACTGCGTTGGAAGCTTTCTAATAAAACCAACTGTGTCTGTCAATAAAAAGGGAAGGTTCCCTATCACTACTTTTCTAACGGTAGTGTCTAGGGTAGCAAAAAGTTTGTTTTCTGCAAAAACGTCACTCTTACTCACTACGTTCATCAGGGTAGATTTCCCTACGTTCGTATAGCCCACTAAGGCCACGCGTACTAGGGCGCCGCGGTTCCCTCTTTGGGTTTCCATTTGGCGGTCAATCTTTTGTAATTTTTTTTTGAGTAAGCTAATGCGATCTCTCACTATACGGCGATCCGTTTCTATTTCAGTCTCTCCTGGCCCGCGCATTCCAATACCCCCTTTTTGTCTTTCTAGGTGGGTCCATAAACCCGCAAGCCTAGGAAGTAGGTATTGGTATTGAGCCAATTCTACCTGGGTACGGGCATAAGAAGACTGTGCACGCTGGGCAAAAATATCTAAGATTAAAGAGGTTCTATCTACAATTTTACACTTCAGCTCACGCTCAATATTTTTCTGTTGAGAAGGGGACAATTCGTCGTCAAAAATAACCGTTCCAATGGCTTCTTCTTTTACAAAATCTGCTACTTCTTGCATTTTTCCTGTCCCAATATAGGTTTTAGGGTAAGGTACGTCTACGCGCTGTACAAAACGCTTAAGCACTTCGCCCCCTGCAGTAAAAGTTAAAAACTCCAACTCATCTAAATACTCCTTCATTTTATCTTCAGGCTGCGCTTTGGTAATCACACCAATAAGAACAGATCTCTCATAATTTAGGTCTTGGGCTTCTATCATATAAATGGGAGTTTTAGCCTACAAAGATACCAAAACTTACTGTCACTTAATAGAGAATTAAAGATGGTTTACAGCTACACTATGTCTATTAAAAATGCTAAAATAGCTTTTGGGTTTCTAGTTCTAAGTTTTTATAGATCACTTGCTGAACCGCTTCCCTCACCTTTAAACTGTAAATGGCGCCTTGGGTTCTAGAGGGGTACACCCTGTTGGATAAAAATATATAGACCAAATCATAAACAGGGTCTACCCAAACAAAAGTACCTGTAAAACCAGAGTGACCAAAGCTTTCTGGGTGCGCCTCTGGGGCAGGATAGGAGTCTGCTAAAGGCAAAGCTGCGTTGTCTATAAGAGGTTTGTCAAAGCCCAGCCCCCGGCGGTTGTTATTTTCTGGAAACTGAAGGGTGGTAAATTCTGAAAGGGTGGCCTTAGAAAAGTATTGGCGCCCACCAAAGGAACCTCCATTAGAAAACATTTGTAAGATTTTAAATAAATCTCCCGCATTGGAAAACAAGCCTGCGTTGCCAGAAATACCACCAAAAAGAGAAGCGTTCTCATCGTGAACATAGTTCTGGGTAAGGCCCATTCTAAACAGACTGTCTATTTCTGTGGGTACTATTTGGGGTGCTAATAAACGTTCTTTTGGCAGATAACCTAGTAGATTGGCGCCCAATGGGTCATAGAATTCTCTGCGCATATAGCGGTTGTAAGCTACTCCGCTAAGCTGCTCTATCAGGCTTGGGAAAATAAGAAAAGCCAGCCCAGAATACTTGTATTCCTTTATGGCTGACACTTTAGAGCGGTTTATCTGACGGTACATTTTACGGGGGAAACGGCTGCGCACATACCGGTTTTCGTAGGCTTTTAGCCCAAAGCGCCTGCTGGGTGTTTCTCTTACAAAGCGGCGCTTAAACCCCTTATTGTTTTTCTTTAAAACCTCCTTTAAAAAAACAATATAAGGAATAAGTCCTGCCTGGTGTGTTAGAATTTCCCTAAGCGTGAGGTCTTTTTTATCTGAATAGTGGCGCCACGGTTTCCAGTAGGTGCTAAAAGGGGCATCTAAATCTAAAACCCCCTTTTCTACAAGTTTCATAATGGCTGGCAGAGGTCCTAGTATTTTTGTGACCGATGCTAGGTCGTATAAATCTGAGGAGCTCACGGCCACCAATGAGTCATAGGTGTGATAGCCATATGCCTTTTCTAAAACAACAACACCTTTGTGAGCCACCAAAACCTGAGCGCCCGGAAATGCTTTGGCAGCAATAGCCTGCTCCACAATAGAGTCTATTTTAAAGGCAAGCAGCCCCTCTTGGGCATTTGCGTTTAAACATCCTAAATAAAGCAAGCCCACAGCTCCCCATAAAAGAAATTTAAAGCGGCTTATGCGGGTGGTTTTTTTCATAAATTTAACTCATGAGTTGCACCACATCTTTTGCAAAGTAAGAGGCAATGATGTTGGCGCCTGAACGCTTTATGGCCAATATTTGTTCCATCATTACAGCGTCGTGGTCTAGCCAGCCTTTTTCTGCAGCAGCTTTTACCATGGCGTATTCGCCAGAAACTTGGTACACAGCTATAGGTACGTCTATTTCATTTTTAAGTTCTCTTACAATATCTAGGTAACAAATACCCGGTTTTACCATGATAATATCTGCCCCCTCATCAATATCGGCCTGGGCCTCTTCTAAGGCCTCAAAACGGTTGGCAGGATCCATCTGGTAGCTTCTTTTGTCTCCAAAACCTGGGGCAGAATCTAAGGCGTCTCTAAAGGGGCCATAAAAGGCAGAGGCGTATTTAGCGCTATAGCTCATAATCCCTGTGTCTGTGTAACCGGCCTCTTCTAGCGCCTCTCTAATGCTCAAAATACGGCCGTCCATCATGTCTGAGGGGGCTACAAAATCTGCGCCCGCTTCTGCGTGAGACAGGGCCATTTCTGCCAAGACCTCAACGGTTTCATCATTTAAAATTTTATGGTTTTCTACTATCCCGTCATGACCAAAAGAAGAGTAAGGGTCTAGTGCTACGTCTGTCATGACTAACATGCCAGGGCAAGCAGCCTTAATGGTTTGCACGGCGCGCTGCATAAGCCCCTTAGGGTTTAAGGCCTCTGTACCCGCATTGTCCTTTAGGTGGTTTGGTACCTTTACAAATAGCAAGACCCCACAGAGTCCCAGGCTCCATAATTCTTGAACCTCTTTGGCCAAAAGGTCTAAGGAATATCTAAAATAATTGGGCATAGAGGGAATGGCTTCTTTTAGACCTTTGCCTTCTACCACAAATAGGGGTACTAAAAAATCTGAGGGGGTAATGATGGTTTCACGCACTAAATGGCGGATGGCTTCTGACTGTCTTAGGCGTCTGTTTCTTCTGAGTGGGTACATAGGGTCTTGTATTAAAGTGACGTTACAATTTTTTTAAACCCAATTTCTTGGGGTGGTCAATACTGCTAATAATTGGGCCTCTGCCGATGCCGCTTCAGGCTGGTGGTCATAGACCCACTGCACACGGGGCGGTAAACTCATAAGAATACTCTCTACACGGCCGTTGGTTTTAAGACCAAAAAGGGTGCCTTTGTCATGCACTAAATTAAATTCTACATAGCGGCCCCTTCGTATTTCCTGCCAATCTCTCTGGGCAGGGGTATAATTCAAGTTTTTGCGTTTTTCTACAATGGGCAGGTAGGCGTCTAAAAACGAATCCCCCACCTGGCTTACAAAAGCAAACCAATCTTGTAGATCTCTTTCAGGCGTAGCTTTGCAATAGTCAAAGAATAAACCACCTATCCCTCTGGCCTCTTCTCTATGAGAGTTCCAAAAATATGCATCACAACGGGCCTTAAAGCTGGGGTAAAAGTTGGGGTCATGTGCGTCACAGGCTGTTTTACAAGTCTGGTGAAAATGCTGGGCATCCTGCTCAAAAAGATAATAGGGTGTGAGGTCTTGTCCGCCACCAAACCAGGCGTCTACCGTATTTCCATCTAAATCATAAAGTTCAAAATAACGCCAATTGGCGTGCACAGTGGGCACCATTGGGTTTTTAGGATGCAGCACTAAAGAGAGGCCGCAGGCAAAAAATTGTGATTCTCCCACCCCAAAATAGGCTTGCATGCTCTTGGGGAGTGGGCCGTGAACGGCTGATGTATTGACGCCTCCCTTTTCAAAAACCGCTCCATTTTCTATGACCCTAGTGCGGCCACCACCGCCCTCTGGGCGCTCCCATAGATCTTCTTGAAAATGAGCACCCCCATCCATAGCTGCTACACCCGCACAAATGCGGTCTTGTAAATCACGAATGTAGGCAGTGAAAATCTCTTTCATAGTAGGCGGTATTGACAGTTCTTATTGTAGGGAGCATTTTTTATTATGATCTCTATAGGCGCTATTTTTCTTAGTCTTTGGGCCTGTACTCCTTTACAGCTTCTATAAAAGCAGCGGCATTTTCTAAAGGTACATTTGGCAAAATTCCATGGCCCAGGTTTACAATATAGCGGTCCTTACCAAAGGCGTCTATCATGTCATGTACCATGCGTTTAATCATTTTTGGCGGTGAAAATAGCCTGCTAGGGTCAAAGTTTCCTTGTAGGGTAATTTTACCTCCAGAGAGGTAGCGGGCATTCTGTGCAGAGCACGTCCAGTCTATTCCCAGTGCCGATGCACCAGATTGCGACATCTCTTTTAAGGCAAACCAACAACCTTTTCCAAAAGCAATTACGGGCGCATGTGGTTTTAGTGCGTCTATAATTTGCTGCATATACTGCCAAGAAAATTCTTGATAATCTTTAGGAGAAAGCATGCCCCCCCAAGAGTCAAAAAGCTGAACGGCGTTTACCCCAGCGGCTACCTTAGCCTTTAAATAGGCAATAGTAGTGTCTGTTATTTTTTGCAATAAAGTATGCGCAGCTATGGGTTGTGTAAAACAAAACTCCTTGGCTTTGTCAAAATTCTTACTGCCTTGGCCTTGTACACAATAGCAGAGAATGGTCCAGGGAGAGCCAGCAAAACCAATAAGTGGTATTTCATTGTCTAATTTTTCCTTGGTCATTTTAATAGCCTCCATCACATAGCCCAAAGTCTGCTGCACATCTGGAACTACAACGCGGTCTACATCTTTTTGATTCCTGATAGGATGTGGTAAATAAGGCCCAAAATTAGGCTTCATTTCTACTTCTATATTCATAGCCTGGGGGATTACTAAGATGTCTGAAAACAGAATAGCAGCGTCCATACCATAGCGCCTAATGGGCTGTATCGTAATTTCAGAGGCCAATTCTGGCGTCTGACAACGGCTAAAGAAATCGTATTTTTCTTTGAGCTCCATAAACTCTGGAAGGTAACGGCCCGCTTGGCGCATCATCCAGACCGGAGGTCTGGACACTGTTTCTCCTTTAAGGGCTTTTAAGAATAAATCGTTTTTGATCATACTTTTTCCTTTTATAATAATTCTATTTTAAGAGCGCTCTTTTATAATGGGCTCTTAGGGTGCTAAGCATATGGGCAAAACTGGGCTTTTTGGCCACCGCGTAATTAGCTGTGTGAGCAGCTACTGCCTCAGCGGTAGTAGGGCCAATAGCCACTACAAAGGCGCTGCCAATAAGGTTTTTATCAGTAAAGGCTTTTACCCCACTTGGACTGTAAAAAAACAGCACATCAAAGGCGGTGTCAAAGGCATTACTCACTCCCTGGCTCTTGTAAATGACAAGGGTGTGCAAGGGGGTGTTAGCGGCTCTAAAAGTGTCTGGAATAACAGGCAAATGCTGGTCTCCACAGAAATAATACAGGGGGCTGCTTAAAAGGTCTAAGCCCTCTTTAGTTTGTATGGATCTACTTGCCTCTGCTTGGCTGGCTTGCGCTCCTACATTCAAATTTTGGCGGGTCAATTTTGGATTTATGGCCAGTGAAAACAGTCTGTTAACCAGAGCCAAAGCCGTATCTGCAACTGCTATTACATTAATTCCTTTCTTTCTAAGCCGCTGCGCAGAGCGTTCTCCCACACAGAAAACCCCTTCTAAAATAGGAAGAGCCGTACTTAAATGCTGATGCTCCAAAAAAGACTGCACCGCATTTTGGCTGGTAAAAATAGCCTGAAAAGGGACTGCTGGCATTTCAAAAGGTAGGGACTGCGCCTTCACTGCGCCGTATGACTGCACTGCAAAACCAGCTGCAAGCAAGCGAGAACGCTGGGCTGGCTGCAAGGCTTTTGTGCTGAGTAATTTTGGAGTGCTCATTTTAATTTTATGTTTTAGTGATTATCCTGCCAATGTTTTTTTAATGGTGTCCATTAGCTCTTTGCCCCCACTGTCTAGTATTTTTTGGGCCATTTTTCTTCCGTAAGCTGCGGCCTGGTCTAAAGGCACAGAGGTGTTGGTTTCTAAATATTGGGTACCGTCTAGACTGTGCAGAACTCCCCTAAAATGCAGTTGTTGCTGGGAAATGGTGGCCAGCGCGCCAATGGGCGCTGTACAGCCCCCTTCTAAGGTGTTTAAGAATTCTCTTTCTATTTGGGTGCAGAGGGCTGTTGGGGCGTGGTTTAACAATAAAAGGTCTGCTAGAAGGGTCCTGTGGGTGGCATTCGCCACCACCACCATAGCCCCTTGTGCGGGTGCGGGTACCATCCAATCTAAAGTGACAGCGTCTGCAGGCAATATATCTAATCTTTCCAATCCGGCAGCTGCAAAAATAGCCCCCGCCCAAGGGGCCGATGCTAGTTTTTCCATACGGGTGTGCACGTTTCCTCTAATGTCTACTATCTTGTGGGTGGGGTATTTGGCCAACCACTGAGCTTTGCGCCTAAGGCTGCTAGTAGCTATCTGAAGCCCCGCAGTAGTTAGGTCCATGTTTTTATGTAATAAAACATCTGTACTACTGCCCCTTTCTAGGACAGCAGCAGGGACCAACCCTTTGGCTAAAACTGTAGGCACATCTTTATATGAATGAACGGCCAAGTCTATTTTTTCTTCTAAAAGCGCTATATCTAAGGTTTTTGTAAAAATACCTGAAACGCCTAATTCATAGAGGGGTTTATCTAAATTTAAATCACCTAAAGACTTTACTGGATGTAGTTCGCTGGCAATTCCATGCGCTTTTAAAAGCTGCTGAACACTTTGGGCCTGCCACATAGCTAGGGCAGAATCTCTAGTGCCTATGCGCAGCATCCTAGCCATGAGCTTCTGCTTTTAGTTGGAACACTGCTTCTATAAGGGCCACGCTTTGTTCTGGTTGGTCTTGCACCTCTTTAAGGTGTTCTGCAAACTGCTTGGTGATTTTTTGAATCATGCGGTCTGTCATTTTCTGGGCAGCAGCAGCGTCAAAATCTGTGGTTTTCTTAAGCATGAAATCCAGTTCTTCTGCCTGCATGGTTTTGAGTTTATTTTTTAAAGCCTTAATGACAGGAGAAAATTTTCTAGTCTCCAACCAGGCGTTAAATTCCGACTCTATTTGGTGAATAATTTCAAGGGCCGCAGGAATATGAGCGCGGCGCTTTTCTAAAGTGCCGTCTGTAATTTGAGAGAGCTCATCTAAGTGAACCAAGGTCACATTTTCTAAGTCTGCAACATCTGCTGCTACATTTTTAGGAATGGAAAGATCTAAAATAAGCAAGGGACGCTTGTGGTGAATAAGGGCCTTAGACACGGTGGGCTTTTGGGCCCCAGTGGCCACTACTAAAATATCTGCCTTTCTAATTTCTGAGGGCAGGTCTCCGTAATCTTTTACTAGTACATTAAATTTACCTGCTATTTTTTCTGCAGTATCCTTGGTGCGGTTTATAAGGGTAATATGAGGGTTTTTGGTGTGTTTTATAAGATTCTCACAGGTATTACGCCCAATTTTTCCAGTTCCAAACAAAAGAATGTTCTTATCTGATACTTCTGGCACCTGCTTTAAAATATATTGTACAGAGGCAAATGCTACTGAGGTAGCGCCTGTAGATATTTCTGTTTCGTTTTTAATTCGCTTGCTAGCCTGAATGACTGCGTTACACAAGCGCTCTAGAAAAGGATTGGCCAAGCCGAGTTTCTTAGAATTTGTAAAGCCCTTTTTAATTTGGGCAATGATCTCAAAATCACCTAAAATTTGACTGTCTAATCCTGTCCCCACTCTAAAAAGGTGGTGTATGGCTTCTTTATTTTCATAAATATAAGCCACTTCCTGGAAATCAGCTACACTCCCTTGCGTCACTTTACAGAGAAGGGCAATCAGGGTAAAGGCGTCCTGTGCAAATCCATATAATTCAGTTCTGTTACAGGTACTCACTACTATTAATCCATCTAAGCCTTGTGTTTTGGCTGCTACTAAAATCTGATCTACGGCAGCCGCATGTAAGCTGAACAAGCCTCTAGTAGTAGCGTCTGCCTTTTGGTAGTTTAAACCAACACAGAAAAAAGATTGATGTTTTGAAATATGGTAGTCCTTCATTTGCTTTAAAATAGCATTGAAATTGGGGAACAAAAATAAGCCCACAATAAAGATAAAAATAACGCTAGAAGAACTAATAGTATCGCAAATAGAATTTTTAAGAAATTTTTAAGTATAAAAGCTTCTAGTTTCTTATTTTTGTTGGGCTTAGCCGTGTTTCTATATCATTCTATTTAGAATAATTCTAAATAGAATGGCAAATAAATAATATCTAATGGAAGACAAAAATAACGCATTAAGTCCCTTTGAAGAAATCTATATAGAAGAAGGATTTTATGTGCTTAAAATTCAGAATAACAGTCCTTTGCCAATGCGCTTAAGCAAAGAAATTGACAGCTCTTATATTCAATTTCACTTCTGTTTAAAAGGCAGCGCAGATTTTCTTTTTAACGAGGACTCCTACTCACTTCCGGTTTCAGAGGAGCAGTCATTACTTTTATACAATACCCAAAAAGACCTGCCCTTAAACTTACACTTACAACCCAATGCTTGGTTGTTTTCTGTGGTCATGACCCTTAGAAAATTTCATACCCTGTTTTCTAAAGAGGCACATATCATTCCTTTTTTAAGCCAAGAAAACAAAGATCAAAAATACTACGCACAAGAGGCGGTGTCTCCTTCTATTGCGGTAATCATTAGCCAACTCATGAATTTTAGCATGCATCCAAGCATAAAAGAGTTGTATACAAAAGCCAAAGTGTATGAACTTATGGCTTTGTATTTTAACAGATCTGAAGAGGCAGATACAGCCCAATGCCCTTTTTTAGTGGATGAAGAAAATGTAAAACGCATTAGAAAAGCCAAAGAAATTGTAATTGCCCGCATGGCAGAACCACCAAGCCTTCAAGAATTAGCAGATGAGATTGGTTTGAGCCTCAGAAAATTAAAAGAGGGCTTTAAGCAAGTCTATGGAGACTCCGTCTATAGCTTTCTCTTTGACTATAAAATGGAATACGGACGCAAACTACTAGTAAGCGGTGCCTATAATGTAAATGAGGTGGGCCTAAAAATTGGCTATAGCACTGCCAGCCATTATATTGCTGCCTTTAGAAAAAAATACGGCACCACACCTAAAAAATACCTCACAGCAGCTACGGCTAATAATATTTCATAAAGACACCATAGCCTGGCTACAAAAACACCAACCCAGGGTCATAAAAACCGAAAAATGATTCAAAAAATACTTTTATACGCCAGTAGAACCCTATGGGCAAGTATCTTTTTACTAGGAAGCATTGCGGGCCACGCCCAAGACCCATCCCCCGCTCCAGAGCAGGTCTTAGTCTTTACCAAAACAAACGGCTACCGCCACAGCGCCATTGAGGCAGGGGTAAAAGCTTTTAAAAAATTAGGCGAAGAACACCGCTTTGAGGTCACCCAAACAGAAGACGCTTTCTCTTTTCATCCAGATAATTTAAAAAAATACCAATTGGTATTATTTTTGAACACCACAGAAAATGTGCTTGATGAAAAAGAGCAAAAAGCCTTTGAAGACTACATTTCTAAAGGGGGGAATTATATGGGCATTCACGCCGCTGCAGACACTGAGTATGAGTGGCCTTGGTATAATAAATTAGTAGGCGCCTATTTTGAAAGCCACCCAAATGACCCCAACGTAAAAGAGGCTGTAGTAAGCTTAGTAAATAAAAACCACCCCGCTACGGCTCATTTAAAATCCAAATGGACCCGCACAGATGAGTGGTACAACTACAAAAATATACAGCCCCACATTAAAGTGCTGTTAAACCTAGAGGAAAGCAGCTACCAAGGGGGCACCAACGGCGCCAACCACCCTATTGCCTGGTATCATGAAACCCTAGGAGGCAGGGCTTTTTACACCGGCGGCGGCCATACGGAGGAATCTTACAATGACCCCCTATTTTTACAACACCTATGGGGTGGAATTGCTTATTGTTTAAGGAGATAATAGCCCCTTGCTTTAAACAAAAAACTGACTGTTATTTTTTCTAACTCTAAATTGGGCATTATGCCTCATTAAAGTTTGGCTAAAATACTTTCCTAAGGTATCTTTGTTTGTAAAATTTTAAGAACATGAGTGGAACACCTTCATCATCCATTGCTAGAAAAATCATTATGGCCCTCTCGGGCTTATTTTTGGTTCTTTTCTTAGGCCAGCACTTTGCTATTAATATCACCTCTGTGATTGCCCCAGACACTTTTAATACCTGGTCTCATTTTATGGGGTATAACCCGCTGGTACAATTCGTACTCCAACCCGTACTTATTGGAGGGGTGATTGTACACTTTGTCATGGGATTTGTCCTTGAAATTCAGAATAATAGGGCCAGAGGAGTTAGTTATGTGAAATATAATGGAGGCGCTAACGCCTCTTGGATTTCTAGAAATATGATTATTTCCGGTGGGGTAGTATTGGCTTTCTTATTTATGCATATGTATGATTTTTGGTTGCATGAAATGGTTTACAAATACGTAGAAAACAGCCCAGAAGACGCTACCCGCTACTATTCAGAAACAGTAGAAAAATTTCATTCTCCTGTAAAAACAATATTATACGTCATCTCTTTTGCCTTACTAGCCCTGCACTTATTGCACGGTTTTGCTTCTTCCTTCCAAACCATGGGGGTCAACAACAAATACAGCCCTGCCATTAAGGCATTCACAAAAGTATACGCAGTGGCCATCCCTTTGGGGTTTGCCTTTATTGCTGTATACCATCATTTAAACCCTATAACGCAATAGTCTTATGAGTGTACTTGATTCAAAAGTGCCTAAAGGTCCTATAGACCAAAAATGGACGGCACACAAAAACAAGATTAACCTAGTAAACCCAGCTAATAAACGCAAAATAGACGTGATTGTTGTAGGAACTGGTTTGGCTGGTGGCGCGGCGGCGGCATCGCTTGCAGAGCTAGGCTATAACGTGAAAACTTTTTGCTACCAAGATTCTCCAAGAAGGGCGCACTCAATTGCAGCCCAAGGGGGAATTAACGCCTCTAAAAACTACCAAGGAGACGGAGACTCTAACTACCGTTTGTTCCATGACACTGTAAAAGGAGGGGACTACCGCTCTAGAGAAGCCAACGTATACCGATTGGCAGAGGTTTCTGGAAATATTATTGACCAATGTGTGGCCCAAGGAGTTCCTTTTGCTAGAGAATACGGAGGTCAATTAGACAACCGCTCTTTTGGGGGGGTGCTGGTTTCTAGAACTTTCTACGCCAAAGGACAAACAGGACAGCAGTTGCTTTTAGGAGCGTACTCTGCCATGAACCGCCAGATTAACCGGGGTAAAATAATACCCTATAACCGCCATGAAATGCTAGATTTAGTTTTAGTAGATGGCAAGGCAAGGGGGATTATTGCAAGGGACTTAGTGACTGGTGCTATTGAACGACACTCTGCCCATGCAGTAATACTGGCGTCTGGTGGCTACGGAAACGTGTTCTTCCTATCTACCAATGCTATGGGTTCTAATGTAATGGCCGCATGGCGCGCCCACAGAAGAGGCGCCTATTTTGCCAACCCATGTTTTACACAAATTCACCCTACCTGTATTCCTGTCTCAGGAGACCACCAATCTAAGCTTACCCTCATGTCTGAATCTCTTAGGAATGACGGACGTATATGGGTGCCTGGAAAAGAGGCCGATGCTACTGCTATTAGAGAAGGAAAATTAAAACCAACTGCTATTGTAGAGGCAGACAGAGATTACTTTCTAGAGCGCCGCTATCCTGCTTTTGGAAACCTAGTACCCAGAGACGTGGCTTCTAGGGCTGCCAAAGAGCGTTGCGATGCTGGCTTTGGAGTCAATAAAACGGGAGAAGCAGTATACCTAGACTTTGATGCAGCCATTATGCGTTATGGAAAAGAAAAAGCCTTAATTTCTGGGCAGAAAGAGGCCACAGATATTGAAGTAAGAACCTTAGGAGAAGAAATTATTGCTGCTAAATACGGGAATCTTTTCCAAATGTATGAGAAAATTGTAGATGAAAATCCCTACAAAACACCCATGATGATTTATCCTGCTGTACATTATACCATGGGAGGTCTATGGGTAGATTACAACTTACAAACTACCATTCCTGGTTGCTTTGCTGCAGGGGAAGCTAACTTTAGTGACCACGGAGCCAACCGCCTAGGAGCATCGGCTCTCATGCAAGGACTGGCAGACGGGTACTTTGTACTCCCTTCTACCGTTGGAAATTATTTGGCAGATGATATTGGAACGGGTGCTATTCCTACGGACAGTCCAGAATTTGAGGCCGCAGAAAAAGAAGTGACAGACAGACTTACTAAGCTTACAAGCGGTAAAGGTTTACACTCTGTAGATTATTACCACAAAAAATTAGGTAAGATCATGTGGAACAAATGCGGAATGTCTAGAAATGTAAAGGAGCTCAATGAGGCCATTGAAGAGATAGCCGCCTTGAGAGCAGATTTCTGGGAGAATGTAAAAATCCCTGGAGACAGCAATACCAAGAACCAAGAGCTAGAGAAAGCAGGACGTGTAGCAGACTTCTTAGAATTAGGAGAATTGTTTGCTAAAGACGCCCTTGCTAGAAATGAGTCTTGTGGAGGCCACTTTAGAGAAGAATACCAAACCCCTGAAGGGGAGGCCCTAAGAGACGACGAAAACTTTAAGTTTGTGTCTGCCTGGGAGTACAAAGGAGCCCCTAAAGACGCCGTACTTCACAAAGAAGAATTGATATACGAGAACATTGAATTAAAGACAAGAAGCTACAAATAAAAAGAACTATGAAGCTCACTTTAAAAATTTGGCGACAAAATTCTGCCAACGACAAAGGAAAAATACACACCTATCCTATAGATGGGATTGAGGGAGATATGTCTTTCTTGGAAATGTTAGACGTCTTAAATGAAGGCCTTATAAATAAGGGAGAGACCCCTGTAGAGTTTGACCATGACTGTAGAGAGGGAATCTGTGGTTCTTGTTCTTTGCAGATCAATGGAGAACCGCACGGCCCAGACCGCATGGTCACCAGCTGCCAGCTACATATGCGTAGCTTTAAAGATGGAGATACTATTGTGGTAGAACCCTTTAGAGCCAAAGCTTTCCCGGTAATTAAAGATTTAATTGTAGACCGCTCTGCCTTTGACCGCATTCAGCAAGCAGGTGGCTATGTCTCAGTAAATACCTCTGGGAACACCCTAGACGCCAATGCCATTCTAATTAACAAACAAGACGCAGACAGCGCTTTTGCTGCAGCAGCTTGTATTGGTTGTGGCGCTTGTGTAGCGGCCTGTAAAAACGCCTCTGCCATGCTCTTTACCTCTGCAAAAGTGTCTCAGTTTGCACTCCTCCCACAAGGACAAATAGAAGCAGCCACTAGAGTAGAAAACATGGTGCGCCAAATGGATTTAGAAGGCTTTGGTAACTGTACCAACACCGGAGCCTGTGAAATTGAATGCCCTAAAGGCATTTCATTAGAAAACATAGCCCGCATGAACCGTGAATTCATAAGCGCCAATATTAAAGGATAGACTTTTAGGAATAGTTTTTTACTCCGCCACATACTAATAACACAAACCCTCAGGTCTTAGGCTTGGGGGTTTTTTGATTTACACTGCAATCTCTGGCACATGCTCTGGAACTATCAATCTGCCTGCAGTGGCAGCCTGAATATCTGCTACAGAAACCCCTGGGGCGCGTTCTAACAGTTTAAAGCCTTCTGGGGTTACTTCTATAACTGCCAGATTGGTGACTATTTTTTTTACACAGCCCACACCTGTAAGGGGCAGGGAGCACTGAGGGAGAAGTTTGGATTCTCCTGCTTTGTTGGTGTGCATCATGGCTACAATAATGTTCTCTGCAGAGGCCACTAAATCCATAGCGCCGCCCATGCCTTTGACCATCACTCCTGGAATTTTCCAATTGGCGATGTCTCCGTTTTGGGCCACTTCCATAGCGCCTAAAATGGTGAGGTCTACTTGGCGGGCCCTGATCATACCAAAACTCATAGCAGAGTCAAAAAAGGCGGCACCGGGAAGGGCGGTAATGGTTTGCTTGCCTGCATTAATAAGATCTGCGTCTTCTTGGCCTTCAAAAGGGAAGGGACCCATGCCCAATACGCCGTTTTCTGACTGAAATTCTACAGAGATGTCTTCTCTTACAAAATTGGCTACTAAGGTGGGAATTCCAATACCGAGGTTTACGTAATAACCGTCCTGAACTTCCTGCGCTATGCGCTTGGCAATACCGTTTTTATCTAACATCTGATGTTTCTTTAAGGTGGGTTTAGGCGCGGGGTCTTGTGGTGAGTTGTTCTATGCGTTTTTCATAAGCTTGCCCCTGGAATATGCGTTGTACCATAATTCCTGGTATGTGAATGTGGTTGGGGTCTAATTGCCCTGCGGGCACTAATTCTTCTACCTCAGCAACCGTAATAGTGGCAGCCCCAGCCATGCAGGCATTAAAGTTTCTGGCGGTTCCCTTAAAAATAAGGTTGCCAGCAGTGTCTCCTTTCCAGGCTTTAACAAAGGCAAAGTCTGCTTTATAGGCCAACTCCAAGAGGTGCATTTTTCCATTAAATTCTTTGGTTTCCTTGCCTAGGGCTACTTCTGTTCCATAACCTGCTGGCGTATAAAAGGCGGGAATTCCCGCCTGGGCTGCCCGGCATTTCTCTGCCAAGCTACCTTGTGGGGTCAGAATCACTTCTAAAATACCCGAGAGCATTTGCTGTTCAAAAACATCATTTTCTCCTACATAAGAGGCTATCATGGTTTTAACCTGGTGCTTTACTAGCATAAGGCCAATACCAAAATCTGCCACCCCTGCATTGTTAGAAATACAAGTGAGATTTTTTACCCCCGCAGCCACTAAAGCCGCGATAGCGTTTTCTGGAATACCGCAAAGACCAAAGCCTCCCAGCATAAAGGTTTGTCCATCTTGTACCCCTGAAATGGCTGCTTGAACATCTGAAACTACTTTGTTAATCATGATAAAAGCTTTGAGTTAAAGTACAAAAAAACATCGGCCTAAGAAGGCCTTCATGTAATTTATAAAGGCTTGGAACTGCTAAAAGTCTAAACCTTCAAGGTCATCTTCTGCCAAATCTATCCCTGGATCTCCTTCTTTGTTAGAAATGGGCACACAGTCTACCACAATACTCAAATTTTTAGGTCTCTCAAAGGCACCCTGTGAAATTCCTAAGTCTGGAATGGCGTAGTTAGACTTCATGTAATTGGCCCAAATAGGAAGTGCCATAGAAGCGCCTTGGCCATATTCAATAGTCTTAAAGTGCGTGGCACGGTCTTCTCCTCCTACCCAAACTACAGACACTAGATTGGGCACCATACCCATAAACCATCCGTCAGATTGGTTTTGTGTGGTCCCTGTTTTTCCTGCAATGGGGTTGGTAAAAGACCAAGGATAGCCTGTAATAATTTCTTTGTATTCTGCTCTGTTTTCTACTCCTGTTGTTCTTAGCCTTACTCCAGAGCCGTCCCGGGTTACGCCTTCTAAAAGATTTACTACCGTGTAGGCTACGTCTTTACTCATCACGTCTTTCGTTTCTGGGGTGTATTCATACAAAACAGTACCCGCCTTGTCTGTAATACTAGTCACCATCACTGGTTTTACATACACCCCTTCGTTAGCAAAGGTTCCAAAGGCCCCTACCATTTCATAAACATTAATATCTGCTGTTCCCAATGCTATAGAGGGCACTGGTAATATCTTACTTTTAATTCCCAAGTTTTTTACTAATTGTACTACTGGGTTGGGGCCTATCTTATCTATAATCTGAGCAGTTACAGAGTTAACAGACCTAGCCAATGCGCGCTTGTAAGTAAGCATTTCTCCTGTATAAGTGCCGCCAGAGTTTTTAGGACACCAAGGTTCTATGTTCCCGTGCTTACCAGCTGCTATACAAAATTGAGTGTCTGGAAGGGTTTCACAAGGAGAAATTCTAAGTTGGTCTATAGCGGTGGCGTAAACAAATGGCTTAAAAATTGAACCTGCTTGCCTGGCGCCTTGAATAACGTGGTCATATTGGAAGTGGCGGTAGTTAATACCTCCTACCCATGCTTTTACATGGCCAGTTTGAGGCTCCATAGACATCATAGCTGCCCTTAAAAAAGATTTGTAATAACGGATAGAATCTAGGGGGCTAAGGACGGTGTCTTTTTGCTTGCCTGGGCTCTCCCAATCAAAGACCCTCATATTTCTTTTTACAGAAAAACTAGCTAGGATTTCATTTTCAGAAAAACCCTTTTCTAGCATTTGAAGGCGGCGCTCAGAACTTCTAATTGCCCTGTCTATAATAGATTTTTCTTCTGCTGCTCTCAGATCTCTAAAGGGGGTAGTGGGGTTGCGAACTAGGGTGTTCTGATGAAAAAACTCTCTTTGGAGGTTTTTCATGTGATCCTGCACTGCAGACTCTGCATTGGCCTGCATACGTGAGTCTATGGTGGTATAGACCTTTAGCCCGTCTAAGTATAGATTGTATTTAGAGCCGTCTTCTTTGGGGTTTTCTAAAATCCATTTCTTGAGAAAGCCCTGTAAGTACATTCTAAAATAAGTAGCCTTTCCGTCTCTGTGTGTCTGAGGACTAAAATTGAGGTCTAAGGGTCTTAATTGGAGAGAGTCTTTAAGGTCTTCTGCAAGAAAATCATACTTTTCCATCTGAGCTAAAACGGCATTTCTTCTGTTTCTAGTGCCCTCTGGGTTTCTGTTTGGAATGGGATTGTAAAGACTAGAGTTTTTTAACATTCCAATTAAAGTGGCAGACTCTTTGGCATCTAATTCTATGGGTTCCTTACCAAAATAAATGTTGGCTGCAGAGCGAATTCCATCTGCATTGTTTCCAAAATCATAGATGTTTAGATACATGGCCATGATTTCATTTTTGGTGTACTGACGTTCTAAACGGGTGGCAATTACCCATTCTTTTACCTTTTGCATAAGCCTGGCCAATTTATTAGAAGACGCTCTTTTGGTAAATAATAATTTAGAGAGTTGCTGGGTGATGGTGCTGGCACCTCCGCGGGTTCCTAAATAAGCTACTGCCCTTAAAGTTCCTATGGCATCAATTCCAGAATGGTCATAAAAACGAACATCTTCCGTAGCCAACAAGGCCTGTACCAAATTTTCTGGCAGCTCCTCAAAAGTCACTGGGTTTCTGTTTTCTTCTAAGTAAAAAGTACCTAATACCTTGCCGTCTGAACTCATGATTTGAGTGGCCAGGTTTGTTTGTGGGTTTTCCAGCCTGTCAAAGGTGGGCATTTCTCCAAAACGCCCTATAGAAGCAAAATAAAACAGGAAAACAAATCCAATAACACCTAAAACAAAAAGAGTCCAAAAGATCTTGATATACGTTTTGAAAACTCCTGGGTTTTCTGGTTTCTTAACGCTTGTATGAGAGGAATTTTTATTAGCCACGGAGGGAATATTTTAAAGATTTTTATTTTTCTATGTGATAGCCCACTTCTGTCACACCAGATAAAAGCGGTATTCCAACTTCTGAGCCAAGCTGTCTAACAGATTGATATACGGATAAAATATACGCTTTGGATGTATTGAATACCACCTTTTTTTTATAAGGAAATGTATGGGTAATAAGGCCATTTCCGCTGCCTAACCACTGTCCGTCTGCAGCAGCCAAATCATATGAAAGAGTGTCTGTAATCACGGTTCCATTTGGGTGGGCAAGGGTGGTGATTAGAAATATATTGCTAAAAGGATAGTCATTAGTATGCCTAAGGGTAATAAAAACGGACTGAGGTGAAATAGTATCCTGAACCTCGATAGAAAAACGCACAGGCGCTCTAAGCGGCCAACCTTCTTTAGGAAGTTTTTGAAAATCCATTTGGGTTCCAGTTTCACCACAAGAAACAATCGTAAAAAAGGCACAAAACAGAAGGCCTTGGAGCCAACTACTCTTTTGGATCTCCTGGTTTCTTGTCATTGTTACGGCGTTTCTTGTTTTTGTTATTGGGTGCGGCTGCAGGGTTCGCATTCTCATGGCTAGTAGCGCCCTCGGGCCTGATAGCTCTTTCTGGTCTTTGAGTGGCGGCTTTATTGTTGGCCTCAGTTCTGTTGTTAGTTTGGGGTCTAGCCGTGCGGTTTTTGCTGTTTTTATTTCTACTGTTCTTGCTTTTGCTTTTTGGAACGTCAAAACGGGTGAGACTGTCTTGTCCTACTACGTTTTCAAAGACCACTTCCTTGGCTGTTGCCACTTCTAATACTGCATATGCCTCTAAGCTTTGAACTGGCTCCTTGGCCTTGTTCATCTTTAAAATCTCATTGGTTTGTTCCTTGGAAAGCACATGCCAGTTGGCAGGCTCATCTCTGTAGGAAAACCAAAGTTTTTGTTGAAAAATATCTACTTTCTGACAAAAAGCCAATCCTTTTTCTGTAAAGAGCTTAGTGTCTGCAGCAGGAAAATCTTTTAAAGCGTCTACGTACACATCCAACTCATAGTTTAAACAGCACTTTAATTTTCCGCACTGGCCCGCTAATTTTTGAGGATTTAAAGACAACTGCTGATACCTAGCGGCTGATGTTCCTACAGATCTAAAGTCAGTAAGCCAAGTAGAACAACACAATTCACGGCCACAAGAGCCAATACCACCCAATCTTTGGGCTTCTTGTCTATAACCAATTTGGCGCATTTCAATACGAATTCCAAAGGCCTTAGCCATGTCTTTAATAAGCTGTCTAAAATCTACCCGGTCTTCTGCCGTATAATAAAAAGTAGCCTTAGAGCCGTCTCCCTGAAACTCCACATCTGAAAGTTTCATCTGAAGTTGTAAGGCTATGGCAATTTCTCTAGAACGCTTCTTAATCTCTTCTTCTCTATCTCTACAGCGCTGCCAAATTTCCACATCTTTTTCAGTGGCTTTTCTATACACCTTAGGAAGGTCTAATGAGCTAAAAGAAACTTTTTTCTTTTTCATCTGCACCTTCACTAAAGATCTTGTGAGGGTTACCATTCCCAAATCATGACCAGAGCTAGCTTGAGTAGCCACTAAGTCTCCTATATGAAGGGGTAGGGTATCTGAATTTCTAAAAAACTCTTTTCTGCTATTTTTAAACCTAACTTCCACACAGTCAAAAGGAGCCTCTCCCGCAGGGAGACTCATATTGGCAAGCCAATCAAAAACCGTTAATTTATTACAACTATCCGTTCCACAAGTGCCATTGCTCTTGCATCCGCGGGGTTGTCCGTCTGTACCGCTTGCACAACTACTACAGCCCATATATTTCTTTATTCTTGAAGCCTTTTGCCGCAGCAGCGGGCTTTAGATTCCTAATTTTACGTGCTCAGTGGGTATTTTTGGCCGGTGGCCGATGCCTTTCTAGGGACTTCCCAAGCCTGAGTTGATGTAAATATACTACAAAAAACAACCACTAAAAAAGGGCTAGATATAAATATTAGGGCTTCTTACTTTTTAACTAAGTGCTTAGTTTTTAAACTTTAAGACCTCTGATCTGCCTTTTTTAAAAATTTTATTGCTGACTTTTTTTTTTCTAAGTGCTTTTTGCTCCTTAAAAGATAGGTTATGCACTTCTTTACAAGCGTCTGAACAGCAGTCATTCATTGCGCTAGCGCAAGTAGGACACTGAATAAACAAAAGGTGACAGCCCTCATTGGCGCAGTTAATATGCGTGTCACAGGCCTGTCCACATTGATGACAATTGGCAATCACATGGTCAGAAATACGTTCTGAACGGCGGTGATCAAAGACAAAGTTCTTACCTATAAATTTATTTTCTAAACCCCTACTTTGAACCTGTCTGGCATACTCTATAATTCCCCCTTCTAATTGGAATACCTTTTTAAAGCCCTTGTGTTTGTAATAGGCGCTCGCTTTCTCGCAACGAATACCTCCTGTACAGTACATGACTAAATTTTTGTCTTCTTTGTGGTCCTTGAGGTCCTCTTCTATAAGGTCTAGAGATTCTCTAAAAGTATCTACATCTGGGGTAATGGCATTTTCAAAATGTCCTATTTCACTCTCGTAGTGGTTTCTCATATCTACAAGAACCGTATTAGGGTCTTCTAAAATAGCATTAAAATTCTCAGCGTCTAAATGAACCCCTATATCCGTGACGTCAAAAGAATGGTCGTTTAGACCATCCGCTACAATTTTGTGGCGCACCTTTACCTTGAGTTTTAAAAAAGAAAAGTTGTCTTGTTCAAGTGCAATATTAAGCCGGACATTTTCCAAGAACAATACACTATCTAAATGTGTTTTAAAAGTTTTAAAATGCTTTGCAGGAACCGATAATTGCGCATTAATGCCTTCATGGGCCACATAAATACGCCCAAGCACCTCTAATTCATTCCAATGAATGAATAAATGGTTTCTAAAAAGACGTGTGTTTCCAATGTGGTGGTAAGCGTAAAAAGAGATGGTAAGCCTTTCCTGGCCTGCAGCTTCTATCAATGCAGTTCTCTCCTTAGCGCTTAAGGTATTGTACAGTTGCATGCTATACTAATGTTTTAAGGGTTCAGATATTGCAAATATACATTTTTTGGAAGATCTATAGGAAATTGACGTAGAAGTTGGAAAATTTCCAAAAAAAGTTGGAAAATTATTTGTAAAATTAAAAAGAAACCATACTTTAGCAGACCTAATAAAAATGATTATGAGCACAGAACAGGAATCAAAATTAAAAGCCTTACAGCTTACCTTGGACAAATTAGACAAGACTTACGGCAAAGGCGCTGTTATGAAAATGGGAGACAGTGTGGCCCAAGATATAGAGGTTATTTCTTCTGGGTCTTTAGGTTTGGACTTGGCTTTGGGTGTTGGAGGATATCCAAGAGGGAGGGTCATAGAAATATACGGCCCAGAATCTTCTGGTAAGACTACCTTAACGCTTCACGCTATGGCAGAAGCACAAAAAGCAGGTGGAATTGCTGCTTTTATAGACGCTGAACACGCTTTTGACCGTTTTTATGCTAAAAAATTAGGGGTAGACATTGACAACCTGATTATATCACAACCAGACAATGGAGAGCAGGCGCTAGAAATTGCAGATAATTTAATCCGCTCTGGTGCTATTGATATTGTTGTGATTGATTCTGTAGCGGCTTTAACTCCAAAAAGTGAGATAGAAGGAGAAATGGGAGATTCTAAAATGGGGCTTCACGCCAGATTAATGTCTCAAGCACTCAGAAAGCTGACGGGCTCTATTAGCAAGACCAACTGTACGGTGATATTCATTAACCAATTGAGAGAGAAAATTGGTGTGATGTTTGGAAACCCAGAAACTACCACAGGAGGGAACGCGCTTAAATTTTACGCCTCTATCCGTCTAGACATTAGAAGATCTACCCAAATTAAAGATGCAGATGGTGATGTTCAAGGAAACAAGACCCGTGTAAAAGTGGTAAAAAACAAAGTAGCGCCACCCTTTAAAATGGCTGAGTTTGATATCATGTACGGAGAGGGAATTTCTAAAATTGGAGAAATCATAGACTTAGGAGTAGATTTTGAAATCATTAAAAAGAGTGGTTCGTGGTTTAGTTATGGTGAGACTAAATTAGGACAGGGTAGAGATGCTGTAAAAATACTGCTTATAGACAATCCAGATTTAATGGATGAACTAGAATTAAAAATAAAGGAGGCTTTAAAAGCCATTCAAAAATAAAGCAGCAAGCCAGTATATTTATTAAAGGTATGTGAGTCCACTTTTAAAAAACCAGCCTTAAAGGCTGGTTTTTTATTTAAATGCTGCGCCCTCTTCTAAATATTTTACCATCTGTTCCCTCACTTGTATTCTGAGTTCTTTACTTTCTTTAGTGTCCTTATTATGGGTATAAATAAAAGCGCAAACCTTTACTCTAGAACGGCCAGGGCGGCCATTGAAAAACTCAAAGGGGAATAATTTTTTATTGTCATAAAAAACAATAGGAACCAGAGGGATTTGATGGGAAATAGCCATTTTAAAAGCGCCGTCTTTAAAACTGTCTAAAAGGACTGCAGGAGGAGGAACCCCTCCTTCAGGAAAAATACAAACACTTAAACCGCTGGCTAGTCTTTTATAGGCTTTTCTGTATACATCTGTGCCGCTACTAGAGCTATTCCTATCTACTAAAATACAAACCCTCTTATAAAAAAAACCAAAAACAGGAAACTGACTGAGTTCTTTTTTGCCAACAAAAACAAAAGGATGTGGGCTTAGGGCCAACATACACATAATATCTAGCATAGAAGTGTGGTTGGGGACTAACATATAACTTTGATTGGGCTTAAAGTGCTCTTTCCATGTCACTTTCATAGAAATACCCATAGCAAAGAGAATGGGCTTGGCCCATAAGTTTCTAGCCATCCAATAAAAATGAGGGTACCAGGATGTCTTTAAGGTAGTGACAAATAAGAAAGGAAAAAAGATGACGATTAGAAATACCGTAAAAAGGTAAAACCAAACCCTGTAGAAAGGAACTAATACATATGAAAGAAGCCTGAACACAATTTCAAATATAATCATAATAGCGGTCTATAAAAGCTTCCTTTGAAAAGTATATTTCTGTTACCTTTGTAAAGCTAATAACTATTAAAAGCATTATGGCAAGAATACTTACAGGCATACAAAGTACAGGTGTCCCTCATTTAGGTAATATATTAGGCGCCATTTGTCCTGCAATAGAAATGGCAAAAGATCCTAAAAATGACTCTTTCCTTTTTATTGCAGACATGCACTCACTCACTCAAATTAAAGAGGGTGCTCTGCTTAGAAAGAATACCTACGCCACAGCTGCCACTTGGCTGGCTTTTGGACTAGATATTAATAAAACCGTCTTTTACAGACAGAGTGACGTGCCACAAGTCACAGAGCTCTCTTGGTATTTAAGCTGTTTCTTTCCCTACCAAAGACTCACACTAGCGCACTCCTTTAAAGACAAAGTAGACCGCTTGGAAGACATAAATGCTGGTTTATTTTCTTATCCCATGCTCATGGCGGCAGACATTCTTGCCTATGACGCTCAGTTTGTACCAGTGGGCAAAGACCAACTACAACACATAGAAATGACCAGAGACGTTGCTGCTAGGTTTCACGCCCAGTTGGGAGACTGCTTTGTGTTGCCAGAAGCCAAAGTACAAGATAACACAATGTACATTCCTGGAACCGATGGCGCTAAAATGAGTAAGAGCAAAGGGAATATTATAGATATTTTCCAAACAGATAAGGCGCTTAGAAAGCAAATTATGAGTATTCAAACAGATTCTACTCCTATGGAAGACCCTAAAAACCCAGATACAGACCATGTGTTTGCCCTCTATAAAATTTTAGCTACACCAGAACAAACGGCTAAAATGAGACAAAATTACCTGGGGGGTCATTATGGATTTGGTCATGCCAAACAAGCCTTATTTGAGGTAATTCTAGAGCGCTTTAAGCCCGCTAGAGAGCGTTTTGAATACTTCATGAGCCATACAGAAGAAATTGACGAGGCCTTAGCTGTGGGTGCTAAAAAGGCTGCTTTGGTTGCCAATGAGGTGTTGGCAAGGGTGCGGAAAAAAATAGGGTACTAAAGTGCCGCTTAAATAGCCTCATATACTTGTCCAGGCAAAGACCGGACCATTCCCTTTATTTCTAAGATCATAAGACATGGCAAGAGCTTTTTAATTTGCCATTGAAGTATCACAGCCAGCACGTCTGCGTGTAATGCCCCTTGTTTAAATAAGAGTTCATACAGTGCTTTTTCTTCTGTATTTAAAGAGGGAGTATCCTTTAGATCTCCTTTTAACGCAGCCGCATATAAAGCTTCATTGTAAATTGGTGGCTGTGGGTCTGTTCCTATCTCGCCACCTAAATTAAGTACTAGATTGGGATGAGTCTCCCAATTCATGGCTAAAATGAGGTCTCTGGCCCTTGTAATCATTTGAGCCTTTAAGTGCTTAATGAGGTCATTGCAGCCCACACTAAACTGATCTTTAGGTCTTCCTGGAACAGCAAAAACAGATCTGTTATAACTCTCGGCTAACTGAGCCGTATAAAGAGCGCCCCCTTTTTTAGCAGACTCTACAACTAGCGTGGCTTGGCTTAAACCAGCAATAATTCTATTCCTGCTCACAAAATTACCACTAAGGGCATGAGTGTCTGAAAGAAATTCTGTGTGAAAACCTCCCTTTTCCATCACTGCTTTAATATGGGTTCTATGAGCTGCCGGATAAATGTGTTTAAATCCATGAGCCAAACAAGCAATGGTTTTAAGCCCCTTTGCAACTGCAGCCATTTGTACACAAATATCTACCCCAAGAGCAAAACCACTGACTATCACTGGGTCTAATGGGGCAATTTCCTCGATAAAATTTTTACAGAAATCTCCTCCCTGTGCTGTCATATTTCTAGTGCCAACTACGGCAATAATTTTCCTGTTATCAAGCTCTAAATGTCCTTTTCCAAACAGCAAAATAGGAGCGTCTAATGCCTGTCTGAGATAAAAAGGATAGTCAGAATTTTCAAAATATTGAACTTTAATTTTATGAGTTTCTATAAATTCGTATTCTTTTTCTGCAGTTTCTTGGTATTTGGGGTGTAAATAATCTAAGGGAACTCTATTGGAGATATTACTAATGGGTGAATGCTGTTCTACAGACTCTTGGCTAGGTAGAAAGGACTCTGCCTGCGCTTTGGGGGCGCCAAAAAAAGCTTCTGCAGATCCGTAATGTGTAAGAATTTTTCTAGCACCCATAGCCCCAACACCTGGGAGCGCATGGAGTCTTAATACGGGGATCATTGTTTTTCTATTGTTTTTCAAAGACTTAGCTTTTTCTATAAGATACGATATTTAAAATGTTAATAAAAAAACGCCTGCTCCATTTTTAAAAGCACCAAAAATTACCATATTTGTATCTGTGCAGTTAGAAAAATTCATCACGCCATTATTGTTCCGCTACCACTGTGTGGTGGTCCCGGGTTTTGGTGCTTTTTTAAGTCATGAGAAAGGCGCTAGCCACCATGTAAAAAACAACAGCTTTTACCCCCCTACAAAAGTCTTGTCTTTTAATGCCAGGCTACAAGTAGGTGACGGAATACTAGTAGCACACATAGCTGCTTCTTTATCTAAAACCTACGAGGAGAGTTTAATCATTCTAAAAGAAGAGGTGCAAAAATGGACCCTTTCTCTAAAAGAAGGCAACGCTATAGATTTAGAGGGATTGGGAATTTTAGAAAACTCTAAGGGAGGACACACCCATTTCACACCCTACCACCAAGCCAACTACCTGACGGCTTCTTTTGGTCTAAGTGCTGTAAAAGTTTTACCCATAGCTGCTAGTCTTAGCACACAGCAAAGGGATTCTTTAGGGCATATGGCATTTGAATTAGATCCAAGTCACGGAAAAAATTTCAACCTTGGAAGGGTTTTCTTAAAATATGCAGCTGCGGGTCTTATTGGGGTTAGCTCATTGCTAAGCATTTATAAGTCCTATGATTTTCATTTAGAAAATAAAGTGACCGCACAACAAGAAGCACAAGAAATAGTGAGTCAAAAAATACAAGAAGCTACTTTCTTTGGAAACAACCCCCTATCTTTTAGTGCTTTAGAAATTAATTTAACTAAAAAAGAAGAAGTAGCACCCTCCTTTTTTATAATTGCTGGTGCTTTTAGAGATCCAGATAATGCCTCCATAAAAATAGCAGATCTAAAAAGCAAAGGTTTTGAAAATGCCTCTTATTTAGGGGCCAACCGCTATGGGCTTCACCAGGTAAGTTTTGCTTCTTTTATTACTGAAACAGATGCTAGGGTTTTTTTAAGAGACATTCATAAAAACTTTGCACAAGACGCTTGGATATTGATGATTGCAAAATAGCACAAACACTTCCTTTCATTCCTATTAATTTCTTTTTAAGTATTTATAAGCTTTAAATTCTAGAGCAGTCTTATCTTTGAAAAAAATCTAATATGAAAGCCAAAGTTCCTTCTGAATCAAGAACCGTTATGACAGATATGGTTTTACCCAGTGAAACCAATCCCTTAAACAATCTTTTTGGAGGAGAATTATTAGCTAGAATGGACCGTGCTGCAAGTATTGCCGCTAGAAGACATTCTAGGCGTATTACGGTTACAGCCTCTGTAAACCACGTAGCCTTTAATAGGTCTGTGCCTGTAGGTAGTGTAGTTACTGTAGAAGCCATAGTTTCTAGGGCTTTTAATACGTCTATGGAGGTCTTTATAGATGTTTGGATGGAAGACCGCTTTAGCGGAGAAAAAACCAAAGCAAACGAAGCCATTTACACTTTTGTAGCGGTAGACGATACAGGCAAGCCCACAGAAGTGCCTCCACTAAAACCAGAAACAAAACTAGAACAAGAACGCTTTGACGCTGCGCTAAGGCGCAAACAGCTCTCCCTAGTACTGGCTGGGAAAATGAAACCCAAAGAGGCCACTGAACTTAGAGCGCTCTTTATGGGGGACGAATAAATTAGTCTATACTCCTGTTACAGCCTTGGTTGTCTAGGGCCTGTTCTTGGGCTTTTAAATAAGAGATTAGATAATCTGCAGTAGTGAGGTCATATCTCTTTATAAGCGCTGTGAAAGTCTCTGGATTTAGGTTGCTGATATAGTCGTTCACCGCAATTTTTATATGAGTGCTGTCTGCTAAAAGAGCGCCCCCTTCTTGGCTTTTAATTACTATTTGTCCCGCTACTTTAGAAATGTGTAAGCCGCTATACGCCATGCTGAAGTTGTCTGCAAAAAAACTTTTTAAATCTGAAACGCGCACAGAATAGGTCTCTAGACCATTTCCAAAAGGATCAATGGTATAGACGTCATACGGCCTAATATTTCCCTTTTGCAACTGGGCTCTAATCCCGCCGTAATTCTGTATGGCCAACTCAGATTCTGTGCTTTCTTTAAGCGCTGTAGTGTAAAAGCAGCCGGTTTCTTCCTTATTGTAATTATGAGAGGCTATAGCCAAGGTGGTGTAGAATTCTGGTCTGTTGTTAAAATCTGCTATTTGAGAGGCTATGGCTGTATCTATAGGGTGGTCTTCACTAAGGTCTATGAGCTCATATTGATAGCTCTTTACCTTGCCCGCAAGCACCGAAAGTGTGAGCTTGGCCATATACTGCATATGAGCGCCTGTTTGTATCATGGCAATACCTCTGTACTTTTCGTTGTAAAGCATGTGGTTGTGGCCCCCCACTACTAAATCTACAAAAGATTCACTGCCATTAAAAGCTTTGTCTATAAGACGCCTGTCTTCTTCTTTTCCGTAATGAGTAAGAGCCACCACCAGGTCTGCGCCACTAATATCTGGATTTGTAGAGAGATTGGCTACCGCATTGGCGCCATCTTCAAAGGCCAAGCCATCCATATTCTTAGGGTGTGACAATGGCAAACCTCCTCTAGAGCTATTTTCTACCACACCTACAAAAGCAATTTTAAAACCTCCTTTTTCAATCACTACATAGGGGTCTGGAACTGATAAAATAGCATGGTCACTACTCACATTGGCACATATAAAAGGAAAGCCCGCCTGAGACATTCTATCATTTAAAATAGCCTGACCATAATCAAACTCATGGTTCCCTAGTACTGAGACATCCATGCCCACGGCGTCCATAAGACTCACTATAGGGCTTCCTTTTTCTGGATGAAAATCTACTATGGGATTTCCAGAAAAAATATCTCCCGCACTCACTAGAAAAACTTTATCTGAAACGGCTCTGGCCTGGTCTATAAAAGGTTTTACTTTAGAAAACCTATCTATTTTTCCGTGCATGTCATTCATGGCAAATAGCACCACTTCTATGGCGCCTTCTTGAGAAGGGGTCTGATTCTTTTTATCAGAAATCACATCTGATCCACAGCCCCATAGAAGATAAACTGCAAAAATAAGGGTATATTTTTTCATATAATGCTTAATAAGTCTCAGCTGTTAAAAGTACTAAAACTAAAGATGTGGTTCTAAAATAAAAAAACCTCCACGGCTAAATATAGCGGTGGAGGATAAAGCATTTAATAGGTAAGATGTTTGGGTATTATGTCATGCTTTAATTACCCATTCAATATCGCTAAATTAAGTGAGATTTATGTTTAAAAAATACGCTCAATACAATAAGAGTGTTTTTATTTTAAATTAAATACCCATTCCTGCGGGTTAAGTCTGGTACTATTCTGGTAGAGATAAAATTTTAAAAGGGTCTGGCCATCGGCGCTATTAGTAGCAATAGCTCCTAAGTTTTGTTTCTCTTTCACTAAATCGCCTTTCTTCACTGCTACAGATATAAGATTGTAATAAGTGCTTATAAAATTTCCGTGTTTAATTTGGACTCCTAAATTTCCTCCTGGCACTGCCATAATAGCAATGACCTCTCCCTCAAAAATGGCCCTAGCCATGGCACCGCTTTCAGTAACCAAAGTGACGCCGTTATTTTCGTGCTTAATTTCTGGGTATACGGGATCTGAATAAACCCCATAGCCCCTCTTGAGAATTCCTTTTTCTAAGGGCCATACCAACTTTCCTTTATTGGCAGTAAAGCTATTGGCCACTCTTGTAGCTTCTGGTGTTAGAACAAAACTAGCCCCCCCCTTAGTAGTCCCTGACTTTTTATTAGCCGCAGCTATAGCCGCCTTAATAAGTGCCTCTATTCTATTTTCTAGAGCTCTTGCCTCTCTTTGTTTTTTCTTAATAGCAGCAGCGTATTGGCTTTCATTGCGCTTAATACCACTAAGTAAATTGGCTTTAGATTGTTTGTCTTTTAGTAATTGAGTCTTAGCGGCTGTATTAGACAACACCAATGCTTTTTTATCATTGCGCTGCACATCTAAAACACTATTCTTTTTTTGTAAGGCAGCGGTTTGAGCTGCTATTTCTAAACCCTGCTCCTGTCTGTAAGACCTGTACTGCTTTAAGTACTGCATGCGCTTATAAGCCACATAAAAACTCTTAGAAGAGAGAAGAAACAGGAGGCGGTTCTCCTGTGAACTGTTCATATATGATCTTTGGATCATTTGGTCATACTCCTTTTTTAGAGTAGTCAAAGTTTTTTGCTGTTTGTTTACCTCTCTTTGGTTGGTGTTAATTTGACGGCTTAGTAAATTAGCTTGTTGGTTAGTCACCCTTATAATTTGCTCCCTGACCCTAATTTTTTTATTGCTAACTTCAATATCTTCTAAGACGGCTCCTTTTTCTTTCTTCTTAACAATTAAAAGCCGGTTAATATCCTTAATTTCTTTTTCTAAAGCTGTTTTTTTTGCCTCTAAGTCTTTTTGAGCTTTGGTCTGAGCATTAGCTACGCTAAGCGTGCTAATAAATAAAAAGCACAGCAACCAGTAACGGATGGGGAAAAAACTACTCTGCATGCTCTGGAAGACTGATAGATTTTAAACCGTTAGGAATTTTAAAAGGAAAGTTTAAAGGGCGGTTCACGCTAATATTTTTATAGCTAATAGCTACGGTAGCTAAAGTAGCGCCCATTTGGGCCTTTACGTCAATACTAGAGGGTAATAATAAGCCATCCATTTTTTCATAGGCAGGATAGCTAATACTCAAACTACTATTTTCTGAAGACTGGCTTATTTGAGTTTGTATCACCTTAAAATGGCTAGGATCAATGTCTACAAAAAGCTTGAAAAAAGCCATAGCTCTTTGAGGCTTTAATCTATATACGCCTGGCGTCTGGTCTAATCTATACTTTTGAGCCTTTAAGTCTAGGGCAGAGTCTCCAAGAAGCAGTCCTTGAATCATATTAAAATCTAGAGGAGTACCCACATAGGCGCTCAAAACTTTAAAATCCCCTTCAAAAGAAATATTATTTACACTAGAATAGAAGGATACTTTATCTGGAGTGATGTACGCTTTACCCATGCCAAAAAAAACAGAAATCCAAATGGCTTTATTCTTTTCCATTCTAAAGGTAGCAGGAATTCCCTGTTCTGTATTTCCGCTTGCGTAATCAATTTTCATGCGGCCACTTAGGGTCTTAAATGCAGCAGCTCCTGCGTAGTGGTTTTTAATCACTGCCTTAGCGCTTAATGAAGTTAGAACATTCGTGTTAGCCTCATTTAAAACAAGCTTTTTTTTGACCCCACAAGATTGTACCCCTAGCAATAAAACAAAGGCTAAAAAAACAAAACTGAAATGGCATTTAGTAGGCATAAGGCTTTAAAATATATTCAAAGATACGCTTTTGACAGCACCATTTAATAAACCTCAGAAGCAAAAGAACAGCGCAAGAAAACACTTTATGGCTATTTAAGGGCATTTAAAAAGAAGTGTAAAATATTTATTTTACTCCTGTGCTGCCAAAACCATCCTGACCCCTTTCGCTATCTTCAAGGCTATTGGTAAGCGCCCATGTAGCTCTTTCATATTTGGCCAAAACCAACTGCGCAATCCTATCTCCATTTTCTACCCTAAAAGGATCTGAAGAGAGATTTACTAAAATAACCCCCACATCTCCCCTGTAATCTGCATCTATAGTCCCTGGTGCATTGAGCACTGTAATACCAAATTTAGCAGCCAAGCCACTTCTGGGTCTTACTTGCGCTTCTGTGCCTGGGGGTAGTGCTATATGCAAACCCGTAGGAATCACCTTTCTCTCCAAAGGTCCAAGTGTAATAGGCGCTGGAATAAAGGCTCTTAAATCCATGCCTGCAGCAGCTATTGTTTCATAAGAGGGTAATTCATGAGTGCTATTATTAATGATCTTTATGGTCATGGACTAAGAATTTTTTTAAAGTTTTTATATTCAAAATAAGCGAGTGTCAATACAAATAAAAGGAACAAAGGAACGCCCACCCAAAGGCTTCCTGGAAATACATAAAAAGATGTTCCAGCAAAAGTGACAGCAGCTATTATATAGACAGACATTCGAGCCAAAGGATAAGGAATGGGATATTTTTTACGGCCTAATAAATAAGAGGCTACCATCATAGTGCCATAGGCTGCTAAGGTGGCAATGGCAGCCGCGTAATAGCCCATGGTAGGTATAAAAAGGTAATTTACTGAAAGGGTAATAGCGGCGCCTAATAATGAAATATAAGCCCCGTAATGTGTCTGATCTGTGACCTTGTACCACACAGACAGGTTGTGATAAATACCTAGGAAAAAGCTAGCTAATAATATGAGTGGGACTACGCTCATGGCCTCCCAATAATCTGAATTTCTAATGAGCAACTCTTTTAAAAGATCTGAAAATACCACCACCGCTAAAAATATGACACTTCCAAAAAGCACAAAATACTGAGTGATCACTGCATATGCTTTTTGTGGGTTTTGTGTTTTGGCATGACTAAAGAAGAAAGGTTCTATCCCCATTCTAAAAGCAGTGGCAAATAAGGTCATAAAAAGCGCCAGTTTATAACAGGCTGCATACTTACCCAGCTCACTAGTTGCCACAGAGGCAGGTAATAATTTAACCAATAAGATTTTGTCAAATACCTCATTAATACTAAACGCTACTCCAGCAATCATAACGGGTAAACCGTAGCGGAGCATCCGCTTGAAAAGCGAAAAATCAAAACCTTTAAAAAGGTCTTTATAAGACCCTATGAGGAATAAAAAAGTACTGGCCGAAGCTATCAGATTAGCAATAAAAATATAAGAGATTTCAAAATCTGGCAGGTAAAAGGTCCCCAATACGTTGTTTTGAGCCCCTGTATTAAGCGCCTGGGAAAGAGGGGCTCCTTGTGCCGCCAAATAAGGCAATCCTACTAAAAATAATACGTTAAGGCCTAAGTTAAGACCCACATTAGCTGTTTTTAAAAGGGCGTACTGCATGGTTTTTTCCTGCGCCCTAAGTTTAGCAAAAGGAATGACCACCAGCGCATCTAAGGCCATTATCCCAACTGCATAGCCTAAATATTGAGGTTCAATTTCCGTAAGAGCTTCTAAAGTAGGTAGGCTATTAACAGCCACAAATACAAATAAAACAGAAGAAAAAAGCAAGGCCAAAAGAGAAGTGGAAATTACCTTTATAGGTTCCTTTTCACTGCTGTAAAACCTAAAAAATGCCGTCTCCATCCCATAGGCCAAAAAGACATTAAAAAGGGCAAACCAAGAAAAAATAACAGTGACTGAACCAAAGCCTGCAGTGGCTAGAATATCTGTATAAAGCGGTAAAAGCAAGAATGAAAGCATTCTTGGCAGCACCGTAGCAAGGCCGTATATAAAAGTCTGTGCAAATAGTTTTTTAAGCAAGAGACAAGTTATTAAGGGACTAAAAATACAAAAACCCCAGCACGCTGGGGTTTTATTCTTTATAATTTCTCAGCAGCCAATATAGGCTTGCTAAATAAGCTACTCTTTTAAAGCTTCTGCACCTCCAACAATCTCTAAGATCTCGTTGGTAATAGATGCCTGACGCGCTTTATTATAAGTGAGTTTAAGCTGGTCTCTCATCTCTGTAGCGTTGTCCGTAGCCTTGTGCATAGCAGTCATTCTAGCGCCGTGCTCAGAGGCAAAAGAGTCTCTAATTCCTTTAAAAAGCTGTGTTTTAAGGGCCTTAGGAACCAATTCACTCACAATCTCTTCCTTAGATGGTTCAAAAATGTAATCTGCTTCTTGTGGACCGCCCACTACAGGAACAATAGGTAAGAACTGCTCCGTCATAACCTCTTGGGTGGCGGCGTTTTTAAATTTATTGTACACCAATACTATTTTATCATAAGTGCCATCAGAAAAATCTAACATTAAACGCTCCGCAATCTCACTTACATTTACATAATTAAGATCTTCATATACCGCGCTTTCGTTAGCTACTAAAGGGAGGGTCTTTCCTAAAATATCTGCCGCTTTTTTTCCAATAGCCATCACAGAAACTGAGGCACTTGCATAAGTCACATTGGCTAATTGCTGGGTACGCTTAATAATATTGGTGTTAAAAGCGCCACACAAGCCGCGGTTAGAGGTAATGGCCACTAATAGGATTTTAACTTCTGGACGTACCGCTGCATACTTACTTGCGTCTGAACTTTCAATACTGCCACTTAAAGATTGCAATAAATCTGTAAGACTGTCTGAATAAGGACGCATGGCCGTAATGGCATCTTGTGCCTTTTTTAACTTAGCGGCAGATACCATCTTCATAGCAGAAGTAATCTGCATAGTAGAGGACACCGAAGCTATTCTATTGCGTATTTCTTTTAAATTTGCCATGTCTGGTTTTCCTTAGGTTGCGGTTCGGTCTTAATATTTGGCAGATAATTCTTCACATACTGCCGCTAAGGTATCCGTTACCTCATCGGTTAATTTTCCAGCTTTCAATTGGTCTAAAACATCTCTGTGCTTAGCGTTTAAGAAGTCAATATAAGCTACTTCAAATTCTTTAACCTTATTTACGGGAACCTTCTTTAATAAGTTTTTAGAGCCTGCGTAAATAATGGCTACTTGGTCTTCTACTGTAAAAGGGTCATTCTGTGCCTGCTTTAATATCTCTACGTTTCTACGTCCTTTTTCAATCACGTTTAAGGTAGCGGCGTCTAAGTCAGATCCAAATTTAGCAAAAGCCTCAAGCTCTCTAAACTGTGCCTGATCTAATTTTAAAGTACCTGCTACTTTTTTCATAGATTTAATCTGAGCGTTACCTCCCACCCTAGATACTGAAATACCTACGTTAATAGCTGGTCTTACCCCCTGGTTAAACAAATCTTGTTCTAAGAATATCTGACCGTCAGTAATAGAAATTACATTGGTAGGAATATAAGCAGAAACGTCACCTGCCTGTGTTTCAATAATTGGTAAGGCCGTTAGAGATCCTCCTCCTTTAACAATAGCCTTTAAAGAGTCTGGAAGGTCATTCATGTTTTTAGCAATGGCATCATCGGCAATTACTTTTGCGGCACGCTCTAACAATCTTGAGTGTAAGAAGAAAACGTCTCCAGGGTAAGCTTCACGTCCCGGTGGGCGTCTTAATAGCAAAGATACCTCACGGTAAGCCACCGCTTGCTTAGAAAGGTCGTCATAAATAATTAAGGCTGGACGCCCTGTATCTCTGAAATACTCTCCAATTGCAGCTCCTGCAAAAGGGGCATATACCTGCATAGGCGCAGGGTCTGATGCATTGGCTGCTACAATGGTGGTATAAGCCAAGGCTCCTTTATCTTCTAAAGTCTGAGCAATAGCCGCTACTGTAGATGCTTTCTGCCCAATGGCTACGTAAATACAATACACAGGCTGTCCTGCGTCATAAAATTCTTTTTGGTTTAGAATGGTGTCAATACAAACCGTTGTTTTTCCAGTCTGACGGTCACCAATCACCAATTCACGCTGCCCTCTACCTACTGGAATCATAGCGTCAATAGCCTTAATTCCTGTTTGTAACGGCTCGGTTACTGGCTGACGAAATATAACCCCTGGTGCTTTGCGCTCCAATGGCATTTCATAAAGAGTTCCCTCTATAGCCCCTTTACCGTCAATAGGTTTTCCTAAGGTGTCTACCACGCGGCCCACAATACCTTCCCCTACTTTAATAGAAGCAATGCGTTCTGTGCGCTTTACAGTAGTTCCTTCAGTAATGTCTCTAGAAGGGCTTAACAAAACCACTCCAACATGGTCTTCTTCTAGGTTTAGTACAATTCCTTGTACCCCACCATCAAATTCTACCAATTCTCCGTACTGCACATTAGACAAACCGTATACGCGGGCAATACCATCACCCACTTGTAATACCGTTCCCACCTCATCCAAAGAGGCTTGTGCATTAAATCCTGCTAACTGATCTTTTAAAATTGCAGATACTTCTGCGGCTTTTACTCCTGCCATGTTCTAGATATTTGTAAATTCTCTTTCCAATTGTTGCAGCTGGGCTGCAACGCTTGCGTTGTATTGTAAATCTCCCACTCTTAAAATAAACCCACCAATAAGACTAGGATCCACTAAGTTGGTCATGCTCACTTCTTTTTTAATTAAGTCAGCCACCTTTTCTTGTATTTGTTTTATCAGGCTTTCGCTAAGCGCTACAGCCGATGTGACTACCGCACTGGCCTTTCCTTGCTCTTCCATGTACTGTTCCATAAAACTAGTAGCCATCTCTTGGGTAAGGGCAGACCGCTTATTGGCCAATAAAGATTTAAATGACAATATAACAAGTGGCTGAAGGCTGGTAAATACTGCTTCAAATCCTGCTAGTTTTTGTGATGCCGTTAGAGTAGGATTTCTTAAAAAGTCTTGAAAATCTATACTTCCTTCTAAAGTTTCTAATACAGAATGCATATCTGCAGCAACAGCGGCTAAGACCTGAGTCTCTTTGGCTTGCTGTAACAAAGCTTTTGCATAACGAACGGCGGCTCTTGACTGAATCATAGTTTTAGTTTAGAGTCATATTGCTAAGGGCGTCAGACACTAACTGCTGCTGCTTTTCTGCGTTAGACAACTCACTTTTAATTACTTTCTCTGCAATAGCAATAGACAATACGGCTACCTGCTTTTTAATCTCAGCTACAGCAGCTTTCTTTTCACTTTCAATAGCTTCTTGCGCTTTTTGTAGCATTTTATCTCCTTCTGCCTTGGCAATTTCCTTGGCGTCTGCTACCATCTTGTCTTTTAACTCGCGGGCTTCTTTAAGCATGGCCTCACGTTCTGCTCGGGCTTCATTAAGCAAGCTATCATTGTTAGCTGTTAAGCGCTCCATGTCTTTCTGAGCCTGGGCAGCACTGTCTAGCGCGCTTTGAATGCCTTCTTCACGCTCTTGTAAAGCAGTTAAAATAGGCTTCCAAGCAAATTTTACCATCAGTAAAATAAGGGCCAACAACAAGATAGTTGACACTAAGAATAGACCAGGAGAAAAATCGTTTAATAAAGTTTCCATAAAAAAGGTATTTCTTTTTTTAATTTAAAAAACATTTCCTGCAGCCAATCGCTGCAGAAAATGAAATCTTTTTTAAAGTTCTTATTTTCCTAAGAACAATGCACCAAAGGCAAGACCTTCTAAAAGTGCTGCAATGATAATCATGTTTGTTGAAATTTTTCCGGCTGCCTCTGGCTGACGAGCAATACCTTCCATTGCTTTTCCACCGATTTGTCCTAATCCAATTCCAGCTCCAATAACGATTAAACCTGCTCCAATTAAGTTGTACATAGTAAATTGATTTATATTAAATTAAAAAAACGCTTGTTAATATTTGATTAATGATCGTGTTCTGCTACTGCCATTCCTATAAACAAGGCAGAGAGCATAGTAAATATATAAGCCTGTAAAAAAGCCACCAACACCTCTATAAGGATGATGAAAAATGACAATACAAAAGAAAGAGAGGTAGCGCCTACCACACCCAAGCTTTCTCTTAAAGTAAACATAATAGCTATTAAGCTCATCACTACAATATGACCTGCAGAGATATTAGCAAATAAACGCACCAACAATGAGAATGGCTTAATCACTAAGGCCCCTGCCAATTCTATAATAGCCAATACAGGCCTGAGTAAATAAGGCACCCCAGGCATCCATAAAATATGCAACCAATATTCTTTGTTACCGCTAGCGGTGTAAATCACCAAAGTGAGTATGGCTAATGCAGCCGTCACAGCTAATTGTCCAGTTACGTTAAAACCCAGTGGAGTAAGCCCTACTAAGTTTAATGCCCAGATAAAAAAGAAAACGGTCAATAGGTATCCTGTAAATTTTCTGTATTTTTTTTCTCCAATATTGGGCTTGGCTATTTCATCTCTTACATAGAGCACCAAAGGCTCTAGTACCCTTCCAAAACCCGTAGGCACTTGCTTTGTTTTATACTGTCTAGCCAAAGAAGAAAAGGCTAATAGTAACAACAATCCTATCATTAATATACCCATCACAGATTTAGTGATAGACAAGTCTAATGTTTGGGTGGCGTTAGTGGCGTGGTGGGCTTGGTCAAAAGCCACTTCAGTAGTCCCTGCTTGTAACTCGTAAATTTTTGAATGAATCTTAGCAAAACGCAATCCCCCTTGCTCCACAATGACATGTCCTGAGTCATCGTGATGAAACTCAGAAGACATAAAAGAAACCAATCCTGTACTTGCTTTTACAATCACAGGAAGGGCAAAACCAATATGATGGCGAACACCCTCTGCGTCTGAATACGAGAAAAAGTTAAAATCATGTGAGTCTTTAATATGGTGTAAAATATACGCTTCTACCTCTGCTTTAGTATCTACAATCCCGCCCTCTTGGGCGTCAGAGCTAGCGTGCAGGTTAAAAGTAGTGAATGCAATCACCAAGAAGGCTAAGATGTTAAGGTGTTTTGTGGCTTTATTCTTCATGAAACAATAAAAATAGGCGCTAAAAATTTTTGCGCAAATGTAAGTATAATCTATAAAAAACAAACCCTATTTTTAGATTAAATATCTGCCTTAGGCTTCTGATTCAAGATTTTAGCTACCATTAAAACTTCGAAAAATAAAAAAAAAGTGAGTGGGAAGAGTATAAAGCCCTTTTGTTGAATACTTAAACTCAAGCTGCTTTCAAATAAGTATGGAAAAAAATAGTAAAAAAAACCCATTTTTATCGGCAGGCTAAAAAGATATAAAAACCCAAGCTGCGCTTGGATTTTTAGGGTTTTTGAAAGCCCCCAACAAAGGCCTATAACTATCATACTCGCCGCTGTGTGAAAATATATTTGTGTGAGAAAAAATTCTGTCATATCACAACAATCTTATAAATAAATCGCCAAAAATACCCTCTACTAATAATAATTATAACAAAAAATATTTAGTTAATTTAACTTTTTGGCCTGTCTAATGAGTACGTAAATGGCTACAAAAATGGCTCCTTATTTAGGAGTAAAGTAGGCACTCCCTTAGGTTTCATACTACACTGGGCATTAAAAATAGCACCAGGAGTGATGGCTATTTTTTTGGTAAAAACATTCCCCTCTATCTTTGCCGTCTCTTGAAGTGTCAAAATTTCTAACACGTCTAATTCTCCTTTAAAAATTCCTGCAATATCTGCTTGCAAACACGAAACATTCCCAATGATTTTTCCTGTAGCCCCAATAACCACTTTACCAGTAGTGCTTAAATTTCCCTCTAAAAGGCCATCTATTCTAAAATCTGCCTTAGAAGAAATGGTTCCTTTAATACTGGTATTGGCCTCAATTCTATTGGGCTGGCTTGCGTTGTCTTGTTGCTTTTTTGAATCTGAGAACATACTCTTTATTTTGGTTTTAAAGACTGCCCTGTTGCAGCTTCTTGATGTTTTTTATAGCCCTCTAAACTCTTAAATAATTGTAGGGTTTTGTAATGCGATCTTAAAATTACAAAAAACTCTTGGTTGTCTAAGCGCTCTTCTTTAAAAAATTGATCTTCTTTTAACATCTGGGCAGCATCTTTATCTTTAAAGCCTGTAATTACATAGAATGTTTTATTTGGAGCATATACCTCTCTTTGAATTTTATAGGCAGGGAATTTTTCTATAAGCTTATTTAAATACGCTTGGTTTGCTAAGGAGTCATTTTGGTCTGAGTACAACAGAGCCAAATACCAACGGTCTCTATCTGCTTGTTTTCCAAAAGTTGTAGTAGGTGGGTTTTCTTCAAAAGCACTTAGGCTGTTTTGTGCAGATATGGCTACTGAAGTTTTAGGGTATTGAGTAGTGAGAGATATAAGAGCGCTCTTGTAAGCTGCAAAACCATACAAACGCCCCACAGTGTTGGCCCTTAACAAAGCCGTTGGCGCCCCCTTAGGGTCTTCTAGTAAGTCTGCTAATAATTGGGTAGTCCCAACCATTACGGCGCTAAAATCTTGTTTTGTGTACTGTTGGTATAGGCTGTCATAACGTTGCTCTAGTAATTTCTGCCTATCATAAAACGCTGCTGGGTTTATAATGGCCTTTGCGTAATCACTTTCAGGATAATCTCTTAGAATTAGAGTCCTTAGAAGCTGGGCCTTATTATTGTCCTGGGCTTCATATGCTTTAAACAGAGCGTAAGTGGCTGGTAATTTAACACTTGTGAGTGGTGGCTTATTTAAAAGTGTTTCTAGTTTATTTTGTGCTAAGTCTGGCCTATTAAACTCATCTGCAAAAAGGCGGCCCAATTGGTAATAGGCCTGTTCTCCACTTTTTGTTAATGCACTTAGAACTGTTTGCGTCTTTGGTACGCCAGCCAAATAAATACTCAATCTCTCTTCCCAATTAATTGGAGTTTTTTTGATCTCTAGGGTTTCAATAGCCAAGCCACCTCTGCCCCCTAACCCTGGAGTCAAATTTCCAGTAACTAAACCAGCAAGCTTTACCCCTTTTGCTTTTGTTTCTGAGGCTTGTGGGGCTATAATCCAACGCCAATTATCTTCTAAGGCCCTATCTCCCCACTGGGCCCTAAAAGCAAGCATTCCATTTTCTGCCGCTTGAGTGTTGTAGAAATAAAAAGTGCTTTTCCTATCTAAATATTGATTGCTTTGTAAATTTACACCTTCACTAGCTGCTGGGTTTACTTTCTTTTGCTTTAAAGCCTCTGCCGTTTCAATTGAGCTATTATATTGGTATGCTGCTATGTTTTGGAAACCCGCTCTGTCTCCTGTGTCTTCAATGTTTGGCAAACCCCTATTCACTAAGAGACCCAAAGAGTCTTTCTTTTTTTCTTTGGTAATTAAATTTCTGATAAATATAAATTGATCTGATGGGCTTAAGGCTGCTATTTTTAAAAGACTGTCAGACAGTTGGGCTTGTTTTTCAAAAAACACTAAATCTTTTAAAGATTTTATTTTATTTAAAGTGATACGTTGCTCTATGCTGCTCTCTTTTAAATTTTGAGAAAGGCTGTCATAATAGACTTCTGACTTGCTATAAGCACCTTTCTCAAAATAAATAGCCGCTATAAGCCTGTAATTTTCAGCATTCCTTTTTAGGTCTGTCTTAGCTATTTTAAGTGATTTTTGTGCATAGGCTACCGCATTAGAATCTTGACGCCTGGCCCTAAACAACTGGGCTTTTTCATAGTAAATCCTATCTAGAAAGGCTTTGTTTTCCCAGTTTTCTTCCATTTTAGTTAAAGCTAAAATAGCCTCTTGGTCTGAATTACCCGCAGTGGCTTTTAAAAATAAGGTCTGAAGCTGGGCTTGAATTAGAAAAATACGAGGAATTCTTCTGTTTAAATCTACCACGGTCTCATAGGCCCAAAGAGCGCTATCTTCCTTTTTCTGTGCCTGAAAGAGCTGTCCTAAAATATAGCCATATCTGGCTTTTTCAATAAAAACTTTACTGTGCTTTAATGATTTTTTTAAATCCCACGCCGCAGAATCTATCGCATTTAGTGACAGATAAGCTTGGGCGCTAACGGCATGGGCATTGGCCAGACTTTGTCCTTTTAATTTTCTAAATTTTAAAAGCCTTTTAATGTTTTCTAATGCTATTGCCTCATTGCCTAAACGCAGATTGGTTTTTTCTTTCCAAATTCTGAGTTCATTCAATTTATTGCTGGCAGGGTAGCGCCTAATTATATAATTAAAAGCCTCTAAAGCAGGAACAAAGCGTTGATCAAAATAGCGGGCCCTTCCCAAAAGAGAATAGGCGTGGATCATTTGTGCATTGTGCTCTTCTCCCTCAATGGTCATTCCATGTGTTTTTACCGCTTTTACAGCCTTTTCTTCGGCTAGAGAAAAAGGACTATCTGCCACTGGGCCATTTGAAAAAGAAGCAAATTCTGACGGAACAAAACGCTCTATAGGCAAGGGTTCCCAAAAGTTTTCCTGATATCCATTTTGTAAACCAATCCAGGCACTTTCAAAGGCCATTTCTCCATTAAATAACACATTGTACTTGCTGTTTAAGCTGTGCCATTGGCGGTTTATAAAGCGGTCTTTGTTAGTGGCACAACCTGCTAGCCATAACGCACACAAGCAAAGCCACCAAATAGAGCCCCTTTTAAAGGGCCTTGGAATATGTAGAAATGCATATGGGCTTATTTGCTTTGAGTTGGGTTTCATAAACTACATCACAAAACTAAAACTAAAAAAAGAAGGCTTTGGTATATAAGTTCTAAAAAAAATGTATTTGGTGTTTTTGAAAAAATAGACTATTTTTTATAAGCCAATTAAATGAACCCCTTATGAGGTTGGAGTCTCTGACTCCAATGTGGTGTTTGGCTCTCCAGATACCTCAGAAGCGCTAGACTCTGAAATGACAGGTTTCTCTGCTGTACCTGCAAAATAGGCCTCAAGTTCTTTTAAAGTGGCTGGAGCCGTTTTAATATCTTTCACCAGCTGCCCTTTTTCCAATACTACAATACGTTCACAAACATCTGTCACATGCATAAGATCATGACTAGAGACCAAAACAGTCACCCCAGATTTAGATGCCAAGTCTTTAATAATTCCCTTTAGACGTATTTGAGTAGTAGGGTCTAAATTGGCAAAGGGCTCATCTAAAATCACCACCTCTGGGTTGCCAATAAAAGTAGCCACAATACCTACTTTTTTCTGATTCCCTTTTGATAGGTCTCTGAGGTATTTCTTTTGTTCCAGAATTTCTCCATGAAAAAAGTCTTCAAAACCATTTAGCAATGCGGTTACATCTGCCTTAGATTGGCCTCTGAGCTCTCCAATAAAATAAAAGTACTCTTCTGGTGTGAGATAGCCAATTAAAAAAGTCTCATCTATAAAAGCCGCTGTAAAAGGCTTCCAGTCTTCAGAGTCTTTTATCACAACATCATTAGAAGAAATATAGCCTGTAGTTGGCTGAATAAGATCTAAAAGCAAACTAAAGAAAGTGGTTTTTCCAGCACCGTTATTTCCCACCAAACCAAAACTCTGTCCTTTGGGAATTTCTAGGTGTTCTAAATTTAAAACGGTTTGATCTGCGTATTTTTTTGAAAGTTGGCTTACTTTAATCATGTGTTTGCTTTTTATGATGACACCCTTTTAAAGGCGCTATTGTTAATGTGTAAAAGTGAATAGAGGTTTAAAAACACCTAAGAGGTCTGCTTATAAGCCTCCAAAGTTTTGTATTTCTCGCTTTTGTATACTTTTTCAATGATGTTAAATACTTTGTCTCTAAATAAATAACCCAGAATACCCGTAAAAGCCACTCCTGCAAAAGCCCATTCATCAGGAGCAAAAATAGAAATCATCCAAAAAATAGCTAGGGGCAATAACAATTTTGGGATAGTTAAAAGCAATGTTTTTGCGTTAAAAGACTGCTTGTCTCCAAAGGCCTTCTTGCCTGAAGCTAAATCTATAGGGGTCTTGATGTAAGCACCCCCCCAAAGCACTAAGTAAGCGTTCACTCCAATATTGTAAATACCTCCTACCAAAACAGCCAAATAGGCATTCACTCCAAAATAAATATACGGAAGCGCTAATAGAGTACTTGCGGCAGTAGCTATGACAATTAAATACCATTTGGAACGAATATAATCCTGGTATTTAATATTTTGACTCATCATGAGCGGGTAATAAGCAGAGTCCCAGCTAGGAACAAACTGTCCAAAATTGAATAGGAAACCACCGGAGATAAAAATACCCGCAAATATTTTCCAAACGGGTCCGTCATAAGCCTCTACCGCACCTGTAAAAAAAAGAAGTCCATAAAACAAGAAAAACACACCCCCTAAAAGAGCCATTTTAGAACGTTTATTCCTGAGAATAAGTCTGATGTCATTCTTTAAGAAAGTACCTAAATTTCCAAAACGGTTTAAAAAAGTATACTCCTGAGTAGTCGCTATCTCTTGTTTACTGGCCAGCCCAGCATCTAGATACATATTCTTTTTAAAGTACAAAAAGGAGGTGCGGCTCACTAAGCCCAATAAAGCAAGTGGGATTATAACAGCCAGCGGATCACTCCCTAGCCAATTAAAAAATGGGGCTGTATGAAGGGTCACGTCAAACCACTCAAAATACTGCCCTGCCCCTAAGCATAACATCACAGCCAAAAAGCCATAAAAAACAAAAGGCTTGTTGTTTATTAGAACATTTATATAGTTGTTGGCGTAAATTAGAGCCGCCATTCCGATATGCCAAAAAATCACTTCTTCTGCCGGGTAGCCTTTGGTAATAAGTACTATAGTAAAAGGAAGGAAAAAGAAGGCATGAGACCAATTAAAAAAAGAGACTACTGTCTTTAATAGAGAAAAGCGGACCACCTTATTTTTAGTCATGGGCAGGTACAAAAAAGGTTTTATGTTGGTCACCGGCATTTTTTGTAGGGAATACCTAAAGATTAAATCAAAAGCCAGATAGTATATGATGTAGCGGTTTACTACCTCAAAGGGATCTCCTATTTCTGCCTCTTCTATAATAAAGAAAACACCCACTCCTAGGGCTAAAAAGACCACTACAAAATAGAGGGCTCCAAAACCCATTAATATTTTCATAGCCAAGTTGGTTTGGAAAGAGGACGCCCTTATAAAGGCCTTCCATTCTAGGGAGAAAAATTGTTTTATCATGCTTTAAATTTACATTTTTTTATTGAGCGAGTCCTTAACAGCTAAATAAAGTAGCTTGATTATGAGGGATAAGGCTTATTTATAAATGAGCTTAGTTTTTCTACTTAAATTAAGAATAGAAACGCAAAAACTTAGACGCTTTTTTGTCTTTTTTGTTACAGTTATCTAATATCCTTTTTTTAACCAGCATAGTTTGCGTAATTTTGCTCAAAATTTCTAGATTATGACCCATTTCTACTCCCTAAGCGTTGCTGGGGTGCAAAATCTCACCACTCATTCTGTGGCCATTACTTTTAATGTGCCTGCAGAATTAGCTGCTATATTTGCCTTTACAGCGGGTCAGTATATTACCCTAAAACACACCATTAATGGAAAAGAAGTGCGTAGGGCTTATTCTATTTCATCTGCGCCAGTAGCCTCAGGAGAACAAAAAGACTTTACAATAGGGGTTAAGGAAGTACCTAGTGGTGCATTTTCTAGCTATGCCAACCGTTATATTCAAAAGGGAGATGTCTTATCTGTCATGCCCCCACAAGGTCGTTTTACCTATGTGCCAGAAGCAGGGCCTATTCACCTTATGGGTGTGGCTGCAGGAAGTGGAATTACCCCTATTCTCGCTATTGCCAAAAGTGTTTTAAGAAGTGGTGCAGACCACCTTTTTACTCTAATATATGGAAACAAAACACTTTCAGACATTATGTTTTCAGAAGAAATTACGGACTTACAAAAACAATATCCAGGGCAGTTTAAGTTGCAATGGGTTTTTAGTCAGGCCAACGAAACTCATGCGCTATTTGGAAGAATAGACGCTGCTGCCATAAACTATGTGCTTAAACACGCAGAAGCCACTTCTTTTAATGGGGTGTACCTCTGTGGCCCAGAGGTCATGATTAAAACGGCTACTGAAACCCTTATATCAAAAGGAATCGCTGCAGAGACCATTTACTATGAGTTGTTTACTTCTGTAGTAGGAGATAAAGAAACACAGGTCATCGGCCAAGAAGAGAGTGTCAGTGGTAAAATTAGTGTAGCAGTCACCGTAGATGGAGAGACCACACTCATAGAAATGGATGCCAAAACTATCTTGTTAGACGCTCTTATTAAAGAAAATATAGACGCTCCCTATTCTTGCCAAGGAGGGGTGTGTAGCTCATGTATTTGTAAGGTGACAGAAGGAAGCGCTAGCATGGTAAAGAATCAGATTTTAACAGACTCTGAAATAGCAGACGGCCTAGTTCTATCTTGCCAAGCCATGGTAACCAGCGCAAGTATTGCTGTAGATTTTGACGACGTCTAGTAAAAAGCTGAGATATATTTAAAACAAAATGCCTTATTTTCACTAACCTTTATGACATAAATTTTATTGATGAACCCAAACAAGTACTCAGAAATCATGTCTAGTGTGCGCAAAATTGTGCGTGCTGTTAATCTGGAATCTAAGAGGGTAGAGAAAACCTTTGGTATTAGCATTCCGCAACTACTAACCCTTAAATTTCTCAATGAAGAAGTAGGCTATAAAAGTAGTATGAAAGCCATAAAGGAAATGCTGTCTTTAAATGCAAGTACAGTGACGGGAATTGTAGACCGTTTGGAGCAAAAAGGATTTGTAGCCAGATTGCCAGATCCTAAAGATAAAAGGTCTACTCCTATTGTACTAACTTCTAAGGGATCTGGTCTCTTAAAAAACACAAAAGAATCACTTCACGAGAAAATTTCTAAGAATCTAGATAAAATATCAGAGGAAGAATATCAGGATATTTTAGTTTCATTTGAAACTATTATCAACTTTTTAAATATAGAACACCTAGACGCAAGCCCTATAATTGCTGGTGACACAGATTTAAACATCTAAAATATTTTCTATAGAAACTATTTGTCGTAGTTTTGTGCAAAATTTATTTTTGTATGAAACTTATTTTTTCTTTTAAAAAACAACTGACATTCTGTATCACCTTAAGTCTTTTTGGACTTTTGAGTGCACAGACAAAACAAATTCAGGGAACAGTCCTAGATGAGTATGAAGTGCCGCTTATGGGGGCTTCAGTTATTATTCAAGGAACAGTCCAAGGAACCATAACAGATTTTGATGGTTTATTTTCTATTGAAAGTAATAAAGCAGTGGTTCTAGAGGTGTCTTATGTGGGGTATATTACCCAAGAAATTAGCGCCAAACCTGGCGATGATATTGTCATAAACTTCAAACCCTCTAACGCCTTACAAGAGGTGGTTCTGACCGCTCTTGGTTTAAAAAGAGCAGAGAAAGCCCTAGGGTATTCTGTCCAGGGCATTAATGCTGAGGAATTGGCTTTAGTTAAAAACCCAAATATAGTGAATTCACTGGCAGGTAAAGTAGCTGGAGTAAGCGTAAGCGGCTCTAGTGCAGGACCAGCGGCTTCTTCAAACATCACTATTAGAGGAGCCTCTTCATTAATGGGAAACAACCAGCCTTTGTTTATTGTAAACGGTATGCCTATTACCAATGACCTTTACAGCTTTGACAACGGGCTAAACGGATCTACCTCTATTGATTTTGGAAATGCAGCCCAACTCATTAACTCAGACGATATTCAAGACATTTCTGTGCTTAAAGGTCCTGCAGCTGCAGCCCTTTACGGCTCTAGAGCTGCCAATGGAGTTATTTTGATAGAAACCAAAACTGGAAATTCAGACAACAAAGGATTTGGCGTGAGCCTCAACACCTCACTCACTATTGGAACTCCTTTAAAATTACCCAATTACCAAAATGAATTTGGTGCTGGTGGGGGTGGAAAATACTCTTACCTTAACGGGTCTAGCTATATTGGAGCTCAAGAAAATTATGACGCATACGGAGAAAACTGGGGTCCACGTACCAACGGACAGCTTGTAAAACAGTTTAACTCTAACGGAGAAGCGGTTCCTTTTACGCCCGCTCCTAACAACATAAAAGACTTTTATGACACGGCAGTAACCAGCATAACTAATATTGCTGTAAACCAAGAAAACTCAAAAGGTCAGAGCCGTTTTTCATATACACATTTAGACAACAAAGGACTTATTCCAAATACAGACTTAGAAAGAAACACCTTTCAGACCAGTCTTACTAGAAAGTTCTTTAACAACAAAGCCAGACTGCGTTTTAATAATATGTTTGTACGCTCCACCTCAGGGAACATTCCCAACTCTGGTTATGATGAGTCTTCTTCTGTCATGTACGGTTGGTTGTTTTTACCTAGACAGGTAAAAATTAATGACCTAAAAGATTACTGGCAACCAGGATTAGAAGGGGTTGAACAGCGTTATTCAGAAAACCTTTGGGTAAACAATCCTTACTTTATTGCCAATGAAAATACCAATGCCTTTCAAAGTAACAGGATGATTAGCAGTGTTCAATTAGATTTTAAAATACACCCAACCCTAGACTTTAGAGCGCGTTACGGAGTAGATTATGTAGATGAGCAACGTCAATACAGAAGAGCCCCCTCCACTAAAGGGGTACTTAATGGCAGTTACAGGGAAGACGAGATTTCTTTTATGGAAAGTAACACTGAGGTCTTGTTTCAGTTTAACCCTACGCCTAAAACAGCCAACTTTATAGATATAGATATTAAAGCAGGGGCCAATTTTATGCAGCAAAAAGCCAATTTTTTAGTGGCAAATAATCCTGAGCTGCAAATCTTTGGAACGTCTCCTTCTGTGTATACGCTATCTAATGCCAGATCCGGTGTGTTAATAGAGTCTCAAAAGACCAATTCTAAAATCTATTCTGGATTTGCTTTGGCTAGTTTTGACTTTAATAACCTGGTGTATATAGATCTTAGTTATAGAAATGATTGGACTTCTACCTTAGTAAACCCACTTATTGGAAAAGACAATTCAGACTATAGTATTGGATACCCTTCTGCGGCTACTTCTGTGCTTTTGAGTGATATATTTAATATGCCAGAGTCTATTGACCTTTTAAAATTTAGAGCCTCCTATGCAGAGGTTGGTAGTGGTGCTCCTGCTTACTCTTTTGGAAACAGCTATACTCCTCAGGCCCCTTACGGGAACAGTCCTGTGTTTACTACCACCAATAATATTTCAGATCCTAACTTAAAAAACGAACGCACCACCGCTACTGAATTAGGAATAGACCTTAGGCTTTTTAAAAACAGAGCTAAGTTTGACATCACTTACTATTCCATGCGTTCTTTTGACCAAATCATATCGCTCCCTGTAGCCAAGACCAGTGGGTATGACTTCACCCTCACAAACGGAGGTGAAATTACCAACAAAGGTCTGGAAGTAGCTTTAGACTTTGAAATTTTAAGAGGTGAAGGCCTACAATGGCGCTCTAGAGTAAACTACGGAAAAAACCGAGCGGTAGTTGCCAAACTACCAGACGTGATTAAAAGTGGCCGTTACGCTATTGTGGCCGATGTTTTTCCCGGAGACGAAGGAGGTTCAGACCTAGAACTTGTAGCTGAAGAAGGAGCCCTATTGGGACAACTTTACGGTTTAGGTTTTCAAAGAGACCCTCAAGGAAATATTATTCACGAAAACGGTTTGCCCTTACATACCCAAGAAAAAGTGAGCGCTGGTTCTTATCAGCCAGACTTTAGACTGGGCTGGTTTAACAGCTTTAACTATAAAAATATAAATTTAAGCTTCCTATTTGACGGACAAGTGGGAGGACAAATTTACTCAAGGTCTCACGCACTATACGCCACTGCTGGAACCATAGTAAATGACGATGATCCCAATCTAGATCTCAAAACAACAGATGGAAGAACTATTTACGGAGTTAGTTATGACGCCTCTGGTGCGCCAGTATACGCCTTAGAACAACAAGGAGGTGTGGTAGGGCCAGGCGTGATGTATGACGGAAGTGGCAATCTAGTGCCTAACACAGTAGAGGTGCCCGCTGGCGGTGCCGGTTACACAGGTTATTTCTACAACTATTACGGAAACGGTTTTAACCGTGACAATATAGAGGCGGCAACCTATGACGCTACTTATTTTAAACTCAGAACTTTAAGTCTTGGTTTTGCCATGCCTAAAAAACTAGCAAAATCATGGGGCTTCCAGTCTGCCAATATTTCAATTATTGGAAACAACCTATTGCTCTTTAGTAAGGTGCCAAGTATTGATCCTGAAACCTATTCTATTAGAAATGGAATATTTGTAAATGGTTTTGAGAGTACCGCCATTCCTAGCCAGAGAAGTATTGGTTTAAATCTTAATTTAAAATTCTAAAAACAGCATGAAAAAATTTCTATATATACCACTCGTATTGAGCATTCTTTTTTATGGATGTTCAGATTTTGACAGCATTAATGAAAATCCAAATGAACCAACAGCGGTAGCTACCGGTGTTTTGTTTACCTCTGCCCTTAGGGAGGCGGTTAAAACAACAGCCAATGAATCTTTTTTACTGGGGAATAACATTGCCCAGCTCACGGCAAAGACCCTTAGAGCAGAAGTAGACTTTTATAAATGGAACGCTTTCCCTACGCTATGGGAAGGACTTTATGAAAGCCTAACAGATTTAAACCAAGTAATTGCCATTGCAGAACAGGGCAATAATGACCAAGCCAAAGGGGCCGCTATGGTGACAAGAGCTTGGGTGTTTTCTGTGCTTACACAAGCCTATGGTGACATTCCTTACAGTGAAGCCGGTGCAGGCGCAGATGGAAACTTCACGCCTATCTATGACAATCAAGAAGCTATTTACAAAAATATCCTATCTGAATTAGAACAAGGAGCTATTTTATTAGGAGGTAGTGGAAGTATTCCTGGAGACCTCTTGTACAATGGAAGCGCTGCCGCTTGGCAAAAATTTGCCAATAGCCTTCAGCTAAGACTCCTCCTTAGAGCGGGAAACTCATGGCCAGAAGCACAGCAAAAATTTAATTCTATTGTAGCTACGGGAAACATCTTTAAGAGCAATGAAGACCAAGCTGCCTTAGCCTTTATAAGCAGTTTTCCTAATCAATTCCCTACCAAGCCTTTAAAACAAGGAGATTTTGATGCTGTGGCTATTGGGCAAGCAGCTGTTTCTGTAATGGAAAATTTAAAAGATCCAAGGATTTCTAGATATGCCAGACCAGACAACGACAACTTTAGTGCTGGAAGCTATACTGGGGTGCAAAATGGTGTGGGTGGTCAAAGCGGTTCTAGGCTAGGAGTAGCCTATTTTAATTACCCAGGACTTAAAACAGCAGACCAATTAGGTGTCAACAGTGCGCAAGGGCTTATTATGACCCATGCAGAATTGTTGTTTATACAAGCAGAGGCTGCTGCCAAAGGATGGACCAACGAAAGTATTGAAAGCTTATACAAGGCGGGAATTAAAGCCTCTCACGAATTTTATCAGGCAGATTACGCCAGCTTTGGCTGGAGTGATTTTGAAGATTTCTACACAAATTCTGGAGTGGCTTATAGCGTGACTACAGATGTATGGGAACAACACTGGCTAGCGCTATTCTTTACAGGAATGGAACCTTACTTTGCGGTGAGAGACTGGTATGTAAATGCTGGTGGCTGGGACGGTATTCCTTTTTTAAATGCCCCCATTGGTGTTAATTCTAACAACTATGAATTGCCAATGCGTTTTCAATATCCAGGACAAGAACAAAGTTTAAATGCAACCCATTACCAAGAGGCTAGTGCGCGTTATAACAGTGACAACATCAACGCAAAAATGTGGCTTTTAGAGTAATGTTTTTAATTTGATATATAGTTTTCAAATAGGGGTCTTTTTTTAGGCCCCTTTTGAGGTAAAAATAAGTGCGCTTATAAATAATACATCACTAGCCGTAATGTAAAGATTCTCTTTTATGAAAAAATACTTTGACATTTATCCTAACGTCTTTTTTCCTTCCATTGTATTAATTTTAGCCTTTGTTATTGTAGCCATTTTTGGGGGGCCAGAAGTCTTAGTCTTCTTTGACAAAGCAGCAACCGCCATAACCACAAATACGGGTTGGCTCTTTATACTTGGGGTAAACTTCTTTGTAGTAGTGTGCCTTTGGTTGGCATTTAGTAAATACGGCAAAATTAGACTAGGCGGCAAAAATACCAAACCAGACTTTAAAATATTTTCCTGGTTTTCTATGTTGTTTTCTGCAGGAATGGGAATTGGTCTTTTGTATTTTAGTGTCTCTGAACCTATTACACACTTTAGCAGCCACCCCTTGCCTACTGCCTCTGTTGCTGATCAAGCCATTCAAGCACTCAATTTTACCTATTTGCATTACGGACTTCACGCCTGGGGTATTTATTGTCTGGTAGGCCTTTCTCTAGCCTATTTTTCATTTAACAAACACCTCCCTTTCTCACTAAGGTCTGTATTTTTTCCTATTATGGGCCGTAAAATATTTGGTATAAGAGGAGATATTATAGATATTATTGCCGTAGTGGCTACTCTTTTTGGTTTGGCCACCTCCCTAGGCTTTGGTGCCAAACAAATTGCAGCAGGTTTGTTTTACCTCTTTGGAATTTCCTCTGGGCTACACACACAAATAACTATTATTACAGTCATTACCCTTATTGCTACTGTTTCTGTAGTTACAGGTCTTAAAAAAGGAGTGCGCTTTTTAAGTCGTTTAAACCTCATAGTGGCGCTCATATTTTTAATAGGGGCATTTCTGCTCTCAGACAGCATTAAGCTCTTAAACATCTTTGTAGAAAGCACGGGGAACTACTTCTCTACCTTTCTAGATGTAGGCACCTGGTCTTCTGCTTTTATAGATCAAACTTGGCAAAGCAATTGGAGTATTTTTTATTGGGCCTGGTGGATAGCCTGGTCTCCTTTTGTAGGGATGTTTATTGCTAGAGTGTCTAGGGGAAGAACCATTAAAGAGTTTGTATTAGGCGTGCTATTGGTGCCTACTGGAATGACCTTTCTTTGGATTTCTGTATTTGGAGGCTCCGCGCTACTTTTAGAAGTAGCCTCGCCAGGACTTTTGTCAGCCCCCATTGCAGCAGATAGCGCCTCTTCATTATTTGTCTTTTTAAAAGAATTTCCTTTTAGCAGTGTCACCTCTGTTTTAGGAATCTTTATGGTCTCAGTCTTTTTTGTCACCTCCTCAGACTCTGGATCTTTAGTCATAGACTCCATTACCTCTGGCGGAAAACTAGATGCCCCGGTAGGTCAGCGAATTATGTGGGCCCTTTTAGAAGGGGTGGTGGCCATAGCACTTCTTGTTGGTGGTGGCCTTAAGGCCATGCAAACAGCCTCTGTAAGTTCTGGTATTCTATTTATTCTCATTCTATTTGTCATGTGTTTTTCTCTCTTAAAATCTCTTAAGAGAAAACGCCTTAAAAGAGAAAAGAAAATTAAAACACCTCCTGGCCTATGGGATTAGTAAAATAATTCATTACTTTTTCATAGCTTTATCTAAAAAAATGAGACACTTTATTTTCACCCTTTGCCTAAGCTTTTCTTTGATTGCTTTGGCTCAAAACAATACAACTGCTATGAATATTTATGACATTGACCTTCAGGACATAGACGGAAAACCTATAGACCTAAAAGCCTATAAAGGCAAGAAAATCCTTTTTGTAAACGTGGCTTCTAAATGTGGGTTCACCCCTCAGTATGAAGAACTAGAAAAATTGAGTGCATTATACAAAGACAAGTTAGTAGTGATAGGACTTCCCTGCAACCAATTTATGTCTCAAGAACCAGGTAGCAATGAGCAAATTAAAGCGTTTTGCTCTTCCACTTATGGCGTCACCTTTCCAATGTCAGACAAAGTAGAAGTAAAAGGACCGGGCCAACATCCCCTTTACAAATGGCTCACCAATAAAGCCCTAAACGGCAGCTCTACCTCTTCTGTAAAATGGAATTTTCAGAAGTATTTGGTAGATGAAAATGGTCATCTGGTAGACTTTTTCTATTCCATCACCACTCCTATGAGTCCAAAAATTACCAAATATTTGTAGTCAAGTTTTTTCTATCTTTAAGTTCTTAAAGAAACTATTTAAAACTTAAAACCAATGGACAACTCATATTACAACCCAGCAGACCTTAAAAAATTTAGTAAAATCTCTGAATGGAGCCCAGAATTAGGAGATAAATTCTTTGACTATTACGCGAGTGTTTTTAAAGACGGAGCCCTTTCTGCAAGAGAAAAATCCCTCATTGCCTTGGCGGTAGCCCATGTGGTAAAATGTCCCTATTGTATAGACGCTTATACACAAGACGGTCTTGAAAAGGGGATTGACAAAGAAGAGATGATGGAAGCCGTTCATGTAGGAGCTGCCATTGAAAGTGGTGCTACTCTCGTGCATGGCGTGCAAATGATGAATAAATACAACAAGCTTTCTATGTAATTGCCTATGCTTACAAAATCACTTAAAGCAAAAGGAAATGTCCTAGCGCAAACCAACAAACAATTAGAACTCTTGCAAAGTGGGCCTTTTGCAGATAAAGACCTCCCCCTTTTTAAAGATAAGGTGGCCCAGTCTGGTCAGTTCCCACTGCGGCCTAAAACACTAGAAATCCTGCAGATTAATGTAGGTTATATGTGCAACCAAGTATGCGAGCACTGCCATGTAGACGCTGGCCCAGACAGAAAAGAGATCATGACCCGTGACACCATGGAACAATGCCTGGAAGTGATTAAAAAAACAGGAGCCCACACCTTAGACCTTACTGGTGGGGCGCCGGAAATGAACCCAGACTTTAGGTGGTTTGTAGAATCGGCATCGGCCGCAGGCATAAAAGACTTTATAGTCCGTTCCAACCTCACCATTATTAGGGCGAATAAAAAATATTATGACCTGCCTGAGTTTTTCGCCAAACACAATATACACGTGGTCTCTTCCATGCCTCACTACACCAAGGGAAAAACAGACAAACAAAGGGGAGAGGGCGTCTTTTCTGCCTCTATTGAAGCCCTTAAATCTCTAAATGCTGTGGGCTATGGCATGCCTAATTCTCCACTAAAACTTGACCTGGTATACAATCCATCAGGAGCTTTTTTGCCGGGAAATCAGGCTGCGCTAGAACAAGATTTTAAAAAAGCCTTACTAGCAGACTTTGACATTCGCTTTCATGCACTCTTTGCCATTACCAACCTCCCTATTGCGCGTTTTTTAGACTATTTAATAGCCTCTGAAAATTTTGAAGATTATATGTATGCACTGGTAGATGCCTACAACCCAGCCGCTGTGAAAGGAGTCATGTGTACCAACACCATCTCTGTAAGCTGGGATGGCTATTTATACGACTGTGATTTTAACCAAATGTTGGGCTTAAAGGTGGCGGCTAAAGTGACACATATTAAAGATTACAATGAAGCGCTCTTACAGGACAGAAATATTGTGACTTCTCAACACTGTTACGGCTGCACAGCAGGAGCGGGAAGTAGCTGCCAGGGAGTGGTGGCTTAGTGGTCCTTTGGCCAATCTTTTTTGGCAAGTATCTCCCGCATTTTTTTTGCTACTGCCTCTGGAGTAATACTTTCCATAACCTTTTCATAGCCTTGGGGAACCTTATTTCCAAAAACAGAGGTAGGGATTCCAGGATACTTAACTCTATCTGCTAAAAGGGCGTATTCCACAGGCTGTAAAAAGGGGTAAAAGCCTGCATATGGGTGCGTGTTTCCCCAAAGGGTAAGGGTGGGCACTCCATACATGGCTGCCAAATGGGCATTGCCAGAATCCATTGCTAACATGAGGTCTAGGTGCGCTATGCAACTCAATTGGTCTTCAAAAGAACTGACTAAAGTATGAGTGCTTCCTTCAAATTCTTTTGACAAAGCCTCAATAAATGGCTTTTCTACAAGGCCTCCTCCAAAAAAGAACAGTTCATATTTGACCTCTAAATATGGGGGGAGTTGGTCTGAGTTATTGAATAAGGCTTTATCCAAACTTCTATTAGTGGCTGCCAAAAAAAGCTGTAGGGCTTCTCTCATTTGTAGTAGCGGATACTGTTTTCCTGTGTGCGCAGCAAAGGGGGCTACCCCTATTTTGATGGTGCTTTGCAAGGGTACTCTTTGGCTTTGAGCGCTTAGCTCAATAACGGGCTTTGCTAATAATGCCCTTTTGTCTAGAACTACAAAATACCCCAAAGCAGCAAAAACATCTGCATATCTTTGGCTGCTGTGTTTAAGGGGCTTGAAAATTTTATGTGTGGTCCTTGTCAAAGCTTTTTTCTCTGATCTACCCTTGTCTATAATAGCAATAGGACAGTTACTAAAGCAAAAAAATAATCTTAGCACTTGAGACCTCAGCACATTGTGAAGGTCTGCTATAGCGGTAAAATGGTGGTCGCTTAATTCTTGAAACAGCCGCCAAAGGCCTAAAGCGCCCTTATGCCTTGTTTTGGGTGCTGCCTCTATAAAAGTTAGCCGTTGAATGCCTTTAAAAATAGGCGCCCACTTGGCCAAACTTAACAAACTTATTTTAAGAGTTGGATGTTGATTTAGTAATCCTTGCAGTACAGGAGCCATAAGCGCCACGTCTCCCATTGCAGAGAGCCTAATAACTAGTATATGAGGAGCCTTTTCTAGCTGCATGTTCATGCGCTATGTTTTATTTTTTGTGGGCACGTAAAACTGGATTTAAATCCTGGTCATTGTACATTTTCATTTGCTTGTAGACTTTCATATACTTTCTGCCAGTAGCAATATCTGCCAATAACTGGTCAATGGCCAAGCAAAGATCTTCTTTTTGAGTAAGTAAAATAGTTAGTTTTTCTTGGCATTGTTGTCTATGGGCGCCAGAAGCTGTTTCTCTAGACGCTTCTTCTCTCATATGGAACACTTTAAGCGCTAAAATAGAAAGCCTGTCTATGGCCCAAGCAGGACTTTCCGTGTTAATAGTGGCTGATTTTAAAGTGTGGACCGTCTGGTATTCCTTATAAAAATAAGAGTCTATAAACTCTACTAAATCTGTACGCTCTTGGTTGCTAGCGTCTATTGAGCGTTTTAATTTTAAAGCGGCTAAAGAATCTATGGCTGGATCTCTAATAATATCCTCGTAATGCCATTGCACAGTGTCTATCCAGTTTTTTTTATAAAGCAAATAAGCTACTTCTTTAATGGAGTAAGGGTTATGAAAAGGGGGGTCTACCAAATCTAAAAGATGATAGTTATCTATACTTTCGTTAAAGATTTTCCAAGATTTTGAAGCAAACATATACATGGTATTTACAACAAAGGTACCCATTTTAATTTTGTATGAGATGGGCCAAAAAGCCCCATAAAGGAGTACTTAAGACACTCCACATCAATAGCTCTTTTTGCCAGAGCTTATGAAGTTGTTCCGTAGCATTACTCCATAAAAAGGCCACAGGGGAAAACATAAAAATCAAAGCTGCAGTAGTTTGTATGGGAGACAGAAGATAAAGTGCTAAGCCAGAAAATGAGGCAGTTAAAATAAGACTTAGACTGTATTGAATACCCAAAGAAGCTTTTGAAACTCTTCTTATTTTACTTATGTCCCAAAGCAGCACAAGGATTGTCAATAAAAGAAAGCCAATCACTGGAAGTGAGAATTTACTGCGGATAAGAGCGGGAGAAAAAGAAAAAATATAATGGTCTTTAAAAAACGCCTCAGGGGTAGATCCCACCACAAAAGCAAACACTAAAAATATATATAAAATAACAGCCCATAGCATAAGGCCCCAAAGCCTAAGGTTGTTTTTATCATAGAAAATAATAGCTAAAATAAGCACTAAAAAATAACAAACGGCCCAGTCATAGAAATAACTGGCTATTAAAAACCACATACTAGCCTCAAATATTTTTTTGTTAGCGCGCTGGCTACTTTTTAAGCTTATGATCCTTCTAAGGCCAATTAAAACAAAAAAATGTGCGAGTAAAAGATTAATGTTAGAAAAAACAGCCGGAAAAATACCAAAGAGCACTACAAAATAAAATAAAGTATATGAATGAGTAAGCACAATCTTGTTGCGCTTAAGAATAAAATCGATAAGCAAAAGAGTGGGCGCTATTAGTAAAATTACCTTGATAAAAAAGCCTACATTTTGCCATAAATAAGGCGTAGATCTCATATTGTTTTGAATCGAAAATCCAATAAATCTCTCAAAAAAAACAATATAAGCAACCAACAACAAAGACAACAAAATAAAATTTACTGGTTTTGTTTTACTGAAAATGTGGCTTATCATCTGAAGATTTTATACTTTTACGAAGTAAATTTATAGCTAAAGAATATTTTTCTATAAAGTTACACTAAAAATTAAATAGTGTTGTGTCCTAGGGCCAGCCTTTCTAAAGATATTAGCTATGATGACCACTCTCTTTAAAGCCATTGAAATCCTTTTTGTAAACTATTTATTTTTGCCTTTTGACAGCTTACGCGCCATGGAAAACTGGTGGCTTTCTAATGCTGTAAATGGTTTTTTTATGCTACTTGGAGCTTCAGCTATGGTCTATTGGATGCTACAGTTAAAATCTTTTAATGACAGTGGAGAGGAGAAAACAGACGTTTCTGCACACTCTTATATTTAATCTGTTTTACAGCAAATGCTGTGTCCTACTATAAAAAAGCCCACTCTTATGAGTGGGCTTTTTCTGTTTTAAGAAAATAAATATGCATTACAAATCAAAGCCCAAATCCTTGCGGTAATACATGTCTTTAAATGAAATATACCGCAGGCTGTTATAAGACTTCTGAAGGGCTTCTTTATAGTCTTTGCCAAAGCTAGTCACTGCTAAAACCCTGCCGCCATTACTAACTATTTTTCCGTCTTTGAGTGCTGTACCCGCATGGAACACTAAGGAGTTTGTAGGGGCGTATAGGCCTGTTATTCCGTGCCCTTTTTCATAGGTTTCCGGATAACCACCAGCCACAGTCATCACAGTAGCTGCCGTTCTTGGATCTATGCTTAAAGAAAACTGATCCAGTGTTTGCTGCGCTACTGCCACAAATAAATCTAATAAATCTGACTGTAGCCTTGGAATTACCACCTCTGTTTCTGGATCTCCTAAACGCACATTGTACTCAATAACGTAAGGGTCTTCTCCTACCTTGATAAGACCAATAAATATGAATCCTTTATAAGGCAAATGATCTTTAGCTAAACCTTCTATAGTGGGAATCACCACGCGGCTATGAATTTTCTCCATAAAAACAGCATCTGCAAAAGGCACTGGAGAAATAGCTCCCATACCTCCTGTATTTAAACCTGTGTCTGCTTCTCCTATTCTTTTGTAGTCTTTAGCGGTAGGTAATACTTTGTAGTTTTTACCGTCTGTAAGCACAAAGCAAGAAAGCTCAATGCCATCTAAAAATTCTTCTATTACAACCGTGGTACTGGCAGCGCCAAATTTAGCGCCTACTAACATGTTTTTTAATTCTATTTTAGCTGTTTTTAAGTCTTCTAAGATCAGAACGCCCTTTCCTGCAGCCAATCCATCTGCTTTAAGCACATAAGGCGCCTTTAAGCTGTCTAAAAAAGCATAGCCATCCTCTAAGTTAGCGGCGGTAAATGCCTTATATGCTGCCGTTGGAATATGATGTCTCATTAAAAATTGCTTGGCAAAATCTTTACTTCCCTCCAAAGCTGCAGCCGCTTTCTGAGGACCAATCACGGGTATGTGTTTTAAAGCAATATCTGTCAAAAAAAAGTCGTGAATACCAAGAACTAGTGGGTCTTCTGGGCCTACAATCACCATTTCAATAGCATGCGCTATTGCGGCCATTTTAATAGCCTCAAAATCTGTCACACCAATAACTAAATTAGTTGCTATGGCAGCTGTCCCAGCATTTCCCGGTGCTACAAAAAGATTTGTAACCGTGTTGCTCTGTTTAAGTTTCCATGCAATGGTGTGTTCTCGGCCACCGCCGCCTAAAATTAAAATATTCATGAAGTAAAAGTTTTTATAAAAATACACTTTGCTGGATAAAACCCTAGCCTTTAAAAGGCACTTTTATTTAAAATCTCTGTGCGCCTTCGCTACTAATTCAGCCTCTGGAAGAGATTTAAAATAATTAAATACGGCCTTAAGCCCCTCAGCCCTAGAAACTTTTGGCTCCCAATCTAGTAGTGCTTTCGCCAACCTAATATCTGGTTTGCGCTGTAAAGGGTCATCTTGGGGTAGGGGTTTAAAGATAATTTTCTGTTGGGTACCCGTTAGCTTAATAATTTCTTGAGCAAACTCCAAAATAGTAGTTTCATTGGGGTTTCCAATATTTACTGGACCAGAATAATCTGAGAGCAACAACTTATAAATACCCGCCACTTGGTCTGAAATATAACAAAAAGAGCGGGTTTGACTGCCGTCTCCAAAAACAGTGAGGTCTTCTCCGCGCAGTGCCTGGCCCATAAAAGCTGGTACTACCCTGCCGTCATTGAGTCTCATTCTTGCCCCATAGGTATTAAAAATTCTAATGATTCTGGTTTCTACGCCATGGAAACGGTGATAAGCCATGGTAATAGACTCCATAAAGCGCTTGGCCTCGTCATAAACACCTCTTGGACCTACAGGGCTCACATTTCCATTATAATCCTCTGTTTGTGGGTGCACTAAAGGGTCTCCATATACTTCAGAGGTAGAAGCTACTAATATTCTAGCCCCTTTTTCTTTGGCTAAACCCAATAAATTATGCGTGCCCAAAGCCCCTACTTTAAGAGTTTCTATAGGGATTTTAAGGTAGTCTATGGGGGAAGCAGGAGAAGCAAAGTGTAAAATATAATCTAGACAACCAGGCACATGAACAAATTTAGTCACATCATGGTGGTGGAACTCAAAATTATGAAGGGGGAACAAATGTTCAATATTTTTAAGGTCTCCAGTAATAAGGTTGTCCATTCCAATAACATGGCAGCCTTTTTCTGTAAAAAAATCACAGAGGTGAGAGCCTAAAAAGCCCGCTGCACCAGTAATAAGTATTCTCTTGTTTTCCATTTGGGCGTCTGTATTCATGGCTTGTATTCTGTTGAATGAAATGGCTTTTTAATATTGCCTATAATCCTCTTATTGCTTTTTATTCTTTGTTTTCTATAAGCCCTAACACCTCTGTTAAGGCTTCTTGCCAGGGTCTGGGTGTAGGCCCCATACTGTTTTTTAAAACGCTAAAGGGCGGTCTAGGAGCCGCCGCTCCAAATTCTTGGCTACTAATACCCCTAACCACGGTTGGCATTCCAGACTGTTTAAAAATTTCTCTTGCAAAACCTGCCCAATGGGTGCTGCCTGAATTACTAAAATGATGCAAGCCAAATGGAATTCCCGGAGCACTTATCAATCCTACAATAGCCCTAGCTAAATCTAAGGCAGAAGTAGGCGTCCCTAGTTGGTCTTCTACTACCTTAAGAGAAGGTTGACTAGCGCCCAAACGCAGCATAGTTTTTACAAAGTTATACTCAAAATCACTGTATAACCACGAGGTTCTAATCACATAATGCATAGGGCAAAACTGAGCCACCACCTTTTCTCCTGCAGCCTTAGATTTTGCGTAAACCCCTTGGGGGCTTATAGGATCTGAAGTGCGCCAAGGCCTTGCGGATGCTCCTGAAAAAACAAAATCTGTAGATATATAAATAAGGCAAATGCCTCTGGCCGCACAGGCCTTTGCTATATATGCTGTGGCTGTTTCATTAATGACAAAAGCTGTTTCTGAGGCTGTTTCTGCTGCGTCTACCTGAGTGTAAGCGGCGGCATGAATAAAGTAAGTATAAGGACTGCTAGTAGCCGTTTCTTTAGTGTCTAGTAGCTCTGCAAGCTGATGCTCTAAAAGAGCTGTTTGGCTAAGATCTAATGTTAAACGGCCTATAAAATCCCAGCTAAATGGGCTATTTTTACAGGCCCTTTTAAGGCATTGGCCTAACTGCCCGCTAGCGCCTGTCACTAAAATACGACTCATAATTGGACGTCTCTAAGGAATGGTAAAAGCATGTCTTTTTCTGATAAAAGTGGTCTTTCTTGGCCTAGCTGCCAATTAATATTTAGGGTGGGGTCTGCATAATAAATACCTCCTTCAGCTTCCTTGTTGTAAGGAGCGTCACAGGCGTAGACAATAGTAGCGCTCTCGCTTAAAACAGAAAAACCGTGGGCAAAACCCTTAGGGATAAACAACTGTTTAAGGTTATCTGCACTTATAAGCAGGCTGTGGTAATGGCCATAAGTGGCCGATGCGGGTCTAATGTCTACCACCACATCTAATATTTCTCCTGCCAATACCCGAACCAATTTGGCCTGAGCTGCAGCTCCTTTTTGGAAATGTAGGGCCCTAATAGTGCCTTTTAAAGACTTAGATTGGTTTTCTTGAACTACCTCAAAATCTAATCCCGTAGTGGCTTTGAAGGCTTTTTTATTAAAGGCTTCAAAGAAATAACCACGGGCGTCTTTGTAGAGGCTTGGGGTCATTTCATAGCAACCGCTTAAGGGAGTTTCTATACACTGCATGGTATTATTCTATTAGGCTGTATTTGAGTATTATTTTTGAGGGATATTTCTAAGTAGGTTTTTGCCGTATCCGCTTTTTACTAGCGGCATGGCTAGCGCTGTAAAATCCGCTTCATTTATATAGCCCATTTCATAAGCTGCCAACTCTATGGCGCCAATGCTAAGGCCTTGTCTGGCTTCTAATACTTCTACAAATTGAGAAGCTCTCATAAGAGATTCAAAGGTGCCGGTGTCTAACCAGGCAGTCCCCTTGTCTAAAATTTGCACCTGCAATTTTCCAGCCTTTAAATAGGCCGTATTAATATCTGTGATTTCTAACTCTCCTCTAGCGCTGGGTTTTATGCCCTTGGCAATAGACACCACTGAATTATCATAAAAATAAATACCTGGTACCGCATAATTAGACTTAGGGTGGGTGGGCTTTTCTTCTATTGAAACTGCTTTTAGATTTTGGTCAAAGGCCACTACTCCGTAACGTTCAGGATCTTGTACTTGATAGGCAAATACAGTGCCTCCTTGCGGTTTGCCAGCCGCCTGTAAAAGGGCTGGCAAACCGCTTCCATAAAAGATATTATCTCCTAAAATAAGGGCTACATTACTGCTGCCTATAAAAGTTTCTCCAATAATAAATGCTTCTGCAAGGCCATTGGGTGCCGCTTGTACCGCGTAACTAAATTTACAGCCCAAAGTGCTTCCGTCTCCTAATAAGTTTTTAAAAAGGGGTGCGTCTTGTGGGGTGGTGATAATAAGTATCTCTTTAATGCCCGCGTACATAAGGGTAGAAAGCGGATAATAAATCATGGGTTTGTCATAAACGGGCATGAGCTGCTTACTCACCGCCAATGTAATGGGGTGAAGTCTGGTGCCACTGCCACCTGCTAGAATAATGCCTTTCATAAGATCCTTTTTTCTGCTTGAATATTTTTTTTAAGTCTAATGGTACATCGGCTTGTATAAGCCAAGATCTAAGACTTGTATTGATCTTTGTAATAAGACTGGTAAGCCCCTGTGGTCAACTGCTCCAACCAAGAGTTATTTTCTAAATACCAGTTTATAGTTGCCGCCAAGCCCTGCTCAAAACTATGGGCTGGAATCCAACCCAATTCCCTTTCTATCTTGCTGGCATCTATGGCGTAACGTTTGTCGTGTCCTGGGCGGTCTTTTACAAAAGTAATCCCTTTTTGGGCCGTTCCTTGAGGCCTATTTAAACGCTGGTCCATCTGGTCGCATAACATCCTAATGAGGTCTATATTGGTATACTCGTTGTGCCCTCCTACAAGGTAGGTTTCTGCATTTTTACCTCGGTGGTACACATGGTCTATAGCCAGAGCGTGGTCTGTAACAAAAAGCCAATCTCTGGTAAACTGGCCGTCACCGTAAATAGGAAGTGGCTTGTCTTGTAAAATATTGTGTATACAAAGTGGGATTAACTTTTCTGGAAAGTGATTGGGCCCATAATTATTAGAGCAATTAGAGATTACGTAAGGCAGGCCGTACGTTTCCCCATAGGCCCTTACTAGGTGATCTGCACTGGCTTTAGAGGCAGAATAAGGAGAATTAGGAGCATAGGGGCTTTCTTCTGTAAAAAAACCTGTAGCCCCTAAGGCACCAAAAACCTCATCTGTGCTAATCTGATAAAAACGCTTGCCTTCAAAGCTTTTCCAATGTTTTCTACAAGCATTTAAAAGAGCTGCTGTGCCATTAATATTGGTGCGAATAAAAGCCATTGGATCTGAAATGGAGCGGTCTACGTGTGACTCTGCAGCCAAGTGTATAACCCCTTTTATGTCATGAGTACTGAAGAGCTGGTCTAAGAGACCACTATCTTCTATACTTCCCTTTACAAATCTATAATTAGGCGCTTTCTCTATGTCTTTTAAGTTTTCTAAATTTCCAGCATAGGTAAGAGCGTCTAAATTAATGATGTGGTAGGCTGGGTAGCGAATCACAAAATGACGCACTACATGAGAACCAATAAAACCTGCACCACCAGTAATAAGTAAAGACATTTTTAGGTGTTTAGAATTTGAGTGAGTATTTTTTCTGTAATGAGATAAGTGGGTTTTACTCCTGTAGTGCCAAGACCTCCAGAAGCTAGTGTACTTCCTGTCTCTAAGGGGTTGTCTGAAGCGTAATAGGCATATAGCACTTTTACATCTTCTTTAATGCTCCTGCGCACCTTAGTGGCAGATTGTATGGCTTTCTGGTAGTGTACTCCCTCCATTTCTAATCCTATGACATTCCAAGTAGATTCATAAAAATAAGTAAGAATATCTTTATTTTGTAGAGAAGTTCCCAACACAGAAATCATGGTGCCTTCTAATACCAATAAATTGTGGCCTTCAAAATCTGCAGCACAGAATTCATTTACAAAAGGGTAATTATCTGCAGAGCCCTCAAAAATGTGTGCATTTGGGATCATTATATCTCCCTTACCCCCTTTTAAAATTCCTGCCTTCCCCATAATAGAGACAGAAATCACGTCTAGAAAAATAGGCGCGCTGCCTTTCACCTTATAGGGCTTTAATAGCTCGTCCATGGTTTCATAGGCCTGTTCACCAAAGGCGTAATCCATTACAAAAACAACAGGCGCTTTAGATGGGTCTTTATAGGCGGGCGCAAAAGGGGATAGGCCAGAAGCCTTGGCCAAATCAAATATTTGAATATCTATATTGGTGCCAGACTGATCTACAATTGAAGTCATGCCGTGCTCAGTTGCAAATGCAGTTACCTGGGTCCTTAGGCTTTCATTCTCTGAGGCACTAAGGGCCTCATAAATATCTAGGTCTGATTGCTTTTCGTAGTCTTTTCCTAAAGCTTTTCTAGCAAAAAGAGCATTCATTACAGAGTGCATATTGGCACTAATAATGTGTAAGGGACGGCCTATCAAGTTTTGAGAAATAAGGCTTTCTTTAATTGCATTGGCCCATCTTTCTCCGTGAATGTGGTGCCCCAAGCGCTCTCTGAGTAAAGGGCTAAAGGTAATAGTGCGCTTTTCTCCTGTGGTTTCTTCTTCAATAGCCAATATACCCAACCAATAAATGATTTTTAAAAAACGCTCTGGATTAGATTTAGAAGCTAGTTTCTTGTGCATGTCTGAGACCTCTAAAAAAGAGCGGCCTAAAAAATTAGACATGTGTATAAGGGCTGTTTCACGCTCCTGCAAACTCAGTTTGTCTTTTTTAATAGCTTCTGAAAACTTTGTCCAATCTCTGGTGGTTTTCTGACTGTCTTCTAAATATACCTTTTTATAAATTTTATGAGATTCTATAAATAAAAAAGTGAGGTGGGTGAGAATGTCGTAAATATCTGAACGCCCTCTGGTGATTTCTACATTCATCTGCTCTGGGTCTATCCTAAAACAGTTTCTGCGTCTTTTTGGAGGTATAATGGCTTTAAAATGTGCCGCTCCGTAGCCCTCATCTGAGGTTAAATTTATAAACCTACATTCTTCTATTCCCTGTGGCAGGCGCTCCAATACATATACGAGACCACTGAGTTCTGCTTTTTCTTCTGCAATACTACCGTAAATTTCTGGCCTTAGTTGCAATAAGGCACTCCTCAGGGTTTCTCCAGAAACACCCATGGGTTTGTAGAAACCTCTATTGAAAAGGTGTCTCATGGTAATGTAAATTCGCTCTATGGCGTTGGTAGATTCTCTGGCTCTGTTGTTACTAGACATGGGCTTTTATTTTGTGTAAGGCATTGGCAATTAAACGGTCATTAGAAAGGCGTTGTACCTTGTTTTGACCACCTAATTTGCCTTTGGTTTTCATATACTGTGTAAAGGCGTCTGAGGGCAAAGAAGTAATTTGCAGTGGCTTGAGTACTTTGCCCAACATTAAATCTTTATAGTAGCTATTTTGCGCTTGCAAAGCAGTATCTAAAATACTAGAAAAAATAGCTAGGTCTGACGGTTCCTTTTCAAAAGCCACCAACCACTCGTGAAAGGGTAGCCCCTCTTGGGGAGCAATCTGAGGGGCTACTGTAAACTCCAGCACCCTAGCGTCTGTTTTAGAAATTGCTTCTTGCATGGCGTATTCTACCTCTTTGGCAATGACATGCTCTCCAAAAGCAGAAATAAAGTGTTTGATACGCCCAGAAACAATGATCCTATAAGGCGCCAATGAGGTAAACTGAACAGTGTCTCCAATATTATAGCCCCAAAGACCTGCATTGGTAGAAATAACTAGCACATAATTAACCCCTAAGCTTACTTCTCCAATGGTGAGTCTAGTTGGGTGGTCTTCAAAAAACTGGTGGGCTAGAATAAATTCATAGAAAATACCACTGTTTAATAGCAGCAACATGCCCTTTTCTTCTTGAAGGTCTTGGTAGGCAAAAAAGCCTTCGCTGGCAGGGAACAATTCTATAGTATCTACCTTTCTTCCAATAAGATTCTCAAAATTAGCTCTATAAGGTTCATAATTAACCCCTCCGTAAATGAATAGATTAAAATTCTTAAAAAGGTCTCCTACTGGTTTTCCGCTTTTAGCTCTCAGCCGCTCAAAGTACATTTGCACCCAAGAGGGAATCCCTGCAATCACGCCCATATCCTCAGAAATGGTTTCAGAGACTACAGCATCTACCTTGGTTTCCCAATCTTCAATACAATTGGTCTCCCAACTAGGAAGCCTGTTTTTTTGTAAATAAGCAGGAACGTAATGCGCAGAAATTCCAGACAGCCTTCCTGTAGGAATATATGATGAGGTGTCTAAGACAGGACTTCCTTGAAGAAATATCATTTTTTTAGACACAAACTGAATATTCCCAGTTTGGTGTATATAATGTAAAATAGCATCTCTAGAGGCTTTAACCTGAGCAGCAATAGAAATTTTGGTTATAGGAATATACTTGGCCCCAGAAGTAGTGCCTGAGGTTTTGGCAAAATAGGCTGGGCGGCCAGGCCAAAGTACATCTGAAATTCCTAATACTGCTTTTTGTACGTATTCTTTTAGGTCCTCATAGTCCCTAATGGGTACCCTTTCTATAAAATCCTGATGAGTTTTTATAGCTTTAAAATCATGGTCTTTCCCAAATTGGGTGTCTTGAGCTTGTTTGACCAAAGTAGCAAGTACAGCCCTCTGAGTAGCCACTGGCTTAGTGGCCCAAGCATTGGTTTGGCGAACTATTAGGCTGGCAAATATTTTTGCTGCAAACTGCTTTAAGGTCATGTATTAATTAAAATCTATATAATTTAGTGGATTCACCGGTCGGTCTTCTTCCCAAAGTTCAAAATGTAAATGGGGTCCAGTAGAAAACTCCCCAGTATTCCCAACTGCTGCCAATACTTCTCCCGCTAAAACAGGATCTCCTTGTTTTTTTAGCAAGGCGCCGTTGTGTTTGTAAACAGAGAGCATTCCGCCCCTGTGTTTTACCATAATGACGTAGCCTGTGTCTGATGTCCACTCAGAAAAAACAACTGTTCCTGCTGCAATAGATTTTACTGGCGCATCTTTAGAGGCTGTAATATCTAGGGCGTAATGTTTTATTTCTGGATCAAATCCTTGACTAATCATGCCGCTCACCGGAGGGAATAAAGCTGCGGGCAGATCTAAATTACCACTTTGAAAAAGGTTAAACCTGTCTTCTAAAGCCACCCTGGCTCTAAGCAGAGAGTCTTCTCTAATAGGGGTGAGCTCTAAAGTGGTGGTGTCTAATAAAAAAGGTCTTTCTATGGAGTCTCTGTCTATTTGGCTGGGGTCATATTCCCCACTTAATACCATTCTAACACGCGCAATATAGCGCTCGTTGTATTCTATCACTTTACTGAGTGAGTCAGTAACTTCTGCTAAATTTGTGGCCTGCCTTCTTAGGTTTGTAGAAGCATAACCAGGAATGTATTCCCTTAATGAAGTAAAATCAATAAGGAGTGTGGTGAGCGCAATTAAGCCCACTACAGAAAGGGTTCCTACTACAAAAACATTTTGTCTAGAAAGCTTAAAAGACACCTTTTCTTCAAAGGTTTCTTCATTTAAGACCACTAGCCTGTATTTGTAACGCCATTTATTGTCTAGGCGATTGCTGTTTGCTTCTTTCTTAACCATTCACTACAAAGATACATTTAGTAAGATGATTTGTATCTTAAAAATACAATCTTAAAACTTTTTTAGTACTTTTGTTATACCTAAATGTATCTATTATGAACAGTCTAGTGAGTTTTTTAGTAATTGGCCCTATGCAAATAGTAGTGGTTGTAGTTTTAATATTACTTCTTTTTGGAGGTAAAAAAATTCCAGAACTCATGCGTGGCCTAGGAAGTGGTATTAAAGAATTTAAAGACGCTTCTAAAGAAGATCCTAAAGATGTAGATCCAAAAATTGAAGACAAAAAATAATTTGCTGTTATATGCAAATAAAAAAAAAGCCGTCATATGACGGCTTTTTTTTATTCTGTTTTTTATAAGTTCTTTTAACACAGGCCTAAAGAACGGGCTTAATAGTTTTTATAATAGCTTCTAATTCAAAAAGGTAGTCTCGCTTTTCTTTATTAGGCGCAAATACAAAACCCTCTATCACTATTTTTCTATTTTGTTTTGGGTCATTTAGAATATAACTCACAAAAGGACCTGCCATTGGGTAGCCAGAAATTTCCCAAATACCCCTTACTTCTACTCCCTTATAGCCTCCAAACGATACAGGAGTAACATAAGGCATAAAGACCGTTTCTGTTTTCATATAAGTAGTTTTTCCAGGAATGTCTGGCCCTGGAATATTTCCTTTTAACACAGAATCTCTTTTAGCCACAATATCTGCTACAAAACTTTCAGGATGCTCAAAGGAATCTCCCTTAAGGCTGTAGGCAATAATATTAGTGCTGCCTGCGGGAATGGCCCTGTCCAACCAAACAAAGCTTTCTGTTTGTTTGCCTAGCCTATAAGCAGAAGGTATGGAAACCCTAATGCCCAATAGGTTTTCAACACCCTTTTCCTGGTTTAAAGAGCGGCTAAAACGCTCCTGAGCCTGTGTAATCTCTAAGTCTTTAAAGCTTTTTACAAAAGCCGTTGCTTTAGATTGAAACTGACTGATGATTTCTGCTTCATTTCTACCCTTTACCACGCCCACTCTTTGGGGCCTGGAATACACATCTTTTTTAATATGTGCCAAAGCTATACTGTCTATCCCAACAACTAAAACCGTTCTGTTTTGTTTTACTGTTCCCTTAAAGACAGAGGGGGGAATATGCTGAATTTGGTTTGATGATTCAGCTACAGAAAGACCTTTAAGAGGACTTAAGAATATTTTTCTGACACTGTCTCCAACAGCTCCCTGCCACAAACTGTCTTCCATAACCACTAAAATGGACTGCACCTGGCCAATAGACTCGGGAAGGTATTGATATGATTTATTTTCCTTGCATGCGTAAAATAAGGCAGTAAGGCTTAAAATAAATGTCATTTTTCTCATGGCAAATGATTTTATGGGGCGCAGTTACAGAGTTTTAGAGTGGCTCCTGGTTTTATTTTATTATCCCAAATATCGTTCCATTTTTTTAAATCGTCCACGCTTACACCACTTATTCTTTGTGCTATACTCCATAAGGAGTCTCCATTAGCCACCACATATGTCTTTTCTTCTAATGGCGTGGAAGGTGCTTTTTGGCCTCCGGCCGATGTTTTTGGCCTGCTGTTTTGAACTGTGGTATTATTAGGATATAGGGTCAATCTTTGGCCAATAGAGAGGCTGTTGCTCTTAAGCTTATTCCACTTTTTAATGTCGGATATTTTAAGTTTATATTTTCCAGCTATTTTTCCTAAATAATCACCGTTTTTTACTCGATAGCTCAGGGGAACTCCTGAGGTTTGAATGGTGGGAAAGGACTTTTTACTGGCGGCCATTTCTGCTGCCACTTGGGCGTAAATGCTATCCTGCATTGAAATAAACAAAGCAATAGAAGCGGAGGGCAATTTAATAGGGTGTTTTTTACCCTCAATCTCAGGCACTATACCAAGCTTATACACCGGGTTTAATTGAGAAATGGCTTCTTCTGGAAATGAAAGCGCCTTAGAGAGTTGTTTAAAACTAATCCCTTTTTTAAGGTGTAAGGTATCTAACATATATGGTGGTAAGCCCACTATTGGAGCTCTAAGGCCGTGATCTGCAGCGTGCTCAAAAAGATACATGGTGGTAATAAGTGCTGGCACATAGCCAGCAGTCTCTTTAGGCAAAAAGTTTCTAACCACCCAAAAGTTTTTGCTGCCTCCAGCGCGTTTAATGGCTTTTTTTACGTTTCCTGGACCTGAATTATACGCGGCCAAGGCTAGATTCCAATCTCCAAACATGCCGTAGAGTTTTTTCAAATAGACTGCTGCTGCTTTAGTGGCTTTAACAGGATCTTGGCGCTCATCTATATAGTTGTTTACCTCTAAGCCCAGCATTTTGCCTGTGCCGTACATAAACTGCCATAAACCTGTGGCGCCTACTCGAGATTTAGCCCTTGGGTCTAAGGCAGACTCTACAATGGCTAGGTATTTCATTTCCAAAGGGATTTGTAGTGCGTCAAATTCCCTTTCAAACATAGGAAAATAAAGCTGGCTCCTCAATAGCATTTTCTCTATTAAGGGCCTTTTTGTCCTTAAAAAAAGTTTAATCACGCTCTCTAAAGAAGGATTATAGCGGCTGTCTAAAATAGTTTTTTGATCTAAAAGCGCTAGGCGTTTTCTAAGTGTATCGGCCGGAGGCCTAAAAAAAGCAAGGCTGTCTGCGGCACTATAAATAGGAAGAATAGAGTCGTTTTTTAGATGCTGAGCCTGAAGAATACTATCCAAAACAGCGGCAATATCGTAGCCCTCGGTAGGGGGTGGGTTTGTGCGGTCCTGGGCCATAAGTGGCCCAAAACATAAAATTAATGCAAGTGTAGAGATGCTTTTTAACATGACCTTACTCTTTAGTCATAGCTAAAATAGCCGCAATTCCAGGAAGGGTTTTTCCTTCTAAACTTTCCAACATAGCGCCCCCTCCTGTAGAAACATAACTTACCTGGTCCTCAAAGCCAAACTCTTTTACTGCGGCTACAGAATCTCCTCCGCCAACTAATGAAAAAGCACCTGCTTTTGTGGCTGCAGCTATGGCTTCTCCAATGGCAATGGTTCCTTTTGCAAAAGTAGAAATCTCAAAAACCCCTACCGGGCCATTCCATAAAATGGTTTTAGAGGCTTTAATAACATCGGTAAACTGAGCTAAGGTCTTAGGTCCGGCATCTAAACCTTCCCAGCCGTCTGGAATCTGGAATACGTCTGCCAATTGGGTGTTGGCGTCCTTGCTGAAATCATCGGCCGCAAGGACATCTAACGGTAAATGTACCTGCACTCCTTTGGCTTTTGCCTTCTCTAAAATTTCTAGTGCAAGGGCCATCTTATCATCTTCACAAATGGAGTTTCCAACAGAACCCCCCTGTGCTTTTATAAAAGTATAAGTCATTCCTCCTCCAATAATAAGGTGGTCTACCTTGTCTAAAATGTTTTCTATAATAGTGATTTTAGAAGACACTTTTGAGCCCCCCAAAATAGCGGTTACTGGTTTTTCTCCACTGCTCATGACGGTGTCTATGGCAAGAATTTCTTTGGCCATAAGGACTCCAAAACAACAATTTCCTTTAAAAAACTGAACTATAATAGTGGTAGAGGCGTGCGGTCTGTGTGCGGTTCCAAAAGCGTCATTCACATAAATGTCTCCAAGGCTGGCCAGTTGTTTGGCGAAATCTTCTGAGCCAGCTTCCTCTTCTGCATGAAATCTAAGATTTTCTAAAAGCAATACGCCTCCTAATGGAAGTGCTTTTACGGCTGCTTGGGCAGTTGAACCCACGCAATCTTCACTAAAAGCTACAGGAACCCCTAGAACTTCAGAAACAGTTTTAGCAATTAAAGACAAAGACATGCTGGGGGTGTTCTGCCCGTTTGGGCGCCCAAAATGACTCATTAAAACAGCTTTTCCTCCTGCTGCCAAAACGGCGTCTATAGAGGGTTTTGCTGCAGTAATTCTATTAGTATCTGTCACTTCCTGTGCCTGGTTCATAGGTACATTAAAGTCTACTCTAATAAGGACTGTCTTTCCTTTAAAATCAAAATCTGAAAGTGTTTTCATGGGGTCTTTTAAAAATGAACAAAGACAAATATACCTAAAATTGGGGCTTATTATTAGGGTGAATGCCTAAAATTGTACGACATCGATATAGTGTGGCCATGACTTTAAAAAGGGCTTTCCAAATACCTTAAACTATTTTAACAGTTAAAAAACTATTAAAATAGTTTCATAACTACTTTTTTAGTTATATCTTTGTTGTAGAAAATTTTAATTGTACACTCTATGAAAGCACTAACCAATAAAGAAGAGGAAGTCATGAAAATCCTTTGGAATATAGAAAGGGGTTTTGTGAAAGACATACTCACAGCATATGCCTCTAAAGAAGAACCGCCGCATTACAATACTTTATCTACTATGGTGAGAAATCTAGAAGAAAAAGGCTTTGTGACTCATAAAGCCTATGGGAAAACACATGAGTATTTTCCGCTCATTAGCAAGGAGTCTTATAGGGCAGTGTATATGGATAAAGCTATTTCAGACTTCTTTAGTGATTCTTACTCACATCTGGTGTCTCAGTTTGCTGCAGAAGAAAAAATATCAGTAGCGGAGCTCAGGGATATTATTGCAATTATTGAAAACAAATAGCCATGGAAACATTCCTTATTTACGCTTTAAAACATCTGGTCCTGACGGGTTTGTTTTTGGCTGCTTATAAATTTTGGCTCTACAGCAGGAAACAATTTGCCTACAACAGGTTCTTTCTGTTGTTTGGTCTGTTAGCCTCTTTAGTGGTGCCACTCATTGAGATTAAAAAAATAGTGTGGGTTCAATGGGTCCCACCAATGAATGAGGCCACAGAATATGTAATCTTAGCAAACAATGGCCAGCCATTTATAAGCCTCTTAGACTGGATTGGTATTGGCCTTTTAACAGGGAGTGCGCTTGTTTTAATCCAACTGCTCTTTAGAGCAGCTATTATTTACAAAATAATTAACAAAAGTGAAATAGTACAAAGAAAAAAACCAAAGTTATTGGTTTCTAACATTGCCAAAGCGCCCTTTTCCTTTTTGCAACAAATAGTATTTCCAAAAGAACTTTACCTAGGACCTAACTATGAAGTCATATTAGATCATGAAAAAATACACGTAAAACAGGGTCACTCTTTTGATGTCTTATTGGTGCATTTATTTTTAGTTTTTGGCTGGTGGAACCCCTTGCTATGGGTTTATAAAAAAGCAATAATAGAAAATCTTGAGTTTTTAACAGACTATTTAACGGTGTCTAAAACCAAAGAATCCAAAGCCTACCAGTATATATTATTACAACAAACAGTGCCACAGCAACAACTTGTTTTGGCACACCCATTTTATCATTCATTTCTAAAAAAACGCATTATGATGCTCAACGCAAACACCCCTAAAAAAAGCCCCTGGGCCAGTTTAATCTTAGTCCCAATGATGGTGGGCTTTGTGCTTCTTTTTAACAACAAAATAGTGGCTCAAATAGCCCCACCACCTCCCCCTATTCCTGCCTCAGTAATTCCACCACCACCACCACCAAGACTGGCATCTGACACTTTAGTGGTGGGTCAACTTTCTTCTTTAATTCCACCTCCGCCCCCTATGGTATCAGAAATGTCTATTGCGCTAAGTATTGAAGCGGCTAGTTCAGAAGAATCCTTAAATAGAGAGATTAGCTTTTTTAAAGAATATGGCATTAGCCTTAGCTTTAACAAAATTAAAAGAAACGCTAAAGGACTAATCACTGGCATAAAAGCGGCTTTTAAAAGTGAAGCAGGAACCTCTGGCGTATACGCCGTAAGTGGAGATATGCCCATAAGTAACTTTGAGTTTTTTGCTGAATTAGACGGGGATGAAAAACTAGTGAATGCTGGTTTTAGGGCAAAGGCTGATGAGGTGATCAAACACATTAAGGCATTGAAGATGCTGAAGACTGTTGAAATAAAAGAAAAAAAGCATGAGAAACAAAAGGATAAGAAAGTCATGAAAATCACAATCGATAAGATTGCGTATCAAGAAAAAGACAGTGTAGAATTTGTTTTTTTTAATAAGGACACCAATAAAAAGTCTTTTGTTTTTATAAATGGAAAGTCTTTTGTGGGGGACACCCTAGCCTTTGAGTACGAAAAAGTAAAAGATATAGATTTTGACCTTGTTCTTCCAGACAGCATTGCTCATAGCTTAGGGGGTTTGAAGGCAGGGAAAAATGGACTTTTTGTTATTAACACAGAAAATGAAAATCACAAAACAGAGCTTAAAATAAAAAAAACCAGAACCCCATGGGAAAATAAAGAGAACCAGCCTCTCTACATCATAGATGGAAAAGAACAGCCAACCGGCAAAAATATAAACGATATAAAACCCAATGATATTGAAAGTATAAGTGTCTTAAAAGGAGAAGCCGCCGTTAAAACCTACGGAGAAAAGGGAGTGCATGGCGTAATTATTATCACTAGTAAAAAAGAAAAATAACAGGCTGTGATCTTTCTTGCAAAAATACTCGTGCTATTCTTAGATTGGGCATTAAGCGCCTGATAAGACTTAAGCTTTTTCAATTAAAAAAAGCCACCGCTAGCGGTGGCTTTTTGTATATTTGGTCATGCAATTTTCTGAAGTTTTAGGACAGGAATCTATAAAAACTCGCTTGGCTTTGGCTTTGGCACACAACCGTTTGGCACATGCACAGTTGTTTGTAGGACCAGAGGGAAGTGGCACTCTGCCTATGGCTCTTGCTTTGGCAAGAGAAGTGTTGTGTAATATCCCTGGGATAAATGAGGAGCAAAAGAGGGCGGGCCAAAGCAAATGTGACCACTACAACCACCCTGATCTACATTTTGTTTTTCCTGTTGCCGCCTCAGAAACAGCCAAAACAAAACCTATAAGTGATCACTACGCAACAGAAAGAAGGCTGTTTTTAACAGAGCAAGTCTATGGCAACCTCTTTGATTGGTACCAACTAATAGGAACAGAAAAAAAGCAAGGAAATATCAGCGTAGATGAGGCCAGAGATATTGCTCAAAAATTGTCATTAAAATCCTATGAAGGGGGCTATAAGGTCATGCTTATTTGGGGGATTGAAAAAATGAATGCCGCAGCCGCTAACAAACTACTTAAGCTATTAGAAGAGCCTCCTGCTAAAACCCTTTTTATCCTCATTGCTGAAAATGAAGATCAATTGCTGGCTACCATGAAGTCTAGGTGCCAGATTACTTATTTTAAAAAGCTCACAGATGCTCATATTATTAGTGGATTAAAATCTGCAGGAGCCAATGAACTAGAAGCCAAAAAATTAGCCATTGAAGCAGAAGGCAATTTTAATAAAGCCCTTGATTTATATAAAAAAGATTCTGAGGAGCTCAGGTTTGGTGAATGGTTTGTCTTTTGGGTAAGGGCTGCTTTTAAGGCAAAAGGAAACAAAGGAGCTATTAACGAACTCATTAACTGGAGTGGGGAAGTAGCTAAATCTGGAAGAGAAACTCAGAAAAACTTTTTAGCCTATTGCCTCTCCTTGTTTAGAGAAGGAATCCTAATGAATTACGGCTTAGAAAATCTTCACCACACACAAATTGTAGTAAATAATTTTGACTTTAAAAAATTTGCTCCCTTTATTCATCAAGGAAATATAGAGGCCATTGCTGCCGCTTTAGAAGCTGCAATATATGAAATTGAAAGAAACGGGAATGCCAAGATGATTTTTACAGACTTAGCTATTAAACTCACTCGTTACCTTCACACACCTTCAATAGAAAATTAATGACATTTGCTTTTTTAATATTACCTTTATAATACAATAAAAGCATGTTACTTTTTATAATCTTTAAAAATCCTCAGATGATCATTTTTGAAAATAACATCACTTATACCCTCCTTTTAGCCTTTATATTTATTAGCTTTTCTCAAAGTGGTTTGGATAAGATAACAGATTGGAAAGGAAACTTAGCTTGGCTAAATGGTCATTTTGAAAAAAGCGTTTTCAAAAACACAGTTCCTATTTTATTAGGAATTATTGTAGTGATGGAAATCGCAACGGCTATAGTGTGTCTTTGGGGCATCTATGATTTATTGTTTAATCAGAGAAGTCTTATAGCTTTTTATGCAGCAGTCTTAAGTACTATTACGCTTCTAATGCTTCTATTAGGCCAAAGAGTAGCTAAAGATTATGACGGAGCCAGAACAATAGTCATCTATTTGATTCCTACTATTCTCTTGGTATTCTTTTTAGAAATGGGATTATAATAAATACTTATAGTTTGCTTGCAATAAAATAAGTTTGCTTTATAAAAAACCCGCTTTTTTAAGCGTATTTAAGCGCGTTTTAAGGGAAATCCACACAATCTTATATTAGACGCGGCAAACAGCTCTAAAAAAGCTTTAAATGTGCTCGTTTGGTTTTTTTAGAACATAAATAAGAGAAGAATACTCTCCAGTGAACCACGCGTTTAAGTTAGAATAAAAACCTTTAAAAATACCTGACAAAAAAGCAGATGAACTTCCCTTAAAATTTTCTGAAACCAAAGAGACATAAAAAGCGTCTAAAGGCATGGGGTATGTTTTTTCTAGAACAAGACCTTTGTCTTTTGCTAATTGCTGAATAGCAATTTTAGAAAAATGCCAAAGGTGTCTAGGAACGTCAAAAGCAGCCCAATGCATTTTATAATGTCTGGCATCCCAGGATTTAAAATTTGGCAAAGCTAAAACTAAGTGGCCGCCAGGGCTTAAAAATGTCATTAACTCATCTATTTTCTCGCTGTAATCAGGAAGGTGCTCTAGTACATGCCAGAGCGTAATGACATTAAACTGCTGATTGGGTATGCCTTCTAAACTTGAATGTAGCACGCAATTACTTTCTAGCGCAATGGCTCTGGCATTTTCACTTGGCTCAACGCCCAATGCATGCCATTTATTGTTTCTTAAATAAGAAACTAGGGAGCCAGTGCCTGCTCCAAAATCTAATACTTTCTTAGAGCCCACCAAATGCTTTTCTAATAAAGCCGTTTTCTTCTTAAGCTGGTAATTTTTTGCTACAGAATAAATCTTCTCTGTAAAAGAGCTAAAATTTTTTTGATGAGATATGTAGCTATTTTCAGAATAATAAGCAGCGAGATTTCTAGGTAGTGGATCTGTTTTTAATAGGTCCCCTTCTTGTTCAGACAACAAAGAAAAAGACTCTTTGCTGTAGGCGTGATCTATAATATGGTTTGGAAATTTGACGGGCTTTTTATTCATCTTACAATAAAACAACAGAATGTTCCACGTGGAACAATGACACAATTATCTGCCTAAGTACACAAGTAAAACAGAAATGTCTGAAGGGGAAACACCAGAAATTCTAGAGGCTTGCGCAATAGTTACGGGCTTAATCTTCTTAAACTTTTCTCTTGCTTCATAGGATAGCGAATTTAATTCGCTATAATCAAAACCAGGAGGAATTTTTACGTGCTCAAGCCTTAAAAGCTTGTCTGCGTTATTCTTTTCTTTCTCAATATAGCCTGCGTACTTCACCTGAATTTCTGCCTGTTCTAATACTTCTCTAGGAAAGTTATTAGCAACAACAAAATCAGAAACAGAAGATAAAGTTAACATATGGTCCATAGTGACATTTGGTCTTGAAAAAACCTTAAACAATTTTCCTGGCTGAGAAATAGGGGCAGAGGCTACACTGGCTAACTGTTCGTTAATTTGATGGGGCTTGACAGAAGTTTCCTTAAAAAAGTTTACGAAAGACTCTGACTGAGTTGCCTTTTTTTCCATCGCAATAAGGCGCTCTTCAGTAGCCAGGCCTAATCCATAACCTAAAGGTGTTAGTCTAAAATCTGCATTATCCTGTCTAAGCAAGGTTCTGTATTCTGCCCTAGAAGTAAACATTCTATAAGGCTCTTCTGTGCCTTTAGTAATAAGATCATCTATAAGAACCCCTATATAGGCTTGATCTCTTTTAAGCATAAAAGGATCTTTATCTTGAACTGAAAGCGCTGCATTTATACCAGCCATTAATCCTTGCGAGGCCGCTTCTTCATAACCGGTAGTGCCATTTATTTGACCGGCAAAAAATAAACCACTAATGAGCTTGGTCTCTAGGGTATGGGTCAATTGAGTGGGTGGAAAATAATCGTATTCAATAGCGTATCCAGGCCTAAAAAATTTAACTCTCTCAAAACCCTTAACAGATTTCAAAGCCTTAAATTGTACCTCTTCAGGTAGTGAAGTTGAAAATCCATTTACATAAACTTCAACCGTATCCCAACCCTCTGGCTCCACAAATAGCTGGTGACTGTCCTTGTCTGCAAATCTATTTATTTTATCTTCAATAGAGGGGCAATATCTAGGTCCAATACTTTTAATAGCGCCATTAAACATAGGAGACCTGTCAAAGCCCTCTCTTAACAAATCATGCACAAGAGAAGAAGTATGAGTCATATGACAATCTCTTTGAACAGAAAGAGCCTTTGTGTTGCTATAAGAAAATTTTTCTGGTACAGAATCTCCAGGCTGAGGAATCATCACTGAATAATCTAGAGACCTACCATCTACCCTAGGAGGTGTTCCTGTTTTCATTCTACCAGATTCAAAACCAAGAGAAACCAATTGCTCTGTAATACCTGTAGCTGCTTTTTCTCCAGCACGACCACCTCCTAATTGTTTTTCACCAATATGAATAAGTCCGTTTAAAAAGGTTCCATTAGTAAGAACCACTGTTTTGCTTCTAATTGGAATGCCTAAAGAAGTTTTTACACCACAGACCTTGTGGTTTTCAATAATAAGCTCGGTCACCATGTCTTGGTAAAAATCTACCTTTTCTGTCCGCTCTAGAGCCAAACGCCATTCTTCAGCAAAACGCATTCTATCATTTTGTGTTCTAGGACTCCACATAGCAGGCCCTTTAGATTTATTTAACATTTTGAACTGAATGGCAGATAAATCAGAAACAATACCACTATAGCCACCAAGCGCATCTATCTCTCTTACAATTTGCCCTTTAGCAATACCGCCCATAGCGGGATTACAAGACATTTGGCCAATGTTTTGTAAGTTCATAGTTACCAATAAGGTGCTAGAACCCATATTGGCAGCAGCGGCAGCGGCTTCTGCTCCAGCATGACCCCCTCCAACAACAATTACATCATATTGATCTAAAAACATATTTTCTATTGTTCCACGTGGAACATTTTAATTTTTTCGTTTTCTTTTTTTTTCATAATAGTCTGATCTTCAATGCTTTTGTCATTAAATCCCATTAAATGAAGTAAGCCATGAGCCATTACGCGCAATCTTTCATTCTTAAAAGTATCATTAAAGGTTTGAGCATTCTCTAAAAGGCGTTCTACAGAGATGAATATATCACCAGAAACTATAGTCCCAGACGCATAGTCAAAAGTAATGATGTCTGTGAGCGTATCGTGTTTTAAATAAGTCTTATTTAACTCTAGTAAATAGTCATCATTGCAGAAAATATAAGTAAGATCACCAACGGTGAAGCCCTCTGATTGTGCCACTTTATCAAGCCAAAGTGTGAATAGCTCTTCGCTCTCTATAGCCGCCACCTCTTGATAATGAAACTCAATCATATTACAAATTTGAGCAAAGGTACACATAAGAGATTAAATTCCTAAAAATGTGGGTCTTAGAAATAGGAAATTACAGGAAGCTGTTTCTTGTATAAATAAAGAACTAATACCTATAGCCAAGAAAATTCAAGCAAAAAAACAAACAAAGATTTAAAACACAAGAGGTATCTTTGCGTTTATAAAAGATTTTAATGACTAAAAAAGTAAGGGTGCGCTTTGCGCCAAGCCCAACCGGAGGATTGCACATAGGTGGAGTGAGAACCGCTCTTTTTAATTATCTATTTGCCAAAAAACACGGTGGTGATTTTATTCTAAGGATAGAAGACACAGACCAAAGCCGTTTTATAGAAGGGGCAGAAAGCTATATAGAAGAGGCCTTAAAGTGGTGTGGCATACCCTATGACGAAGGCCCCAACAAGGACGGTGGTTACGGACCATACAGACAAAGTGAAAGAAAGGAAAGCTATAAAAAATATGCCCTTAGACTGGTAGAAAACGGGCATGCCTACTACGCATTTGACAGTTCAGAAAGTTTAGATAAGCACAGAATAGCACATGAAGAAAAGGGTAAAGCTTTTATTTACAATGCACACAATAGGAAAAAACTAAGCAACAGTCTAAGTTTAAATAACGAGGAGGTGGCCAATAAATTGGCCGATGCCACGCCTTATGTGATTCGTTTTAAAACACCAGATGACCAAACTATAATAACATCTGATATTATAAGAGGTAATGTTTTGTTTGACAGCAAAGTATTGGATGATAAAGTGTTGTTTAAAAGTGATGGAATGCCTACCTACCACCTGGCAAATGTAGTAGACGACCACCTAATGGAAATAAGCCATGTAATAAGAGGGGAAGAGTGGCTGCCGTCATTGGCGCTTCACCAACAGCTATACAGCGCATTTGGTTGGAAAGCGCCAGAATTTGCTCATTTACCACTCATCATGAAGCCTGTAGGGAAGGGCAAACTAAGCAAAAGAGATGGTGAAACAGGAGGCTTTCCTATATTCCCGCTCACTTGGAATGAAAGCAAAGGATATAAAGAAGAGGGTTATTTACCTGAAGCTGTCATCAACTTCTTAGCACTACTCGGGTGGAACCCAGGAACAGAACAGGAGCTCTTTAACTTAAATGAATTAGTAAAAGCTTTTGAATTAGAAAGAGTTCAAAAATCTGGAGCCCGCTTTGATCCAGAAAAAACAAAGTGGTTTAATCAACAGTATTTGCAGACCTCCAAAAATGAAAGATTATTATCCTCTTTTAAATTAGATCTTATAGCTGCGCATGGAAAAGATTCGCTAATAAATAAAACAGACGCTAAATTGCTCCAAATAATTGGTCTTATAAAAGAGCGTGCAGTCTTTGGAAAAGATTTAGTAGCTCTTGCAGATTATTTTTTTATAGCTCCAATGCACTTTGAAGAAAAAACAGTACAAAAACAATGGAAACAAGAAACGCTTGGTATACTAGAGGAACTAAAAGAGCTTTTAAGCCCCCTATTAGACTTTAATAGCGCTTCCATAGAAGAAGAAGTAAAAACGTATATAAGTCAAAGAGGGCTGACTTTTGGCGCCATAATGCCCATACTCCGTTTGGCTTTAGTGGGCTCCCTTTCTGGACCCCAGGTATTTGATATCATGGATGTTTTAGAAAAAGAGGAGTGCTTAAAAAGAATCACTCACATTCAAAAAATAATGGGAACATAAAAACTTAAACAAAAAGTATTTTTAAAAGGGTGTAATCATCTATGTACATAATGATAGTAGGTAAAAGACACTTTTTTTGTACCTTTTATAAAAAATAAAAACAATGGAACAATTCTTTACTATTTTTATTATAGTCTTAATCCTATTAGGATTATTAGGCTCATTCTTTACTGTGAAACAACAAACTGCTGCAATTGTGGAACGCTTTGGGCGTTTTCATTCTGCTAGAACATCTGGTTTACAAATTAAAATACCTTTTGTAGACAGAATTGTCACCAGAGTAGGTCTTAAGATTCAACAATTAGACGTCATTGTTGAAACAAAAACAAAAGATGACGTTTTTGTTAAACTAAAAATCTCTGTGCAATATGTAGTCATAAGAGAAAAAGTGTACGAGGCCTTTTATAAATTAGAATACCCACAAGATCAAATAACCTCCTATGTATTTGACGTAGTAAGGGCGGAGGTGCCAAAAATGAAATTAGATGATGTCTTTGTAAAAAAAGACGATATTGCTATAGCGGTTAAGTCTGAATTACAAGACGCCATGCTTGATTACGGTTTTGATATTATTAAAACCTTAGTGACAGACATTGATCCGGATGGACAAGTTAAGGAAGCTATGAATAGAATTAATGCTTCTGAAAGAGAAAAGATTGCAGCACAATTTGAGGGAGATGCCGCTAGAATACTCATTGTGGAGAGAGCAAAAGCAGAGGCAGAGAGCAAAAGATTACAAGGGCAAGGGATTGCAGATCAAAGAAGAGAAATTGCAAGAGGCTTAGAAGAATCTGTAGAAGTTCTTAATAAAGTGGGCATAAACTCTCAAGAAGCCTCAGCACTTATTGTAGTAACCCAACACTATGACACCCTTCAATCTATAGGAGAAAGCACAAACTCCAACCTAATTCTCCTGCCAAATTCACCGCAAGCGGGAAGTGATATGCTTAACAATATGGTAGCGTCTTTTACAGCGAGTAACCAAATAGGAGAAGCCATGAAACAACAAAGAGAATTAGTAGAAACTAAAAAAAATAAAAAATAAATATTTAAAGTATCAATAGAAAAAGAGAGGCTATAGCCTCTCTTTTTTTTTGTCAAATCCTCATTAATCTGCGGCTAAATTAGCCCAGCTATCTCTTAAACCAGTTGTTTTATTAAATACCAATAACCCTTCTGAACTGTCTTTATCTACTACAAAATAGCCCATTCTCTGAAATTGAAAGTGGTCTCCATCCTTGGCTGTAGCTAAACTTGGTTCTACATATGCAGTAATTTCATGTAGGGCATCTGGATTGACGAATTCCATAAAGTCTTTGTCCTTGTGAGCGTCAGGTGTTGGATCTGTAAAGAGCCTGTCATAAAGCCTTACTTTAACAGAAATAGCGTGCTGCTCTGACACCCAATGAAGGGTGCCTTTTACCTTTCTTAAACTTTCATCTGTGCCACTACCACTTTTAGACTTTGAATCATAAGTACATTGAACTTCAATAATTTGACCGCTTTTATCTTTAGTACAACTTTCTGCTTTAATAATATAGCCGTTTTTTAAACGCACTTCTCCACCAAGTTTCAATCTAAAGAACTTTCTGTTGCCCTCTTCTTGAAAATCTTCCTGCTCTATAAGAAGCTGCCCAGAAAAAGGTAATATTCTATCGCCCGCATTTAAATCTTCTGGATTATTTTCAGCTAACAAAAGCTCTGTAGTTCCTTCTGGATAATTAGTAATCCGAAGTTTTAAGGGATTTAATACCCCCATAACCCTGGGGGCAATCTTATTCAAATGCTCTCTTAGAGTAAAATCTAACAAAGAAACATCAACTACATTTTCTCTCTTAGCAATTCCAATCGTGTTAGCAAAATTCACAATAGATTCTGGAGTATAACCACGTCTCCTAAGACCGGAAATAGTGGGCATTCTAGGGTCATCCCATCCATTAACCACGCCCTGTTCTACCAACTGTAATAACTTTCTCTTACTGACAACAGTATGACTAAAATTCCTTCTAGCAAACTCTCTTTGCTTAGGCCTAAGTAAGCTAGGGGTTACTATCTGGTCTAAAAACCAGTTATACAGCTCTCTGTGCATAGCAAATTCAAGGGTACAGAAAGAATGAGACACCTGCTCTAAATAGTCGCTTTCTCCGTGGGTCCAATCATACATGGGATAAATACACCATTGATTCTGAGTTCTGTGATGAAGCTTGTGAAGAATTCTATAAATAATAGGATCTCTCATTAACATATTAGAGGCCCCCATGTCTATTTTGGCTCGCAACACGTGAGTTCCAGAGCTATGTTTTCCTTCTTTCATTTCTTGGAAAAGTGTTGCGTTTTCAGTCACAGATCTATCTCTAAAAGGACTATTTGTACCTACTTCCGTAGGAGTTCCTTTCTGCAAAGCAATATCTGCAGCAGTCTGGCTATCTACATAAGCCTTTCCTTGGGTAATTAAGTCTACAGCCCATAAATAAAGTTGTTGAAAATAATCAGATGCATAACATTCTTGGTCCCAAGAAAAACCCAGCCAAGAAACGTCTTTTTTTATAGCATCCACATATTCTTGTTCTTCTTTAGCAGGGTTGGTGTCATCGAACCGAAGGTTCACAGGAGCGTCATAACGTTTACCAAGCCCAAAGTTTAAACAAATAGAACTGGCATGACCAATGTGTAAATACCCATTAGGTTCTGGAGGGAATCTAAAGCGAAGTTGGTCTTTAGTATATGATGTTTTTAAGTCTTCTTCTATTATTTGCTCAATAAAATTGAGAGATTTTTCAGATTCATTCATATAAAGAAATTCTTCTACAAAAGTAGGAAATTCACAGCTATAAATAGTGGGTTATTAAGTGCGTCTATGCTACCTTTGAAATTATGGGAATTGTGTTTTTAAAAAATATTAAAGTATACGCCTATCATGGATGTTTAAAAGAAGAAACCCTTATAGGAAGTGATTATTTGGTAAACATAAAAGTGTGGACTTCCTTAGATAAAGCAGCAAAAACAGACGCTTTAGAAGACACAGTAGACTATGTGGCCCTAAATACCATTGTAAAAAAAGAAATGGCTAAAGCCTCTAAACTTTTAGAACATGTGGCAAAAAGAATTATAAACAAAGTATTTAAAGAGGCGAAAACGGTTAAAAAAATAAAAGTCTCAGTGGCAAAGATAAACCCACCTATAGGGGGGGATGTCTCAGAAGTAGCGGTGATATTAAAAGAAAAAAGACCTTAATATAGGTTTATTAAAAAAATAAAAAGCACTATATTTGCAGCCTTATTAAGGCATCGTGGCCGAGTGGCTAGGCAGAGCTCTGCAAAAGCTCGTACAGCAGTTCGAATCTGCTCGATGCCTCTACTAATTAAAAACCCATCTTAAGATGGGTTTTTTTGTTCCAAAATTTCAATCCCTTTTTCAATATTTAATGTGTCTTTTGGTAAAAACCTATTTGTAATGAGAACCAGTCCGGAAATAATGAGAATGAGTCCAATAACCTTCTTTACATAGTGCACTCTTTTTGGAGTAAGTCTAGATTTTAACTGTTTAGCTAATAAAATTTTAACTAGATCTGTTATAAAGTAAGCACCTATCATGGCGCTAAAAAAAAGAGTCATACGTTGGGGGTTGTTGTCTAAATTAGGACCCACTATAATAATGACTCCTAACCAAAAAACCAACACTCCTATATTTATAAAATTAAGTAGAAATCCCTTAATAAATAAATTAATGTAATCTCCTTTGGTCACTTTTACTCCTATATCAAGTGAATAAACCTCTTTTTTAAAAGCAATTGTGGATCCGTATATAAATAGAATAAGACCTCCAAAAACATAAATACTAGGCTGGTTGCTAAGGTTTTCTAAAAGCTGAATGCTGCTAAAATATGCAGCGTAAATAAAAATGACATCAGCTAAAACTACCCCAAGATCAAAAACTAGAGCAGCTTTAAATCCTTTTAATGCAGCAGTTTCTAAGAGCACAAAAAAAACAGGGCCAATCATAAAGCTCAAAAAAAAGCCTAGTGGAATAGCAGCTTGAATATCTGAAAACATAGGTTAGTTATTAACGCGTTCTATCACGCCACCAAAAAATGTTTTTTCATCCATTTTCTTGGGGTCTCCAAACACTTTTATAGAGCCTCCAGCTTTAACAGTGGCGCCCACATAGTCTCTGGCATTAATACTAGCTTTACCTCCTGCGTTCACGTCTATAGTTGTAAAAGAACTCATTAAATTTTGGCCTTGATAAATACCTCCGGTATTAATAGAAACATCTTGAATTTTAGCGCTGCCTTTAGTAGAAACCGAGCCACCACTCACTGCTTTTACTATAAGTTGCTCTAATTTTAAATCTGCAGTAATTTGGGCGCCTTCTTGCGTTTTAATTTCCAAAATAGGCTGAGAGATGGCATATAAAACCTCAATACTAGACTCTTCATTAGCGTCTAAAAGAACATAAGAGCTGCTGTGACTAAGGGTGACAAATGTGCGATAACCGCTAAACATTTTTTTAAATTTCATTCTAATTTTTAAAACACCTTTTTCATTTAAAATAACCACATTTTTAGGGTCTTCACCTGTTATCTTTAATTCATTAATAGGGCCTTTTTTAATAGTAACAGACAGGCCGTCGTACACTTTTACTTCAGAAAAAGAAGCTGTGGTCACTGTAATGTCATCTGACTGTGAAAAACCCAGAGCAGCAGAAAAGAACAAAAGAATAAAAAAGTGAAACTTCATATTTATTCAAAAAATGTTGAAACGGGAAGGTACTAAAAAATCTATTATTGAGCCTCTAAAGGATATTTACCTATCAATGAAAAATCTAAGTGTCTCTTTTCAAGATCTGTGCTTTTTACCATTACCACCACTTCATCTCCTAAAGTGAATATTTTGTTCTTACGTTCGCCAACAATAGCGTAGTTTTTAGCATCAAAAGCGTAGTAATCTCCTTTAATGTCTCTAATACGCACCATCCCTTCACATTTATTGTCTATTATTTCTACATACATACCCCACTCAGTAACTCCAGATATAACACCAATAAACTCTTGGTCTTGGTGGTCTTCCATGAATTTAATTTGCATGTATTTAATAGACTCCCTCTCTGCGTTTGCAGCAAGACCTTCCATATCTGAACTGTGTTTGCACTTCTTCTCAATTTTATCTTTTTCAGCAGTAGTGGCGCCGTCTAGATAATGTTGTAAAAGACGGTGAACCATTACATCTGGATACCTTCTAATGGGTGAAGTAAAATGGGTGTAATAATCAAAAGCTAAGCCGTAATGACCAATATTATTGGTAGTATATACTGCTTTACTCATAGAGCGAATGGCTAAAGTATCTACTAAATTTTGTTCTTTTTTTCCTTTTACATTTTGTAAAAGTGTGTTTAAAGACTGGCTCATAGTTTTGCTAGATTTAAAATCTAACTGATGACCAAAACGTGACACCACCCCTTGTAAAGCCATTAATTTATCTTCATCTGGTTCATCGTGAATTCTGTAAACAAAAGGCTTTTCTGGTTTTTGCTTTCCAATAAATGCTGCTACTTGCTTGTTGGCTAGTAACATAAACTCTTCTATAAGTTTATTTGCATCTTTAGATTCTTTAAAAAATACAGAGGTAGGGTTAAATTCACTATCTAACTCAAAGCGAACCTCTACTTTATCAAAAGAAATAGCCCCGTCATTCATTCTGCGCGCTCTCATAAGCTTAGCTAAACGGTCCATAGTTATGGTGGCCGCTTTAATCTCGTTAGAAACACTATAAGCATCTTCTCTAATAGATATTTCTCTTGGGATTTCTACAGAGCCCGTTTCAATAATGTACTGCGCTTCTTCATAAGCAAAACGTTCATTAGAGTTGATAACAGTTCTTCCAAACCACTCTGAAACTACCCTAGCGTCTTCATTAATTTCAAAAATAGCAGAGAATGTATATTTTTCTTCGTGAGGCCTTAAAGAACAAGCTTCATTAGATAGCACTTCTGGTAACATAGGAACAACCCTATCAACTAAATATACAGAGGTGGCTCTTTCAAAGGCCTCGTCGTCTAAAACAGTTCCTTCTTCTAAATAATGAGACACATCTGCAATGTGAATTCCTATTTCATAATGACCATTATCTAAAATTTGGAATGAAAGGGCGTCATCAAAATCTTTAGCGTCTTTAGGATCAATAGTAAAAGTTAATACGTCTCGCATATCCCTTCTTTTAGCTATTTCTGACGCTTTTATACTGGTATCTATTTGATTGGCAAATTCAGTAACCTCAAAAGGAAATTCATAAGGCAATCCATAGGCAGCTAAAATGGCGTGTATTTCAGTATTATGTTCGCCAGGAGTACCTAAAACTTGAGTAATCCTTCCTTCTGGAGAGCTAGAATTATCTTCCCATTTAGCCATTTCCACTACTACTTTATCTCCATCTTTTGCGCCATTAAAGGCATTTTGAGGGATAAAAAAATCTGTATACATCCTAAAATCGGACATTCTAACAAAAGCAAAACGTTCTTGAATTTCTATTATACCAACAAAAGACTCTTTAAAGCGCTTTACAACGCTCATGATTTCACCTTCTAATTTTTTTCCTTTTCTCCTTGGGTATATATATACTTCTACTGTGTCTTTGTGAAAGGCTTTTTTTAATTTATTAAATGGTATAAATATATCGTCATCAAAACCTTCAATAATAATATATGCGTTTCCTTTTCCAGTGATATCTACCCTTCCTTCATGATATTGCTTGGTTTGATCTTTTTGAACCGCTTGGTAAAAACCTTTAGTAGGTTCTAGTATCCTTCTTTGCTCTTTAAGTGATACTAATTTCTTTATAAGGGTATTTCTATTAGTAGTATCTGTAATGTTTAACTTTTGCGCAATATCTTTATAAGTAAAAGATTCTGAGGCGCTTTGCTCTAATACCGTAAAAATTCCTTTCACAAGAGTGTTTTTCTGGTGATTTTTAGAGCTGCTTTTTTCTTTTGACATTCAAATTTTAAATTTGTTAAAATTACGAATTATAATTCAACTGAGTCTGAATTGAAAGTGAACATTAAATCAATCTTTTTACTTATTCACATTTATATCATACTATAAATTTTATTTTTACAATTTAATTAATAAATGATGCTTATTATAGTGTGTTTATAACTGCTATAACTTTTTACTAGTAATATCTATTTCTATCTAAAAAATGATTTATTAACATCTTTTAACTTAATCATTAAATAGATAATCAAGGAATTATAAAATTTACTAACAGTAGTTAATAAGTGTTACAAACAGTTTTTTTTAATACTTTATTTTTTTATTTTGGTGTACAACTCTTCATTTAATCTTTATAAGTTTTGCTTAAAAAAGCATAACTAAATAGCAGTTATAATTCTTTTTTTTATACCTCCATTTTTTTAATAAAACACCAAATTTTAACCTAGTTTTTTATGGGTCACTTCTTAACAAATACTAAAATTATTAATACCTTAATAAAGAGATAGTTAGTAAATACTTAAAAAAGCATTGTTGATAAGCTAAAAAACCACAAAAGGCTTTTATATCTTTATCCTTTATTAAATCAGGTTCATTATTTAATACCGCTACATTTATGACAATTGCTATTGGAAATGACCATGCTGGAACAGCATACAAATACGCTATTATTAATCAGTTAAAATTAGCGGGCTATGAGGTATTAAATTTTGGAACAGACACTGAAGACAGTGTAGATTACCCAGATCATATTCATCCAGTAGCTACTGCAGTAAGTACAGAAAAAGCGTCTTTAGGTATTATTATTTGTGGGAGCGGAAACGGTGCTACCATGACAGCAAACAAACACCAAAATATTAGAGCCGCCCTTTGTTGGAACAAAGAGATTGTGGCACTAGCCAAACAACATAACAATGCCAATATCCTATCTTTACCCGCTAGGTATATTTCTTTACCACAGGCTTTAGAAATGGTGCAGGTATATTTAGACACTTCTTTTGAAGGAGGAAGACACGCCACAAGAGTAAATAAAATTGCTTGTAATTAATTTTGGGTAGTTCACATTCACATACCCATTACACTCACGGAGGAAAGTTATTAATTTCTATTTTTCTAAATATTATCATAACTGCTTCTCAGGTAGTAGGAGGTATTTGGTCTGGAAGCTTAGCGCTACTCTCAGATGCCCTTCATAATTTTTCAGATGTAGTCACTTTAATAGTGAGTTATATAGCGGTCAAACTCTCTAAAAATAAGGCCTCTTATTCTAAAACTTTTGGCTATAAAAGAGCAGAAATTATGGCTGCTTTTATAAACGCTGCATCTCTGATTGTAGTGGCTATTTTTTTAATTATAGAAGCTTATAAACGCTTTATCTCTCCTACAGATATACAAGCCAATTTAGTTATTTGGTTTTCTCTTTTAGGCATTGTTGCCAATGGCTTTAGTGTGCTCTTATTAAAAAAAGCCTCTCATGAAAATATGAATATGCGCTCTGCTTATGTTCATTTATTTTCAGATATGCTAGCTTCTGTAGCGGTTTTAGCGGGGGGTTTACTCATGCATTATTTCAGTTTTTTTTGGATAGACCCACTCCTCACTTTTATCATTGCCCTTTATCTTATTTATATGGGCTACGACCTTATAAATGCGTCTACTAGAATTCTAATGCTCTTTACCCCTAAGAATATTAATTTAAAGGCTTTACAAGCCGATATTTCTTCTCTTTCCTCTGTTAAAAACCTGCACCACCTTCATGTTTGGCAGCTCAATGAAGCAGAGGTTCACTTAGAGGCACATTTAGAGTTAAACAGCAATATGTCTCTCAAAGATTTTGATATAGTGCTTTTAGAGATTGAAGATATTTTATGCCATAAGTATGGAATAAATCACGTGACCTTACAACCAGAATTTGAAAAAAAAGATCCTAAAACCCCAATAATACAAGACTAATGGAAATTCATGTGCTCTCTTTTGCTCAACTAAGTACCCACCAACTTTATGAAGTTTTACAGCTTAGATCGGCTGTGTTTGTGGTAGAACAAGATTGTGTGTACCAAGATATTGACGGGAAGGATCAAGTAGCCTTTCATGTTTTAGGATATGAAAAGGGGGTTTTGGCTGCCTATACAAGAATTTTTAACGCGGGAAATTACCTACCAAAAGCGGCTATAGGAAGGGTGTTGGTACATAATAAATATAGAAAATTAAGCTTTGGACAAGCCATCATGAAGGCTTCTATAGAGGCAGTTTTACTACATTTTAAGACTAAAGAAATTGAAATTTCTGCTCAAACATACTTATTAGATTTCTATCAAAACTTAGGTTTTAAATCTTTTGGAAATCACTATTTAGAAGATGGTATACCACATATTAAGATGCAAACCAAAGCTTAGTTTGTATGAGCGATTTTATTTTTTATACGGAGCGGTGGCTACTGCAATTTTAGAATCAGCTGTTCCGTAATATAAAAACCACTGCTCTTTAAAGAATACCAAGCCTTCTACAAAACAGACCTCATTCACCTCTCCTACTTTTTCATAGTCTTTGTCTGGATATATGAAATATCCTTTTGTCCTGTCTAAAAGCTTGTACGGGGTCTGTGCGCTAAATAGAGCTTGGGCAGCAGCATAGGTGTATTTTGGAAGTGCTGGGTCATTGTTGTTGGCTGCATTACTGGCGTTGTAAATAAGATTTATCCCTTGCTCTGTCCACAGAGCATAAGGCCCAGGCTCTACCAACCGGCTGTCAAAGTAACCAGCCCTTGGCTGTAATACAGCTACCATCTTTTTGTCTTCTTCACTCTCTAAAACCTTCCAGTGTATGAGGTCCTCTGAATGGGCCATATAAAGGTTAGTGTCACCAAAATACATCCAGAATTTTCCATTTATTTTTTTGGCTCGCATCTCACTGCCATGCTGTGCTACAACAATAGCCCCTGACTTAGACCATAGGTCTATGTTTTTAGGGTCTTGTAATACAGGCCCGTGTTTGGTCCATGTTTTTAAATCTTTGGAGCTGGCCAGGCAAAGCCTAGCGGTTTTACCGTCATAGGCGGTGTAGGTAAGCAAATACAGGCCTTCTGGTCCCTGCACTACTCTAGGGTCTTCTACCCCGCCTATTTGCTCATATGGGAGCATATGGTCATTGTCTGGAAAAAAGATGGGGGTGGTTTGTTTAGTAAAATGAACACCGTCTTCACTAATAGCAAGGCCTATTCTAGAGGTCATTTTTTGGTCCTGTGCTCGGTATATTAAATAGACTTTTCCATCTTTTACAACCGCAGAAGGGTTTAATACATTTCTGCCCTCCCAGGCGGTTTCTTCTCCACTTACAGGATCTAAAAACATGAGGCTTGGATCTGGTTTTAAAATAGGGTTTAAACGGTCTATTTTAGTAAAAGGCCCTATTTCCCACGAAGCCAAATCTTTCTTCGAAAGTGCGTTTGGCTGTTTTTTACAGTTGTAGCTAAATAAGAGGGCAAAAGAAAAAAAAAGGATGTAGGGTGACTTCATATGGGTTAAGAATTAAGCTTTAAAAAAAGCCAATTTAATACAGCCTTTGTATTTTAATGGCTTATACCACTAAAATAGCGTTTATTTTTTCGTTTATAGCATCCCATAGGGCAATGCGAACCTCTAAAGCTTCTACCGCTACCGCAGTAGCTTCTGACCATTTTAAAGGATTTTCTCCACACAATTCACTCACCATTCTTAAAGACAATGGGCCGTGCTCTCCTCCATCAATTTCTATGTGGCGGTTTAGGTAGTACATGAATTGCGGGTAAGTTTGTTCGTTTTTCTTGGCGGCTTTTCCAACAATTTCTATAAACATATCTGGTATAAGGTCTTCTCTTCCAAAGGTAAAAGCAGCAGCTACTAAGTGTGGCTTTCCAGAGGCAATAGTTTTAAAAGTAAAGTTTAAAAAGTTTTTTACAGCAGGGATTAGTGGCGCTTTTTCAATGACATCTTGTATGGGAGTTCCAGACTCAATGGCCTCTAAAAAGGTATTTATTCCCTGGGTGCTTGCGCCCACTTCTCGCATGGCGTCTGTGTACATTTTATAATGACTTATGGCATTTCCGTTTAAATCTATATCACTCTCTTCACCCAGTACAATTTCATTGATAAATCTAGATAGGGTTGGATTTTTTGGAGGCAGCCAAGGTAAACTCACGCAAGACAGTTGTTGTTGTAGCGCTTTTAATAGGGACATAAAATCCCAAACTGCATATACGTGTTGCTCCATAAAAGTACTCACATCTTCTAGCGAGTTTAAGGAGTGGTACAAGGGGTGTTGTTGTAGCGTAATTCTAAGGGGCTCCAAAGAGCGTTCTATTTTATGGATCTCTTTCATAGGTTTTTTATAGCCCTACAAAGATATGCTCTTTCTCCATTTTTCTAAAAGCTTCTCAATATTTTTATTCATTATTTCTTGGGAAGGGATCTCTTTTCCAGTAAAAAGGATCATTCCTATAAATGGAGCGGGGAGTGTTTTATAAAGCGCTGGCTTTTGTATCCTGTAAGCTTCTCTAATCAGTCTTTTAATTTTATTGCGGTCTACTGCTTTTTTAAAGTGTCTTTTGGAGACACTAAAAGCGCATTGCATGGGTGCTTGGGCTATGGGGACATCTTGATAAACCAGACGCAAAGGGAACACGCTCACAGCACTTCCGTGGGTGAAAATTTGCTCTATGGCTTTTTTGCTCTTCAGCCGCTCCTTGGCACCCAGGGTGAAGCCACCCAATTCTTTGCTATTGGGTGTTTGCTCTACCGGATTTATTTTTCGTTCTGTCTTTTGTGTCATTTAAATTAAAGCAGACTCTTTTTTATTGAGCTGCCTGTAAGGAGTTGTTTTCTAGATCAATATCAGCCATAAGGCCAGAGGGATCTATTTGAATGGCCGCTATACTTTGGTAGGCCTTGTTAATTTCAAAGCTGTAAGCGGGATATGCCCATGCCCATGAAGGCAATACGGTTCTTTGAATGTTTGGGTAAGGATTTTCTTTTCCGCCGCGCATCATCCTTAGGGGCACATAAAAAGTTTCTTGGCTGCCGTCTTTATATACCACTAAAATATCTAATGGCATGGGCATAAGCCCTTTGCGTTCTAATGTAACTGTGGTGGTTTCTAAATTTTTAGCGCCTACTTCTTTTATAGCGTAGTCAATGGTGTTGGTTGTTTGAGTCCAATCCATAAGGTACCAGTCTAACTGTAAGCCAGAGGTTCTTTCTGCAGTTCTTTTTATGTCATTAGGGGTGGGGTGCTTAAATTTAAAGTTATTAAAATAGGTTTTAATGGTTTCCAGAAGCTTGTCTTGCCCTATAATATACCCCAGTTGAGACAGGAAAATAGAACCTTTAGAATAGGCTGTTGCGCTGTAAGCACTATTGTATGCATAGCGGTCTGAATGAGTAGTTTGGGGCTGCTCTTTTCCAGACTTTACTAAATTTTGATAACTTTTGTAGCTTCCTGAAAAAGGGTTTTCATCTGTTTTTCCTAATAGTTCTTGCATGCACAAATTAGAAATAAAAGAGGTGAAACCTTCATCCATCCAAGCGTGCTTGGCTTCATTAGTGGCTAAAATATGCTGGAACCAAGAGTGGGCCATTTCATGCGCTGTCACGCCAATTAGAGAGTTTAATTTACGCTCTCCAGTAATGAGTGTGCTCATAGCGTATTCCATGCCGCCGTCCCCTCCTTGTATGACAGAGTACTGCTCATAAGGGTATTGACCTATATTCTTGCTAAAGAATTCCATAGCTTGTGCTGTTTTTGGCTGTAAGGCTTTCCAGTTCTCTACCAATTCTGGCTTGTTTTTATACAAGAAGTGAAGGGTGGGGCCGTTCTCCATTTTAAGAACATCATGGGTGTAATGCGCGTCTGCCGCCCACATAAAATCATGTACCATAGGGGCTTTAAAATGCCAAGTAAGTGACTTGCCTTTTTGTTTTTTTATCTGAGTGCCCTTAGCCTGGTAACCATGTCCAATATCTTGTGGGTTTTGTAAATAACCAGTACCTCCTATGGTGTAGCTTTTATCTATAGTGATTTTTACATCATAGTCTCCCCATACGCCGTGAAACTCTCTGGCAATGTAAGGATCTGCATGCCAGCCTTCAAAATCAAATTCTGCCATTTTAGGGTACCACTGAGACATAGACAGCGCTACGCCCTCTTTGCTATTTCTTCCAGATCTTCTAATTTGCAAAGGAACCTGACCTTTAAAATCTAGTGTAAAAATACTGCTATCACCCGGGGCAATGGGCGTATTTAAGATGGCTTGTAAAACAGTGCCTTCTACAGTAAACGCAATAGGCTTACCGTCTTGCAAGAGATTGCTTACCCCTAAATATCCTATTTCTGTTTCAGAAAGGGGTGTAATGCGGCTTTTTTTGTTTGGCATCATCCTACCATCTGGGTCCTCTATGCTACTTAGGCGCGCATTCATCTCAGAGTTTGGTTGGAAGGCATTAAAATAGAGGTGATAGAAAACTTGGCTTAAAGATTCTGGTGCATTGTTGGTATAGACAATCTCTTGCGTTCCTTGGTATAGGTAGGTGTTTACATCCATTTCTACCGCCATGGTATAATTGGCTTCTTGCTGCCAATAGGTATTGTTTTGTGCTGCAACAACTAAGGTGAGCGCAAAGTTGAAAAAGAGGAGCATGCGTTTATCGATTAAAGTCATATTTATTGATATTAAGTTTTTTATTGGCTATTTGCTTGGCTAAAATTAAGGCATTATGAGCATTTACCATTCTTCCAGATACAGAAAGACGGTTAAAAGGTATTTTTTGTTCTGGCTCTGAGGGCAATGACACCTCTATTTGTGTGCGCACTCCAGAGAGCATGAGCACTTTTTTAAGTTGTGCTGCTGTAAGTGCTGGATAGTAAGACCAAACCAATGCAGCAACGCCAGCTAGGCCGGGTGCCGCCATAGAGGTGCCGTCTTGAAAGTCATATTCATTATCCGGTATACTAGCATAAATATCTGCGCCCGGCGCAAAGACATCTACATTTATAGGGCCATAATTAGAGAATTCTGCTACTAAATTTTCTCCATAAATAGGCCCTAAAGCACCCACCGTAATCACATTATCTGCAATTTCTGGACCATTATTTATTTGGTCATTGGGGAAATTAGGGTGGCTGGGTTCATCTAAATTCTCACCTTCATTTCCGGCGGCATGAACAATTAGAACATTTTTTTCCGCTGCGTATTTAATGGCCTCATATACCCACCCTACATTTGGAGAATACGACTTTCCAAAGCTGGCATTTATAATTTTTGCACCGTTGTCTACAGCGTAACGAATGCCAAGCGCTACGTCTTTGTCATATTCATCTCCATTGGGTACTGCTCTAATGGCCATAATTTTAACATCTTGGGCCACACCGTTTGCGCCCAGGCCGTTATTTCTTTGTGCTGCCACAATACCTGCTACATGTGTGCCGTGGCTCTCCTCTTTTATGCTGTTCTTAGGGTTTCCATTTCCATAGGTTGTATCTGAAATATCATAAGGATTATCCCCTACTAGTTCGCGTCCATTAAAGTTTATATTTAGGTTGTAGTCTGCCATTTCACTAAAGTGGGCAACGCCTGCTTTAATTTCTTTAATGGCTTGTGGAATGCTATCAACAAAAGTGAACATTTGAGCTAAAACATTTAATTTTTGCTTGAGCATGATGCTGTTGGTTTCAAAATTTTCTAAATCCTCTTTGTTGTAAGAATCTTGCCCAAAAGCTTTTTTAAAATCTGCATGGGCTGTTTCTGCCGCCTGTAATATTTGCTGGTATTGCGCTTTGTCTCCAAGTGCCTTTAGGAAGGCCTTATCTAGCTCTTTTTTTGCCTTTTCTTGAAGCGCTACATCGCCCAGTTTCTGGGCCACAATTCTTGTGACTTCAACCTGTTCATTATAAGAGTCTCCTAAAAAATTGTAGCCGTGAATATCATCTACATAACCATTTCCATCATCGTCAAGTCCATTATCTGCTACTTCTGCTTTATTAGTCCAAAGCATCCCTGAAAGATCTTCATGAAAGAGGTCTATACCAGAGTCTAATATGGCAACTACAATAGTCTCTTTAGCAGTCATTCCCTCTGCATTTATATAGGCATAGGCTTTTGCCACCCCCATTCCTGGAATGCTGTCTGTGTATGGATCTTGGTGACTCCAGCTCTTTTTTTCTACTAAGCTTAAGGGGGTCTTTTTACCAACCAATACAGGAATTTCTGTGACAAACGAGGGGGGTAAGGCTTTGCAGCTAGCCAACACAATAAGGCCTAAAAACAGACTGGTTCTATTCAATAATGAGTGTTTCATAAGGGGGTGGTTTTATTTAAACAATTCTTTTTACTCAAATAGTTCTTTAAAAGTAAAAACTTGGTCTAGGCGTACGCCTTTTTCTGTGTGTTTTACTGTAATGACTTCGTGGTGGGCGTCATGTTCTAAAAAAAGGAAGTAGCCACGGGTGGCAGCGAGGTCTAAAAACATTGCCTTTTCTTTTAAGGTAAGCAGTGGCCTGGTGTCATAGCCCATGACATAAGGCAAGGGGATATGCCCGGTGGTAGGCAATAAATCTCCCATAAAGACTAATATTTTGCCCTGATATGAAATCATTGGGAGCATTTGTTTTTCTGTGTGTCCGTCTGCATAAAATACGTCAAAATTAAAGGCTGAAGCTTTTTCTTTTACTGTTTTATTGTTTTCTAGAAAATGTAGCTGTCCCGCTTCTTGCATGGGCATTAGGTTTTCTGTTAGGAAAGATGCTTTTTCTCTAGTGTTGGGAAATACCGCCCACTGCCAGTGTTTTTCATTGGTCCAAAATTGTGCATTTTTAAAAGCAGGCTCATAAGTGGTGTAGTCTTTTTTCCGTTGAATAGCTCCGCCAACGTGGTCAAAATGAAGGTGGGTGAGAAATACATCTGTGACATCATCCATGGAAAAACCCGCTTTTTTAAGTGAGCTTTCTAAATCATGAGTACCCCAGCGGGAATAATAGCCGTAAAACTTATCTGATTGTTTGTGGCCCATTCCTGTGTCTATAAGGGTGAGTTTATTACCCTCCTCTATAAGTAGGCAGCGGGCCGCAATATCTATGAGGTTGTTGGCGTCTGCTGGGTTGGTTTTTTGCCAAATGGTTCTGGGCACCACGCCAAACATACCGCCCCCATCTAATTTAAAATTTCCAGCTTCTATTGGGTGTAGGGTCATGATAAGTGTTTTGCTATCTTTGATTGTTAAAAATAATGAAAACCTAGCCTAGAGAACGCTAAAAAAAACCTAAATTTCATTTTAGAAAGCGTTTAATCTAACGGCTTTACATATTAAAGAACACTACCAATGATTGAACTTGCAGGAATTATTATTTTAGGTATAGTGGCCCAGTGGGTGGCTTGGCGCCTTAAACTCCCAGCCATCCTTCCTCTTATTCTTATTGGTTTATTGGTGGGGCCTATTGCTACCTTATATACTGCAGACGGAGAAAAAATTATAGAACCTATTTGGAATGGATCCAAGGGCTTGTTTCCGGGAGAAAGCTTGTATTATTTTGTCTCTTTAGCTATTAGTATTATTCTTTTTGAAGGGGGCCTTACTTTAAAACGTTCAGAGATTGCCACTACTGGGCCTGTTATTTCAAAATTAATTACGCTGGGTTCTGCTGTGACCTTTTTTGTTGCGGGTATTGCTACCCACTATATTTTTGGATTGAGCTGGCCCATGTCTTTTTTATTTTCTGCCCTTATTATAGTGACTGGCCCTACTGTTATTACGCCTATTCTCAGAAACATACCCCTTAAAAAAGAAGTTTCTGCCATTTTAAAATGGGAAGGGATTCTCATAGACCCTATTGGGGCCTTAGTAGCAGTATTGGTTTTTGAATTTATAAGTATTCAGGGGTCTCAGGATTTTACTCAGACCGCACTTATTGCCTTTGGTAAAATTTTATTATTTGGTTTTAGTTTTGGATTTACCTTTGCCCATGCCTTAGTTTTTGTTATTAGAAAGCAATTTATTCCTCACTACTTACTCAATGTAGGGGTATTGTCCACCGTGCTTTTGGTTTTTGTGACCTCAGATTTTTTAGCCCATGAGTCTGGATTGTTAGCCGTGGTGGTTATGGGAATGGTGGTGGGAAACAGCAAGCTTCCCAATCTTAAGGAGCTCTTGTATTTTAAAGAATCCTTAAGCGTACTGCTCATTTCTATTTTATTTATTTTATTGGCAGCCAATATTAACATAGATCAACTCATGCTTTTGTATGACTGGCGTACCGGTATTCTTTTTGCAAGTATTATTCTTGTAGTACGCCCCCTAGGAGTCTTTCTTAGTAGCGCAGGCTCTAAGCTTAAGCTAAAAGAAAAGTTCTTTATATCTTGGGTGGGCCCTAGGGGAATTGTAGCTGCCGGTATTGCATCTCTTTTTGGCTCTAAATTAGTAGCTAGAGGAGAAATAGGGGCAGAATATATTACGCCATTGGTTTTTATGATTGTGCTTGGAACGGTCCTTTTAAATGCCACTACCGCTAGACTAGTAGCCAAGTGGCTGGGGGTATTTCTTAAAAAATCTGAAGGAATTTTAATTGTAGGAGCAGCTCCTGCTTCAAGACTAATAGCCCAATACCTCCAAGACAACAACCGCCACGTGGTGCTTATAGACAACAATGAAACTAATATTTCTAAGGCTCAGGATAAAGGTTTAGAAGCTATTACGGCTAATATATTTTCAGACAACTTAGCAGACAATATTGAGCTTAATGATATGGGTTACCTAATGGCCCTTACAGGAAACGCAGACATTAATGCCTTTGCTATAGAGCGGTTTACTAAGCAATTTGGGGAAAACGGAGCCTTTAGACTTATTCACGCTTCTGAAAAAGGAGACAAAAGCATTCAAAATAAGCAAAGCCTTTTTTCTACTTCAGATGATTTTATAAGCTTAGAAGAAACAGCTCGTCTCTTCCCTAAAATTCTGGAGCTTACCATTAAAGACAATGCCCATTATGAATTGCTTATGAAAAAGGCTTTAAGTGAAGACCTCAGCATTCCACTCTTTTTGAAAAGCAAAGACGGAGATCTCAAAATCATGCCTTCATTCCAGTCAGAGACTGAAGCAGACATGGCAGGGCTTAAATTGGTGTATTTAGGAAAGCCTTTAGAGGGTTAATCATTGAGTTTTAATACCGCCATAAAGGCTTCTTGAGGAATTTCTACGTTCCCCACTTGGCGCATGCGTTTCTTTCCTTTTTTCTGCTTCTCTAATAATTTTCTCTTACGAGAAATATCACCACCGTAGCACTTGGCAGTGACATCTTTTCTAAGGGCCTTAATGGTTTCCCTAGAAATAATTTTAGCTCCAATGGCTGCCTGAATAGGAATGTCAAACTGCTGACGCGGAATAAGAGTCCTTAGTTTTTCACACATTTTCTTACCAATATTGGCCGCATTGTCTGCGTGAATTAGGGCAGAAAGAGCGTCTACTGGTTGGGCGTTTAAAAGGATGTCTACACGCACTAATTTAGAGGTACGCAAGCCTATTGGGGTATAGTCAAAAGAGGCATAGCCCTTAGAGACTGTTTTTAGGCGGTCATAGAAATCAAATACAATTTCTGCTAATGGCATGTCAAAAGACAACTCTACCCGGTTGGTGGTCAGGTAGGTTTGGTTGGTAATAATTCCTCTTTTGTCAATACATAGAGACATGACATTTCCAACAAAATCTGACTTGGTAATAATTGTGGCTTTTATGTAGGGCTCTTCTACATGGTCTAGTGTAGAAGGATCTGGTAAATCTGTAGGGTTGTTTACTATCACAGCCACTGTAGGGTCCTTTCTAGTAAAGGCGTGGTAACTAACGTTGGGAACCGTGGTGATCACAGTCATTTCAAACTCACGCTCTAAACGCTCTTGAATAATTTCCATATGTAGCATTCCCAAGAAACCACAACGGAAACCAAAACCCAAGGCGGCAGAACTTTCTGGCACAAAGACCAAGGAAGCGTCATTGAGCTGAAGCTTTTCCATAGAAGACCTTAATTCTTCATATTCATCTGTGTCTACAGGATAAATACCTGCAAAAACCATTGGTTTTACGTCTTCAAAACCACTGAGCGGTTTGGTGGTTGGGTTTATTGCGTCTGTAATGGTGTCTCCCACCTTTACTTCTTTGGCCTCTTTAATACCCGTGATTAAATAGCCCACATCTCCAGCTTTCACGCTTTTTTTAGGCTGTTGCGTAAGTTTTAAAGTACCCACTTCATCTGCAAAATAATGCTTGTCTGTGGCTACAAATTTTATCTTTTGTCCTTTTTTAATCTCACCATTAATGACCCTAAAGTAGGTCTCTACCCCTCTAAAGGGATTGTAAACAGAGTCAAAAATTAATGCCTGTAACGGCTCATTTACTTCTCCTGTTGGTGGGGGAATGCGGTCAATAATGGCATTTAAAATAGCCTCAATACCCTGACCTGTTTTGGCCGATGCTGGAATAACATCTTCTGCCTTACACCCTAATAAATCTACAATATCATCTGTTACTTCTTCTGGATTGGCAGAGGGTAAATCTATTTTGTTTAAGACGGGAATAATTTCTAGATCATTTTCTAGGGCTAGGTATAAATTAGAAATGGTTTGCGCTTGAATGCTTTGGGCTGCGTCTACAATAAGCAGCGCTCCTTCACAGGCCGCAATAGACCTTGAAACTTCATAAGAGAAATCTACGTGTCCCGGAGTATCTATTAGGTTTAGAATATAGGTTTCACCATCTCTGGTGTACTCCATTTGAATGGCGTGACTTTTAATGGTAATGCCTCGTTCTCTTTCTAAATCCATAGTGTCTAGCAACTGGTTTTGCTTTTCACGTTCCGTAACGGTACCTGTGAAATCTAACAAACGGTCTGCCAGGGTACTTTTACCGTGGTCAATATGAGCAATAATACAGAAGTTTCGTATGTTTTTCATGCGTAGAGGGCCTATAAAAGTGCAAATATAGGCTAAAAATAGCTCCAAACCATTGCGCAAAGCCTCTGCTTCCGTATCTTTGTTCGCAGAAATTAAATGAGCACCTTATGCCTCGCATTGGAGATATAGAATTACCAGACTTTCCTCTTTTACTTGCGCCCATGGAGGACGTGAGTGACCCTCCTTTTAGAGCCTTGTGTAAAGAGCAGGGGGCGGATGTGGTTTATACTGAATTTATTTCTTCTGAGGGCCTCATTAGAGACGCAGCAAAGAGCATGATGAAACTAGACATCTATGAAAAAGAGCGTCCTGTAGGGATTCAAATTTTTGGAGCTGAGTTAGACTCTATGTTACAAGCCATAGAGATTGTAGAGGCTTCTAAGCCAGACATTATTGATATTAATTTTGGCTGTCCCGTTAAAAAGGTGGTTTGCAAAAATGCAGGGGCTGGAATTTTAAGAGATATCCCTCTTATGGTGAAGCTTACAGAAGCGATGGTCAAGCATACTAATCTTCCTGTTACTGTAAAAACTAGATTGGGTTGGGACCATGACAGTATAAAAATATTAGAAGTGGCAGAACGCCTACAAGACGTGGGGATAAAAGCCATTTCTATACATGGACGTACCCGCGTTCAGATGTATAAGGGACAGGCAGATTGGGCCCCTATTGCAGCAGTAAAAAACAACCCTCGTATGCACATTCCAATTTTTGGAAATGGAGATGTAGATACCCCAGAAATGGCCGTAAAAATGCGTGACGAATTTGGCCTAGATGGTGCTATGATTGGTAGGGCTAGCATTGGTTATCCTTGGTTTTTTAATGAAGTTAAGCATTTTTTTAAAACAGGAACCCACGCAGCACCTCCTACCTTAGAAGAACGTGTAGAAGCCGCAAGAAGACACCTACAAATGGCTATCGATTGGAAAGGGGAGCAGTTAGGCGTTTTTGAAACCAGACGGCACTACACCAATTATTTTAAGGGCATTCCTAATTTTAAAGAGTATCGCATGAAAATGGTGACTTCAGATGCGTCTCATGATGTGTTTAATGCTTTTGATGAAGTCCTAGAGATTTTTGCAGACCATCAGTTTGTTTAAAAAGAACCTACCCTTTTAATAATTTTTCATTCACTCTTAAGCTTGCTATCCAGGAGGCTATAATTCCAAGCACGCTAATAGTCCCTAGCACCACTCCTACATTAAACCACTCAAAGGCTACCGGGTAGGCCAGGCTTGGAGAAATTCTAAGCCATCCAAAAATCATTTGAGACCCAATAAGGGCACTGGCTAAGCCAACGCCTGTAATACCTCCTAAAACAGTGACCACTACACCCTGTAAAAAATAAATACGCCTAATTTCCTTTATGGTAAGCCCTAAGCTAAAAAGTGTTTTGCAATTCCCTTTTTTGTCTAAAATCATCATAATAATAGCCCCCACCAAGTTAAAAAGTGCAATAATAAGCACAAGGGTGAAAATAAGATAGGTAGCTATGTTTTCTGTATTGAGCATTTTGTATAGGCTGCTATTGAGTTGTGATCGGGTTTTTACCAAGACCTTTTCTTGGAGAATTTGAGAAATTTGAAGTGCCAGTAAATCTGCATCGGCCGTAGGCCTTAGTTTTATATTAATTCCTGATACCTCAAAGGGACTTTTTTCTAATAAATGCTGAGCAAATGGCAGGCTAGTAAATAAATACTTTTCATCTATATCTGCTTCTATGGCGTAAATGCCGCTCATACTTATAGAAGCCTCCGTATAAGGCTTGTTTCCAAAACCGGAGGTTCCTTCCTTTTTTTTGAGTGGTCTTGGTACTAATATTTTAAGAGGGCTGTAATAATCTTGAACGCTGAGGCTTAAAATATTAGCCAAGCCAATACCAATAACCCCTTGTTGGTCTAAACTCCAAGCACCTGCATAAATGGCGCTGTCTATAGAAATGACTTGGTTGTACGCAGTATCCACTCCTTTTAAAAAAGCAATCTGACTTTTGTCTTTGTGAGACAAATATACTTTTTCTTCAATTTCCTTGGAGTAAGAAGCCACACCCCTTAAGGAGAGAAGGGCTTGTTCTTGGGAGGGGGTTACACTAAAAATTTTTCCTTTTTTTGGCTGGGCTTTTAAATCTGGATCAAAGGCATTGCTAAAAGACAGACTAAAATCTTTAAGGCCAGAAAATCCCGAAAGCACTATAAAAAGCGCAGCAGCCCCTATCACCACCACAAAAGAAGTAATGTAATTAATAATATTAACCGCGTTTTGAGAACTCTTGGCGCGTAGGTATCTTTTGGCTATGTAGAAGGGAAAATACACCTTATGCCTTTTTTCTTTTCTCTAGTAACTCAGGATCTTTAATAGGGTTGTTATCTCCTTTTAAGGAACGTTCTATACCATCAATATAAGCCAGTGAATCATCTATGTAAAACAATAACTGCGGCATTCTTCTGAGTTGGTTTCTGGTTCGCTTTGCCAGCTCATGTCTAATGAGAGGTTGGTTGGATTGAATACCCTCTAGCATTTCCTTTCCTCTGTCTTCTGGAAAAATACTCAGGTAGATTTTAGCAATAGATAGATCTGATGTTACGGTGACCTTGCTCACAGAAATTAATAGACCCTTAAGACCCCCGTCTGTTGCGGCACGCTGTAAAACATCTGCCATGTCTTTTTGAATGACTCCTGCTATTTTCTTCTGACGTTGTGTTTCTTCCATACCACAAAAATACACACAATTTTGTGTACTTTAGTACTGTAAGTGCATATACCGCATTTTTACCCCTTTTCACCCCTTTTTTGGAACAAGATCACTTAAAAAGATTAAAAATGACCCCAAAACCTCCTTTTGGACTTGATAAAATTGAACACATTGGTATAGCGGTTTCTAATATGGAGGTAGCCAAGGTCACTTATACTTCCTTGCTTGGTGTGCCTCCCTATAAAGAAGAAGCCGTTCCCTCTCAAGGGGTTACTACCGTATTCTTTAAAGTGGGAGAGAGTAAAATAGAACTTTTGGCCGCCACCCAGCCCAGCAGCCCTATAGCAAAATTCATAGAAAAAAGTGGCCCCGGCATACACCATATTGCTTATGCTGTTGAAGACTTAGAAGCTGCCATGGCTCATTTAAAAAACCAGGGTTTTAGACTGCTTTCAGAGAATTTTTTGGCTGGCGCCGATGGTAAAAAAATTGTTTTTCTTCACCCAAAAGACACCCATGGAACCCTTGTAGAACTCTGTGCAGACATTTAAGAGTGCTTTTTCTCTTGTAACAGATAAAAATAAGTAGTAATATTGCACCCTCCTTTCACTGAAAGGTTCGCATTTATGCGGGTCCTATAGCTCAGTTGGTTAGAGCACCTGACTCATAATCAGGTGGTCCCTGGTTCGAGCCCAGGTGGGACCACAAAATCACCCTAACTTGTTGTTAATCAGCATGTTGGGGTTTTTTTATGATTTTAGTTTATTTTATTGAATGGAGACGAAACGCAGCATACTGCCCACTTTTTCGTTCGTAACAGTCAACATGTCAACTTTTTTCATGGTTTTTTAGGTGTCCCTACAGGTGTCCCATTTGGAATCCTGGGTGTCCCACTTTTAAAATCTGAATTGTACGCCAATTGTTTAAAATTAAAATCAATTGGTTATGAATCAAAATTCTATTCTGATTTTGTTCTATTTGAACAAATCTAAATTAAATAGTAAGGGGCTATGCCCTATTAAGTGCAGAATCACCTATAATAAAAGGAGAAAGGAATTCTCAACAGGAGAGTTCATAAATTCTTTAGATTGGAGCGCTAAAAGTCAAAAAGTAGTATCTAGTAGTATCGCTTACAAACAAACTCAGCTACAGCTTGAAATTATAACAGCCAAAATTAAAAAGGTCTTTTTACAGTTACAATTATTAGATATTCAATTTACAGTAGACGATATTTTTATTAATTACGTTGGAAAGCCATTTACAAAGGAGATTGGAACTATTCAATGTTTCAATGAATTTTTGGAAAAGAAGAAAAAACTAATAGGAATAGACATCCTACTAGGCACATGGAAAAAATTTAATTATTCCCATCTACAAGTGAAAGATTTCATTAAGTGGAAATATGGCAAACAAGACTATCCTTTGTGCAAATTAAAGCTCCAATTCATTCTTGATTTTGAATACTATTTAAAAACGGAAAGAGGGCAATCACAAGTAACTATCAATAAGGCTATTCAGCGCTTTAGAAAGCCCATAAAGGATGCTTTAGGCGAGGGATACTTGGAAAAGGACCCATTTGTATTTCATAAACCTGTTTGGGTCAGGAAAGAGGTTATTTTTCTGTCTACAGAAGAATTAGAAAAGTTGGAAAGTCATAATTTCTCTCAGCCAAGACTGCAATTGGTAAAGGATCTTTTTATATTTTGTTGCTATACAGGATTAGCATACCATGAGATGTCCCATTTAAAAAAGAAACATATTATTAAAGGCTTTGATGGAAATCTATGGATTCAAATTAAAAGGGAGAAAACAAGTAAGATAATATCTGTCCCTTTGCTACCAAAAGCTAAAGTTCTTTTAGATAAATATAATAATGAAGCGGATAATTTTGCCCTACCTAAATTTAGTAATCAGAAGATTAATTCCTATTTAAAGGAGATTACAGGAATAGTTGGGATAGAAAAACTTGTAAGTCATCATACTGCTAGAAAAACATTTGCCTCTACAATACTTCTTTATAATGATGTTCCCATGGAGATAGTGAGTGAATTATTGGGACATTCTAGTATGAAAATTACACAGGAGTATTATGGAAAGGTGGTGCAGAAGAAAGTGAGTGAGGAGATGAATAAATTGAATATGAAATTAATGCCTTAGGAGGTGTTTTAGGGTAGTTTTTTTCATGTTTATAGAATATATAGGAATATTAATATACTGCCTTAAATTAGCTCAAAACGCTGTTAAATAGAGGTTTCTAGTTGCTTTTAAAGATAAATTTATCTTACATTTAAAAAAAATTAAAGATGGACAGTAAAATTTTAAAACAATTAGTCAATTCTTTATCAAAGAAGTTAGAGTCCTGGAATTGGCAAAAAGCTATAGATAGCAGCCAAAATGAGACAACGACTAGAAGCTTCTTAATTCATGAATTTCTAAAGCTTTTAAATTATGACGAAATTGACGATTTCACTCATGAAGTAACTGCTGATTTGGGTAAAAAACAAGGGAAAAAGGTAGACGTCGCAATTACATTGGGAGGAAAAAATCCGATTATATTAATTGAGTGTAAGAAGGCTACTGTAAACTTAAATGACAACCATTATAGACAATTAAGAGAATACTGTAACGATATCAGTACAGTAAAAATCGGAATACTTACAAATGGAATAGTTTATAAATTCTATTCAAGAGATTCAAATAATGCACTTCATATATTTCCTTTCTATGTTTTTGATTTAACCAAGTATAGTACTCAAGATTTAGAAATGTTAGCTCTATTTTTAAGAAATGTGATAGATATTAATAATATCATTGAAGAGGCAGATGAAATTTATTTTCTAGAAAAATTTGATGATGCTTTATTTGAAACTTTAGCTAATCCTTCAGATGAACTAATTAAAATCGTCTATAAAAATACAGGAGGTAAAAGACTAAATGAAAAAGTTTCTTCAAAGATTAAGTCACTTATAAATGGAACATCTTTAAGTTTAGTAGCAAATAAAATAATCAAAGATGAGGCGGCAAAGTCTAACTCTGGCATTATCACTACTGAGGAAGAAATTAAAGCATATAATGTTATAAAAACGATTATGGCTATGTCAAGCAAGTTTAAAAATGCTGACCTTGATAGGATAAGCTATAGAGACTTAAAGGGTTCTTTCTTAGTTTTATTTGATGATAACCAAAAGAAAAGAATTTGTTCTTTAATTTTTAAAGAAAATTCAAAATATATTGAAATTGGCAATGATAAATTTCCTCTTGATGATACAAACATAGCTTCTATAACAAATCTTAAAAAGCAACTCGTGGAATCTGCTTTAATGTGTGTATAAATGAAAAAGAAACTACCTATTCTGTTTGACAAATTCGTTTATGCTCTAATTGTTCTGAATTTAATTTCTATGGTGATTGAGTCTGAACCAAATAACTCAGAATCATTAATATATTGGTTAGGTAGACTTGAACTGTTTTCAATTATTATATTTTCTCTTGAATATGTCTATAGAACTATTCACTCTTTTAAAAACAAAAAGGGATATAACCTTTCCTTCTTTGGATTAATTGATTTGTTTGCAGTTCTTCCATACTTCTTTCAAGCAGCTTTAGGATTTGATGGCAGGTTTATTAGGGTGTTTAGACTGTTTAGAGTATCAAGAATCCTTAAACTTGGAAAATTTAATAAGTCATTTGAGCTTTTAGGAAATGGAATAAATAATGTCCAAAAAGAATTATACTTAACCTTTTTCATTGCTTTTATAATGCTATTCTTTTCCGCCTCAGGCATCTATTATTTGGAAAATCCTGAGCAACCAGAAGCGTTTTCAAGTATTTCAGAGTCATTTTGGTGGGCAGTGTCTTCATTAACTGGAGTTGGATTTAAAGAAATATTTCCTTTGACTTTAGGAGGTAAATTATTTGGAACAATAATCTCTTTAATTGGTGTTGGAGTTGTGGCTGTTCCTACGGGTATTATAAGTGCTTCTTTTGTTGAGTTAATAGATGAGGAGCGTAAAAATAAATAATACGCATTTACCTGCTTTAAGCATTAATACTCTTATTATATTGAGACAATTTAGGGTTGGATTGAAAATTGTATTTTTATAGTTTTAAGTGTCTTCTTATGAAAAAGCTACTCTCCATTGTGACTATATTTCTATTATTGTTGTCTTGCTCATCAGATCAAGAATTAGAACCTGTTAGTAAGCCTAGTGAGGTATTAATTACTTCCAAAGATTACTCCTTAGAGCTGAAATGGAATTATAATTCAGATTCAAGAATAGATTCAGTATTAATTTATAAGTCAATGGGGGGTAGTCAAAACTTTTCATTATTTAAGGCAATACGAAACGACTCACAAAGTATTTATTTTGATAATTTAGTAGGCGTAAGAGAAAGTTATTTTTATAAAATATTTTATAAAGTTGGAAATGATTTATCAGAACCTTCAGACATAATTTCTGCAAGTCCATTAGAGCCAATTAACAACAATACTCCATTAAATGGAGAGATAGGAGGAATTCATTATGCCTATTGGGACTTTGATATACAAACATTTAATAAAATAAAGCATCGCTTTACAATTCACGAAGAGCCAACTAATGAAGATGGGTCAGCCAATAATGACGGGCTTTATTATCAGTTTTATCAGGGCATTATGAATGACACAATAGGGTTTTACTACGGTATTCAAACTAGATTGAGGAAGCCTAGCGGTGAAGTTAAAAAAGGAATTATCTTTTCAAGGTGGAAGACAAGAGACAAAAAAAACTATGCTGTTTCAAATGGAGGCTGGGGAGAAAGTGCTGGATACGAGGGTGATTTTATTGGAATTAGAAAAAATTATGAATGGGAAGTAGGACAATATGAAATAGGAATACAAAAGGATAGTACAGATGTTATAGGAGACTGGTATGGCCTTAAAATTAAAAATATATCAACTAATGTTGAGGAATATATTGGGTCACTAAGATTTGAGAAAAGCACCAAAAGCACAGGAATGAAAAGCGGAGGAATAACTTGGTCTGAATTATACACTAAGCTTCCACAAAATACACCAATACCCAACTGGCACGTTTCAGTTAATTCTGTTTATGCTAATGAAAGCTATACTCCAAAAAGAGTTTATTTAACTTATTCAGATAGTAAGTTTTTAGAATTCTCAAATATTTACACAACAAATAATATAGATGTTCATTTTCTTATGGGGCCAAACGTTAAAAGGACAGTTGAAAGGGGATATTTATGGAATTAAATAACAAGCATATCCTCTTACTCCAACTTAGCTATCTCTAATCCTCTTAGATAGGTCATTGATACCATCATATTAGTGATTTGGTTTTTTGTAACATTTGTAACATTTTAGTTTGTAAGGTTTTGAATTTATAGAAAGGGATAATTATGTTTGAGAGTTATTCATTTTGCATTAAAATATGCTCTCATTACATTAATACTATTTTTGTTCTCAATTATGTATGGTAATTTTAAGTATTAAAACTTAAACTACTTATGAGAAAGCTGTTATCAATTCTTAGCTTATTTTTATTGATGTTTTCTTGTTCTTCAGACGAGACCTCAGCACCTGTTACTCCTCCACCTGCTCCTATTGCTAAATACACCATTACCTTCTCTGCAGGAGATGGAGGTAATGTATCTACTACAGGAGGAGAGTATGAGTCAGGACAAACAGTAACAGTTACAGCTACCCCTCAAGGAGAATACATCTTTACAGGTTGGTCTGATGGTAATACAGATGCTACAAGGACTATAACAATAGATGCTACTAAAACACTTACGGCTAACTTTGAGAAGAAGAAGTACCCACTAACGGTAAATATTGAAGGAGAAGGAGAAGTTTTAGAGGAGATAGTTAATGCTGGGAGGACTACTGATTATAATAGTGGTACAACTGTAAAATTAACCGCAGTTCCAGCAGATGGATGGGGGTTTGTTGGCTGGACTGGAGCAATAGATTCAAACGAGTTAGTTGTTCAATTATTGGTTAGTGAACCAAAAGAGGTTAAAGCAGAATTTAAAAAGTCTCAACCTATTTCATATATATCTACAATAAAATTAGTCCAGCCTTGGACATATGACTTTATTCTCAATCAATCATTTAATGAAACAGCGTATTATAAAGTAGGGCCAACAGGATGGCTAAGTGTCGCTAATCAAGAATTTCATGAGGCTTTCTATTACCCTACTTCTAATGATTACAACGCTGCTGGTTTCTTTACACTTGACCCTCATAATTTTGCACTTGGTGATTTTAATTCAGATGGCCTTCAAGATGTTTTAATCACCTGGGCTACTTTTCCTCATACAATTGAAAGAGAAAGCAAATTTACTTATACATTTTTAATTAATAAAGGAGATGGAACAATGGAGATTGATGAAAGCATAATTACTACTCCATCAATTCAAAATAAACACTTTGCTTACAGAACAAAAGCGATTGATTTTAATGGAGATAATATCGATGATATAGTATCAGCATCGATGGGCGTTATTAAAAGACTGCCTGATGGCTCATATTTTACAAAATGGGAAAGTATACCATTACTTTTAAGTAGCGGTGTAGGATCATATTATGATGCAACGAAAAACATTGAGGGACAAGAGGATGGGATTAGTCCACCAGAAGGTCATAGCTTTGGTCACGAGTTAAGTGTTGGAGATGTTGATGGCGATGGTGATAATGACATTTTCACAGGAAAAGTATTGTTGCTTAACGATGGAACTGGTTTTTTTGAAAACGCTACACAAAAGCTTCCAAATGAAATTAGACCGAGTAGAAATATTTGGACTTCTGTTATCGCTGATTTTAATAATGACGGAGTTGATGATTTCTTTGTCCCTTATGCTGAAACTATAAGTGATCAGGAAAATTGGCAAAATTATTTTGGTGATTATTCTGGAGCGTATTATTTAAGTAAAAATGGAAATAAATCAATTGAAAATAGAGAGTTAGGATTTGTAACAGAAACAAAATATGGACCATCTAACACTAAGTTTAATTACGCTATTGATTATGATATTAACCTAGACGGATTTAAAGATATTGTTATTGCAACAACTAGGGGAAATCCTTATTATACTGGAAAAGGATTACAGGTGTTTTTAAATGTTCCTAATCAAGAAACAGGAAACAGGAAATTTATAAGCGGCGATTATCTTTTACCTGATGAAACAGTTCTTGATCAATTACATGGGGAAGGACAATTAACGATTATAGATATCAATAATGACGGAGTATTAGACGTGGCTCATACTTCTGGTTCTTATGGTGATGGTTATGGTATATCTTTTTATATAAATACAGGAGGAAGACTAGAGCTATTTGATTTAAATAACTTTCCATACTTAAGGCAAAATCAGATAAAAGGAAGAGAGGCTTGGGGCAGCTCAGATAAGTTAAGAAGAGCGATTCCTATTAACCTAAACAATACTGGATGGATTGATATAATAAGTACAATAGGAACAGTTAATAATGATAATCAAGGTGAATTAATTTTTTACTCTATCATTTCTAAACAATAGAAATATAGTTGAGTATGGTTTCTAAATAACCACTGAGTAGAGCTTTATTTATTTTTATTCTGTTGTATAACGTCAGCATAAAGTGAACTTTTTAAGCTTATAATTCAGAGGTTATATTTCAAGTTTTAAGCAATCAGCGTTATAATTCCTATTTAAAGGAAATTGCATGTATTCTTGGAATTAATAAAAGACTAACCACTCACACAGCAAGAAAGACATTTGCAAGCACTGTACTGCTTTATAATGGTGTTCCTATGGAGATAGTGAGTGAATTATTGGGACATTCTAGTATGAAAATTACACAGGAGTATTATGGAAAGGTGGTGCAGAAGAAAGTAAGTGAGGAGATGAATAAATTGAATAAGAAATTAATGGATTAGAAGGTGTTTTAGGGTAGTTTTTTTCATGTTTATGGAATACTCTTATTATATTGAGACAATATAGGGTTTGGTTTAAAATCTATATATTTATATTCCAAGCTACAGACTTATGAAAAAGC